>WNGQ01003062.1_pt1 | contig 26907 bp, 17 predicted proteins | sample 5407661 | NCBI WGS metagenome assembly WNGQ01 (sample SAMN13153382, study PRJNA577476) | soil metagenome | isolation source: 60 cm soil or saprolite under Garry oak tree replicate 2 | place: USA:California | collected 2016-06-15 | reverse complement strand
CCGACTGCGCCGGGAGATGGCGCGGCGCGGGCTGAGCGGCGCCGACCTGGCGACGCTCGCGGGTCTGAGCCCGACCACCATCAGCACGGCGAAGCACGGCCGGCCCGTGTCACCGCGGACGCTGCGGAAGATTGCGTTCGCGCTGTCGAGGGCGCCGGCCCTGCCGGGCGGTGAGGACCTGCTATTGGAGGCGGATGGGCCGCGAGCCCAGCAGCTCGCGGCCCCCGATCCGACCGCCGCTACTCGTCGCCGCGCAGGGCGGCCATCAGCGCCTCGTGCGCGTCGTCCACGGTCAGGTGGGAGTACGTCCGCGTGATCATCGCGAGCGACTCGTGGCCGAGTATCTGCGCGACGAGCAGCGGATTCGTCCCCCGCCGCAGCATCCACGTTGCCGCGCTGTGCCGGAAGACGTGCGGATGCACGCGCTTGGTGATGCCGGCGTCGGCGCCCAGCTCCCGCACGAGCTGCTGGACCCCCGACTCCGTGAGCGGCTCGTAGTCGCCGCTGCGGGCCGCCCGGCGCCGCGACACGAACAGCCGGTCCGTCTTCGCCTCAGCCGGCCGCTGTCGCTCCGCGTACCGGCGCAGGCGCCGGGCCAGGATGGGCGAGACGGGCACCAGGCGCGAGCGATCGCCCTTGGCGCCGCCACCCTGGCTGCGGCCCGCGACGCGGAGGTACGGCTTGCGGTCGTGGTCGATGATGTCGGTCGTCCTGAGCTTCACCAGCTCGCCGACGCGCAGGCCCCCGTCCGCGAGCACGCGGACGATGAGCTTGTCGCGCTCCGAGTCGGCCTTGTCCTCGATGACCTGGATCTCCTCGCGCTCCAGGATCTCGACCAGCGGCCTCGGCAGCTTCGGGAGCTGGACCTTCGCCTCGACGTTCTCGCCCTCGGCCTTCGCCCACTCCAGGAACAGCCGGACGTTGCGGGTGTAGGTCCAGGCGCTCGCGCGGCTCAGCTCGCCGCGCGGGCCGCCGTGGTCGAGCAGCTCGCTCGACAGCCGGTCCAGGTGCCGGCTCGTGAGCTGCGCCACGTCGGTGACGTCCTCCCGCTCGCACCAGGGCAGGAACACGCGCTTCAGCGCCAGCTCCAGGTTGGCGATCGTCTTCCGGCTGGAGCCGGCTGCCCGCCGGTTCACGAGGTAGTCGTCCACGAGGCGCGCGATGGCGGTCCGGGGCGCCGGCTCGACCACCTTCAGCTCAGGCATCTCTCTCCTCCAACTCGGGGCGGCCCCGATCTCCGCTGGAGCGGTGCCACGCACAAGACCGCTCCCGGACAGCGCCTCCCATCTGCTCTCGGCAGCAGTCTACACCGGCTCGGAGGAGAGTGAAAGAGGGAAGGAGGCGCTCCAAGCAAACTCGAAGCCAGAAGAAGTGGAGCGACGGGGACTCGAACCCCGGACCTCCTCCGTGCGAGGGAGGCGCTCTCCCAGCTGAGCTATCGCCCCGTCGATCAGCAGGGCCAGTATAGCGACGATGCCTAGAATGACCCAGGTGCCTGGGCATGGCCTGTTTCGCACGTTTCTCCTGGCCGGCGTGCTCCTGGCTGCCGCCTGTCAGGCGGCCCCGTCCGGCCCGCCCAACGCCTCCGCGCCCCCGCAGGATCGCCGCCTCACCGCCGCCGACAACCTGTTCCTCCGCGGCGGCTACGACGGCGCCGAGACTGCCTACCGGACGCTCCTCGGGGACGGTGTGCGGGGGGCAGCCGCCCACCTCTCGACCCTCCTGACCTACGAGAACCGGTTTGCCGAGGCGGTCACGCAGGCCCAGGCCGGAGTGGCCGCGCACCCCGACTCCGACTCGTTCGCGCGCCTGACCAGGGCGCTGGACTGGGCGCAGGACATCGATGGCGCCGTTGCCGCGGGCGCGAAGGCCGTAGCGGCCAGTCCGGTCGAGCCCCTCGCGCACGTCTTCTACTCCGAGGCGCTGGCCGATGCCGGCCGCTTCGACGACGCGGCCCGCCAGCTCCGCACGGCCGAGGACATGCGGGGCGACGCCTTCCTCCAGGGCGAGATCGACCGGGAGTGGGCCAACTACCAGCGGGCCCGGGGGGACACCCGGTCCGAGCTGAACTACACGCAGATGGCCGTCAAGGCCGAACCGGCCTTCCCCGAGCGTCAGCTGGACCTGATCCGCTACCAGTACGGCAACCAGAAGCCGGACACCGCGAGGGCGATCGCCGACAAGCTGCTGGCCGCCCACCCGCGCGACTACCGCCTCCTGCTGGCCGTGGCCGACGCGGCGCTCAGCGGCGGCGACGGCGTACGGGCGCCGTCGCTCTACCAGGCGGCCGCCCAGGCGCGTCCCGACAGTCCCGAGCCGGTCCTGGCGCTGGCGGAGCTCGATGTCGTCGCCGGCCACGACTTCACGGGCGCCCACGACCGCCTCCTGGACGCGCTGCGGCGCAGCCCCGGGTCCGGCGCGGTCTACGAGTACCTGCGCTACCTGGACCTGCTGATCCTGAAGAAGGACCCGGCGGCGGAGCTGGGCCCGATCGCGCCACAGGCTCCGGGCGACCTGGCTGCGGGCCGGAAGGCGGCGCTCGACCAGGCCAACGCCCGCCGGTCGGCCGCCGGCCTGCCGGCTCTCCGCGAGGACCCGGCGCTGGCGGAGGCGGCGACCGCGCACGCCTACTTCTTCCTGTTCAACCTCGGCCAGCCGCAGTTCAACGGCGCGGGCATCTACAAGGAGGACGCGTCGCTGCCCGGCTCGGTGGGCGCCACCGCGCTCGACCGCGACCGGCACTTCGGCTATTCGGGCGATCGGGCGGCGGAGATGATCGACCACACGATGACGCCGGCGGCCAGCGTGGAGGACTGGACCGACTCGGTCTTCCGCCGCCTCCCGCTGCTCGACCGGGAGGCGACGAGCGCCGGCTACGGGCTGGCCAGGGTGGGCTCGATCAGCATCGCCGTGATGGACCTGGGCAGCGGCCCGCGGGGCGGCGGCGACCCGATCGTGTACCCCGTGGCGGAACAGAAGGGCGTGCCCGCCGGCTTCACGAACACGGAGGTCCCCAGCCCCCTGCCCCAGGGCGCCCGCGCGCCCACCGGCTATCCGGTGACCCTGCAGGTCGGCGGCGCCCAGAAGGTTGCGGTGAGCACCGGCCGACTGGTGGACGGGGAGGGCCTGGAGGTGCCGAGCTACACGCTGGCGCCCGGCGATCAGCTCGGCCAGTCCCAGTGGGCGCTGCTCCCCAAGCAGCCGCTGAGGCCGGGCGCCCGGTACACCGCGGAGGTCAGGGGGACGATCGACGGCCAGGACTTCTCGAAGCTCTGGTCGTTCACCGTCATCACCCCGTAGCCCGGCCGCTCCTACACTCACAGCCATGTCCACGCAGCGGGTCCCGCCGGGCCAGACGCTGACCGCTCCCGACCGCTGGCCGGTGCTCACGTTCGGCCCGGTGCCGCGCACGGACACGGCGACGTTGGACCTCAGGGTCTTCGGGCTGGTCGAGCAGGAGCTGAGCCTGAGCCACGACGAGCTCCGCGCCCTGCCCGGCAAGGAGGTCGTGGCCGACATCCACTGCGTGACGGGCTGGAGCCGGCTGGGCGACACCTGGACCGGCGTCGCCATCCAGGAGATCCTGCGCCGCTGCCGGCCGCGGCCGGAGGCTGCGTACGTGATGGCCCACTGCGAGTTCGGCTACACGACCAGCGTGCCACTGGACGTGCTCGACGACGACGACGTGCTGCTCTGCTACGGCTGGAACGGCCGTGACCTCACGCCCGAGCACGGGTTTCCGCTCCGCCTGCTGGTGCCCAAGAAGTACTTCTGGAAGTCCGCCAAGTGGCTTCGGGGCCTGGAGCTCATGCCCCGCAACCGGCTCGGCTTCTGGGAGCAGCGGGGCTACCACGACGAGGCGGATCCCTGGCTGGAGCAGCGCTTCTGGTAGCGGCTCCCGGCCCGTGAGAGCGTCATGCCGAGACCGGTGATCACCCTTACCAGCGACTTCGGCGAGGGCTCACCCTACGTGGCGGCGATGAAGGCGCGGCTGCTGGCCGGCTGCCCGGACGCGACGCTGGTGGACGTCGGCCACGCGGTGCCGCCCTTCGACGTGGTGGCGGGCGCGTTCGTCCTGTGGGCCGGGACGCGCCACTTCGAGCGGGGAGCCGTCCACCTGGCCGTCGTCGATCCCGGCGTGGGCGGCGCCCGCCGGCCGGTGGCCGTGGACGTGGCCGGGGCCAGGTTCGTCGGGCCGGACAACGGCCTCTTCGGGCTGGTCCTCTCCGAGGCGGGAGCGGGGACGCGGGTGGCGGCCGTGGAGCTGCCGCGGCCGCCGGAGGCGTCGCCCACGTTCGAGGGCCGCGACGTGTTCGCGCCGGCCGCCGCGGCGCTGGCCGCCGGCGCCCCGCTGGAGTCGCTCGGAGCGCCGCTGGGATCTCGGCTCACGCCACTGCCCGTCGCGGGTCCGGCCGTGCTCTGGGTGGACCGCTTCGGCAACCTGGTGACGAACCTGAGGCCGCCGGTCCGCGGCCTGCTCGTGAACGGCCGAGCGGTGCGAGCGACGGCGCGGACCTTCGGCGAGGCGCAGCCGGACACGCCATTTGTCTACGTCGGCTCGATGGGCTTCGTGGAGATCGGCGTGCGGCAGGGACGTGCCGACGAGCGGCTGGACGCGCGCCCGGGGACGCCGGTGAGGCCGCTGGAGCCACCCGGCAGGCCGCCTTAACAACCGGCGTTGGCGCCGCGCCCGGCCCCGCCTAGGCTGGGCCGCACCATGCGCCACCGCCCCTCTCTCCTCATTCTCCTCACGCTGCTGCTGGCTGCCTGCGGCGCTGGGCCCGGGCCCGGCGCCGCCCCGACGCCGTCCGCAGGCGGTGAGGTCCGTCTGTGGCAGGACGCGTCCATCTTCACCTGCGTGCGGCAGCTGCTGGCCGGCGCCGGCGCCGGCCAGCAGCTCTGGGTCGAGATGTACGAGTTCGGCCGCGCCGACCTGGCCCTGGCGCTCCGGCAGGCGCGCGACCGCGGCGCGGACGTGCGTGTGATCGTCGACCGGACCGTGCCCCAGAGCGCCCGCACGGCGGACGGCCTCGCCGCCGCCGGCCTCGCCGTACGAGCCTACCCGGTGGACGACCACCGCCACCAGATCGACCACGTCAAGCTGCTGCTCACCGACGGGTCCGCCCTGGTCGGCGGCATGAACTGGGGGCGGAGCAGCGCCGCCAACCACGACTACGCTTTCCAGACCGGCTCGAGCGGGGAGCTGGGCCGCCTGCGAGCGATCTTCGAGCAGGACTGGGCGCTGGCCGGCGGCCACCCGGCCCCGCTGGCCCCCGGGGACGGCCCGGTGGCTCAGACCGGCCCGAACGAGGAGGTCCGGGCCCGGCTGGACGCGGCGCTGCGGGCGGCCCGGCGGTCCGTGCGGGCGGAGGTGTTCGTGCTCACCGACCCGGACGTCATCGCGGCGCTGGCGGCGGCGCGACGGCGCGGGGCCCAGGTGCGCGTGCTCCTCGACCCCAACCAGGACGTGAACCGGCCCGGTCTCGACCTGCTGCGGGCAGCCGGGGTGGAGGCCCGCTGGTACCCGGTACCGGCGGGCGCCAAGCTCCACGCCAAGGCAGGGCTGTTCGACGGCTGCCGGCTCCTCGTCGGCTCAGCCAACTGGAGCCAGAGCGGCCTGTCCGTCAACCACGAGCTGGACCTGCAGTCGGACGACGTGCAGGCGGCAGCCGCCTTTGCCCGACGCTTCGAGCAGGACTGGTCGGCCAGTGGCTGACCGACGCTTCCCGGCGGCCGCGTCGTACGGGGCTGAGGCCCCTACGCCGCGGTCGCGAAGCGATGCCGGAGCGGAAACCCTTCTACGCGTGCGCTCGGCGCTGCCAACGCGTCTTCTTCAGCATCTTGCGATGCTTGTGCTTCCGCATCTTCTTGCGCCGCTTCTTGATAACCGAACCCAAGCGAACTCCTGTGCGTGCCTGACCGATGAGCTGGGATTGGCCCAACCCCCACGAGCCGCGCGCAATCATAGCGTAGAGCGACCGAGGGGCGTGACCGCGAGGCGGCCGGCCCCCCCTAGAATCCGGAGCGATGCACTTCACGGACGCGCACGAGGAGCTGCGCCTGCACATCCGCCGCTTCCTGGAGGCGGAGGTCGTGCCCCACCTGGAGGAGTGGGAGGAGACGACCTTCCCGGACTCCATCATGAAGCGCTTCGGCGAGCTGGGCCTGCTGGGCCTTCGCTACCCTCCCGAGTACGGCGGCCAGGGCGGCGACTACTTCTCCGCCGTGGTCCTGTCGGAGGAGATGGCGCGGGCCCACTGCGGGGGGCTCGGGATGGCGGTGGCGGTCCAGTCGGAGATGGCCACGCCGCCCGTGGCCCGCTTCGGCACGGAGCAGCAGAAGCAGCGGTTCCTGGCCCCCGCCATCAGCGGCGAGGCCATCGCGGCGATCGCCATGACGGAGCCGGACGCCGGCTCCGACCTGGCCAGCATGCGGACGACGGCCCGTCGCGCCGGTGACGAGTACGTGATCAACGGCCGCAAGATCTTCATCACGAACGGCCGGCGCTGCCACTGGTGCCTGGTGGTGGCGAAGAGCGACTCCGGCGCCGGCCACCGGGGCTTCTCGCTGTTCATCGTCCCCAGGGGCGCGCCTGGCTTCGAGGTCGCGCGGACGCTGAAGAAGCTGGGCATGCACTCGTCCGACACCGCCGAGCTGGTCTTCGACGACTGCCGGGTCCCCGCCGACCACCGGCTGGGCGGTGAGGGAGAGGGCTGGACGGAGCTGATGTGGGAGCTGCAGGGCGAGCGGCTCATCGCGGCCTGCGGCCAGGTGGCGGGCGCCCAGGCCACCTTCGAGTACGCGATGCAGTACGCGCGGGACCGGGCGGCCTTCGGCAGGCCGATCTCGCAGTTCCAGGTCATCAAGCACCGCCTGGTCGACATGGCCACCAGGATCGCCGCCGTCCGGGCGCTGGTCTACGAGACCTGCGACCGCTGGGACCGGGGCGAGTACCCGGTCAGGGAGATCTCGCAGTGCAAGCTGCTGGCCTCCCAGGTCGCGGTGGACGTGGCGGACGACGCCATCCAGATCCTGGGCGGCCACGGCTACATGTCCGAGTTCCCGGTGGAGCGCGCCTGGCGGGACGCCCGCCTGTCCCGGATCGGGGCGGGCACGGACGAGATCATGAAGGAGATCATCGCCAAGAGCTACGGTCTCTAGAACCGTGGCTCCCCGGGCTGGGTTCCGAGGGGTCCTCGAGGATGAGCACGTGGCCGCGCTGTTGAAGGCGTGTCAGGGCTGCGACTGCCTGATCGCCGCGTCCCGCCGCGCCAGCACTCGTTCGCCCACAGCCTCGAGGCGGCCGGCGCCTCGGACGAGGACATTCGCCGTCCACGCTCGTTGTCCGACTCGATCGACTCAGCTGGTCCTGGCGAAGAAGGCGTCCTCTCCACTGCGAGTGATGCCGGCGAAGGTCGCGCTGGTGCGCATGTCAGTCCAGTAGGCGACGACACCCCCGTCCGCGGTGGCGGCGATGTTGCCGTAGTCGCCCAGGAACGCGGTCGCGTTCGCGAACGCGGGGTTCACGTTCCGGGCGAACCATCGGTCCCCGGTCGTTGGGTCCGAGAGCGCCGTCGTGACCTGCTTCGTGGTGAAGACCAGGGACCCGGCCGTGCTCTCGGTGGCGAGCGAGAACCCGTACTTGTGGTTGGCGGAATCGACCGACCGATCGAAGAAGCCGATTCGAAGGCTGCCCGACGCGTCGTATGCGCCCCACGGCATGAACTGGTCGCCGGCCATCGTCAGGGCTACCGGGGCCGACCAGGTCCGCCCACGGTCGAACGACTGGCTGACGATGATGTCCGAGTTCGTCTTCGCCCTGTACGGGTCCCTCGGGGCCGGCAGCGTGCTGTTGCGCATGTCCGACCAGGCGACGGCGAGATGCGACGCGTTGGTCGGGTCGGCGGTGATGTTGCCCGCCGCCCACGTGCGGAAGACGCTGTCCTGGTAGGTCTGCCGGCCGAAGGCGATCGGGTAGTCGGTGGCCCCGTCGATCGTGGTCGCCACCTTGGTCGGACCGGCCAGGGCCGCCCCAGTCGTCGGATCGACCTGCACGACCTCGTAGTCGTCGCGACCCGTGGCGAGGTCCGTCGTGTTCAGGAACGAGACGTAGATGCGGCCATCCGCAGCCCTGACCGGGACGGATACGAATGCCTCGTCGAGGCTGCCGGAGATGACCTGTGGGGCCGTCCACGTCTGGCCACCGTCGTGCGTGACCGCGTCCATGATTCGTGCCGATACGAAGCCGCCCTTCTGGCCCAGGCGGAAGTCGCCGAAGGTGACGATCGCGTTGCCGTCGCCCCAGGCGGTGACGTACTCCTTGTCGAGCAGGTCGCCGACGCTCGTCTCGACGCCGCTGCCCGAAGCGACGCGAACCACGCTCCAGGTCCTGCCGCCGTCGCCGGAGTTGGAGACCAGGACGTCGGGATTCTCAGCGTTGCCGGGACCGACGAACCGGAAACCCAGCGTGCTGTAGTAGGCGTGCCCGGCGGAGTCGAACGCCAGCGCCGGGTCGCCGGTGGCCTGATACGCGGAGTTGGAGACCACCGGGAACATCGACCAGGTCTTACCGCCGTCGAAGGTCACGTGTGCGCGGGAAAGGATGGTCTCGCTCACCTGACCGGCGGGGTTGAGCCCGACCTGGTAGTCGTTGACGCCGCCGATCATGTTCATCGGGTTGGCCGGATTGACCGCGATCGAGGTCTCGTTGTGTGGCCCCACCGACGGCTCGGTGCAGTCGGTGTTGACGTTGGCCGCCGTCGAGGTCGCGGTCGTGCAGATGGCCGTTCCCGTCTTGACCGACGGCGCGGTGCCGAACACGGCGCCCGGTACGGGCGCCGGCGCGTTCACCACGTTGTGCGTGAAGTCGAGAGGCTGCGGGTTGTCGTCGGCCGCCGCCGCCAGCGTCTGTCCGAGCGCCACCGCCGCCATCGGTAACAAGATCACGAAACGCAGTCGTCTCAAATCGCAACCCTCCTCCGCAAGCAGGAGACCGCATCAGACCTGGCGCTCAAACGCGACAAAAAGATTGTGCCACAGGGGTTCCGAAACCGCCAGCTTCGAACTTCAGCGCGACGTCTTCGAGTGCGAGGACTCTGGAGAAGCCGTCAAGAGCATGGCCGATTGCGCGTCGAAGCGATCACGCGCCTGACTTGCGATGGATGGGGGACGAAGCCCGGTCGTCCCCCGTCCAGAATCGAAAAGGGGAGCCACCGACGCGGCCGGCAGAACAGCTGCAGGAAACGCGTACACGGTGAGGTTCCATTTGAAGGCTGCACGGAGGAACCACCGTGCGGATGGGGGTAGTCCGTCCCATCGCACCTGGGCGATTGCGGGACGCCGGTGCCGGCTGCAGGTCCCGGCGCGGCGGGCAGCCTCGCCTACGTCCCGGGCTGGACGGTTGAGACGATCAGGTCGTCGGCGTACCAGGAGTAGACCCGGCCGGTGGAGTCGTCGCCCAGCTGCACGTTGCTCATCGGGACGCTGCCCAGGTTCTGGCCGCCCACCACCGCGCTCCACCCCGCCGACGTGCCGAACTGGACCTGGGTGCCGTCGAGCCACACCTGCATCGTCCCCGCCGTCTCGTTCACGGCGAAGGTGACCTGGTGCCAGCTGCCGGATGTGAGCGTGGTGTTTCCCAGGTAGCTGGCCTTGGTGACGTTGTTGAGCACCTTGATCGTTCCGCTGGCATTGAGGTACACCTGGGCCACCTGGTAGGCAGGGCTCGAGGAGGTGGCCTGGGTGCGCAGGCCGAGCAGGGTCACCGCGGTCGACTGGCTGACCAGGTCGACCCAGCCCTGGGCGAACAGCGTCGGGGACGACCCGGGCAGGTTCTGGAGCGCGTACGCCTGCCCGCCGCTGCCGGACAGTCCCGCGGCGTAGGAGCCGGTGTGGACGACGCTCGTCTGGACGACCACCTGGCCGACCGCCGGGCTCCATCCGGCCAGGCCGCCCGACTCGAAGCCGGTGCTGAGGAGCGGCGTGGTCACGGTGTTCGAGGTGCCGGGCTGCGACGCCGTTCCCGCGCCGTCCACCGCCGTCACGGCGTAGGTGTAGACGGCGCCCGGCTGGGCGGTGGTGTCGAGGTAGGACGTCGTCGAGCCGGCGACGCTCGTCAGCGGGGCCTGGTTCCGGGCGACCTGGTAGCTCGTGATGGTGCCCCCCGTCTCACTCGACGCGCCCCACGTCAGCTGGACCGACGTCGCCGAGGTGGCTGCGGCGGTGAAGCTGGACGGCGTGGAGGGGACCGCTGGCATGAACGAGTAGGTCTGGGTGTCGAACTCCTCGCCCGCTGCGTTGATGGGGTGCACCGTGACGCTCGTGCCCGAGACTGTGACCTTCAAGAAGTGGTACACCTGTGCGTCCGAGGTCGGAGCCGTTGCCGTGCCGCACCGGGACCCCTTGCCAGCGGTGTAGGACCAGCCGATGGCGTAGGCGTCCCACGAGGAGCAGCCCTTCCCGGCGACGGGCTGTATCACCCCGCCGCCGCCTCCGGTGACGTAGCTGAGGATGGTGTTGGGGGCGGCGGCCAGGTTGCGCTCGTAGTCGTGGGCGTGTCCGCTGAAGGCGATGCTCACCCCATTGTGGGCGAGGAGCGGTTCGAGGTCCTGCTGCAGGTACGCGTCGCTGTCCTGGGTGGCGTTGTCGGAGCGGAGCGGGAAGTGGAAGAAGGCGAGCTTGATGCCACCGGGGTGGGCGCCCAGGTCGTTGGCGAGCCACTGGTACTCCTCGTCGCCGGGCAGGAAATGGGCGTCCGCGTCGACCTGGTAGGTCTTGCAGTTGGTCGTGCCGGCGGTGTACGGGCAGGCCGAGCCGGCCGCGGTGCCCAGGTTGGCGTCGGTCCACGACCCGTCGAGGATGTAGAAGCGCACGTTGCCGGAGGAGAAGGCGTACCAGTCTGACGGGTAGGACGCGGTGTTGATCCCATCGACTGACGAGTACTGCTCCATGGCGTACTTGCCGCTGGAGCTGGTCGCCGTGGTCGATTCCGGCCACGTGGTGAGGACGTTGGAGTTCTGGCCGTGGTTGCCGTCGACGGCGAACATCGGGACACCGCCGGTCAGGGGCCAGTAGCTCGGCCCGAAGGTGTCGCTGATCTCCGTCAGGTTCGGGCTGCCCACGCTGGTGCCCGTCTGTTCGAGGTCACCGTAGTCGTAGTTGCCGCCGTCGTTGTAGGCGATGTCGCCCACGGCGATCGCGAACCGGGCTCCGGACGATCCGATGAGGCTGTTGATCGCCGCCTGGTTCGTGTTCACCGAGGTCGGGTTGTTGGCCGTCGAGTCGCCCGCGGGACCGCGGTTGGCGGTCTCGCCGAAGTCACCGAAGACGTCGAACGTGAGCGACGCCGTGGAGCTGGGGCTGGCCGGGTCCAGGGTGGTGAAGGTGCCGTACGGCTGCGAAGCCGGGAGAAGGTCCACGGCGGTGGCGTCGGAGCCGAGCACCTCGTAGCAGTAGATGGTGCTGGGGCTCAGCCCGGTGATGGGGACCGACGACTGGTAGTCGTACCGTGCCGGGTAGGTGGTGGGTGGATTGGGCGAGACACGGACCTGGGTCACCATCCCGGACACGACCGCGATGCTGTTCGCGGTGCAGCTCCCCGACGGCCCGTAATAGAGGGTGCCGTGAATGTCCGGGTTGGTCGCCCACGTGACCACCGCGGACGTCTGGGTCAGGTCCGTCACGTACGGTGCGCGTGCCAGCACGGTGTTGAAGCCGCCGTAGGGTGTGACGGCGATGGGTCCCGGGCCGCTTCCGGAGCTGGTGGTCGACGCGAATGCGGCGCCGGACGACAAGCCGACTGCCAGCGCCATGCATGCCGCGAAGGACACCGCGGTCATCAGCTTCGATGTGCGACCCGGCTGGGACGCCCTGTGCCATCCTGTCATTCCAAGCGTCCTCATCCTTGTCACGGAGGCCTCCTCAGGCGTGACACGGAGGCTCCTCGAGCCTGAGTCTGGGCCACTGTCCGCAGGACTTCCATGGGACAGCCCAGCTTCCCGTGGGCCCCCAGTCCTACCCCTGGTGCTCCATTCCGGAGATTCGTTGAGGATATGAGGCCAACGTGGCGAGGATCTCGTCGGTGGCCCTGGTCACCCTTGCCCCACCCTCCCCCGCGGGAACAGAAGGGACGAGTAGACGTGGCAGGTAGGAACGCGCTTTGCGCGAGCGGGTGAGTCCGTCTTCCCGATGCGCACCAACGTCGCCCCAGGCCCGGAGGGATGGACCGCAGGTCCCTCCGATGTCCCGGACAAGAGGGGGGTTCCGGAAGGGGGGGACGAAGTCCCCCCTTGCACTCCAGGAGGAGGGAGATTGCCCAACGGCCGCTGTGACACACCCCACCTGCGGCCACCGGCGGCTGCTGCCGAAATCGCCCATGGCGTAAAGGGCGAGTGACAAGTAGAGTGACCGTGGGCCGGGGCTCGAGTCGGATCGGCGCCGGCTTTGCGTTCCGTCCTCGAAAGCAGGGAGGTCTGAGATCCATGCGCAGCCCCTTCGTCAGGCGTCTCGTCGCCGGCCTGGGGGCCGGCTGCCTCACCCTCTCGATGCTGGGGCCCCGGGTGGCGCAGGGCGCGGCGCCGACGCTGACCCGGCTGCCCTACCTCACGGACATGACCTCGACGTCGGTCGCGGTCAACTTCGCGACGGACACCGACTCGCCGCATCCCGTGGTCTCCTGGGGTCCGGCCGGCGGGGCCTGCAACACGTCGACGACCGGGGTGACCGCCCACCAGATGACGGTGGCCGGCCAGACCGAGTACCAGTTCCTCGCGACGCTGAGCGGACTCAGCCCCAGCTCCAGCTACTGCTATGCGCTCACCCAGGCCGGAGTCAACCTGCTGGGCGCCACCCCGTCGCCCGTCTTCACCACCTTTCCCGTGTCAGGCACGACCGTCGGCTTCTCATTCGCGGTGTTCGGAGACTGGGGCGACGTCGGTACCTCGGGCACGAACCCCGACGAGGCCAGCGTGCTGGCTCACGTCGCCAGCAGCCACGTCAACTTCGTGATGACCGTCGGCGACAACAGCTACCCCGGCGGCAGCCAGACGAACTTCGGCGACCTGATCCACACCGGCACCAGCACCAGCGAGGTGTTCGGCGGCAGCTTCTGGCCGCGCTTCGGCAGCGGCGTCCCGGGCTTCCTGCCGATGGGCAACCACGGCATGAGCTCGGGCAGCACGTACCTGACGGACTGGCCGCAGGCCGCCAACGCGGCGGCGTCGGGAGGGACGTACCAGCTGCAGACGTACTGCTGCCTGGACGGCACGAACTCGGCCAACTATCCGAGCGCCTGGTTCGCGTTCGACTACGGCCAGGCTCGCTTCTACTTCCTGGAGGCGGCCTGGGCGAACTCCAACGTGGGCACTGGCAACCTCTACAAGGACGACTTCGACTACCACTGGACGCCGTCGAGCCCCGAGTACCGGTGGCTCGCCGCCGACCTGGCAGCGCACGCGTCGACGCCGCTGAAGTTCGCGTTCTTCCACTTCCCGCTGCACTCGGACAACGCCACGGAGACCACCGACACGTACCTGGACGGCCCGGGAGGCCTGGAGGGCCTGCTGGCCTCCAACGGCGTCGACATCGCCTTCTCGGGCCACACCCACCTGTACGAGCGCAACCTTCCCCAGGTGGGCTCGATGGTGAGCTACGTCACCGGCGGCGGCGGGGCGCCCCTGGAGCCGGTCTCCACGTGCAGCGCGTTCGACGCCTACGCCATCGGCTGGTCGTACTCGAAGAACGCGGGCAGCACCTGCCGCGGCTCGACTCCGGCCTCGATCACCCAGGTCTTCCACTTCCTGCTGGTGACGGTCAGCGGCACCCAGGTCACGGTTGCCCCGACCGACGAGAATGGCAACCGGTTCGACGTGCAGACCTACGCGCTCGGCGGCTGATCCAGGGGCTCAGCTCCTGATCAGCGCGGCCAGGGCGTCGAGGTAGCGGGTGCCGTAGGCGCGGCTGGGCTCCAGGTACGTGCCCTCCACGAACTCGTTCCAGCTGATCCCGAACCAGGCGTCGGGATGACTGGCGGCGTTCGTCCGCCACACGTTCTGCAGGGTGTCCGTCCCTCGCCTGGGCACGCACGTGCCCCCGAGCAGCTGCTTGTTGTAGCCGGCGATGAACGGCGCGAACCAGCGCTTCCCGGCGGTCTTCACCGCCGCCCCCAGCTTGAGGATCGACGAGGCCGCCTGCACGTTGGTCGACGGGTTCTCGGTCGACCAGTAGTAGCTGGTGCCGTCCAGCAGGTCGCTGTCCCGCGACCACGACTGGTAGGTCTCGTCGCCGAGCAGGTAGAGACCCGGCCGCACGGCCGACGAGACCGCGGCGACGGTGGCGAGCGCGTACTTGCGCGAGTCGAGCCACATCACCATCGGCTGCGACGAGTACGGGTTCCCGAAGGCAGGGTCGCGGCCGTACCGGCGCAGGAAGTAGGTGAGGTCGCCCGTCACGTCGGCCGCGGGCCGGTTGTAGTCGCCGTACGAGGCGAAGGCAAGGCCCAGCCCGAAGGCGGTGTGGTGAGCGGCGTTGTAGGCGTCCACCGCCTCGACCAGCAGGTCGAGCCGGCTGTCGTAGCCGGACGAGTCCGGCTGCTGCGTCGCGCTGCCGGTTCCCTGCCAGCTGACCAGGAAGCCGCGCACACCGGCGCGCCACGCCAGGTCGACGTGGCGGGCGTACGTGGCCGACTGGTTCTGGTCATAGAGGCCTTCCACCGGCAGGTCGGTGAGCTGGGAGCCGTCGAACGAGGCCTTCGGGTTGCAGCCGGTCGTGTCCGTGGCCCCGGGCATCGGCGGCGGACTCGCCGAGTAGGGGTAGGCCGGACCCAGCTTGTCCTTCCAGTGCTGCTGCGTCCACCAGAGGTAGTAGTGGAGGTAGACCGCCTGGCCGGGCGGCGGGGCGGGGACGACGGCCCCCGCCGGCGGCGCGGAAGCCGTGGCGGCAGGGGCCGGCGTCGAGGGAGGCGTCGTCCTGCTGACGCCGGCCGGCACAGCGGCCAACCGGCCCACCCTCCCGACGAGGATGGTGCCGGCAGTCACGCCGCCGACCAGGACCACGGACAGCAAGAGGGCGAGCAGCGCGCGGCGCCGGGTAATCATCAGCTTCGCCTCCGAATGGTGATTGCGGCCGCCGCCAGCGCCATGCTCGCCAGCAGCATGAGCACCGTGCCCGCGGTCGCCTCCTCGCTCGTGAAGAATGACATCTGGACAACCTGGTTGCGCGTCAGCTGCACCAGGACGGTGGGCACCAGCGCGCGATGGGCCGGAGCCACCGAGTAGAGCCCGCGGGGCAGGTCGTGCAGCTCCACGAACCCGTTGGCGTCGGGGTGGAGCGGCAGCTTCCGGCCGTCGGCCGACGAGAGGACCAGCGACCTGATCCCGCTCCCGACCACGGGCTGCCGGACCTGGATGCGAAGGGTGAAGACCCTGAGCTTGACGTTCCAGCTCCGGCCCGGCCCCGGGACGTACGAGTCGTCGCCGCGGGTGGCCACGCTCACCCCGTCGAAGTGGGCGGCCTCGATCGTGTACCTGGCCTGGTTGGCGACGCCCAGCAGCGCCGCCCGCGACGGGGCGGGCGTGTCCAGCCAGATCCTGTCCCGCCCCGGCGGGAGGTCGATCAGCTCGTGAGAAGGCCCGCTGATCTGGATCATGCTGAGGCGTGCCGGGTCGAGCGGCCGGCCGTCGGCATCGCGGAACGTGACCGGGGTCAGGTAGGAGCCGGCGAAGAAGGCGTGGATGATCTCGTCGCCAAATATCCGGAAGGTCCGGTCGGGGTGGGTCTGCTCGTCGTACCAGCGCACGAAGTGGGTCTGCGCGTCGGGCCGGTCGGCGGGAGCACGGACCGACACCGTGTGGGCCCCGGCCACGGCCAGGGGGGTGCTGACCAGGCCGTCGCTGCCCGTCAGGTGCGGCTCGCCGTCGATCAGGAAGGTGACCCCGGAGAGCGCCGGCACGGCCTGCAGGCGAAGCAGGATCGGCAGCACGGAGAGGGAGGCGGTCGCCGACGCGCCCTCGATCCCGAGCCGCTTGTTGCCGTGGTACACGAGCATGACGACGTGATCGCCTGCGGCCAGGTGCCGCGGCAGCTTGAGGTGCACCCTGCCCGCGGCGTCGGTCTCCAGGGTGGCCCTCTTGGCCCCGTCCAGCAGCAGCTCGACCGGCGTGCGGGCCGGCAGCGGGCCGCTGTCGCTGGCGAGCTGGCCGACCACCGCCGCCTCCTGGCCGGCGGCGATCTTGCCGGGCACCTGCAGCTTCACCGAGGTGACGAGCGCGGGCAGCACCGTCAGGCTGCCGCTGGTGGATGCCCCGAGCAGGCCCCGAGACCGGTCCCCGTGGTACCGGACGGTGACCGCGTAGGTGCCCGGGGGCAGCTTGCGCGACAGCCGGTAGTGGATGTGACCGGCCGCGTCGCTGCGCAGCGCCACGTGGTGGCCGGCGACGGTGATGTGCAGGCGGGCGCCGGCCACCGGCCGGCCGTCCCGGTAGACGCTGACGTCGACCGCCATGGCCTCGCCGGTCCGCTGTCCCAGGGGCAGGCTCAGGACCAGGGTGGTCCCGAACGGCGGGAGGATCGTCAGCGAACCCTGGGCGGAGCTGGCCTCGTACCCCCGCGTGGGGTCGCCGTCGTACGTGAGGGCGACGACGTGCGTGCCCGGGGTGAGGTTCCGGCGCACCTTCACGGTGACCACGCCTGCGGTGTCGGTCTGGATCGAGAAGAGGGTGACTCCGTCCAGCTGGTAGCGGAGCGTGCGGCCGGCGAGTGCGACTCCCCCCACGGTCAGGCGGCCGACGAAGCTGATCGCGGTCCCGACGGGGGCCGGCGTCACCACGCCGGCGGCCGGCGTCGTGACCGCGGCCGCGCTCCGTGCCGACCCCGGCCCCAGGGCCAGGCCGACGGCGATCACGGCGGCCACGAACAGGAGGACCGGGCGCACGGCGCTCATGGCAGGCGCCCTCGCCGAAGGAGGCGCCCCGGCGCCGCGGAGGCTGCCGACCCCAGCCGGCGGACGAGCGCCCTCGCCCGCCTGTCGGCGCCGAACCCGGCGAGCAGGATCAGCACGATGGCCAGGCCGGTGGCGCCGCCATAGAGCGCGACGACCGCACCGACCGGCAGCGCCTTCGCGGTTCGCAGCGCCGACCTCGGGGGAACGGGCGTGCCGCTCGGTGAGCGCGAGAAGTCGAATGCGCTCATGAGGTCGCTGGCCGCGGCGTCGCGGGCGGTGAGCGGCGCGACCCCGTGGAGCCGCTCGATGAAGCTGAGGACCGAGGTCAGGTCGCCGGGCGTGTGGTCCACGAAGCCGGGGCGGGCGAACGGAGAGATGACCAGGGCCGGCACGCGGAAGCCATCGGTGGTCTCGCCCACGCGCGGCGGCAGCACGTGGTCGTAGTAGCCGCCCCAGTCGGACCAGGTGAGCACGATCGCGGAGCTCGACCAGATCGGGCTCTGCATGATCGCGCCCACGACGGCCGTCATCTGGTCCTGGCCCTGGGACACCAGGCTGGGGGCTCGCTCGGAGTCGCCACCCGGGAAGACGTACGCGACCTCGGGCGCCCGCTCCTCCGAGCGCACGTCGTTGAACAGCTGAGACTGGTCGACCAGGCGGGCGAACCGGGATGGCCTGTCGACGATCGAGGGCATGTTCAGGAGCGGGACCCGGACGTCCTCGGTCACGACGCTCGCGGCACCCCCCACGCGGTTGTACGTCAGGCGCGGGTCGTAGTGGCGGACGTAGACGCGCCAGGACACGCCCGCCGGGTCCAGGCGGTCGAAGATCGTCGGCATGACGTAGACGCCGCCCTTGCTCAGCTGGTTGGCGGGAGGCGACTGGCCGGTGAGCAGGAGCAGGTGGTTCTGGAGGCTGCCGCCCATCGCGGCGGAGAAGAAGTGGTCCATCAGCGTGTACCGCGAAGCAAGGTCCCAGTACGACGCCAGGTCGGTGCCGTCGTAGTAGGCCATCCCCACGTCGGGCTGGTGGCCGCGCTTCTCCTGGGCCTGCGAGAAGCCGTCCATGCGGCCCCCGTCGTACGAGGCCACCGCGCTGGCCACGTCGGCGGACGGCGCGGCTGGCCGGCCCGTGATGTGATGGAGGCTCGCCGCCCGCGGGTCGAGGCCGTCCACCCCCGGGAACTTGCCGAAGTAGTTGTCGAAGGTGTGTCCCTCCTGCACGAGCACGAACACGTGCCGGAGCTTGTCGGACGGCGAGTCGGCCGCGGCCGCGCCGGTGGGCGCCCAGGCGGCGGCGCTCAGCACGCCCAGGAGCGCGCCCAGCAGCGCCAGCGAGGCCCGGCGTCTCACGGGTGCACCTCGTAGATCACCACGGCCGGGGGCCCCACGCCGCCGGGTCGGTACTCGTACACGGCTGCCCCCGAGAACTTCCGTGCGTACATCAGGAGCTTGCGCGCGAAGAACGGCGCCCGGGCGGCCGAGTATGCGTCGTAGACCAGGTACTGGATAGCGCCGCTCCTTATGGTGGCGTCGGGGTTGGAGATGGCCTCGTACGTCGGGTTGCGGCGCAGCGGGTTGGGACTGACGCTGAGGGCCAGGGCTCGGCGCTGCCCGTAGAAGGCGATCACGTTGGCGAAGCTCGGGCCGACCGTGATGAATCCCGCCGTCGAGAGCGTGTGGGTGCGGACCCACTCGCCGGTCGGGCGGGCCGCCTCCAGGCCGCCGGTGCCCGCGAGCGAGCCGGTGGCCACGGTCGGCACCTGAGGCGAGTCGGAGTCGGTGGCGATCTGGGCGGATGGCGTCGCGACCGCGCGCTGGGCGCTGGTCAGGAGCGTGCCGGCGACCAGGGTGACGGCCACAGCCACGACCGCCGGCGTCCAGCGGACGCGCAGCGGCGTCCAGTGGGCGTGCAACGGCGCCCAGCGGGCGCGCATGGGCTGCCACCGCGCGCGCACGGGGTGCCAGCCGGTGACCGCCTGCCACAGCGGGCCCAGCTCCGCGACGCCCAGGCCCGCGAGGTAGGCCAGCGGCGGCAGGACGGGCATCAGGTACTCGAAGCCCTTGGTGGGCCAGGCCTCGAAGAACACCAGGTTGCACACGATGAGGGACACCGCGAGGACGACCATCGGGTGCCGCCGCCGCCGCAGGGCGACCACACCGATCAGCGCCGCCGCGAGCATCGGCCAGCCGAACGTCGGCAGCACGCCGGGGTAGAAGGCCGCGTCGTGGTTCGGCTGGCGGAGCAGCTGCCAGGCCACGAAGTTGCCCGTCGCCCGGTTGCCACCCCCGAAGGCCAGTGACAGCGGATAGGGCGCCACCGTGGCCGCGTAGATGAGGGCCGCCCGCGGCACGTCCCTCCGCCACCTCAAGGGCAGGTTCCGGGTGAGCACGATGAAGCCGAGCGCGCCCGGCACGAGCAGGACGGCCATCTCCTTGGCCAGGAACGCGAGGCCGGCCGCGGTGGCCGCCGCGTAGAGCCATGCCACGCGCCTCGTCGTGAGCCAGAGGGCGGCCAGGAGCATGGTCAGGGCGACCAGGGTCGCCATCGGCCCGTCCAGCAGCACCTGCCGCGAGACGATGACCGCGTAGGGGCTCAGCGCCACCAGCAGCCCGGCCCCCACGCCGGCCGGCCGGCCGTGGAGCAGCCTGGCGGTCGCCCAGCACAGGACCGCCAGCGCGATCCCGAACCCGGCGGCGATCAGCCGCGGCAGCCAGTCGTTCACGCCCGTGATCTCGTAGCCGAGGGCGAGGACGAAGTGGACCAGGAGGGGGTGCGCCCGGAAGACGCCGAAGAGCTGGGCGTAGGGCTGGAACCCGGCGATCGCCGCCGCCTGGCCCGCGTAGACGGCCTCGTCGGAGTTGAAGCCGAAGCGCTGGATCCCGTCCAGGCGGACGACGGCCGCGACGATCGCCACGCCGATCGCCTCGCAGACGAGGAGAGCCCGGGCAGAGGCGAGGGCACGCGCCGCGCGCTCCCACGCCGCCCTGGCCCGCCCCGGTGGCTGTCGGAGAAGGATCGACGGGTCTGCGATGTCCGAGTGCCCGTTCTGCGGCGTCGTTCTCGCCGGGGCCTCGGGCTCGGACACGCGGCCACCGCGGCTCCGGGCCTCGGGCTCGGGCACGCGGCCGCCGCGGCTCTCGCCGCCCTGCCGCAACAGCCTCCTGGCGACCGAGATCACGCCGATGCCGCCGCCTTCGGCCAATCGGCACCGAGACCGACGCAGTCCTCGATCACGTCCGACCAGCCGTACCCGCTGGTCACGATGCGGGACACCGAGCAGCCAGCCAGCGCCGAGGTGAGGATCTCTCGCTCCCGGCGCATCAGCGCGCGGATGCCGCTCTCGCCGAGCATGATGAACGGCGCGATACGTGCGTAGGGCGGGAAGCCGTAGGCGTCCTCGGTATTGACCAGCAGCATGTCCACCGCCTGGTCGAGCGGGACCGACGACACGTGCGACACGGCACCCCGCTCGATGATGAACAGCTGCTCCAGCCTCGTGGAGGTTCCCATCTCACAGTCGACCAGGTCGGTGACCCGGTACTTGGGCGGCGGGCAGACCGCCTGGACCAGGGCGTTCATGGCCATGATGGGCAGGTTCATCTCGCCCAGCCGCCTGCCCACGCCGCGCCCTGACCGGGAGTGCAGCCGGCTCTGGGCCGGCAGGGCCATGCGGGCGAGCAGGCCGAGCCGGTTGCGGGGCGTGGAGCGGACGGTGTGGGCGCTGATGGTCAGGGGCTTCGGGTACCGGCCGACGCTGCCGTCGGCGCCGACCACCACCATGTCGTCCGAGAAGAAGACGCCGGGGTGGGCCTGCAGGAGCTGAAGGATGGTGCTGGTCTTGCCCGTGTCGGTGCGCGCCGACAGCGTGATCGTGCAGCCGTTGAGCGCGACCGTCGCCCCGTGCAGCAGGATGCGGTCCCGCGCCACGAGCAGGAAGCGCAGCAGCGGCTCGACGAGATTCGTGTACACGACGTGCGGGGACAGGGCCAGCAGGGGGGCGACCTTCACCCGCACCGGCTCCTCGAAGTCGACCTCGAAGTTCGCGACCAGCCCGCCCAGGTGCTCCAGCCAGGTGATCCGGCTGCCGTCCTGGACGAGCCTGATCCGCCGTCGCGTCCGGAGGCCGCCGACGACCCCGACCCGCACCTCCAGATCGGCCTGCAAATCCCGCGATACGCGGAAGTGCTCGAGCTCGGGGAGGCGGACCCACGACGCCACACTCAGGATCCCATCGATGTCGTAACGGTGCGGGGCGCGTGTCACAGGTCTACAACCTCCTGAGTGACTGGGACGGGCCTCTGCCAGATGAGCTGGTCGGAGACGAGGAATCGGGCGAGGAACGTGACGCCGAGCGCCACGAGGTTCGAGATCAGGTAGTGCACGGACAGCAGGGAGGTCAGCACGAACAGCACCGGCAGCCGCAGCGGGAGCGAGGCCACGCTGAGGGCGCTGAACCCGACGTAGCGCTTGACGAAGCCCGACCGGGTCCTGGAGGCGAAGACGCAGAGCTCGGTGAGCAGGAAGTTGCTGCTCGTGGAGCCGACGGTCGCGATCGCGCCCGCCATCACGTAGTTGACGCGGAACCGCTCGACGAGCAGCCATATGATCACCTGGTTCACCACCACGCCGCTGGCGCCGACCAGGCCGAAACCCACCGCCGATCGTGCCTTGGCGAGCAGCCGGGGCTGGCCGGAAGCCAGCCGCCGGGCGGTCCCGGCGGCCCGAGCCGTGACGCTCATCGGGCCACCCTCCGCCGCCCGTGCGCCCAGGCCACCGCTTCGTCCAGGTCACGCGAGTCGAACGGCTGCCGCCCGAGGCGGACCAGCACAGCGGTGCGCCTCTCGCCGGGCGCCGGGGCCATGATTGCCGAGACGGCGGACGACCGCCGCCGCAGGGACGGCCCGCTGGCCACCGGCTCCACCAGGAGTCGGGGGCGGCCGCCGGCGGACCAGTGCTGGACGAGGTCGATCGCCAGCGCGGGGATCAGGACGACGGGGGAGTCGTCCGGCGACGAGTCCGGGCCGATCCAGCCGCAGCGGTCCGCCCCCAGCCGGCGTGCCAGCTGCTCCAGGTCCTCGCTGGCCATCACGGTCCAGCCGCGCAGGCGCAGCTTGACGGCGGCCAGGTTCAGCAGCAGCGGCGCCATCAGCGCCAGGGTCTGGGCGACGGCGGCGGTGATCATGGCGTGGCGCGGCCAGGCGGCCAGCAGGGCCAGGTAGACGAGCAACCCGACCAGGCTGCCGAGCACTCCCAGGCCCCGGTACGGCTCGGTGTCCCGACGCGTCCGCTGGAACGTCAGCGCACGCTGCAGGATGGCGTTGGCCACGGAGCTGGCGGCCGAGGCGAGCACCCAGGCGACCGGCGCCACCAGCGAGGTCCGCGTCGACGCCGCGAACAGGACGAGGAAGAGGGCGAGGCTCGACGCGCTGACGAAGGCGAACTTGAGCGGGCGAGCGCTGCCGGGCACGTCAAAGAAGAGGAAGGCGAGGTGGCGCAGGTACAGCAGCCCCTGGCGCATGCCGGCCTTGGACTCGCCGGCATCGCGCCGGCCGAACTCGAACGGGACGTCGGCCACACTCAGGTCGGGGAAGAGGACGAGCAGTTCGAGCAGGATCTTGAAACCGACCGGCCGCAGCTCGGCCCTGGAGACCGCCTCTCGCCTGACGCAGAAGAACCCGGACATGGGGTCGCTCGTCCGGCGCGACTCCGGGAAGCAGAGGTGCGCGGTCCAGCTGGAGCCGCGGCTGATGAGCCTGCGGTACCCCGACTCGAGGCCGGCGCTGCCGCCCCCCCTCGCATATCGCGACGCCACCGCGATGTCGGCGCCCGCCTCCACCCGGCGCAGGAGGTCCGGGATGAGGGTGGGCGGGTGCTGCAGGTCGCCGTCCATGACGCAGACGGCCCAGCCCCGCGCCGCCGAGATCCCCTGGGCCACCGCGGTGGCCAGCCCCGTCTGGTCCTCCGGCTGGCGCGCGATGACACGCCAGTTGTCAGTGCTCTGGACGATGGCCGAGAGGACGTCGCGGGTCCAGCCGTCTGTCGAGTCGTCGACGACGATGACCTCGTGGTGGACGCCGGAGAGGCACGTGGCCAGTGCCTCCCGGAGGCGCTCGAGACTGTCAGCCTCGTTGCGGGTGGGGATCACGATCGACAGACGCAGCTGTTCGTCGGCTGCTGTGATGGCCGACGCGGGATGTGTGCCGGCGCGCGCCAACGTTGTGACCTCTTCCACGTATCCATTCCTCTTTGCCGCGCGTCGAACCTGTCATCCCGTTCCATCGCGACGGCGGGGCCGACGGTCGGGTCACATTTAGTGAAGAAACTTACAGATCGGGTTAAGAACCCGTGTGGCCAGCGTCTCAGTCGGCCGGTCGATCCACAATGAGACCGAGCGGAAGGGCCTGCAGACATGTCCCTCGCCCTTGCGCCAATGTCCCGAACCCGAGTCCCAGGCGCTCGGCGCTGCTGAGGCGCCGGGCCCCCGCCGGCCGGTGGCAATCGGTCAGGCGCCTTTCTTTACAGAGCGGGCGCTGGCGATCAGCCAGGTGGTTTACTTTACAGGGCCGGACGCTGGCGATCAGCCAGGTGGCCTACTTTACAGAGCCGGGCGCTGGCGATCAGCCAGGTGGCTCACTTTACAGGGCCGGGCGCTGGCGATCAGTCAGGTGGCTCACTTTACAGAGCCGGCGCTGGCGATCAGTCAGGTGGCTCACTTTACAGGGCCGGGCGCTGGCGATCAGTCAGGTGGCTTGCTTTACAGAGCTTGCCGCGCTACACGGGCCACAGCTCACGGAGCGCCCTCGGGTGCCGGGCCACCTTGCGGGCCGCGTGGCACAGGTAGGGGAGCAGGTTGACGTGCCGGCGCAGCGGTCGGGTCCGGCAGGTGCGGACGGCCTCCCGGAAATCCTGCGAGCTCGTGCCCGGGAACACCGTGCAGCACGCGCCGACCATCTCCCTGATATGGGCGTCGGAGCCGCCCGTGGCCGCCTGTCCGCGCACGGAGAGCGTCTTCGCCCGGCGGTTGGCGGCGCGGACGCGGGGCGTGGGCGAGCCGTTCAGGAGCTCCACCGCGTCGAACCCGAGCGACGTGGCCAGCTCGGCGACGCCCTCGGCGCCAGGGCGGCGAAACGGGTGGACGGCTACCGCCAGCCCGCCCTGCTCCTGAATGGCCAGGACCGTGTCCGCCGCCGACATGTCACGTGGCACCAGCTCCCGGAGGAAGAGCCCGACCACGTGGCCGTCTCGGCTCGACACCTCCTCGCCAACGATGACGTGCGTCCCCAGGGCGCGGGACCGCGCGTACCGGACGGCTTCGAGCGCGCCCTCGACGCAGTCGTGGTCGGTGATCGCGATGACGTCGAGGTTCGCCACGCTGGCCGCTCGCTCCAGAACCTCGGCCGGCGTGTGGCGCCCGTCCGAGAACGTGGTGTGCACGTGGGGATCACAGAGGCCCATGGGAGCCGGTCCATCATATCCTCGTCTGGCTCCGTCACTGGATTCCCAGCCGGCTGGTCCCGAAGCCGGCGTCGTCGAAGACGACGTCCCAGGTCCCGCCGGCCGTCTCACCGACCTGCAGCACCCCGATCGGCGACGTGCCCAGGTCGGTGCCGCTGAACGTCAGGTCCGGCACCGCGCTCCCGTCCAGCCAGGTCTCCACCACGCTGCCGGTGCCGCTGACGAACAGGTGCAGCTCCAGCGCGTGCCAGCCCGGCCCCGGCGACACGCTGCTCGTGGTCGCCGCCGTCAGCGCATCGCTCCGGAAGGCCAGCCTGCCCGCGCTGGTCAGGAAGAGGTAGCCGCCGTTCCCGGTGGGCGTGTCCCGCAGCCGGAGCAGCGTCACCTGCGAGGTCTGGCTCTTCACCTCGAAGGCCACCCGCGCGTAGGCGTCGCCGTAGGTCGCCGGCAGCGTCCGCTTGGCGAACGTCGCCCCCGTCGTCGTGCTCCCCTCCGCCGCGAAGCTGCCCGAGCGCACGTCGGTGGCCTCCACCGTCAGCCCCGGCGCGGTCGTCCACGAGGACAGCCCTCCGCCCTCGAAGCCGTCCGCGAAGACCGGCGTCGCCGCCCCCGGCGTCGTCACCGAGACCGCCCCGCTCGGCGCCGACACGTTGCCCGACCCGTCGCGCGCCCTCACCGCGTACTGGTACGTCGTCCCCGCCAGCACCGTGCCGTCCGTGTAGCCGGTCGCCGTCCCGCCCACCTGGGCCAGCAGCGCCCCGTTCCGGAGGACGTCGTAGCCGGTCACCCCCACGTCGTCCGTCGAGGCGTCCCAGCCCAGCCCCACCGAGAACGCGGAGGCCGCGCTCCCCGTCAGGTTGGCCGGCACGCTGGGCGGCGTCGTGTCCGCCGCCGGGCCCAGCCGGCTGGTCCCGAAGGCGGCGTCGTCGAAGACCACGTCGTAGGTGCGCCCGGTCTGGACCTCGCCGATCTGCATGGCTGCCACCGGGGTGGTCCCCGTGTCCAGCCCGGTGCCGGACAGGTCGGCCACCAGGGCGCTGTCCAGCCAGATCTCGACGACCCCCGCCGCCGCGTCGGGCCTGAGGTGCAGCTCGAGCGCGTGCCAGCCCGGGGACGGCGCGATGTCGCTCAGCGTGTTGATGCCGGTCGCGTCGTTGTGGTAGCCGAGCTGACCGCCGGTGTCCACGTAGACGTAGCCGAGAGACGCGCCGCTCGCGTCCCGGAAGCGCAGCAGGTTCACCTGGCTCGGCTGGGCCAGGACGTCGAACCAGAGCCGGGCATAGCCGTCGGCGTACGTCGAGGGCAGCGTCTTCTTGGCGAAGGTGTCGCCGCTGGTCGTGTTGCCCTCGGCGGCGTCGGCGCCGCCGTGCACGGTCACGCCCTGGACGACCAGCCCCGTGCTCGCGCTCCAGGCGCTGAGGTCGCCGGATTCGAAACCATCCGCGAACAGAGGCGATGGCGGCGGCGGCGTCGTCACGGAGACGGAGCCGGTCAGCGGGGAGACGTTGCCGGCGACGTCCCTGGCCCCGACCGCGTACTGGTACGTCGACCCGCCGAGGACGTTGTCCGTGTAGCTCGTCACGGCCCCCACCGACTGGTAGAGGACGCCGTTCCTGTAGATGTCGTAGGCGGTGACGCCCAGGTTGTCGGTGGCTGCCGTCCAGCCCAGGCTCACGGTGAACGGAGAGGTAGCGGTGGCGGTCAGGCCCGTCGGCGCCGTGGGCGGGGTCGTGTCGACCGTCCAGGTCGCGAGGGCAGGCGTCGGGTCCTTCGACTTGTTGACCGTGGCCGCCACGCTGAACGTGTGCCTCTGCTGCGCCAGCCCGGTGTACGTGACCGGGCTGGTGCACGACGTCGCCGTGCCGCCGTCGAGCTGGCAGTTGAAGGTCGCCGGGCTTCCGCTCGCGTGGAAGGTGAACGTGGCCGTCGTGCTCGCGGTCCCCGCCGGCGGAGCGCTGTCGATGTAGGTGTCGGTCGGCACCTTGAACGTGTAGCTCTGGACGTCGAACGTCTGGCCCGTGGAGTCGGTCGGCGCGACGGTGACGGTGGTGCCCGAGACGGTGACCTTGATGAAGTGGATGACCTGCGCGGCCGACGCCGGCGCGGAGGCGCCACCGCAGGCGGTGCCGACCAGGTTGGACGGGGACCAGCCGATGCCGTACGCGTCGTAGGCATTGCAGGGCCCGATCGGCTCGAGCGTGGCGCCGCCGCCGCCGGTGACGTAGGTGATGGGCATCCCGCCCGCGCTGGCCCGGTTCCGCTCGTAGATGTGCGCGTGGCCGTTGAAGACCAGCTGCACGCCGTGCTGGCCGAGCAGGCCCTCGAGGTTGGTGGCGCCATCCAGGTAGGTGTCCGACGGCTGGGACACGTTGTCCGAGTAGAACGGGAAGTGCGAGAAGGCGAACTTCAGCTGGGTGGGGTGGCTCTGCAGGTCGTTCAGCAGCCAGTTGTACTCGGGGGCTCCGGGAGCGAAGTGTGCGAGCGCATCGTTCGCGTACGGAGTGGCGGTGCCG
>WNGQ01001195.1_pt1 | contig 26910 bp, 34 predicted proteins | sample 5407661 | NCBI WGS metagenome assembly WNGQ01 (sample SAMN13153382, study PRJNA577476) | soil metagenome | isolation source: 60 cm soil or saprolite under Garry oak tree replicate 2 | place: USA:California | collected 2016-06-15 | reverse complement strand
GCGCCCGCGCTGCTCGGCACCCCGATGATCACCCAGTCACTCATCCCAGCCTCCTCGCCGCAGTTGAGCCCGGCCGCTTCCGTTTTCCCGGCCGCTCCCGTTCTTCCAGGCCGCTCCCGTCCTCTGGGCCGATCCCGTCCTCCAGGCCCGGCCCTGCTGTCACCTATTCCAGCCCTTACTGTCATCTAGGCCGGCGCTCTCTGCACCGTCATCCAGGCCGGCTCTTTCTCGCCATCACCAGCATCAGCCTCGCCATCACCAGCATCAGCGCAATGCTAGTGACTCCATCATCTGTCTGCCGCTGCCCCCTTCGCAACCAGCTAAGCTTCAAAGGTGGTGATGACGGAAGGCCAGCGCGTTGCGGGATAGCGGCATGGCGTCCGGCGCGGCACCGGGCGACCTCGAGCTGGTGCGCGCGTTCGTCAACACCCGCGACATCGAGCAGGGCACCGACGAGCTGGCCAGCATCGAAGGCCTGACCGGCTGGCTGCGCCGCTGGCCGGCGGCAGGCCGTGTGCCCGCGACGGCCGCCGCGACCGGGCGCGCGGTCGCCGCCGCCGCAGCGGCCGGGCCTGGCGACCTGGAGTGTGCCGTCGCCCTGCGGGAGGCGCTGCGCGGGGTGCTGCGCTGCCACGCGCGCCCGTCGGCCGGTGACCTTGAGCTTGCCGCGGGCGCGCTGCGCGGCGCCGCTGGCGGCCTGCCGGTTCAGCTGGACGTGGCCGGGGACGGCAGCGTCGGTCTCGTTCCCTCCCCGGCCGGGCCCGCCGGGGCGCTCGCCGGCATCCTGCTCATCGCCGCCACCGCGGCGGCCCAGGGCACCTGGCCCCGGCTCAAGGCCTGCGTGGCCGACGACTGCCAGTGGGCCTTCTACGACCGCTCCCCCACCCGCAGCGCCTGCTGGTGCAGCATGCGGGTCTGCGGCGCCCGCGCGAAGTCCCGCTCCTACCGCCAGCGCGCCGCTGGCCGCCAGGCCCCTAGATAACCGGGTCGGGAGCGCGGCGAGCACCCGGCTTGGCAGGTGCCGCTGCCCTCTCGCGGATGAGCTGGGCGGCAACGGCCGTCCCCGGTACGGCTCAGGCAAGCAGCTAGCCCAGGATGGTGGCCACGTGCAGGGCGGCGGTCTCCTCCGCTGACAGCTCATAAGTGAGCTCGTCCGGGTTCGCTCCGCACACGGCGGGCGACTGGCCGCGCGCACGGGAATTCACCCGGGAGGCATACCACCAGCCCTCGTCACTGACCCAGACGTGATAGCCGGGATAGGCGCGCTCGATCTGCCTCTCGATCTCAGCCTGTTCGCGTGTCACTGCTGCCTCCCCGGAATGCCGCTAGTCTTGCGGCCGATCCCGGCATAGAACAGGGCCGGGCCGGACGTCCCGCTGCGACGCGGACCGGAACGCCACGCGGCTACATTCACGACGCCGGGAGGAATCATTTCCAGGCCGTCGAAGAATCTCTCGATGTCGTCCTTGCTGCGGGTCACTCCGGGTGCCGATGCACCGTCGTATATCTCGCGTGCCTGCCTGGCGGCATCCGCCGTGATCTCATCACCGGTCACGTGCGAGACCACCAGATAGCTGCCGGCTGCCAGATGGCCGGTAATGCATCGCGCTATCGCCCACGGGCTCTCGCTGTCTTCGACGAAATGCAGGACCGCGACCAGCAGGACCGCGACCGGCTGATCAAAGTCAATAAGCGCCCGCAGCGCGGGCAGCGTCATCAGGTGACGCGGGTTCCGCACATCGGCATGCGCAACTGCGACCGTCGGCGCGCCGGCCAGCAGCGCGTTCGCATGCGCGACGACTACCGGGTCATTGTCGACGTACGCGACCCGGGTGCCCGGGTCAGCGGCCTGGGCGGCCTTCGGGTTCGTATCGCGCTAGCTGATCCAGACGGGGCAGAGGTTAAGGCGCGGGACGCTCTCGAAGAACTGGGCGGCACACTGCCCGGCAGGATTCGCTCGACGATGGGTCACCTGGAACCGCTGTTCTCTAGTGTTGGCGTGGAGATTCGCTATCACGGCGCCTCGCTCTACAATGCGCTTTACCGGTTCGATGACCAGATGCTGATCACGCCCTATCTGTATAAGCTGCATGGGTACCAGCACCCTCTGTTGCATCTCAAGCGACTTGGTCCCGCGGGGCTCTTCGAGTCCTATGCACAACAGTTCGAGGCGATATGGACCGAATCACGGCCTGCGCTCGACAATGTCACATCGTTGTGAGGATCAGTAGATGGGACGTGTTGACTACTATCACGACCCGGACGCTCCCGACGCGAATTCTCTCGTAGTCGGCTCGTCTGCTATTGTCGTGGATGATGAAAACCGAATTCTTCTCCAGCGCCGTAGCGACTCGGGTAACTGGGCACTCCCCGGCGGAGTGATGGACATTGGCGAGACCCTGGCTGATTCTGCTATTCGCGAGGTTAAGGAAGAGACCGGTTTTGATGTCCAGATAGAGCGCATCGTTGGCGTTTACTCAGATCCGGGTCACGTATTCGCCTACGACGACGGAGAAGTTCGGCAAGAATTTAGCATCTGCCTTGCGTGCACCATCAAAGGCGGTTCGCTCCAGGTCAGCAGCGAGTCTACGGCCGTCGACCTCTTTGCATTCGAAGATGTGGCGGATATGCAGATGCACGAATCCATCCGTATTCGGATACGCGACTACCTGGACGGCAAACCGCCTGTACTTTGTTAGCCGATCATGCGCCCTGCGCCGCAGGCGGCTCGGGTGCGCCCTGGCGCCGATGGCCGATCACGGAGCGCGATCACGGAGCGCGACCACGCTGGCGAGCCACCGATGTTGGCCGGAGAGCGCCTGGCGAATATGAGCGTCTGGTGGCCGTGCCGGCCGTGCGGTGGCCCGCACGCAGATCATCGAGGTTTGGGCGTCCTCGACACTCGACGCGATCGACCGTAACCTGCCCGGGCTCATGCAGGTCGGCGGGATTGAGTTCGGTGTTTGCGGGGTTCGCGTTGACGCGTGCCGCGGTGGCGTGGGCTCAGGGGTTACCGGTGGTTGCTGCGCCGGTGGCGCCGGGCTGGCATCCTTGTGCTGTGCCGGAATCGGGGTCATCTGCTGCCGGATGGCCGCGCCGCAGGGTGGACGCGGCGGCCTCGCGCCCGTTCGAGCAGAGCGTGGAGCGGTCGTTTTACTGCCGGTCGTGCCGGCTGACGGCACGGGGCCGGTGGATTCCGGCTGGCTGGTATGTGCTGGAGCGTGCGGCTGGCGGTGGCGGACGGCATCTGCGGGTGGGGCTGTACTGCTCGCTGGCCTGCCTGGCCGCAGCCGGCAGCGACTTGGCCGCGGCGGAGCAGGATGCGGGAGTGCGGCGAGGCCTGCCCGTCGGCGCGGCGCGCGGTCGGGCGCGGCTGGTAGAGATCGCACAGACTCTCCTGCATCGCGGGGCGACGATCCGTGCGGCCGGTGATGAGCTGGGCGTGCCCACGTCGACGCTGCGGCACTGGCTCCGGGAGGCCGGGGTCCGAGTCGGTGCCGACGGCACGCTGACCGGATCCGCGGGCCCGGTGCCGCCGCCGCCAGGCAAGGACCATAAGAAGCATGACGGCGGCGCGCGTGGCGCGACGGCAGTGCTCGCGGCGCCGACTTCTGCTGGCGGGCCGCCGCCTGCGCCGGCGGCCATCGGCGGGGCGCCGGTCCAGGCGCTCAATGAGCTGGCCCAGGCCGGGTATGTCACCGACCTGGCCTGGGAGACCGGGGTGGACGGTGCCGCGCACCGGCCGGTGTTCTCTTGCACGGTGACCGCCCGGGTAGCGGGCATCGCCGGGCAGGTCCGCGCACGGGGCACGGGCGGGTCGAAAGCGGCGGCGAAGACATCCGCCGCCGCGGCGCTGCTGGCGGGCCTGGCGGACGATGATCCCGGCGCCGGCGATGACGTGCCGGTGCGGGGAGAAGGCGTGCCATGCTGACGCCGGGCTTTGCTCGTCGCGACCTGGAGCGTTCTGCCACGCCGGCCGGCTTGGCCCGCGGGCGGGATTTGCCGGGCAGGTCGGGGATCTAGATTGGGACGAGTACTCGGTGTGGGGCTGCCTGCCCGGTGAGGGGATCAGCGCCGGCGAGCTGCTGCTCCACCACGGCGAGAGGCCGCTGGCTGGTGAGTGCCCGTGCCCGCGTGGCCGCGACGCCGGGTTGTGCGCGCACATGGCGGCGCTGGCATGGGCAGTCCTCGGCGGCGATGACGACCTGGCTGGGCGGCTCACCGCGATGTCGCACCAGGAACTCGTAGCCCTGGCCGTGGACCTTGCCGGCCGCTCCGCGTCGGCACGCGAAGCGATCTGGTCACGGCTGAGGCTGTGATGACCTGCCGGTGACGCCGGACCGGTAACCCCAGCGCGCAGTGCCGGACGGCGGGGCATGTTCCGCGGCGAAGAGGCTGCGGAAGTCGGCACTATCGTGGGCAGGCCCTGCACATCGGCAAGGTCCGGGTCGCTGTGCGCAGCCGGTACGCGGCGGCAAGCGGAGTCTCCGATCGTGAGATGCCGCGGCAGCCGGGCGAGCCGTCACTCCCCGAGCCGGTGATGAGCTTGGCTCGCCGCTCCTCCAGCGCGGCGAGCTAGTCGGCGTGCGGCGCGGCGGCGCTTTCCAGGCCGTGGACGATGCGCCGCCTGATCGAGGGGTGGATGTCGTAGCCGTCAAGCCCTGCCGGCGGTACCCAGGCAACCTCCGGCGCCTCATCGGTAGTGGTGAGCTTGCCGCCGACGACCCGGCCGGCGAAGCATGCGTTCACCGGCTGGCGTACCTCTCCGCCGGCGGGTGTGGTGGCGGATCACACGTCGGCTCGTGATCCGCGGCAGCGGTAGTGTCACAATCCCATATCGGGCTTGCCCGAGCCGTTCGGGCCGAGGAATCCGGTCCCGCTGCCGCGCCACGCAGGTCAGGGCGCGTCGAACAGCGCGCTGACCGACTCGCCCTCGTGGATCCGGCGGATCGCCTCGGCCAGCACCGGGCCTAGCGAGATGACATGCAGCTTCGGGTGCCGCTTGCTGTCCGGGATGGCGACCGTGTTGGTGGTGACGATCTCCGCGACGTCGGGCTGGGCGGCGATCCGCTGCAGGGCGCCATCCGAGAACAGGCCGTGCGTGCAGGCAACCCGAATCGAGCGCACCTGCTGCTCGCGCAGCCTGCTGAGCAGCTCCATGACGGTGGTCCCGCGGGCGATCTCGTCGTCCAGGATGATGACATCGCGGTCCGCCACGTCCCCGATGATCGAGCTGATCGTGACCCGCTCGTCGTCCTGCCGCTCCTTGACGCCCGCGGCCACCGGGATGCCGAGCGTCCGGGCGAGCGCCGCGGCCGGCTTCGCGTTGCCCAGGTCCGGCGAGACCACGACCGCGCTGGCGAGATCCTGGCCGCGGAAATGGCCTGCCAGCTCGCGGAGCGCGTGCAGGTGGTCGACCGGCACCGAGAAGAAGCCATGCACCTGCGGCGCGTGCAGGGTCACGGTCAGCACCCGGCTCGCGCCAGCGGTGACCAGCAGGTCGGCGACGAGGCGGCCGCCGATCGACACCCGCGGCATGTTCTTCTTGTCCGAGCGCCCGTAGGCGTAGTGCGGGATCACCGCGGTGACCCGGGCGGCGGACGCACCGCGGGCCGCGTCCAGCATCAGCAGCAACTCGGTGAGGTGCTCCTGGACCGGCGGCCCGAGCGGCTGGATCAGGAAGACGTCGCGTTCCCTGCAGTTCGACTGCAGCTGGACTTCCAGGCAGTCGTTGGCGAAGCGCCTGGTGATGACGGGCCGCCTCGGCACCCCCAGGCGGGCACAGATCTCCGTCGCGAGCTGGGGGTGGGCGCTGCCGCTGAACACCGCGATCTCTCGCACGAGCTAAGGCTAGGGGCTCACGCCCAGTCTGCGGCGAGCAAGGGCCGGGGCTTATGCCTAGTCCGCGGCGAGCAAAGGCGAGGGCTCACGCCCAGTCCGCGGCGAGCAGCCGCCCGGCCTGGCCGAGCCAGCGCGCGGGGTCTTGCTGCGCGGCGGCGGAGCTGCCCGCCAGGTCCGTCAGCGACACTGCCCGCTGCCAGCGGCCGATCGGCAGCCCGGCCGCGATCGAGCCGGCCGCAATCGAGCCGGCCGCGATCGAGCCGGCCACCAGCGCGACGGGAACGCCGGCCACCCCAGCGGCGGCCAGCACGGCGCCTGCCACCTTGCCGGCCGTCGATGTCCGGTCGTAACGCCCTTCGCCGGTGATCACCAGGTCGGCGCCGGCCAGCGTGGCGTCAAGGCCGGCGATCCGGCCGAGCTCGGCGGCGCCTGGCACGATGGCCGCGCCCCAGGCGGCGGAAAACCCGTATCCGGCGCCGCCCGCCGCTCCGGCACCGGGCGCCGTCGGCTCGCCGCCGAGCAGCCGCGCCAGCCTGGCGAGCCCGGCCTCGAGGGCGACGACCTGGCGGGGGCCGGCGCCTTTCTGCGGGCCGAATACCGCCGCCGCGCCGAACGGCCCGAGCAGCGGGGCAGTGACGTCGGCCAGGCAGGTGACCCCGCCGGGCGGCGGTGGCCGGAGCCCGCCGAGATCGGCCGACGCCAGCCAGGTGAGGGCTCCTCCGCCGGCCGCCAGCGGGTTCCCCGCCGCGTCAAGGAACCGCGCACCGAGCGCGCTGAGCGCGCCGGTGCCGCCGTCCGTCGATGCAGACCCGCCGAGGGCGATGATGACTCGCACCGTCCCCGCGTCCAGCGCACGGCTGATCAGCTCGCCAGCTCCAGCGGTGTGCGCCCCGAGCGGATCCGGGCTGGCGAGCAGGGGCAGTCCGCTGGCCCGGGCCAGCTCGATGACGGCCGTCCGGCCAGGGAGCTCGAGCCAGCAGCTTGCGACGGGCTGCCGGGCCGGGCCGCGGACCGTGGCCGCATGCCACCGGGCGGCCAGCCCGGCGCCGGCGAGCACGTCGAGCGTGCCCTCGCCGCCGTCCGCCAGCGGCAGGCAGCCGATCTCGTCGCCCGGGCGGGCGCCGCGCCAGCCGTCGGCCAGGGCGGCGGCGGCCGCGGCCGCGCCGATGCTGCCCTTGAACGAGTCGGGGGCGATGATGATCCGCACCGGCTCACTCGCCTGGCTGGCCGCCGCCTGGCTGGCTGGCTGGCTGACCGCTTGGCTGGCCGCGGCCTGGCTGGCTGGCTGCCTGACCGCCTGCCTGACCGCTTGGCTGGCCGTCTGCCTTGCCGCCTGGCTGGCCGTCTGCCTTGCTGTCGGCGGCAGGCGCCGGCCTCGGCAGGTCACGCGGCGGCAGGCCAAGTTTGGCCCGGATCGCCTGCTGCACGAGTTCCCGGTCGGGGCGCGCGTCGACCGTCACGACGTACTCCTTGCGGCGGAAGATGTCGAGCACCGGATTGGTCTTCTGGTGGTAGTCCCGGAGCCGGACGGCGAGTGCCTCCTCGGTGTCGTCCTCCCTGGGGATCAGCTCGCCACCGCAGACGTCGCACTTGCCTGCCTCCTGCGGGCTGCTGGCGAGCAGGTTGTAGTCCATGCCACAGCCCGAGCAGAGCCGCCGGGCGAGCACCCGGCGGCGGACCTCACTGTCGGGCATGTCCAGGTGGATGACCCCGTCGATGTCGTAGCTCTCCAGGAAGAACTCCGCCTGCCGCTCGTTGCGCGGGAAGCCGTCGATGATGAAACCGAAGTTCCAGTCGTGCTCGGCGAGCCGGGCCTTCACGACCCCTTCCACCAGGTCGTCACCGACCAGCTCGCCGGCCGCCATGGTCCGGCGGACCTGCGCGCCGAGCTTGGTGTGCTGCTGCACATTCAAGCGGAAGATGTCGCCGACGCTGATGTGCACAAGGTCGAGGTCTTCGGCGAGCATTGTGGCCTGGGTGCCCTTGCCGCTGCCCTGCACCCCCATGATGACGTATTTGCGCATGCCGCCACCTTGGCACGCGGCCGCCAGCTAGTCACGAGGGCACGGGCAGGCCGTCAGCCGGGCCGCCTTCGCCAGGACAGGCCGTCGCTAGGCCTCGGTTTGTTACATACGTTGTGCGGCTAATACACCACGTGGCGTCATCAGCGCTGCATCCCTGGAGGATCAGCGTTGCGTCCCTGGAGGTCGGCGGAGCCGCGCAGGGCGAAGTGGCGTTCGCACCACCGGCGCAGCTTCGGGTCGAGCGAGGCGCGGATGAGCGGCCAGTCCTCCCTGAGCAGCCCCGGGTTAAGGAAACGGGCAACGTCGTTGCGCCGGCCCTGGGTAAGAACGATGCCGTACATGCTGCGCCGGACCCTGTCATCGGAGAGATCGAATTCGCGCATCCCCGGCCACGACAGGTGCCGCGGCAGGACGATGACGCCACGGGCAGGGCCGCGCAGCTCATCGAGCCGATGCGGCAGCCGGTCAGCGAGCCCGCTGCGGCCCGTGAGTAGATCGGCAAGCGACATGAGTCCGATTATGGCTGACCATGCGTTACCGTCAGGGCAGTGACGCGCGGATTATGACCGGCCACGGCACGTCCCGGGCGGAAAATGAGCTTGCCGAGGCCATGCCCGGCCGCGATGATCGGCTGATGGAACGGCCGCGGAGATCCTCACGCACGGGCCAGTAACTTTGCGCAGGTGGCGGGTCGCGGATGCGGAGAAGCTGTACCTGGCAGTGGCCGAGTCGCTTGACCACCTGCGGCCCTGGATGCCATGGGCAGCGGACTACCAGCCAGCCAGCGCCGCCGAGTTCCTGCGGCAATGCGAGCAGGACTGGGAATCCGGGGATGCCTTCAACTACGCGATCACCGTGCCAGCCAGCGAGGTGGCCGGGAGCTGCGGCCTGATGGCAAGAATCGGCCCCGGCGGGCTGGAGATCGGATACTGGGTGCACGTCGGGCACATCCGCCGCGGGCTTGCGACCGCGGCGGCGGCGGCACTGGTCGCCGAGGCGTTCACCCTGCCCGGCATCGACCGGGTCGAGATCGTGCACGACGAGGAGAATGTCGCAAGCGGCCGGATCCCGCGCAAGCTGGGCTTCACCGAGATCGAGCGCCGGCCGCAGCGGCCGGACCGGCCCGCCGCCGCGGACGATGCCTTCGCCGCCGCGGACGATGCCTTCGCCGCCGCGGACGACGCCATCGATATCGTGTGGCGGCTGATGCGGTAAACAGCCAGGCGGGGACGGCCCGGCCGGGGCGCGGGCCGGCGGCGCTAGGCTCTGAGTATGTCCAGCGCACGGCCGGCTCCGCGGTGGCATTTCCTGATTGCCCCGAGATGGCTCGGCTGGCATGCGTTCGTGGCCCTTTCCGTGGGCGGGATGCTGTGGCTGGGTAACTGGCAGTTCCATCGCGCCGAGGCGGGGAACGCGCTCAGCTGGGCATACACGTTCGAGTGGCCCGTCTTCTCGGTCTTCGCTGTGGTGTTCTGGGTGAAGACGATCATCGACGAGTTCCGGCCCGCCGCCGCCGGCGACGAGGCCGGGCAGCTCGGCCTCCCGGCCGGGGCGGGTGCTGAGCACCGGCCCGGCCAGGCCGGGCAGGCGGCTGACGACGAGGCCGCCGAGCAGGACCCGGAGCTGGCCGCCTACAACGCCTACCTGGCCAGGCTCAACGAGCAGGTACAGGGCCACGGCCGCTGGCATGGCCTGCGATAGAGGAGGTGCTCGGGTTGCGCGCAGCGGTGCTCTGGTACCGGGTGATGGCCTACGTGACCGGCATCGTGCTGATCGTGCTGTGTTTCGCCGGCATCCCGCTGCAGGTGTTCGCACACAACGAGGTCGTGGTGAGCTACGTCGGGACGGCGCACGGGATCCTGTACATCATCTACCTGATCGCCGCGTACCTGATGTCCAGGCAGCTGGGCATGAAGCTGGCCAGCGCCCCAACCGTGATCCTGCTGCTGGCCGGCACCATCCCGGTGCTGACATTCGTGGTGGAGCGGTGGGTGACCCGGCGGTTCATCAACCCGGCACTCGCCGCCACGGCGCCGCAGGCGGCCCGCTCCGCCGCCGCGCCGCAGGCCCGGTAAGCGCGGCCCGGCCAGCACGTGAGCCAGCACTACTTCACCGCGCGACCGGACCTGCCGCATCGCCCTGGCCTGGTGCACGTCGTCCTGCCGGACGTGCACCTGGAACTGCGGACCGACGCCGGGATGTTCTCGCCGGCCCGGCTGGACGCCGGCACCAGGCTGCTGCTTGAGACCGCGCCGCCGCCGCCGGCCGCCGGAGACCTGCTCGACCTGGGCTGCGGGTACGGGCCGCTGGCGCTGGTGCTTGCCGCCAGGTCCCCCGGCGCGATCATCTGGGCGGTCGACGTGAACGAGCGCGCGCTCGAGCTGTGCGCCGAAAACGCGCACCGCGCGGGACTGCCGAACGTCCGCTGCACCACCCCGGACGACCCCGCGCTGCCCGCGCGATTCGGGCTGATCTGGTCCAACCCGCCGATCCGGGTCGGCAAGGCGGCGCTGCACGGCCTGCTGGCCAGCTGGCTGTCCAGGCTGGCGCCCGGTGCGGCTGCCTACCTCGTCGTGCAGCGCAACCTGGGCGCGGACTCGCTGCAGCGCTGGCTGGCCGAGGCCGGCTGGCCGGCCCGGCGGCTGGCGGCACGAGGCGGGTACCGGGTGCTGGCGGCCTGCCGATGACTGGCCCTGCCACAGCTGGTTCCGCCACAGCTGGTTCCGCCGCGACTGGCCTCGCCGCGCGCCGCCAGCTGCGGCCCACTGACGTCAAGCGGCTGAACCGGTCCTGGCGGCGGCGCACCCAGGCGAGGCTGGCGCTGCTGCTCGACTCGGTCGGCCAGCCGTTCAATGTCGGCTCGATCATCAGGACGGCAGCCGCGCTCGGCGTCGAGCAGATCTGGCTGTGCGGCGAAAGCGCGTCGCCGGACCATCCGTCCGTGCGCAAGACGGCGCTGGGCACCGAGCGCCTGGTCGGCTGGGACCGGGCACAGAGCGCTGCCGCGGCGGCGGCGGCCGCGGCGGCCAGCGGCCTGCGGGTAGTCGCGATCGAGCTGACCGATGGCGCGGTCCCGCTGCATGAGGCGCCGCTGTCCGGGGACATCTGCCTGGCGCTCGGCAACGAGGACCGCGGCTGCTCGGCTGGCCTGCTCGCCGTCGCCGACGCAGTCGCTTACATCCCGCAGACCGGCCGGGTCGGCTCGCTGAATGTCGCCGCCGCCGCCGCGATCGTGCTGGCTGAAGCCCGCCGGAGGGAGTGGTCGCGTGGCTGACCGGCCGGGTCGTGCATAGCATTCCGCGCGATCCGCCGGGTCGTCGGGGGTTGGAAACACGGCCTGGCGGGAATCTTGTCCGGGAACTCACCGTTGACATGAAGGACGGCTGAGCGCTGGGAGGCAGCAAACCGATGGCCGAACGCTCTCTTCGCGGTACCAGGCTCGGAGCCACGAGCTACGAGAATGACCGTAACACCGATCTGGCTCCGCGTCAGGACGTGGTTTTCGATTGCCCGAAAGGCCACAGCTTCACCGTGCCGTTCGCGGCTGAGGCTGAAATTCCGACCACCTGGGAGTGCCGGGTGTGCGGGGCGACGGCGCTCACCTCCGCCGGTGATCTCCCTGCGCCCAAGAAGGTCAAGCCGCCGCGCAGCCACTGGGACATGCTGCTGGAACGGCGATCCGTCGCCGACCTCGAGGAGGTGCTGGCCGAGCGGCTGGCAGTGATCAGGGGGCAGCGCGGCATCGGCGAGGACGTTGCGGTCAGCTCACGCGCGGGGCGGCAGCGGAAGAGCGCCTAGCCGCCGCTCCGGCGGTCACCCGGCGGCCGGCGGTTGCCGGCCGCGTTCCGGCCGCGCAGCCGGGCGGCGACCCCCCACTGGGTGACCCGCCAGAACGCCTCGGCCACGATGGCCTTGCTCATCTTGCTGGCGCCGCGGGTGCGCTCGGTGAAAGTGATCGGCACCTCGGTGACGGCCAGCCCTGCCCGGAGCGATCGCAGCACGAGATCAATCTGGAAACAGTAGCCCCGGGAGATAACCTGCTCCAGGCCGACCGCGCGCAGCGTGTCCGCGCGGTACGCGCGGTACCCGGCGGTCGCGTCGCGAATTCCGATGCCCAGCATGATCCGCGCGTACGTATTGGCGCCCCTGGACAGGATCTCCCGCGATTTCGGCCAGTTCAGCACCGTCCCGCCGGGCACCCAGCGCGAGCCGATCACGAGGTCGGCATGCTCCAGCGCAGCTAGCAGCGCCGGCAGTTCCGCGGGGTCGTGCGAGCCGTCGGCATCCATCTCCACCAGCACCCCGTAGCCGCGGTCGAGCGCCCAGCCGAAGCCGGTGACGTAGGCGGACCCGAGACCGGATTTGGCCTGCCGGTGCAGGACGTGGACATGCGGATCCGCGGCCGCCAGCTTGTCGGCGACCTCGCCGGTGCCATCAGGGCTGTTGTCGTCGATCACGAGGATGTCCGCGGCGGCCACCGAGGCGCGGACCCGGCCGACGATCGGCTCCAGGTTCTCTCGCTCGTTGTAAGTCGGGACGATGACGGCCACCCGGCCCAGCGAGCCGCCGGGCCGTTTCGTTTCTGTCACTCTGCCTGCCTCAGCGTGGTCCTGACTTGACGAACTACTGGCTCGCCAAACGCGTGCGTCGTCAAGCAGGTTCCCCAGGCTGCTGTCGGGCCGCGGGAGCGGGAGAGAGCCCGGGCATCCCTTCGGACCGGAGTCCGTCCCGCCGGCAACGGGCTCGGCCTCCGTTGTCTACTGGGTGCCCGGGCCACTCCCGGGTCCAACCCCCCTGAGCAATCTCCTGCCTCATGGCACAGCTTCGCCGGAACGGCGTACCGCCCTGACCAGCTGGCCGGTGCTGGACTGGCTAGCAACATACCGTCGATCGCCGTGATGTCAACCTCTCCGCCGCCCTTCCCGCCGTTCCGGATCAAGGGGCAGGACGGGCCTGTTCGCTGATGTCCGGCGGCGATACGATTAAGCCTCTCCCAGCGTGAGAGGGCGGCATGGCAGGCTTGTCAGCGGGCGTCCGGTGTGCGATGCGGCTGCCGTGCACTATGTCCTCGCCGCGGCTGGGTTTCGCAGTATTCGTGACGCGCGCCTGCAACCGGCGGCGCCGGCATTTTCCTGAAGCGGGAACCCGCCTTGCGGGATTCACCTTCCGGCTGGAGGACGAGCAATGACAGAACGTCCCGAATCGCAGGTCTCCGAGTCACAGATCGCCGTGCACTGGCGGGAGGAAGAGTATTTCTACCCGCCGGAGAGTTTCATAGCGCAGGCCAATGCCGCCGATCCGTCGATCTTTGACCGGTTCAGCGAGGACCGTTTCCCCGATTGCTTCGAGGAGTATGCGGACCTGCTGACCTGGGATGCCCCGTGGGAGACGATGCTGGACACCAGCAGCGCGCCATTCTGGAAATGGTTCACCGGCGGCCGGCTGAATGCGTCGTATAACTGCGTGGACCGGCATGCCGAGGCCAGCCCGGACAAGACCGCGATCATCTTCGTGCCGGAGCTAGAGTCCGACGACCACGTGGAGATCAGCTACTCCGAGCTGCTCCGCCGGGTGAACGAGTTCGCGGCGGTGCTGCGCGACTCCCTTGGCCTGAAGTCCGGCGACCGGGTGACACTGCACATGCCGATGGTGCCCGAGCTGCCGGTCACCATGCTGGCGTGTGCCCGGCTCGGCGTCATTCACTCGCAGGTGTTCGGCGGGTTCAGCGGTACCGCCTGCGGGCACAGGATCGCCGACTCCGGCAGCAACGTCCTGATCACGATGGACGGCTATTACCGCGGCGGCAAGCTGTCGGACCACAAGGTCAAGGCCGACGAGGCGGTCGCGGCGGCCAGCGCGGAGGGCCAGCAGGTCGAGAAGGTCCTGGTCTGGCGGCGGCACGCGGGACAGTACGCGTCGCGGACGCCGATGGTCGATGGCAGGGACGTCTTCGTCGACGAGCTGCTGGCCGGCTATCAGGGTCAGGTGGTGGAGCCGGTATCCATGCCAGCCGAGGCGCCGCTGTTCCTGATGTACACCAGCGGCACCACCGGCCGCCCCAAGGGCTGTGTGCACAGCACCGGCGGGTACTTGTCGTATGTGGCCGGCACCTCGAAGTACTACCAGGACATCCACCCGGACGACGTGTACTGGTGCATGGCCGACATCGGCTGGATCACCGGCCATTCCTACATCGTCTACGGGCCGCTCGCGCTTGGCACCACGACGGTGATCTACGAGGGCGTGCCGAACTATCCGGACGGCGGACGGCCCTGGCGGATCGCGGAGAAGCTCGGGGTGAATATCTTCCACACCTCGCCCACCGCGATCCGGATGCTGCGCAAGGTGGGGCCGGAGGAGCCGAAGAAGTACGACTACCACTTCAAGCACATGACCACCGTGGGCGAGCCGATCGAGCCCGAGGTCTGGCGCTGGTACCACTCTGAAGTCGGCAAGGGCGAGGCGGCCATCGTCGACACCTGGTGGCAGACCGAGAATGGCGGATTCCTCGGCAGCACGCTGCCCGCCCTGCAGCCAATGAAGCCGGGCAGCTGCGGGCCCGGCGTCCTCGGTATCTACCCGGTGATCTACGACGAGGACGGCAACGAGGTACCGGCGGGCAGCGGCAAGGCGGGTAACATCTGCATCCGCAATCCGTGGCCGGGCATCTTCCAGACCATCTGGGGACAGCCGGAGCGGTTCGTTGATACCTACTACCGGAAGTACAACACGAACCCGGACAGCACGGACTGGCGGGACTGGCCGTACTTCGCCGGGGACGGTGCCGTGCAGGCCGCCGACGGCTATTTCCGGATCCTCGGCCGGGTCGACGACGTGATCAACGTGGCCGGGCACCGGCTCGGCACCAAGGAGATCGAGTCCGCCGCCCTGACCGTCTCCGAGGTCGCCGAGGCGGCTGCCGTCCCGGTGATTGACGACATCCGGGGCCGCGCGGTGGAGGTCTACGTCTCGCTCAAGCCCGGCTTCGAGCCGGGCAAGGAGATGGAGGGCAAGGTCACCAGGGCGATCGAGACCGAGATCGGCAAGATCGCCCGGCCGAAGAACGTCTGGATCGTGCCGGACATGCCGAAAACCAGGTCGGGCAAGATCATGCGGCGGGTCATCGCGTCGATCTCCAACTTCGCCGACGTCGGCGACGTCACTACCCTGGCCAACCCGGAGATCGTGGACAGCATCCGGCAGCATGTGCAGAGCGTGAAGGTCGCCAACGATGACGTGCCGCGCGACCTGACCGAGGCTGAGTTCGAGGAGATCAAGAAGTTCGGCGCCGAGTAGGCGGCTGCCGCCGGGCGGCGCGCGGGCTGGCGGCCGCCGCCTGCGCGGCTCAGCAGGCGGGCGGCGGGGCGACCACCGTGCCGGTCGCGGTGACCACTATCAGCGGCTCATCGAGGACCCGCGCGGCGGACGGCCCGCGCCCCGGGTCGGCGCGGCAGGTGACCCGGGCCTCGAAGGCGATATCGCGGCTGCGCCGGCCGACCCTTGCCACCGTCGCCGTCACCTCGATCACGTCCCCGGCCAGCACGGGCGCGCGGAACTGGACGTCGGAGTAGGCCGCGAACAGCCCCTCGTCGCCGTCGGTCCGGATGGACAGCTCGGTGCCTACATCGCCGAACAGGCCGAGCACGTACGCGCCGTCCACCAGGTTCCCGCCGTAGTGGGCGTGGCTGGCCGGCACGTACCGGCGGTGGGTCACCGTCCGGCCGAGCCTGGGATCGCCGGTCATGCGGTGCCTCCTTCCGTCGCCCGCGGCGACGTCTCCGGGTCATCGGGGTCCGGGGTGTCCCCGGGGAGCGCCGTGTCCCCCCGGGCCGGCGCTGCCGGGGCCAGGGCGTGCACCAGGTAGCTTGCCACCTCGGCTGGCGTGGTGCCCCGCCCGAAGATCTTGTCGACGCCGACCGCGGCCGCCATGGCGGGATCGAACCTGGGCCCGCCCACCACCAGCAGCGGCCGGGCCGGCCCGGCGGCCGCCCGGAATGCGGCAGCCATCTCGCGGGCGCCGGCCAGGTGCGCGTCCCGCTGCGTGATCACCTGGCTGACCAGCACGGCGTCGGCGCGTTCCGCGCGTGACCTGGCGACCAGGTCGGCCACGGCCACCTGCGCGCCGAGGTTGACGATGCGCATCTCCCGGTAGTACTCCAGGCCCTTCTCCCCCGCGTGGCCCTTCACGTTCAGGATCGCGTCGATGCCGACCGTGTGCGCGTCGGTACCGACGCAGGCCCCGACGACCGCGAGCTTGCGGCCGAGCGCCGCCCGGATCCGCCGGTTGACCTCCGCCGGGGAGAGCAGCGGGAACTCCCGCTCGGCCACGATCACCTGCGAAAGGTCGACAAGGTGACTTAGCTGCCCGTACACGATGCAGAAGGTGAAGTCCGGGCCGATGCCCTTGGCATGCACCACCATCGCGGGCGCCAGGCCCATCTTGGCCGCCAGCTGCAGCGCCGCGCCCTCCGCGCGGGCCCGCTGCGCCGCGGTCCCGGACGGGACCGGGAGCGTGAAGGAGACCTGGACCCGGCCGTCACCCGTGGTGTCGCCGTACGGCCGGACCAGCTGACCGGTCATCGGCCCGCCGCCTCGGTCTCGCCGTCAAGCAGCTCGGTCGCCGGGTTGAAATAGCCATCGGCCCGGCTGAGCACGCCGTCCAGCCCGCGGCCTCCGTCCGGCGGCCGGCGGGTGACGCCAAAGGTGCCGTCCGCGATCGCGGCGAGCAGGCCCTGATCGCCGATCCGGCGGAGCAGCCCGACCGCCTCGCCGAGCACCTCGGCGGCCCGCCGCTCGATCAAGCCGCCCGCGGCTGGCCGGAAGCTGTCGCCCAGCCTGCCTGCGGCGTCGCGCACGTACCTGACGTTCTCCAGCGCGAGATCACGGTCGGACAGGAACGGGGTATGGATCCCCTCGGTCATCATCCCGATCAGCAGGATCGACTGGCCGGTCATCATCCCGCACAGGTTGAAGAACGCATCGAGCAGGTACCCGGCGAAAATATTGCCGGTCATGTGCTTGGTCGGCGGCATGTACTTCAGCGGTGCGGCCGGGAACAGCTCCCGCACGAGCTGCGCGTGCGCCAGCTCGAGCAGGAACGAGTCGGGCACGTCCGGGCTGATCTCGAATGCGTGCCCGAGCCCGAGCTGGCCGTCGGCCAGCCCGGCCTCCACGGCGAAGAACTCGTTCAGCAGCTGGCTCACGACCACCGTGTGCGCGGCGCTGACGGCGTCGGCCGTGGTCAGGTAGTTGTCCTCGCCGGTGTTGATGATGATCCCGGCGCGGGCGTGGACCTGCCGGGAGAACCGCTGGTCGATGAACGTCCGGCGGGGGTTGATGTCGCGGAAGATGATGCCGTACATGCAGTCGTTCAGCATCATGTCGAGCCGCTCGAGCCCGGCCAGCGCCGCGATCTCCGGCATGCACAGGCCGGACGCGTAGTTGGTCAGCCGTACGTACCTGCCGAGCTCGCGCGAGGTCTCATCCAGGGCGGCGCGCATCAGCCGGAAGTTCTCCCTGGTCGCGTAGGTGCCGGCGTAGCCCTCCCTGGTCGCCCCTTCGGGCACGTAGTCGAGCAGGGACTGGCCGGTGGACCGGATCACCGCGATGATGTCCGCGCCCTCCCGGGCTGCCGCCTGGGCCTGCGGGATGTCCTCGTAGATGTCGCCAGTCGCCACGATCAGGTAGATCCACGGCTTCGGCGGGTCCGAGGTGGCGCCGATCATCGCGTCCCGCTCGGCCCGGCGGGCATCGATGGCGGCGATGCCGCCGCGGACGGCCCGGGTCGCTGCGGCGCGGGCCCGGTCCGCGTCGGCGCCCGCCGGGATCCGGAACTTGACCGTGCCCGCTGCCGCGTCCCTGGCCAGCGCGGCCAGGTCGGGGTAGCGGCCGGCCAGCAGCGCGTCCCAGGCAGGCAGCGCGACCCCGTGCGCCAGGCCGGCGGTGTCCCGTACCGCGTCGGCCAGCCTGTTCACCCACGGCATGCCGTCGTCATCGGCGCCGTCCAGGCCCGCAAGCCGGAGCACCGCGCGCTCCACCGACACCGTGGTGTGCGTGCGGGCAAGCTCGACGATCGGCTGCCCGGCGCGCCGGGCGAGCGCGCGCGCCTCGCGGACGACGGCGGGATCCAGGCCGAGCCTGCCAGCCGCCGCGCCGCCAGCGTCCCTGGCCGCGTCGCTATCCCCGGCCATCGTCATCCTCCCTGACTTCTCGCTCGCGGCCCGGTGCGCTCCCGAGCCGGTTTTCAAACAGGGCTTTAACGGATGGTTCGGCGCGGATCAGGTCCAGTGCGAGCTGTGCATGCCCGGGAACGTAACCATTGCCGACCAGCATGGTCACGTCCGCAGCGACGCCTTCGGCGCCGAGCGCGGCGGCGGTGAACGAGGTGGCCATCGAGAAGAAGATCACGGTACCGCCCTGGGCGGTGGCGAGGATAGCGCCGCCCTCGCAGCCCGGCACGTCCACGCAGACGATCGTGATGTCGGCCGGGCCGCCTGCTGCCCGGACCGCGCAGGAAACCGCCACCGGATCGCGGGCATCGGCGATCACCACCTCGTCGGCCAGGCCCAGCTGGCTGGCTGCCGCCGTGGCGGCGCGGAGCGTGGCCGCGTCCTGCTCGCGGTGCACGACGCCGATGATGCGGCCGGCGCCCGCGCGGCGGGCCGCGGCCACGGAAAGCGTCCCGCTCTTGCCCGCCGCGCCCAGGATCGTGACGACCGGGCCCGCGGGGCCGCCGGGACCGCCAGCGACGCCGGAGCCGGCCAGCCGCCGGGCCGCCGCACTCACCACGCGGTGCGTCAGGGCCGGCGCGCCGCAGACGTCAAGGACGGCAAGCGCGAGCGGGACCGGCAGGTCGCCAGGCAGCACGGCGGCGATGGACCGGCCGAACAAGATCGCGTGTCCGTCGCAGGGCACCTGCTCGGACCGGCCGTCCCAGCGGGCCAGCCCGTCGGTCACCGCAAGCGGCGTGAGGCTGAGCGAGACGAGCGTGGCTATCCTGTCCCCCGCCCGCAGGCCGAGCGGCGAGCCGTGGCCCGCCTCCTCGACGACCCCGGTGAGCATCCCGCCGGAGCCGGTGACCGGGTTATGCATCTTCCCGCGGCTGGCGATGATCGTCGCGACCGCCGCCCTGATCGCGTCGGGGTCGCCATTGCTGGCCGCGTGCAACTGCCGGAAGGACGCCGCGTCGAGGTTTAGCCGGTCCACCCGGACTCGTACCTCGTCGGGCCAGATCGCCGGGCTCGGATCCAGCCGCCAGGCCGCCTGCGGCAGCACCCCGGCGGGCTCGGCCACTCGGTGCAGGCCGAGCGCGGATCCCGGCCCCGCCGTCGATCGGCTCACGCGATCACAGTAGCTTCGCGTGACGCGCGGGACCTAGCGGCCCCGGCAGTCCTGTTGCCGGGGCCGCTAGGCGTCGCTCTTGTCCTCGATCTCCCAGGCATGGTCGAGTACGTGCCAGACGATGCGGCGGGCGGCGTAGCGGGCCGGCCAGCCGCCCGGCGGCGGCGCGGTCCCGTCGGACGCCTGGCCGAGTGCCCCGGTGATCGCCGCGCGCATCGCCGCGATAGCGGCCGTGTCGTCGATGGCCGGCTTGCGGTGCCGCACGCCGATCTTCCTGGCGAACGCGGCCTCGGCGCCGATGACGTGCTCGATGATCTGATCGCGGTCTCGACCGCCGCCGCGCGGTCCCTTGCGCAGCCGGGCAGGCGCCGCGGCGGCGATGTCGTCGAAGGCTGCCCACGATGCCCCCGCGATAGCGGCAATCCTGGCGGCGTCCTGGCCGGTCAGCGGGTCATGGTCGCACTCGGCGATCTCGCCCGGCGCCCCGAAGTCCGTGTACCCGGCCGTGCCGGGCAGCCGCTCGACGACGGCGAGCGCGTCCGCGGCGGCGGGCGGCAGCTCCACCCCGGCCAGCCTGGCCACCGGCGCGTACCGCGGCAGGTAGTCGGCCAGCGCCGCAAGGGCCTGCTCCTCGCTCCGCCCCGAACGGCACCAGCCCGGCCAGTCGGCCGCGCAGGCGAAAACTCGTTTCGTGCCGATCTCGAGTATCACCCTGGTGGCTGATTGCGCGGTCATGCCCGGCATCATCTCAGCCTGGCCTGACACTTTCGCGTGCACCCGTCCGGGCCGGGGCGAGCTCTGATGGGAAGAACGGGATGGCCATGGGCGCCGCTGCGGCGGGGCGCCGCGGCCGGGCGCCGCCGTTGCGAGAATGGCCCGGTGACTGCCGAACTCGCCAGCCCAGCGGTCCGTGCCTGGCTGGATAGTGTCCTGGCCGGGCAGCCGATCGCCACCGCACGACGGCTGGCCGGCGGCTACCGCAACGACAACGTGCTGCTGGTGACCGCGGCCGGGCAGCGGTATGTGCTGCGCCGTTATCTGGATGATGCTGGCGCCGGGTCCGCCAGCCGGACCTGCGCGATAGAGGCCGCGGTCGCGGCCAGGCTGCAGGGGATAGTCCCGGTCGCGGAGGTGGTCGCCGCCGACCCGGCGGGATCGGCGGCGGGCACGCCGCTGCTGCTGTCCCGGTATGCGCCGGGCACCATGGTCAGCGAGCTGCTGGCGGGCGCGGGCGGGGACGATGCCAGGAAGCTCGGTCATGCGGCCGGCGCGTTGCTCCCCGACGTCGGCTCGGTCAGCTTCGGCACTGCCGGGTTCTTCACGGGCCCTGACCTGATCCCGTCGGCCGGAGGGATGCCGGGCAGCCTGCTGGAGTTCGTCGAGAGCTGCCTGCGGGCCGCGAACGCGCGGGCCGGATCCGGGGACGCCGCCGGCCTGACCAGGGCCGAGCAGGACGGCCTGCGCGAGCTGGCCGTCCGGGCCGCGCCGCTGGTCGCCCGTGCGGAATCCGGCCGTCGGCTCGTGCATGCCGACTACAACCCGAAGAACCTGCTGGCCGTCCGGCGCGGCGGCCGGTGGGCGATCTCGGCCGTGCTCGACTGGGAGTTCGCGTTCAGCGGCAGCCCGCTCGCCGACATCGGCAACATGCTGCGGCCGCGCCCGGCGGTCCCCGCCGATTTCACTGCCGGGTTCATCGCCGGATACCGCGAAGCGGCCGGCCGGCTGCCGCCGGACTGGCGGGAGATCAGCGAGGCCCTGGACCTGTACGCGCTCGCCGACTTCCTCACCCGCCCGCCAGATCACCGGTACTCCGGCCAGGCCGTCGCCCTGATCAGGGCCCGGCTGTCCCGGGAATGACGGGGTGATCGCGCGCGTCGAAGCGCCATAGGGCCGGCAGCACAGCGGCCACCGCCGCGGCGCCGAGCACGCTCAGCGCGCCGCCGGAAACCACCGCGATCCGCATCGAGCCGGTCGCCGCGGCAACCAGTCCGGCTTCCAGATTGCCGACCGGCTCCCCGGTCGTGTAGCTGATCATCTCTAGCCCGGCGAGCCGGCCGCGCAGGGTGGCCGGGATCGTCTGGTTCCACATGGTCATCCGGAAGATGCCGCTGATCATGTCGGCCGCGCCAGCCGCGGCCAGGGCCGCGACGGCCCACCACAGGCTGGTCGCGAATCCGAACGCGGCGATGCCCGCGCCCCATCCGCAGACGGCCAGCACGATGGCCCGGCCGTGCCTGTGCACATGGCTGACCCAGCCGCTGGTCATGCTCACGATCAGGCCCCCGGCGCCTGGCGCGGCGTAGAGCAGACCGAGCACGGCCGGGCCGCCGAGCCGGGCGGCAATGGCAGGGAAGAGGGCGTACGGTGCGCCGAACAGCATCGCCGAGATGTCGATCAGGTAGCTGCCGAGCAGCTCGGGCCTGCTCCGGGCATAGCGCAGGCCGTCGGCCACCCCGCGCAGGCTGAGCCTGGCCGCGTCCGGCGGGAGCGGGGTCGCGCGCATCCTGGTGAAGGCCACCAGGGAGATTACGCAGGCTACGCTGTCGGCGATGTAGGCGACCGGAAGCCCGCCGAGCTTGATCAGCAAACCGCCGAGCAGCGGCCCGGCCAGGCTGGCTGCGTTGCCGAGCAGCCCGGTCAGCGCCGCCGCGGCCGGCAGCTCGTCGCGGCGGACGAGCACCGGGACTAGTGCCTCAAGCGATGGCCGCTGCAGGCCGTACAGGCCGGTGCTCGCGACGGCGAGCAGGAACAGCAGCCATAGCTGGTGCCAGGCCGCTGCATTCAGCGCCAGCGCCGCGCCGCAGCCGCACAGCAGGCACTGGCTTCCCCTGATCAGGCGGCGGCGGTCTACCGCGTCGGCCAGCGCGCCGCCGAGCAGGGCGGTGGCCACCAGCGGAGCCAGCTCGGCGAAGCTGAGCAGCCCGACAACCAGCGAGGAATGCGTCAGCTGATAGGCCTGGTAGGGCATCGCCACGAAACTGATCATGCTGCCGGCGAAGGACGACATCTGGCCGCCGTAGAGCAGCCGGAACTCCCTGGACCGGCGGAGCAAGGCGACATCGGGACCGATGCGGGCGGCCAGCCGCCCGACCGCTCCCCCGCTGTCGCCCATAACCAGCCAATGGTGCACGGCTGCTGGCCGGCGGTCGACTGGATTTGCGCTGCCGCTCAGCAGCCAGCGCACTGCAGCCAAGCACGGCGGCTGAGCGCAGAATTGATGGTGGCGCTTGCACCGAGGTCGAAGGGAGGCGCTGCCAATGGGACTGACCTGGAGGGACGCGGTATCGTCCCTCCTCATCATAGTGATCATCTTCGCGTACGCGGCGTATGTGCAGGGAGTAAGCCTGTTGCTGATCTCCAGCGCCTGGGCCACGACCGCCGTAGTGCTGGTCCTCGGCACTGGCTGTGCCGTCATTGCGGCCGGCGACCTGTTTACGAGACCTCAGCCACGTTCGGGCGAGATCTTCAGGGGGATCGCGACCGTGCTCGGCACGATCGCGCTCATCGCTGGCGTGATCGGGCTGATCGCCAGCAGCGCGCACGCGCTGGAGATCCTCGTCGTGGTAACGACTGCCTTCTGGGGGGCGGCCACCTGCTGGCATGTGCTCACCATCGGGTCGGAGCAGTGAGCCGTCGGGCCGGCCGGTACTAAAGCCGTGTTGGTGTGGGTGGCCGGGTGGCTAGCGGCGCGGGGTTTCAGCGATGCAGCAGGGGGCCGTGGTCGAGGTGGGGCAGCACGTGCCGGGCGAACAGGTCGCCTTCAGCGGCGTGCGGGTAGCCGGACAGGATGAACGCCTCCATGCCGAGGGCGGCGTAGCCGCGGAGCTTGGCGAGTACCTGGCCGGGGTCGCCGACGATGGCCGCGCCGGCGCCGGAGCGCGCGCGGCCGATGCCGGTCCACAGGTTCGGCTCGGCGTAGCCGTCGTCATCGGCCATGTCGCGCAGTTCGTTCTGCCGCATGGTTCCCGCGGACGTGGTGTCCAGGGACCGGCGGCGGAGCTGCTCGCCGGTGTCGTCGTCCAGCCGGGAGATCAGGCGCCGTGCCGCGGCCCGGGCCTCCTGCTCGCGGCGCGGACGATGACGTGTGCCCGGTAGCCGAACCGCAGCCGACGGCCGTGGCGGGCGGCGCGGGCCCGCATGTCGGCGCTGTCCGGCACGCCGAGAAACTCGTAATCGTCGTCGCACAGCGCCGCGAACCAGGAGATCTCACAGCCCATCGGGCCAGTATCCTCTCCCGGCCAGGTCAGGTCTCTGTGACGTTGGTTGGCACCGGGCTGGCAGGTTCGGCCGGCGGTCCGGCACCGCCGCGCCGCTGGCTGCGGATGAACCAGGCGATCCCGGTGATGGCCAGGATGGTGGCGATGTAGAAGTTCAGGCGCAGGCCGAAAAAATGCTCGGACGAGTCGATCCGCAGCGACTCCTCGAAGATGCGGAATGCCGAGTAGCCGGCCACGTAGAGGGCGAACAGGCCGGGCGGCCGGATGCCGCGGTGATGCCCGAGCCATACCAGCGCCGCGGCGAGCAGCAGGTCGAAGATCAGCTCGTACAGGAACGTCGGCTGGAACGTGCTGAACGCCTTGTAGCCGAGCGGCCGGTGGGACACCGAGATTGCCAGGCCCCAGGGCAGGCTGGTCGGCTTGCCGAACAGTTCCTGGTTGAAGTAGTTGCCGATGCGCCCGACCGCCTGGGCGACGAGCAGCGCCGGGGCGACGGCGTCCATGAATACTCCCACGTCGGCGCCGGCCCGGCGGACCCGCCAGATGCCCGCGGCCGCGCCTGCCGCGATGCCGCCCCATACGCCAAGTCCGCCCGACCAGATCGCGAACACGCCCCACCAGTGCGGCGGGATGTCCGCTGGCGTGGTGACATCGAAATAGATCCTGGCGCCGATGAGGCCGGCCGGCACCGCCCAGGTCGTGACCTCGGCAACCAGAGCCGGGTCGCCGCCGCGGGCCTGCCACCGCCGCCGGGTGATGAGCACGGCCAGCGTGATCCCGATCACGTACATCAGCCCGTAGAAGTGGATGAATGACGGGCCGATGTGGAACCCGCTGACCGGCGGGCTGGGGATGTGCAGGGCCATGGACCGAGGGTAGACCCGCACCGCAGATGCGCGGTGCGCCAGGGACCGGCCGGCCGCTAGCATGCGGCCATGTCCCCCCGCACCGGGCAGCTCAGCCCTCAACTGCATGCCTACCTGCTCGCGCACAGCACCCCGGCCGACCCGGTGGCCCGTGCGCTCGCCGATGAGACCGCCCGGCTGTTCCCCGGCTCGGCCGGCATGCAGATCGGCCCGGAGCAGGGCACCTTCATGACCCTGCTGACCCGGATCGCAGCGGCCCGCAACGCCATCGAGGTCGGCACCTTCACCGGTTACTCGGCCATCTGCATTGCCCGCGGCCTCGCCGAGGGAGGACGGCTGATCTGCTGCGACGTCAGCGAGGAGTGGACGGCGGTCGCCCGCAGGTTCTGGCAGCGGGCAGGAGTGGCCGACCGGATCGAGCTCCGGCTCGGCCCGGCCATCGAGACCCTGCGGTCGCTGCCCGCAGACCCCGCCCTGGACCTGGCGTTCATCGACGCGGACAAGCCGGGATACATCGGCTACTGGGAAGAGATCGTGCCGCGCGCCAGGCCGGGTGGCATCATCCTGGCGGACAACACGTTCTATGGCGGCGGCGTGGTCGAGCCCGCAAGCGGAGACACCAACGTCGACGCGATCCGGGCCTTCAACGACCGCGCGGTTGCCGATGACCGGGTTGAGCTTGTGCTGCTCCCGGTCGGCGACGGGCTGACCCTGGCCAGGAAGAAGTGACCGGCGCCGCGCCCGCATCGGATGGCTGTGGCACGCCCTGGTCCAGCCGTCGCGCCCTGGTTCAGCCGTAGAGTGCAGGCCGCCGGTCGGCGTGCACGTCGTTGCGCGGGCTGTTCGCCTTGCTGCGGGCCAGCCGCAGGTCGCAGTCGGCCACCAGCACCGCGGGCTGGCCCGCCCGGGCAGGCCCGGCCAGCGGATAGCCGTCCACCCCGGCGATGACGGCGCCGCCGACCCAGCTCACCCCGCGCTCGGCGCCGCACCGGTCGGCGGCGGCGATGAAGATCCGGTTCGCGCTCGCGGCCGCCTGCACGTTCAGCACCACCATCGGCCGCTCCCCGGCAGGCCGCGGCTCGGCAGGCCAGTTGGTGGGGACGGCCAGCAGGTCCGCGCCGGCCAGGGCGGGCTTGCGGACCCACTCGGGGAACTCGGCGTCGTAGCAGACCATGACCCCGATCCGCCCGCGGGCTGTGTCGACGACCGGCGGCTCGCGGTCACCTGGCGTGAAGATGTCCTGCTCGGCATCCCACAGGTGCGCCTTGCGGTAGACCGCCCGGGTCCCGCCCGGGTCGATGATCGCCGCGCTGTTGAGCAACTCGCCCGAGTCCCCCAGCTCGCAGAACCCGCCGATGATCACCAGGTCGTGCCGGGCGGCCAGCCGCTGCCATTCGCTGACGGTCGGCCCGTCGGCCGGCTCCGCCAGTGACCGTGCCTCGGCCGCGCCGGAGAAAACGTAGCCGGACGCAGCGAGTTCCGGCAGCACCACGACGCGTGCCCCCTGGCCTGCGGCGATGGCGATCGCCTCGCGCGCGGCTGCGCGGTTATGGCCAGTTTCGCCGATGCGCAGGCCCAGCTGGCAGGCCGCCACGCGGACGCAATGGCCGTTGCTCTCCGGCATCACCTGGCCAGCCTAGTCACTACCGTCCGGATCCCCCGCTCAGCGCGGCTTGCCGATCGGTACGATGTGCCGCCATGGCGGCATTGTTCAACCGGATCATCCCCATTCTGTTTGTGAGCGACCTTGAGGCCGAACGCGACTTCTACGTCCGCCTGGGCTTCCACGTCACCTATGAGGGCCCTGAGTACCCGCATTTCCTCGCGCTGGGCCACGGGCCGGTCGAATTTGGCATCGAGCGAAAGGCTGGTTTCCGCAGCGACACTCCTGATCGCGTGCTGACCTGGCAGTTCGGCGTTGGGGATATCGCGGCCGCGCGGAAGCGGCTGGACGAGGCTGGAGTGCCGTTCAGCGAGCAGCTGATGACTCCCAGCGATGACTGGACCTACCGCGTCCTGCACGCTCGCACGCCGAACGGCTACCACCTGCTGCTTGAAGAAGGCAGCGACTAGGCGCCGCCGGCCCGGGACGGCCGGGCAAAAATTGCACTTGGGTCACAACTTGATGCTCACTTCGGTGACAATGACTTCCGATGGGCACGTCAGCCGATCCGGTCTATCTCCGGGTTCTCGAGGATCTGCGTACCCGCATCAGCGACGGATCGCTCGAGCCGGGTGCCAGAGTGCCATCCCGCAACGCGATCATCGCCCGGTATGGCGTCGGCGAGACCGCGGCCAAGCACGCCCTGGCCGTGCTTGCGGCCGAAGGGCTGATCGAGGCGCGGGCCGGATCGGGGTCATACGTGCGCAAGGTGCCCGCGTCCCGCTGCCTGGAGCATGACCGCCTGCACTGCCCGGGCTCGCCTTTCGGCCTGGCCGATCCGGCTGGCCGGCTGTCGCATGAGCACCAGTCGGATCAGGTAGCCGCGCCGCCCCGCATCGCCCGGCGGCTTGGCCTGCGGCCCGGCAGTGACCTGGTGATGCGGACCAGGTACCTGCTCAGCGCCGACGGCACGGCGGTCCAGCTGGCGACCTCCTATGAGCCGGTCCGGCTCACCGGCG
>WNGQ01001789.1_pt1 | contig 26912 bp, 29 predicted proteins | sample 5407661 | NCBI WGS metagenome assembly WNGQ01 (sample SAMN13153382, study PRJNA577476) | soil metagenome | isolation source: 60 cm soil or saprolite under Garry oak tree replicate 2 | place: USA:California | collected 2016-06-15 | reverse complement strand
CCGAGGGTCATGTCGCCGACCAGTGGCTGTCCATCGCCCAGGCCTTCGCCGGGCCGCCGGGCGCGGGCCGGCGGCCCGGCCAGCACGGCCGGCCCTGACCGGCGATCGCTGCCGGACCCGGCGCCCGTGCCAGGCCGGCCGGCGTGCTCAGACCCAGATACGCCGCGAGCTTGTCTGGTAGTCGGCCGCCTGCGCGCCCGCCATCGCCGCGGTCTCGCGGCCCTGCACCGTTCGCTGGGTGAACCGCAGCTCCGACTGCCCTGCCCAGCGCGGCCACGCGGCCGCGAAGGCGGCGGCCCGCTTCTTCGAGCGGCCGAAGTCGTCGGGGACGGCGACCCAGCCACTGGCCCTGCAGCGCCGAGTTCGGCACCAGAACCAGCGCCCGGGCGCCCAGGCGGCAGCATCTCCATGCCGAGCAGCGTCTTGCCCGAACCTGGCGGGCTCACCCGGCGGTGGCCTGGTCGCTTAGTGTCCGGCACGGTTGTGCTCAGGACAAGACGGCCGGCGCCCGCACGAGTGCCCATTTATCCGGGTATGGCGAAGCGGTGCCCAGCCGGACGGGCCAAGGCGAGCCAGCCCAGTAAGTGCCCGGCCGGCTGGACGCGACTGACGGGCGGGAGCGCTAGGGCCCGTCAAGACTGTGACGCGAGACCTGGTTGATCACGACAGCGGCCGGCTCGCCCTGCCTGGGCCGCCGGTGCGCGCCGCCCGTGCGGCGGCCGCCGGGCAGGAACGCCCACGGAATCATCCGGCGCGGCCTGGCCAGCTGCGGCGTCCACGAAAGGCCGACGGCGATCAACATGCCGAGCGGATTGCCCCTGGAGTCCCACGAGCCATGTGCGCAGCCGAACATGTTGACGACCTCCCGTTGTCAGCGGCCCGTTGTCAGCGGCCAGTCACAAGGAATGACATGGAAGTTGCCCGGCTATGACGCGGAACGAGACAGGATTTCTATAGATTGGCAGAGACCACCAGGCCCGGACCGGGATGGCGATGACAGACGCGCTGGTAGTGACCACGGCATCGAGCGACGCCGACTTGATCAGCGCCGTCCGGTCCGGCGACGCCGACGCGTACGGAATCCTGTACCAGCGGCACGCCGATTCCGCCCGCCGTCTGGCCCGCCAGATCAGCCAGCGCGCTGCCGACATCGACGACGTCGTGGCCGAGACCTTCTCCCGCGTGCTCGCGACGATCCGGCGCGGGGCCGGCCCGTCGGCAGCGTTCCGCCCCTACCTGCTGACCGCGGTCCGCCGGGTCGCCGTCGACCACGTCCGGGGCCAGCGCAGCCAGGTGCCGACCGATGACGCCGCCCTGCCCGACCCCGGTGAGCCGTTCACCGACCCGGCCGAGGCCAGCCTGGAACGCTCAATCGTCGCCCGCGCGTTCTTCTCGCTTCCCGATCGCTGGTCGGCGGTCCTCTGGCATACCGAGATCGAGCAGGCCAGGCCGGCCGAGGTCGCCTTACTGCTGGGCATCAGCCCGAACAGCGTGGCCGCGCTGAGATACCGGGCGCGCGAGGGCCTGCGCCAGGCGTACCTGCAGATGCACCTGTCGGACCGCGCGCGGGAGGAGTGCCTGCCGTTCGCCGGCAAGCTCGGCGGCTACGTCAGGGGCGCCCTGTCCAGGCGGGACGCCAGGCAGGTGTCGGCGCACCTGCGGAAGTGCGCCGACTGCCGCTCAGCGCACGCCGAGGTCTCCTGCGTCAACGACACGATCCGCGGGCTGCTCGCTCCGGCCGTACTCGGCGGCCATGCCGCCGCGTACCTCGCGCACGGCGGCAGCTACGCGGCGACGGCGGCCGCCGGGTTCCGGGTCGGCCTGCGGTGGCTGCGGACGCTGCTTGTGCACCGACCCGTGCTGCCCGTAGCGGCCGGCGTCGCTATGGCGGCGCTCGCCGTGCCGACTGCGACCCTCGTGTACCCGCACCTGCCGCGCACCCCGACCCGGCTCGGCGCCGGCCCCGGCGGGACCTCGGGTCCGGTCGCGCGGGCGGGCCGCCGAGGCACGGCGCAGCCGCACGCTCCCGGCGGGACCGGCCGCGCCGGGCCGCCCGCCGGCTCGCCGACGCCCTCGCCGACCGCGTCGGCCAGACCCTCGCCGACGGCCACGGCGACGCCCTCGCCGACGGCGCCGCTGACCATCGGGGCCAACGCGGCGGCCAAGCTCGGCGTCAGCGTCACCGTGAACGGCCTGCTCAACCTGGGAGTCACCGACACCGTCGCGGTGCGGGTGTCCGACCAGGGCACGGCCGCGACCGGCGGAATCACGGCCAGTCTCGCCCTGCCCGCCGGGATCACCCTGCTCGGGCTCGGCACCGATTCGTCGGGGTGGTCCTGCTCGGGCTCGACCTGCACGCACGGACCCGTCGCCGCGGGGGCCACCGCGACCGTATCGTTCCGCATCCTCGTGGCCAGCCTGGAGAGCTGCGGCGCACCCGTCGCGGCCAGTGCCGTCAGCGGCACGCTGTCGGCGACCGGGCAGTCGGCCGCGACCGTCGGCTGCCGGCTCCTGTAGCCGACAACCGGACCAGCCAACCGCCCGCGCGAACCGCCGGCCAACCGCCCGCGCGAACCGCCGGCCAACCGCCCGCGCGAGCGGCAGGCGTGCTACCGCCAGTTACTGGTCTTCGGCGGAGCGGCGGAGCCGCTTGGTCTGCGAGCGCCGCTGCTTGTCGGCCTGCCGCCGCTTCATGGCGGACCGGCTCGGCTTGGTCGGCCGGCGCGCCTTCGGCGGCGGGGCGGTCGCCTCGGTCAGCAACTCGGCCAGCCGGGCCGCTGCCGCCTCCCGGTTGCGAAGCTGGGATCGATGTTCCGACGCGGCGACCGTGATGACGCCGTCGGTCAGCCTGCTGTCGAGCGCGGCGAGCGCCCGCCGCTTGAGCGCGGGCGGCAGCGCCGTCGACGCCGCGAGGTCGAAGGAAAGCTCGGCCCGACTGTCCGCGGTGTTCACCGACTGCCCCCCGGGCCCGGGCGAGCGGGAGAACCGCCAGCTCAGCTCCTCGGGCGGGATCGTACTGCCGCGCACGACGACGTCGAGGCTCATCGCCTGGTTCGCCAGCCGTCGGTCATGGCCCTATTCTCGCGGGCCGCCCTGCCGGGCTGTTTCGCGCCCCAAGGCGTACCATTCCGGAACTGGCCCCACGCCGGGACCTCCGGCGCTCGGCCCGCCGCGCGGCGAGATCGGACGAGCGGAGACACGGCATGAGCGACACGGCATGAGCGACACGGCGAGATCGGTTCTGGTGACCGGCGCATCGGCGGGCGTCGGCCGGGCCTGCGCGGACCGGCTGCACGCGGCCGGTTGGGCCGTCACGGGCGCGAGCAGGCGGGGCGCGTACTCGGGCGGCTGGACCGGCCTGGTGATGGACGTGGACGACGGGGAGTCGGTGCGTTCCGGGGTCGCCGGCGTGCTGGCGGGCGCCGGCCGGATCGATGCCGTGGTGGCCGCCGCCGGATGGGGCCTGGCCGGAGCCGCGGAGTGCTCGTCGGTGCCGGAAGCCAAGGCCCAGCTCGAGACCAACTTCTGGGGCTGCGTCCGGGTCGTGCAGCGGGTCCTTCCCGCGATGCGGGCGCAGCGGGCCGGGCGGATCGTGCTGGTCAGCTCCATCGGCGGTGTGATCGGCATCCCGTTCCAGGCGTTCTACAGCGCGAGCAAGTTCGCGCTCGAAGGCTTCGGCGAGGCGCTGGCCTACGAGGTGGCTCCGTTCGGCGTGCAGGTGACGCTGGTGCAGCCGGGGAACGTGCGGACCGACTTCACCGCCAGCCGCCGCATGGCCGCGACCGCCGGGCACGACGCCGTCTACGCAGCGGCTGCGCGCAAGGCGATCAGCCGCATGGAGCGAGACGAGCGCGCCGGCGTGCCTGCGACCGACGTCGCCGGCGTGGTGCTGCGGGTTCTCGCCGTGTCCCGGCCGCCGCGGCGGGTCTCGGCCGGCAAGGCGGGCGAGCGGGCCGGGCTGCTCGCCAAGCGGCTGCTTCCGTTCCGTGCGTTCGAGGCGTCGGCCAGGAGCAGCCTCGGCGTGTGACCGGCTGGCCGCGGCACGCGCGGCCTCCAACGCGGCTTTCTCATGATCGTGGTGGATTGGGGTCGCGGAGCCCAGTCAATCAACCATGATCATGAGAAAGCGGCTCGCGGCGGTCGGCCAAGCGCGGCGTGGGCACACGGTGTGCCCCTGGCCGGGCCGCAGCCCCCGACCGGGGCCACCGCCGACCTGACTAGGTCATCCGCAGGGCCTCGGCCGGCGCCAGCCTCGCCGCCCGCAGCGCCGGTGCCGGCACGACCGCGCTCCAGTGCCGCGCCGCCGCGTACACGGTCGTCGCGAGGCCGCCGAGCAGGGAGCCGGCGGCGCCGCCCGTCCCGGGGAGCAGCGCCGCCTCAGCGACGAACTGGACGCCGACGTGCCAGCGGCTGGCGCCGAGCGCCCGGCGCAGGCCGATCTCGCCGCGCCGCTCGAGGATGGCGATGACCATGACGTTCGCGATGCCGATGCCTCCCACCAGCAGCACGACCGCGCCGAGTCCGAGGAACAGGCTCTGGAACGCCGCCCACGCGTCGGCCCTGGCGATCAGCTGTCGGCCGGGTTGGCCACCGCGACGTCCTGCGGCGCCGCCGGGTCCGCCGTCGCGGGGAGGACGGACTGGACAGCCGCCATGCTCGCCGGGCTGGTCCGCACGCAGACCTGGATCGGCCGGCCGCTTGCGTACAGCAGGTGCTGCTGCCGTCCCTGTTCGAGCCCTTCCGGCGGATGGAAGGTCGGACTGCGCCCGCCAGCGGAGCCGGGCTCGGCCTGGCGATCGCGCGATCGGTCGCGGGCCGCGCACGGCGCCGCGCTTGACGCACGGGCCAGGCCGACCGGAGGCCTTGACGTGCGGGTCTTCCTCGCCGCCCGCCCGGCCCGGCCCGGCCAGCCCGCCAGCGATCCCGGCCAGGCCAGCGACCCGGCGCAAGCGGAACCGAGCGGAACCGAGCGGATACCGCACGAGAACGCGAGCGCGCGATCACCGCGCTCGATGAGTAGCCGCAGGTGAGGGATCTGCACGGTATGCCAGAATGGTCGCGTGTCTCCCGTGCAGCCGATACCCGACAGTGGATCCGCCGCGCCATCAGGCGGCGGGCCAGCCGGCGGTCGGTACCAGTGGCTGGAAGAAGGCGCGCATCAGGTCGTGCCCGGGATCTACCGGATCCCGCTGCCGCTCCCGTTCGACGGCCTGCGTGCGGTCAACGCCTACGCGATCGAGGCGGCGGACGGCCTGGTCATGATCGACTCCGGCTGGATGCTCGACACGACGAAGGAACAGCTCGAGCGGTCGCTAGGCAAGATCGGGGCCGGTTTCGGGGACATCCGCAGGTTCCTGGTCACGCACATCCACCGGGATCACTACACGCAGGCGATCGGCCTGCGCAGGACCTTCGGGATGAAGGTCGCGCTCGGCGCGGACGAGAAGCACTCGCTTAACCGGCTGCTCTGCCAGGACGGCATGGCGACGTCACCGCAGGCCGAGCGGCTGGCCAGGGGCGGTGCCCGGGCGCTGATGGAGCAGATGGCGCGGGCAGGCATGCAGCCGCCGTCACCCGAGGACGGGTACGAGGAGCCCGACGAGTGGATCGCCTCCGGCCAGGTCTACGACCTCGGCACCCGCAGGCTTGAGGCGATCGCGACACCGGGCCACACCCGGGGTCACGTCGTCTTCGCCGACACGGCGGCCGGCCTGCTGTTCGCCGGGGACCACGTGCTGCCGCACATCACGCCCTCGATCAGCCTCGAAGCCGCACCGCAGCACCTGCCGCTGCACGACTACCTCGACTCGCTGCTGCTGGTGCGCCGGATGCCAGACCTGACCCTGCTGCCCGCCCACGGCCCGGTTTCGCCGAGCGTCCATGCCAGGGTGGACGAACTGCTTGACCATCACGACAGCAGGCTGGCCGCCATGCTGGCCGTCCTCTCCGACGGTCCCCGCACGGCCTACCAGGTAGCGCAGGCAGTCAAGTGGACGTCGAGGAACAAGGCGCTCACCGAGCTCGACCTGATCAACCAGATGCTGGCGGTCGGCGAGACCCTCAGTCACCTGGACCTGCTCGTCGCCCGCGGCCTGGCCGTCGCCGAGTCCGACTCCGACGCAGGAGTATTGCGGTTCCGCCCGGCCGAGTGACCGGGGAGCGCCGGGGAGATGGGGCAGACCGGCCAGGCGCGGGTGAGCGGCTGCGGTCTCGCGGCTGGCCCGGCGGCTACGGGCCGAGCGCGGCATAGGCGACGGCGACCTCGCCGGCCAGCCCCGCGTTGTCGGCGATCAGCGCCCTGTTCACCTCGACGTTGCGGCCGTCGCTGAGATCCTCGATCAGCGCCAGCACGGCCGGCGTCACCGCCTGGCCGGTGACGCCTTCGGCCCGGACGCGCTGCACGGCGGTGGTGATCAGGTCGCTCAGGTCCAGGCCGTCCGCGGGCGGCCTGGCCAGCACCAGGCCCCCCGACGGGTTCAGCACCCAGTGCGCCCGCGCGATCCGCGCCGCCTCCGTGCCGGTGCCGACGACCGCCGAGACGGGCGGACCTCCCGCCGCGGTGTAGAAGAGCGGCAGCGTCGGCGTCCGCCAGCCGAGCACGGGAACCGCGAGCGTCTCGAGCAGCTCGGCCGTGGCCGGCACGTCGAGTATCGACTTGGCTCCCGAGCAGACCACGACCGCCGGCGTGCGGGCGATCTGGATCAGGTCGGCCGAGATGTCGAGCGACTCGGCGAAGTCCCGGTGCACGCCGCCGATGCCGCCGGTGGCCAGGAACATAATCCCGGCCATCCGGCAGGCCGCCAGGGTCCCGCCGACTGTCGTCGAGCCGAGTGCGCCCTGCACGACGCAGGCAGCGATGTCCCGCGCGCCGACCTTGCGAGCCTGCGCTCCCGCCCCGGCGAACCGCTCCAGCGCCGGGCGGTCGAGCCCGACCCTGACGGCGCCGTCCAGGATCCCGACCGTCGCCGGTACCGCGCCCGCCGCCCGCACCCGTTCCTCCGACGCCACGGCGGCGGCGAGCCCGCGGCCGCCCGAGAACCCGTGCGAGACCAGCGTGGTCTCCAGAGCAACGACCGGCCGCCCCGCAGCGAGAGCGCCGGCCACCTCGTCGGACACGAGCAGCGGGATCGTCACGGCATCGCCCCCATCGTCGCCACCGCCCTGGCCGCCGCCGCGAGGCCAAGGTGAACACCGCCGACAAGATACCCCGCGGCGAACGCGTCCCCGGCGCCCGTCGCGTCCGCCGGCTTGGTGCCGACCGCCGGGTATCGCCGCCCGGCCACCGCGACACCGTCGGCGCCCAGCTTGGTGATCATCTTTGCGCCCGGCAGATCGCCGATCAGGTCGTTCTCGGCTCGGTTGCCGAACACCACGTCGGGGCCGAGTTCGGTCAGCACCTCGATCAGCGCCCCGGCTCCGTAGCCGGTGATCGCCGCGGTCGAGGACAGATCGACGCTCAATCCCGCCGACCGGCCTCGAGCGGCCGCGGCCGCGGCCATGGCCGCTGCCTGAACGGGCTCGCTGGTGAGGCTGTACGCGGGCACATGCAGCCAGGAGCAGCCGTCGAGCCACGCCGGGTCGACGTCGGCCGCCGCGAGCAGCGGCCCCACGCCGCGGTCGGTGAGCATGGACCGGTGCGAGCCGCCGTCGGAGAGCGAGACGACGACGCCCGTGTTCCCGTCGATGACCGGGCCGACCAGGTCGACGCCGCGGCCGGCCAGGTCGCCCGCCACGAGGATCGCGGCCGCGTCAGTGGCCTGCGCGGCGATCAGCCTGCTCCTGCCGCCGAGCGCGACCACCCAGGCCGCCACGTTGGCGGCCTGCCCGCCCGTGGTCACCCTGGTTCTGGCCGGGGTGTCGGTATCCGGCGCGACCGGCCCGGCGATCGTGACTACGACATCGAGATGGGCGTCGCCGAGGACGCAGATCACCCCGGCCGGTGCCCCGGTGTGCGCGTGATGTGCACGGACATGGCGGCAGCGTAACGTGAAGCTGGCGATGACCAGAGAGGCGGCCGATGAAGCTCAAGCTCGACCTGCACGATGTCTACAACCGCGGCAGGGACATCGACCGGGCGCTGCAGGACATCATCGACGAAGCGGTCAGGACCAGGGCGCCCCTGGTGGAGATCATCCCGGGCAAGGGCTCGGGGCAGCTCAAGAAGCACGTGCTGCGGTTCCTCGAGCGCAAGGACATCAAGGCGCTGTACCACCGGGTGGAGAAGGACTCCAAGAACTTCGGCCGGGTGTTCGTCCACTTCCGGTGGAAGTAACGTCGGCAGAACCGCCGGAGGACGTTCGACGATCTACCCAGTCGGTCGTCATCGCACCGTCTCGGACAGTCAAAGTAACCCGAGCTAGGTGAGCTTGGGTGGGGTGTCATGTGAAGATCGAGTCAAGTTTGGTGATCTCGGGTCACCTCCTTGCCGGGGCGGGCGTGGGGTTTGTCAGGCGGCGAGACCTGCCTGGCGGGTGAGGTCGTCAAGGGCGGTCTGGTAGGCGCGGTCGGCGGTGCGCAGGGCGGTGTGTGCGGGCGGGCTGGGGTCGGTGATCTGGGCCAGGCCGGCGCGCAGGATCCGGTCGTGGACGCGGGTGAGGAACTGGGCGGTGCGCATCCCGGTGTCGGTGACCTGGTAGCGGAAGGTTCCGGGGATGCGCTCGATCAGCCCGTGCAGGCGGAGCCTTCTGAGGTCGTAGGTGATCTGCCCGCTGGTCATGAGATCGGGGGTCTTCCCGATCAGGGGGGCCAGGTGCTGGCGGAGGACGGCGTTGGTGAAGCCGTGGGGCAGCAGGCGGAACACGCACAAGACGTGCAGGAGGGCTTGCGTGCGCGGGTCGGTCAGGCGCAGCCCGGCCACCCGGGTCCCGGCTGGGGTGATGACCGGGCTGGTGATCTGGGCCAGGGCACCGGCTCCGGTGATGGGGTCGTGGCTGAGTCGTTGGGCGGCCAGCAGCCGCCGGTTGGCCTGAAAGCCGGCCTGCCGCAGGGCGGGCAGGTTGGTCAGCCGCTTGCCGATCCCGAAGTCGCGGGTGTCGTTAATGGTCGTTTCTGTCCTGATGGCCTGGCCCAGCTTGTGATACTGCTTGATTTTCGAGTTCTTGTAATCGACGTGCAGGCTCGGGGTGACGCCGTCGGTGATGACCCGGGTGCGGAACCGGCCCGGGGTGGCCCGCGGGCCCTTGCGGATGATGCGCCGGCCGAAGATAAGCCCGACCTGATCGGGCCGGCCGATGGCCAGGTTGTCATGGATGACCTGATCGAAGAAGATCCGTCCGGACACTGGCTTGTCCAGCACCTGGGTGAGGGAGAACTCGGCCTGCAGGACGGAGATGTCGTAGGTGTACCCGGCGGCCTGGTCATCGGAGGAGTAGGGGTTCGGCAGGATGGCCAGCCATTTGCGGGCCAGTGCATCGATCTTGTCCGCGGTCAGGGAGTCGCAGATCGCCTGCACCGCGGCCACGTCGTCCACCGCGGCGAACCCGTTGTCGAGGGCCTCAAAGCCGATCCCGGCCCTGGCGGCCTGGGCCTGGGCGAAGTGATGCCCGTTGATCAGCAGCTTGGCCCCGTACGGGAAATAGGAGGAGAACTTCAGGAAGAAGGCGCCGAAGTCCGCATCCACGCAGTGCACATAGAACTGGTTCACCACCGAGGTCGCCCGCACGATCCACGGGTAGGCCCGGCCGTCAGGGGTGCGGCGCTTCTCGGTCCGGAACACCGTGTTCTTCTCCTGCGCCCGGCCGATGAACAGCACCCCCTCGGTCCGGCCGGCCGCCTGGAAACGGGCCAGGTACTGGTGCATCACGTCGTCCTTGCGCTGCCCCCGGGCGAAGTCGATCCGGGGGATGTCATGCGCGTCAGCGAAGGCCCTCAGCCGCGTGACGAAGTCCCGGCTCATCGGCGCGATCACCGCCGTGGAGGCGATCGGCTGCCCCAGGTGGCCGCGGATGAACCCCACGATCCCCTCGGGCCGCTGCAGCTGCGGCACATACAAGTTGCAGTACATCCGGTCGACCGATTCCAGGTCGAAGACCACGTGATCAGACAGCACATCGGCCACGCTGCGAGGTAGCGTCATGACAAGGCTCCGGTCGGTCCACGGCCCCACAAGGCCACCTGCCGCCAGCGAGCGGCCACATAACGGGACACACAGTGCCACCGTCAGGCACCGGCCGGAGCCCAAATCGCATACCTCAGCCACCACGAGCATGACTTGGCGGGCTGGGGCGAAGCCCCGTTAGTTATCGTCCTCGGCGCGGCGGTTAAGTCGGCGCTTTGCGGCTGGCGACCCGTGGCGCCAGAGCGGGCCTCCTCCTCGACCGTTCCGAGATAGCGCTCGCGCGCCTTGCCGATCGCCGTCGCAGCCGAGTGAGCGCCCCGCACGACAAGCGGGGGCTTGCCGTGCCGCGGCCGGTACTGCTGGCGATTCCATCCCTCGAAGAGCACCTGATAGCTGGCATCAGGCAGCAACCAGCCCAACAACATCACGGATCCCCCGATCCCGAATCCCCCCACCCGGGAGTACACCTGCGGGCCCACGCCCCCGTGGCCCGTCAGCAGGTATCCCCAGGTTTCTGCTCAACGATGCTGCCATCGCGTGACCGGCGAGTCCAGCCGACGCCCTGGCCCGGATCGGCCCCGTCGGCGCCGGGCGCGCCGCTTGAGATGTCTTGCCCGCAACGGTGGAAGCCGAGAGGTTTTCTTGCTGTTTCTGCTGGATACTCCGAAGACTCCCGAAGGTTCCTGAACTCTGACGAACGCTCGGACCCTGACCGTTTGGCTGGCAAGATTTGTGCCATGAAGATTCTGATCAAGCTGGTCATCAGTGCCGCCGCCGTCTGGGTGGCCACGCTGCTAGTCCCCGGCATCCAGCTGCATGCGCATACGACGGCAGGCAAGATCGGCACGCTCGTCGTGGTCGCCCTGATCTTCGGCATCATCAACGCCGTGCTGAAGCCGATCGCCAAGACGGTCGGCTGCCTGGCCTACGCGGTCACATTCGGGCTGATCAGCATTGTCGTGAACGGCCTGCTGTTCTGGCTGACGAGCTGGGTGGCCGGCCAGCTGAGTATTCCCTTCAAGATCACGGGCTTCGTCGCCGCCGTGCTCGGCGCGCTGATTGTCGGCGTGGTCGGGTGGGTGCTGAGCCTGATACTCGACGAGCGGGACGGCGACAACGGCTAGGCTCCGAATCCTCCGGCGAACTGCCTGCTGCGGTTGGCCGCGGCTCCGCGATCTGCCGGCTTCGGCTCGGCGATCTGCGGGCTGCGTTCGACTAGGGCCCGGCGATCTGGTAGGAGAACCTCGCATCGGACGCATAGTGACCCAGACCCGGCTGCAGCGCGCGATCGGCTGGCAGCCGGGACCGCGCCGCTCGCCCAGCCACTCGCTAGATCTCCCTGATCGCTTCGTGCATGACCCGGTCGACGTCCTTCGGGTCTACGTCGAGTTCCTTCGCCGTCCGTTTCTCCGCCTTCGTCACGGCCTTGGCGATCGCCTGCTCCACCTTGCTCTCGCCGACCACGACCAGACCGGCCTCGCCGGGCTCGATGAGGTCGCCGAGTTCCTTGGCGTCGGAGCGCGACATGCCCTTGGCCAGGTGTCCGCTAACTCCGCCTATCACGCCGCCCGCTGCCGCCGCGCCGATGATCGACGGCGGGAACAGGACTCCGGCGGCCGCACCCGCGGCGATCCCCCACCAGGCGCCGTGCCTGGTGCTCGTCTCGTCCTTGTTTTCCGGCGCGGCCTGGCCCCGGGCGCGGCGCAGTCCCTGGGTGCGGCGCGGCTCCGGGCGGCGGAGCGGGGCGGCCCGCGGGACTCCGCCGTCAGGACTCCGCCGTCAGGACTTGTCGGTCAGGATGTCGAGGTCGTAGAACGTCGGCGGACCGTCGGCGAGCGCCGCAAACGCCTCCGCGCCGGCCCTCGTCTCCGGCAGCTCGGAGTTGACCATGGCGGACTCGTAGGAGTCGAAGAACACGAGCATGAAGTAGCGGTCAGGGTCGCTGCGGTCGCGCGCGAGCATTTGCCTGCGTGCGGTCCGCTTGCCCTCCGTCGCTTGGACCCACTCGTCATCCGCCTTGCGGAGCCCCTCGAGGTCCGACGACTTGAACTCGATGATCTGCACGAATGCCATGGTTCATCCCCCCGGATGCGCTGGCTTGCGCGACAACAACGCGACAAGCCTACTTCGGGCGGCGGACCTGAGCTGGTGCAGGGTCCAGCCGCGCGCCGCGGGATCGAGCGCGGAGGTGTGCGCGGTGAAGATCTCGGCCGCCCTGCGGTACGACAGCCGCGCCCGGCCGGTAAGCGGGCAGACATCGGCCGGCGCGGCCCGGCCAGGCGCCCGGCGGCCAGTCAGGAATACCGGTCCGAGGATGCGGCCGGCAAGCAGCCATCCGAGCAGGTCGGACGTCCCCGCGGTCCACGCGATCGGCGTGCCGTACCCGGCCGGGGCCTTGGTCCGCCCGGCCGCCAGGTCAAGCTGGCTCACGTCCAGCGCCAGGACGGCGGGCGCCGGGGCGGCCGAGTCGTAGAGCAGGCGCCAGAACGCGTGTTCACGCAGGCTGGCGTCGCTCCGCCAGAGGGCGGCCAGTTGCTCCGGGCTCAGGGCGGGCGGCGGCTCGGCGGCGCGCTCCGAGTGCCTCAGGCCGGCGGTCGGGTCGGTGCTGATCCAGCCCAAGTCCTGCCACCAGCCGATCGCGCTGCGCAGCGCGGACAACTCCCTGTTCACCGTCCGGGAGTCGGCCTGGCCGGAGCGGTCGGCGACCGCGACGGCGAGCCTGGCGCGGGCGGCCCGGTCGTCGAGCAGCGCAAGGGGCACGACCGGCGGCACCGCCCCGCGGCGGAACCGGCCGGTCGGCGGGCGCTGTCCGACCAGGGGCCAGCACCAGCTGGTCAGCGAAATCTTGTACACGCGGCGGGACGAGCCGCTCAGCGTGGCCTCGGCCAGGTACCGGTCCACGCCGACCGCGTACTCGACCGGCCTGATGCTGGCCGGAATCCGGCTGGCCGCCGGCGGCAGAATCGCGCTCACGATGAATACCTCCTGCCGAAACGACGCGCGCCCTGGCTACGCTGGCGCAGTAAATAGCGAGACCTGTTACCGCGCACGCACACCTTGGATCATAACTCACGCAGGCTTCCTGAATTTACTGCGGCAACATTGCGTTTCCGCAGGCAGTGGGCGGAAAGACCCAACCGAATTCGGCGAATAACTTGCCCGGGCGCACCACTGAATGCAAATCTGAAATTGTGGCCGAGGACAGTTCTGATTCTTTTATTAAGCGCAGTAAATCCAGGGTCGCTAGCTCCGAGTCATCCCGGACACAGGTCGAACGCAGGCGCCGCCGACCGGCCGGGGGGCGGCTGGCCGTGCTGGGCGAGCGGGACTTCAGAAGGTTCTACACGGGGTACGCGACCTCTCTGCTCGGATCGGCGATGTCGACCGTGGCGCTCACCTTCGCCGTCCTCGGCAGCGGCGGCACCGCCACCGACCTCGGCTACGTGTTCGCCGCCGGGGTCATCCCGCAGGTGCTGTTCATGCTGGGCGGCGGGGTCTTCGCCGACCGGCTCGGCAGGCGGAGGGTGATGCTCGGCGCGGACGCCGCGCGGCTGGCCGCGCAGGGAACCCTCGCAGGTGCGCTGCTGGTCACCGTGCCGCCGGTCTGGCTGTTCGTGGTGCTGTCGGCCGTGCTCGGCACCGGCGAGGCGTTCTTCACGCCGGCGCTCGGCGGGCTGACCCCGGCGATCGTGCCGCCTGGCCAGCTCGTCGACGCGAACGCGCTGCTCGGAGTCGCTCAGTCGGCGGCCAGGGTCACCGGCCCGGCGCTGGCGGGAGTCCTGATCGGGCTGACGCAGCCGGCCACCGTCATCGCCGTGGACGCCGCGACGTTCGGCGTCAGCCTTGTCTCGCTAGCTCTGCTGACGATCCCGGCGGCGCAGCCGACGGGCCGCTCGCCGTGGCGGGATCTGGCCGACGGCTGGAACCAGTTCAGGTCGCAGGCCTGGCTGTGCGTGATCACGGTTCAGTTCGCCCTGTTCAACCTGTTCACCTGGGCGCCTTTCCTGCTGCTCGGCCCGGTCCTGGCCAGCGAGTACCTGGGCGGCGCGCGAGCCTGGGGCACGGTGACGGCGGCCATGGCGCTCGGCTCGGTGCTCACCGGCCTGGCCCTGGTCGGGCGGATGCCGCGGCGGCCGCTAGTCGTCGCCGTCATCGGCACGTACGGCTACGGCGTGCCGTGCCTGCTGCTCAGCCTGCACCTGCCCGTCTACGCCGTGGCGGCCGGCGCGTTCGCCGGCGGTGCCGGCTCAGCGATCTTCGGCACGTACCTCTCGACGGTCATGCAGCAGCGAGTGCCGCAGGAGATGCTGGCGCGGGCAACGGCGTTCGACCTGACCGGCGCCTACGCGCTCGGGTCGGTCGGCTTCGCGGTGATCGGGCCGGTCGCTGCCGTGGTCGGCGCCGGTCCGCTGCTGGGGTTCGCCGCCGCCTACGCCACGCTCAGCAGCACCGCCGTCCTGGCGCTCCGGGCCATCCGCTCGGTTCGCTAGCAGCGCGCCCGCCAGCCGCGTCGCCACCCGGCCGCCGGCCAACGACCGCCGACCGCCGACCGCCGGAAGGCCGCATAGGCTGGCCCGGTGCGAATCGTCCCAATCACCCCGGCCTACGCGGCCGAGATCGTCACCTGGCGCTACGCAGCCCCTTACGACCGCTACGACATGGCCGGCGCCGATCCGGCGTTCATGGCCGGCGCGGCCAGCGGCTTCTTCGCGCTCGTCGACGGGGACGAGCTCATCGGCTACCGGTCCTTCGGCGAGGACGGCCAGGTCCCCGGGGGTACGTACGACTCCGCGGCCCTGGACACGGGCGGTGGCCTGCGCCCCGACCTGACCGGGAAGGGACTCGGCCGCCAGGCGATCGGGACCGGGCTCGCGTTCGGGCGGCGGCAGTTCGCGCCGCCGGCGTTCCGGGTCACGGTCGCGTCCTTCAACGAGCGGGCGCTGCGGGTGGTCAGGTCTGTGGGCTTCCGCGCCGCCGGGAGCTTCCTCGCGCTGGCCGACGGCCGCCCCTTCGAGATCCTGGTCCGGCCGGAACGCGATCCCGGCGGGACCGGCGACGAGGGCGTGTCCTAGTAGCCCGGCCCGCGGCTCTTCTTGGGGTTCCTGCTGCCCGCTATGGCGCCCGCGGCGCCGGTCAGGCCGAACGCGATCGCGCCGTGCCACAGGGCGGTGAATGCGCCGCCGAACATTCCGCTGCTGCCGATCAGCACCGAGAGCACGAAGACGATGACCGCCGTGGCGGCACCGGGCAGCACGGCGAAGCGCCACGGGTTGCTGCGCGCCCAGCGTGCGGCGCGGCCTGCCCGGTTCCGCACGACGACGCTGCCGCCCGCCACGGCGAACAGCGCCACGGTGCCGGCCGACAGCGAGCTGCTGAGCGCCAGGTGCCCGCCCAGGAGATGCACCGCGAGGTCGGCGCCGGTCACGACCGCGCCGGCCGCGCCGGCGACGCCCCACGGCACGTCGGCCATCGCCGCGCCGGAGACGGTCATCTCCTCCCGGCGGGACAGGCCCTGCTGGTCGTTGCGCAGTGGTGTGGACATGGGGCTAGCTCCTCTGCTTCCGGTCACCAGTCTGCTTCCGGTCACCAGATTCAAGATATATCGCTTCTGCCGTTCGCGCTACACCGTGACCCCTGGCGCCGCGAGATCGGGTTGCCGGAGCTTCGGCTCCCCTGACAGCCTGGCGCCATGCTATGCGCGGCCGAGATAGACGCGTTCCTGGCCGACGGCTACGTCGCCATCCGCGGGGCGGTGCCCGGCGCCGTTGCGCGGGCCCGCCAGGACGTCCTCTGGTCTGAGCTTTCGCTGAGCCGGTGGACGAAGTAGCGGTCGAGCACGATCGTCATGTTGTTGAACATGAGCGGCTCGAAGGCGTCCAGGGCGGCGCCGGCTTTCTCGTCGCCGGTGTCGGCGACGGCGTCGGCCAGTCTCTTGTACGTCGCGAGCTGCGCGCGACCGCGATCCTGCCGTGGTCCAGTTCTTCCCGCGTGTAGTCCTTGCGTCCGAGCATGTCGACAGTCCTTCCGTCGGCCGGGTCGCATGCGTTCGCGCCAGCTCGGCGACCCTCCGCATGATCTCGTACGCTATGACGGATGCCGGCCAGGGCACGTGCGTGCCGACACCGCTCTGCTGATCTGTCGGCTGCGCGCCGACGGCGCCAGCCTGACCGAGCGGGTCTTCCGGCGCGGGGTGGGCCGAGACCCGGTCATCCCCGGCCCGCCGCCATCGAGGTCGAAACGGCGGCTGGCCGCGCAGGCGGCGGACGCTCGCTGTGAGGCCGCGGAACTGGACCTGACCGGCTTCGCCGACCTCTGTGCAGACGCCGCAGGCCGGCCCGTCAGGGAGCTGGCCCGGCTGGTCCGGGCGCGGGCCGGTGCTGGCCGGGGCTGGACAGTTGACTCTTGGCGCACAGTCGCGACGGTGATCTTGTTACGCTGAAAATCTCACTGGCCGCTGGCGTGATGGCCCCTACCGGGCGGACGCGGCCGTAAGGGGTGCTCTCACTGTGCCGCGCTATCGCCGGGTCGTCGTCAAGCTTAGCGGCGAGGCCCTGGCCGGGTCGTCCGGATCTGGCGTAGACCCGGCCAGCCTGGCCCAGGTCGCCGACGAGGTCCTGGCGGTGCACGATCTGGGTGTCCAGGTCGCGGTGGTCGTCGGCGGCGGGAATTACTTCAGGGGCCGGATGGCCGACGGCTGGGGCATCAGCCGCGCCGAGGCGGACAACATCGGCATGCTCGGCACCGTCATGAACGCGCTGATGCTGCGGGGCGCGCTCACCGCCAGGACCGTCACCGACGTGCGGGTGATGACCGCGATGCCGATCCAGAGCGTCGCGGAGCCGTTCATCCGGCTGCGGGCGGTCCGCCATCTGGAACACGGCCTGATCGTGCTGCTGGCGGGCGGAATCGGGCAGCCGTACGTCACCACCGACTACCCGGCCGTGCAGCGCACGCTAGAGCTCGACGCCGACGCGCTGCTCATGGCCAAGCACGGCGTGGACGGCGTCTACGACAGCGACCCGAACCTGAACCCGGCGGCGGTGCGGTATGAGCGGCTGACCTACGAGGAGGCGCTGGCGGCCGGGGTGCGGGTCATGGATACCAGCGCGTTCGTGCTCGCCAACGAGCAGGGTCTGGACATGCACGTGTTCGACGTGGCAGCGGTCGGCGCCATGCGCCAGATCTGCCTCGGGACGGACCTCGGGACCCGGATCAGCGCGAAGGCATAGGTCGCGCGGGTCAGGCCGCGAGTGGCGCACAGGCCGCGGTCAGCCGGTCGATCTCGCGCGCGGCCTGGCCGGGGGTGTCGGCGCCGGCCTCAACGAAAACGACCTGGCAGCCGGCCTGTTCGTAGGCCTTGATCTCGTCGGCCACCTGGCCCAGGTCACGGCGCTCGCCCCGGCCCGCGGTGCGCACGACCACCGAGATGTCGATGCCCGCTGGGTCGCGTCCCAGGTCGGCGCAGTGCCTGGCCAGCGCGCGGAGCTTGCCGGGAAAGTCTCCTGGCCGGGCGAAGCCGAGATTCCAGTGGTCCGCCCAGCGAGCCACGATCCGGGCGGTCCGCTGCTTCCCGCTCCCGCCGATGACGATCGGCGGCCTGGGCCGCTGCACGGGCCTGGGCTCGCACCTGGCGTCGGTGAGCCGGTAGTGGCGGCCGGAGAAGGTCGTGACCGGCTTGGTGAGCAAGCTGCTGATCACCTCGACGCCTTCTTCGAGGCGGTCCAGCCGGGTCCGGGCCGGGCCGAGGTCGATCCCGTAGGCCTCGCACTCCATCGCGTACCAGGCCGCGCCCAGGCCGAGTTCCAGGCGGCCCCGACAGGTGATGTCCAGCGCGGCCGCCATCTTGGCGAGCACGGCAGGGTGGCGGTGCGGCATCCCGGAGACAAGGACGCCGAGCCGCAGCCGGCGGGTGCGTTGCGCCAGGGCCGCCAGCGTGACCCAGCCCTCCATGCACGGGCCGCTCGGGTCGCTCAGGAACGGGTAGAAATGGTCGCCCGTCCAGGCCGACTGCCATAGTTCGACCTGGTCGGCCGACTCCCACAGGCCGCACAGGGTGTCCCAGCCCGTTCCCTGACCGGTCGCGAGGGCGAAGCGCATGCCGCTGATCTCCTCGGGTTTCGGGGTTTCGTTGGTTGACGATGTCAACCCACGCTCGCACATCCTGGTTGACGATGTCAACTTGGCCTACGATTGGCCGGTGGACTCGACCAGGGAGCGGCTGATCGAGGCGGCCGCGCGGCTGCTCGACGAGGGAGGACCCGCCGCGGTCACGCTCCGCGAGGTCGGACGGCTGGCCGGGGTGTCGCACAACGCCCCGTACAAGCATTTCGCCGACAAGCAGGACCTATTGGCGGCCGTCGCCGCGCGCGAGCTGGCCCGCCAGCCACGGCAGTCCCGCCAGCCCCGCTCGCCGAGCTCGGCGAGCCGGCGGGCCGGCGGGACTCTCGCCGGCGTGCCTGGCGTGGACGACGACGCGGTGCGCTCGATGATGCGCGGATACATCCGCTGGGCGACCCGCTACCCGGCCCGGTTCAAGCTCACCTTCGGGTCCTGGTCGTCGGCATCGGCCGAGCTGGGCGAGGCCGCCTCGGCCGCGCGTTCCGCTCTCGTGCGGGCGGTCGAGGCCGGCCAGGCTGCCCGGACTCTGCCGGATGGCGACCCGGATCGGCTGGCCGCCCTCCTGCTCGCCGTCACGCACGGCGCCGTCGACCTCGCTCTGAGCGGGCACCTGTCGAAATCCGGCAAGGGTCACGCCAGCCCCGAGGACCTGGTCGACGACCTGCTCCGCTATCTGCGCCCCGCTGGATAGTCGCGAGAGCGGCGCGCGTACGTCGGCTCTAGCCGGGCGCCTTGGTGGCGTAGACGAAGCAGCCGCGCATCGTCAGTGCCAGCGGCAGGTCCAGCGTGGCCGCGGCCGACCGTGCGTCCTGCTCGGGCTTCCGCGATGGCGCGCGCGGATCGCCGTAGTGGTACACAGGCAGCGCATGGGCAGGCCGGGCAGCAGACGGGCCAGTTTGCCGGTTCCGCCGCCGACGTCGAGTACCGCGCGGGCGCCCACGTCGGCAAGCCGGGCGGCCACGTACGGGCGCACGTCGTCGTGCGGCCACGTACGGGCGCACGTCGTCGTGCGGCCACTCGGTGCTCGCCAGGTAACGTCCGGGGTCGGAGTCATAGTCGCTCGGCAGGGCGGTCATGTCCGCTCAGCTCCTGGCCTCGTCATCGCCTGCGCACCTCCTCGCCGTGAGGCCACACTCTCCGATCTCGCCTCGGCGGGCCGGCGAATAGAGGCCGGCCCGCAAGGGCTTCCCCCGAACGCACTATTCCGCCGCTGGAAGCGGACGAGCGAGTGACGCTCACGGCGTTCCTAGATTTCCAGCGTGCGACGTTGGCCCTCAAATGCGATGGGCTGACTGATGATCAGCTACGAGTGCAGGCAGTTCAGCCATCGACGCTGTCACTGCTCGGCATCGTCAGGCACATGGCCGAGGTCGAGCGCAACTGGTTCCGTCCCGTGCTGAACGGCGAGGAGATGTCTGGCCTTTGGGCGGCTGGGCAAGCACTGGACCCGGAACCGGCGTTTGAGGACGTGGGAACCGCTGATGTCGCTGAGGCATTCGCTGCATGGCGGGGAGAGTGCGAGCACTCCGCCGGTGTTCGCCAGTGACGCGGTTGCCGCGCGGCTCGGAGCTCGCATCATCGCCGGGCCGCAGCTGGGCAGGCTCCTCTGCCGCCTCATGGCGTGGGGAGCTGGCCGTGACCCGGAGAGGTTCCTGGCGCGGACGCTGTCCGCGCTGCCCGAGGTCGACCGCGTGGCGGTCAGGATCGGTGAAGCCGGCAACGCCTACATCGATGCCGTGCGCGAGTGCTTCCGCCCCGGGAACCCAGGGAGGTCAGCTCGACACCTCGCTCATGGCGAGCCCGTGGGACGTCGACCCGCACCTGGTCTCGACGCCGGTAACACTCTGGCACGGCGGCCTGGACGCTGGCGCGCCTGTCGAGATGGGCCGCTGGATCGCCGGTTCCGTTCCGGACTGCCGGGCACTTCCTGCCAGGGGAGGGACACATCTCGCTGATCGTCAACCACGCGCCAGCCGTTCTCGGCTCCCTTCTTGCCCAGTAGGACGCGAACGCCGACCTGCTGCCTCTTCTGGCGGGAGTTTCCGGCTCGGTCCAATAGTCTGCTGGCATGAAGCCCAACCGCTCTATCCCGGCATCGACGGTCGTCCCAGTCCTGATCTATCCCGATGTACGCGAGGCGGTCACCTGGCTCGGTGCTGCCTTCGGGTTTGCCGAGCGGGTGCGGATCGGCGAGAGCCATCGCGCCCAGCTTAGTTTCGGCGACGGCGCCGTCATCGTCGCCGACGTCCGCGGCGATCGCCGCCCCCCACGCCCCGGCGAAGCAACCCATTCCGTGCTGGTCCGCGTGGAGGACGCTCGCGCCCACTGCGAGCGGGCGCGGGCGAACGGCGCCAGGATCCTGATGGAGCCCACCGACTTCGAGTACGGCGAACGGCAGTACAACGCCGAGGACCATGCGGGTCACCAGTGGACCTTCTCGGAGACGCTCGCGGATGTTGCCCCGGAGGAATGGGGCGGAATCTACGTCACTCCAGGCTGACATAGATCAGCCGGCTCGCGATGCGATCTTCTGGGGGGCCGCCTTCCGCGTTTCCTGATTTCCGGCGCGCCCCAAACTGGCCAACCGGCCGGATGTGTACGAGCTGGAGAGCCGTGCTCTCGACCCGGACGGGCTCGTGCTGGCTGCGATGCGGTCACTTGCGCCGTGGTCGGGCAGGACCCTGGTCGACCTGGGCTGCGGCAGCGGCTACTGGCTGCTTAGCTACGCCGACGACGCCGCCTGCGTCATCGGAGTGGAGCCCGACTCCTCCCTGCTCGAACTGGCGGCGCGCCGGAATCGGCGCGCCAAGGTGGTGCCCGGTTCGGCGGAGCACCTGCCCCTCGATGACGCCGGCGCGGATGTCGTCCATGCCCGGTTTGCTTATTTCTGGCCGCCTGACTGCGCCGCGGGCATGGCCTAGGTCCTGCGGGTGCTCAGGCCGGGAGGGACTCTTGTCGTCGTCGACAACGACCAGCGCAGCGGCGAATTCGCCGGACTCCTGCGCTCGGCCGCGAACTCGGCCATGGGCCAGGCCGACCTGACCGACGCATGGTGGGCACAGCGCGGCGCACGGCGCGTTGAGGTGATGAGCCGCTGGCAATTCGAGTCCCGCGCCGATCTGGAAGCCGTACTGAAGCTGGAGTTCCCCGGTCCGGTTGCCGGTGCCCGGCTGGCAGTGCACCCTGACGCGCGGTCCCTCATACGGGTACGTCCTCTTCGCCGTGCAAAGGCCTAACTGACAAGTAGCGTCAGCCGTGGGCGGGATGCCATGGAATCTGCTGCCTGAGACAGTCAGCAACCGAGAGAAGGTCATCTGTCCCGTACCTGCTGCTGAATACGTTGATATCGACTCCCCTGCGATCGAACTCCACCCAGGCCGGGTTGGACCCGCAGCCGTCGGTACGCGGAACTATGATCAGCGCAGGCTGCCGGACCGGTGGTCGAACAGTCAACGCCCGCCGCGACCCTTGTTGACGCGGGCGCGGTTGCCCCGGACAGCCCATCTTCGGCCAGAAGCTAGATCGCGAGGCCGGGCTCCGGCATCCCCGCCTTGCGGAGTTCTGGTCGGTCGTCGACTTCATCCTCGCAGTCGTCTTCTCCGCGGTGCAGTGGCTGCAGGTCCGCTCGTCCGGAGCCGAACCTGCGAGCTGCTGGCATCTGGCAGGCATCGCCGCAGCGGTGGTCACCTGGCTGGTGTGGCCGACCTCGCCAGGGATTCTCTACGGCGCCGATAAGGCACGCAATGCCTGCAGCGCCCTCGGCCAGTCGTCCCCCGACTGCCTGGCACATGCCATGAACGCCATCGATGCCAGCAACCTTTGTCTGGTGGCTCACCGGCCTCTTGATCCTGATCATGGCGCTGCTCGCTCGCCGGTCCAGGATCGCAGCCTGGGCCGCAATCCCCGCCGCGCTGGCCGGATGCCTGCTCGCTACCCACTTCCTGAAGCCGCTGCTCCTCCACTGAGGGTGCCTTTCAGCGTTCCGTCGAAGCGGGCGCCGGCGGCCGACGTGTGGTAGTTCGCGGCGCCAGAGAGCCCAGCAAACTGGCCGGTCCCGTCGGCGAACGCGATGCTGTCGTCCTCCACGAAGGGGTTGCCGTACGAAATAGCCCCGGCATGCTGGTGCCCAGTGTCTGACAAGCGAGGGCAGAAGAGGCCGCTTGGCGGGCCCGAGATCGTGCTCTGATCGGACTGCAGCGTGATCGTGAGGGTTCCGTCCACGTCGAAGCAGCGACCATCCGGCTCGAAGGTCGGGCCGAAGGCATATGCCCAGTCGGCCGCTCCCAGCCCGACCAGTTGCATGGTGCCGCACTCGTCGGCCACCCCGGAAGGACATTGGCCCGCAAAGTTCGGCTTGAGGATCGCGGTGGAGAACGAGCCGTCGAGAGTGACCGAAGCACTCGCGCCAGCAGGGGCCATCGCGACAATCCCCGTGGCCAGGATGATCGTGATGATGACGAAAAATCGACGGATCGCGGGCATGGCCCCCGGGTCTGCTGGACGGTTGACGCGATCCTAGAGGGAAGATCACAGTCAGCCTCACGGAGCCTGGGAGGAAGGATGTTCGGTTTGTGCGTGCGGTTCACGTGCAAGGACGAGGCCAGCGCCGAGGCTTATGACCGGCTGGTGGTCGAGACCATCGAGGCCATCAGGGTCAGCGAGCCGGGAACGCTCGTGTATGCCTCCAATCTGGTGGATGGCCAGCCGCTACAGCGGATCTTCTATGAGCTGTACCGGGATAGGGAAGCATTCGAAGCACACGAAGCAGCCCCCCACACCCGTCGCTACCTGGACGAGCGCGGCCAATACCTGGCCAGCACCGAGGTTGACTGGCTGACTTTGCAGGCCGGCAAGGGCACCAGCGGGTGAGCGCGCTGGACTATCAGCGGGCCCTCGGGTGGAAGATTTCACCTTTCAAGTCGGGCAGGCAGCGGGCACGGCATCTAGCCTGTGCTGATGCCTGCTGTTCTCTCGGTGGCCTTCAGCCAGGCGGAGAGCATTGGCATGAAGCCAGGTGCGAGCTAGCTGCCCAGGGAGGTGTTCGGGTCGGGCTCGGCGATGAAAAGGTTATGTTCCGCGTCGGGGAAGATCGCAGGCGCGTGCTGAGGATTGGCTGGCAGGAGCTTGCTGAGGATTGTCAAGCTGCGGGCGTCGGGTCCTCGCCTGCGAGCAGCCGCCGTGACCGCTGATCGACCCAAGCGAGTGCCTCAGGATTGCCACCGACCGCACACCCAATCCTGTAGCGCTCCTGCTCCGCCACGGACACGCCCGGCCCGGATACGCTAACCAGATGGCTGACCTTCTCGGGAGCAAGACTTGCCGCTATGTACGAAATCCAGCCGCCTTGGCTGATACCTAGCAGTCCAACCCGGCTCGGATCGACGCCCGGCTGCACGCGCAAGAGTTCGACGGCTGCGAGGGATTCGCGGGCGCGATCATCAAAGGTCTGTTTACGCCAGTCGCCAGGCGATCCCCCGCAGCCTGGCTTGTCATGGGCCAGAACCGCCGCACCGCAGGGCGGCGATTGCTGCTGGCCACCGATCCCAGCCATCGGCTGTGCCGTCAGCCGCCCCGTCTACTAGGACAACACCCGGGACGGGCCGGTCGAAGTCTGAGTGATAGATGATCGCCCTTGGCTCGCCGTCAACACCTCGGTCGGCACGGAGGTAATGGTCTCGCTCATAACGGTCGATGCTATTGGTGTCGCCAAGGAACTATCCGGACAGTCTGCTTCAGCGGGACGTCCCTGCCAGACCCTTCGAGGGTCTCGAGCATGGCCTCCCACCTGCCTCCGAGCACGCCAATGAGTCCTGTGGCCACGGAGGCTTGCGACAGGGCGGGCAGCGATGCGGGCGTCCCGATCGCCCGTATGGTTTACTTCGGAGAGTTCAGTTCCGATCATCCAGGGAGGGTAGATGCGCCAGGCGTTCATGTCCATCGAGCAGGCCTTTGGGACCTATTCAGAGGGTATGACGCATGTCGCAGAAGACGCTCAACCTGGGGATCCTGGCGCATGTAGACGCCGGTAAGACAACTCTCACCGAGCGGCTTCTGTACGTTGCTGGTGTCATTGACCGGCCAGGCAGCGTCGACGCCGGCACGACCCAGACCGATTCGCTGGCCCTGGAACGGCAGCGCGGAATCACAATCAAGTCCGCCGTCACGTCGTTCCCGATCGGCGATGTCACCGTCAACTTGATCGACACGCCTGGCCACCCGGATTTCATTGCCGAGGTGGAACGGGTCCTGAGCGTCCTGGACGGCGCGGTCCTGGTCATCTCTGCTGTCGAGGGTATCCAGCCGCAAACCCGCATACTGATGCGCACGCTGCAGCGCCTGCGCATTCCGACGCTGCTGTTCGTGAACAAGATTGACCGCCCGGGCGCGAACACCGAGCGTGTGCTGCGGGCGATTTCGGAGCGACTCAACCTGGCCATCATGTCGATGGGGTCGACCAGCGCCCTCGGGACCCAGGATGCCGACTTCAGGCCATCGGGCGCCGGCGACGCCGGGTTCCGGGCCCGGCTGGCTGAAGTGCTCGCCGAGCGTGACGACGGCATTCTGGCCGCGTACGTCCAGGACGCGGAAGGCGTTCCCTACCGACGACTCCGAGAGGAACTGGCGGCTCAGACGACACGCGCCCTTGTGCATCCGGTCCTCTTTGGTTCCGCGATCACCGGAGCAGGCATCGGGCCATTGATGGCTGGCATCGCCGAATTGCTGCCTGGCGCCGCGGGCGATGCTGACGGGCCCGTCTCTGGCAGCGTCTTCAAGATCGAACGCGCCATCAGTGGCCAGAAGATCGCCTACGTTCGGATGCTCTCGGGAACAGTACGCACCCGCGACCGGCTGCGGTTCGGCGTCAACCTCGAAGACAAAGTGACATCCATCGCTGTCTTCGAGCGCGGGTCCGCGGCGCGGCGCGAATCGGTATCCGCTGGCGAGATCGGCAAGCTCTGGGGCCTGGACGAAGTCCAGATCGGCGACCGGATCGGACAGGTCGGCACTAACGGCACACGTCATCAGTTCCCTCCGCCGACGCTGGAATCAGTCGTCGTCGCCCGTGATTCCGCCGACCGGGCACGGCTCCGAGTCGCCCTCGGCCAGATCGCCGAACAGGATCCGCTGATGAATCTGCGGCAAGACGACAACCGACAAGAAACCTACGTGTCGCTTTATGGCGACGTTCAGAAAGAGGTCATCCAGGCGACTCTGGCGAAACACTTCGGCATCGAGGTCACCTTCCGCGAAACAACGATGATCTGCATCGAGCGTCCCGCAGGCACTGGCAGCGCCGTCGAGGTTCTTCAGGCGGATACGCATCCGTTTTCCGCGACGGTCGGGTTGCGCGTCGAACCTGCGCCGATCGGCTCGGGCGTCAAGTTCCGGCTCGACGTGCACCCTCGCGACGTCCCGATTTACATCTACAAGACCACGGGCAGCTTCACTGAGGCCGTGATGCAGTATGTCCGTGACACGTTGCTGGAGGGCCTCTACGGCTGGCAGGTCACCGACTGCGTCGTGACGATGAACGAATGCAACTACTACATCGGAGACGGGCCAAGAAAGCAGGTACTAAGCACTCCGCGCACAACAGCCGCTGATTTTCGCAAGCTAACACCGCTGGTTCTGATGCGCGCACTTAAGCGTGCCGGCACTGTCGTTTGCGAGCCTGTAGCTCGCGTCACACTTGAGATCCCGACGGCGACGATGGGCGCTGTGCTGTCCATCTTGGTCCAACTCGGGGCCGCCGTCGACACGCCGTTGGTGCGCGGTGAACTGTCGGTACTCGAAACCCGGCTGCCTTCAGCGCAGGTCCACAGTCTTCAGCAGCAGTTGCCGGGGCTGACCAGCGGCGAAGGTGTGCTCGAATCTGGCTTCGGCGGCTACCAGCCAGTGCGCGGCGATATTCCTTTTCGGCCAAGAACGGGCAATAATCCGCTTGATCGCAAGGAGTACATTCGCAAGCTTCTGTGAGACCAGCTGGCGGTCGCGTGAGTGAGCACGCCGCGTGTGTCGGAGAGGAATCGGACGACTGGCATCCGCGGTAGGCGGGCAGGGTGCGGGGCGCCAGACCGGCGGCGGGGACGCGACCGGAGAGGCTTCCGCTCGCAGGGAGCGGCCAGCCCGCCGCCCCGGTATCGGCGAGTAGCCCCGCCATCACCGGGGCGCCTGGGCGTGACCCCCCTTACGATCTCGTGCTCGCCGCGGGATCACGCCGCGTCTAGCTTCAGGCTCACGTTCGAGGAGGCCGGAAGGCCTGGCGCGCCGGAGGCGTGCGCTGACGTAGCCTCTTTCTGTGCCTGACTTCTCGGGATCGAGACAGCAGACCGACTCATGGGTCACCAGCGTGCGCCCGGCGCCGTCCTGGCGGCGGCTGGTTAGGGCCAGGCCCGAGGAGGCCGGGTCGAGTCTCAGAGCAATTGGTCAGGTCGCGATGACGCTCGGATCGAGATCGGGTTAGCGGATGCTGGGAATGTTGCCACCCATCCGTATGAAGCCCCTGCGCATTCGGATCCAAATCTCGCCTGCATCAGCCGAGGATGTTCGTGTAATTGCTGAGGCTGTCAACAACGTAGGTAGTTACGTAGCTATTCGTCCCTGAAGGAGCGGGGTCGTGTCAAGGGTGGCGCGAGCTGGGGTTTTGCGGGTTGAGCGGCTCTGCTGGGCATGCGTGACTGGCGTCTCCTGTTCCCTGATAGCTGCCATGTCTGTGGCGAGCGGCCGGGCAGGTCAA
>WNGQ01001194.1_pt1 | contig 26913 bp, 24 predicted proteins | sample 5407661 | NCBI WGS metagenome assembly WNGQ01 (sample SAMN13153382, study PRJNA577476) | soil metagenome | isolation source: 60 cm soil or saprolite under Garry oak tree replicate 2 | place: USA:California | collected 2016-06-15 | reverse complement strand
CGCTTGGGAGTGGCGAGGCGGCGGATCGTATTCGATGGAATCTTCGGGATGAAGGAGGCCGAGTCATGAAGCAGCGCTCGAAGCGGCGGGATGCCCAGGCCATTTCCCACCACTACGACGTGTCGAACGACTTCTACGCGCTCTTCCTCGACCCGCTCATGCTCTATACCTGCGCCTACTACCGCGAGCCGGACGGCAAGCTCGAGCAGGCACAGGAAGACAAGGTGGACCTCGTCTGCCGCAAGCTCCGGCTCAAGCCCGACGAGACGCTCCTTGACATCGGCTGCGGCTGGGGTGGCCTCTCCATCTGGGCGGCCCAGCATTACGGCGTGATCGCGCACGGGGTGACGCTCTCGCGCGCCCAGGCGGACTGGGCATCGGCGCGCATCAAGCGGGAGGGCCTGGAGGGGCGGTGCCTCGTCGAATACCGCGACCACCGCGATCTGCCCCTCGGTGCCCGCTACGACAAGATCGCGGCGATCGGGGTCATCGAGCACGTGGGCGTGCCGAACTATCCGGCGTTCTTCGGGCGCGTCCGGGAAATGCTGAACGACGGCGGGCTCTACCTCAATCACGGCATCCATCACGACTTCCACTGGAAGCGGACGAGCCAGACCGACTTCCTCTACGAGCACGTCTTTCCCAACGGCGATCTCTCCGGGGTGTCCGAGACCATGACGGAGATGGAGCGCGCGGGCTGGGAAGTCCTCGACGTCGAGAACCTCCGCCTGCACTACGCGCGCACCTGCCGCCAATGGGTCGAGCGTCTGCAGGCCCGCGCCGAGGAGGCGCGCGCCATCGTGGGCGAGCGGACGTATCGGACGTGGCTCCTCTACCTTGCCTGCTCGTCAATGGCGTTTTCCGGCGGCTCGATCGGTCTCTACCAGTTCCTGCTGCGCAAGCAATGGGACCGGGTCGGCTGGACCGAGCCCGCGACGCGCGAGGACCTGTACGCGTGATGCGATAGCCTGAATCCTCGCTCCCCGAACCTCCGAATGGCATACTTTCGGGACTGCGGCTATCCCGAAATCAGGAGGTTCGATGGTCACGCTCCGATCCAGGCTTGCGGCGGTTGCGGTGGGCATATGGGCCGTGCTGGCGCTCCACGCGTCGGCCGACGCCGTGGAGTACCGGCTCAAGGTCGCCAGCGTCTTCGACCAATCACTGACCTCCTTCCTCAGCTACGGAGAGCTCAACGACGGCGCCACGGGGCCGGGCTTCCAGCGGCTCGGCGCGTTCCTGAACGAAGGCAGCGGTGATCGCGGGATGATCGTGACCCAGCGCCCGCTCGCCCCCGTGCCCGACAGCATCGCCCGGGCCTGGGGTGGTGTCTCCGTCACCGCGCCGATCGCGCGGGGCGGTGTCGTCTCGTACTGGGATGAGGTGCGCTGGGACGGCAAGCCCGGCGAGCGCAGCATCTGGATCGTGAAGTCCGACGGCCGCATGCGGCCGCAGTCCATCAAGCACGTCGTGCTCGCCGGTACGACGCCGTTGACGATCGAGCAGCCGTATTCGGCCGACTGCGGAAAGATCCGGGTGCCCGTCCTGAGGATGCCTATTCCGTTGATGGCATTTCAGGAGCGGCGCGGCGATATCTGGGACAAGTACGTCGCCAAGAGCCTCGATCTGCGCCACGGGGTGGGCGCGGCCGTCGGCACGAACAGCGATGCGGTGCTACCGGATCTCGCCTACATCATCGTGCAGCAGGGGCCCGACTCCACGACCTTTGAGGTCGTGCTTGCGTGGGGCAGCAGCAATGCGGAGGCGCCGGGAGGCGGCTTCGGCGTCCTCGGCGTCGACCGATAGGAGCCGACACTTGGCCCGCACGCTCGCCTGCGCCGTCCTGCTGAGCGTGAGCGTGCTGCTCTGGCCCGCCGCCCGGGCCGGAGGCGACGCCGCCCCCGCCCTGCCCTCGGGTGTGCCCGCGGATGAACGGGCGCGCATCGAGAACGTGCTCGCCCACGCCACCATCTCGACGCGCGTGGAGATCGAACCTTACCCTCTGCGGCTCGACGTGTTCGACTACCTGCTCAATCACCCCGATTTCGCCACCCAGGTCACCCGCGCTCTCAAGCTCGCGCGCTACCGCATCTGGACGAGCGCCGACGGTCTCAACCTGGACGACGGGTGGGGGGTCAAGGGACTGATCACGCCGTTCTATGGGGACAAGGGCCTGCGCGTCGTCTACGCGCGCGGGCGCTACGAGCAGAGCGTGCTGCCGGACATTCGCGGTCAGGCCATCATCTTCGTGCGCTACGGAGAGAGCGGTGCCGCCGCGGGCCGGCCCGCGCTCGTGACCTCCATGGAAGTCTTCGCGTGGCTCGACAGCGGCATGATCGCCAGCCTCGCCGGCTCGGTGGCCAAGGCCAAGGCGACCAGCGAGGCGCGGCACGCCCTCAAGGTTTTCTCGCGCCTGTCCAATCACCTCGCGCTGCGCGCCGACGAGGTGCTCGCCCAACTCGCCCGCCGGCCCGAGGTCTCGCGCCCGGAGCTCGAGGAGTTCCGCCGCCTTCTCGGCCGCTAGCGACTATCGCGCGCGCAGGCTCAAGAGGTAGGGCACGCTCACCACGAGAAACGTGCCGATGGCCGCGACGACAAGAAGCAGCCGGAACCAGCCTGCCGCGAAGAGGGTGTGGGTGCTGGGACCCATGGCAGGCCTTCGTTCCGCCGAGCTCAAGAGCGAGATGAGCGCGACGATGAGCCCCACGGACAGGATGATGACGCCGAGGGCCCGCGTTCCGAGGGGCAGACTCGGCATGTAGATGGGCAGGCGGGTGCAGATGCTGCCCGCGATGAGAAGCAGCGAGATCACCCAGCCGCGCGTGCGCCACCAGACCACCCAGGCCAGGGTGGTCCACATCACGAGCCCGCCGATATCGAGGGCGAGCCGCCACGGCCCGCAGGTTCTCAGATTGCCCTCGCATTTCACGAGCACGATGGCGAACCACACCCAGACCCACGCCACGAAGAAGACGAGGAGGACGAAGCCGAAGAGCGGCATGCGGCCGCCGAAGATCTCCGGGGCGAGGTTCCACCAGGCGCGGCCCATCATGACGGCCGCCGCCACCACGCCGACCCAGGCGAGACCGTGTGCCACGCCTTCCGCAGCGCCCAGCGCGGGCAGGCGGGCGAGCCCGATCATGGCGAAGAGGAATATCCCGACGAAGCCGATGAAGGACGCCGTCCGGTATTTGAGCAATCGTTCCGGCATGCCTCTGTCTCCTCTCAGGAAGCAGGCGCGCCGTGGCGGCCCGCGCCCCCGGCGAAGCGCGCCGCACCCTCGAAGCTCTCTCCGGAATCGATGGTCGCTTTGCCCAGCTCGTACTCGCGGGCGAAGGCGTCAGCCAGCTCCATTCCCCACGTCTCATAGACGGAGCGCCGGTCGCTCTTGACGCAGTGGGGCGGGAAGGCTGCGATGTCCCCCGCCAGCGTCTCGGCGGCCGCGCGGGCCTGTCCGGCGGGCACCACCCGGTTGGCGAGGCCGATGCGCTCGGCTTCCGCCGCGCCCACGGGCCGGCCCGTCAAGATCAGGTCGAGGGCCCGGCTCATGCCGATGAGCCGCGCGAGCCGGATCGTTCCCCCGTCTACCAGGGGCACGCCCCAGCGGCGGCAGAAGACGCCAAAGGTCGCCGTCTCCTCCATCACGCGCAGATCACACCAGAGCGCCAGCTCGATCCCTCCGGCCACGGCATAGCCCGACACCGCCGCGATCACCGGCTTGGACAGCAGCATGCGTGACGGGCCCATGGGTCCGTCACCTGTCGGCTTGACCCGGCTCCCCTCGCTGCCCATGGCCTTTAGATCCGCGCCCGCGCAAAACGTTCCGCCGGCGCCCCAGAGCACAGCGGCCCGGACGCTCCCATCGGCGTCCACGGCACGGAAGGCGTCGGCGAGGTCTCGCGACGTCTGGGCGTCCACGGCGTTCTTTCGTTCCGGGCGGTCGATGACGACGGTGGCGACGGCTCCCTGCCTCTCGATACGCACCGCCATGATCGCTGTCTCCTCGCCCGTCAGCGCCCCGGGGATCGTGGGCGCGCCAGGTAGGTTTCGAGCGCGGCCTCGGTGGTGAACTCCGGAGTGGTGTCCGGCACGCCAAGATAGTACACCGTCAGGCCGGAACGCCCGATACGCCAATCGACGACGCTCGCAAAGAGGTGGATCTCCCGCCGCGGCAGGTCGGCGAAGCTCGCGCGAGGTGTTTTGATGTCGATGCTCGCCCCGAGCGGCACGCCTTCGACGAGAGCGACGCGACGCTGGGTGAACGGGTCCACTCCGTCGACGGTCACGTAAGCGTAACGTCCCGCGGGATTGCTCACGCGGATGACGACCATCGTGCGCTCCTCTGCTTCGTTCTTGAGCACACCCCACACGATGCCGAGGTCCGGCTCCGTGAAGACGGAATCGGCGCCGTGCACGACGGGGCCCTGGGCGAAGAGCGGCAGAGTGAGCACGGCGAGCACGAGCGCCCCCGGGCTCACGCGGGCGCTCCGAGCACGCAGACGCCCGCGGACGGCACCTCGAGGCCGACCGCTTCCCCGGGAGCGTACGTGCCGGCGGTGCCCGCGCCATACGCCGTGACCTGCAGCGTCTCGGTTCCCACGCGCACCTGGTACTCCGCCTTCTCCCCAAGGAAGGTCCGGGACAGGACGGTGCCCGCCAGGCCGGTTCGCCCGGGCGAGAGGGTGACGGCTTCCGGGCGTACGACGAGGGTGACGGAGGCGCCGGCCGCGGGCGGCGCGCCGTCGATGGCCACGCGAAGGCGGAGACCTTGGACCTCGACCTCGATCCCCTGACCGTCGACGGCGGTCACGCGCCCGCGCAAGAGATTGGTCCGGCCGATGAATTGGGCCACGAACTCGGAAGCAGGGCGATGGTAGAGCGTCTCCGCGCTGCCCTCCTGGACAATGACGCCCTGGTGCATCACGGCGATCCGATCGGAGATGGCCATGGCCTCCTCCTGATCGTGGGTCACGTAGACCGCGGTGATGCCGAGAGCCTTTTGCAGGCGCTGGATCTCCCCGCGCATCTGCACCCGCAGCCGCGCGTCGAGGTTGGATAGCGGCTCGTCGAAGAGGAGCACGCGGGGCTTGATGACGATGGCGCGGGCCAGGGCCACCCGCTGCTGCTCGCCGCCGGAGAGCTGATGCGGCAGCTGGCGCTCGTAGCCCGCGAGGCCGACGAGGGCCAGCACCTCGCCCACCGCGGCCGCGATTGCCCCATCGGTCTGACGCTTCACGCGGAGGCCATAGGCCACGTTCTCGAAGACGCTCAGATGAGGGAAGAGGGCGTAGCTCTGAAAGACGAAGCCGATATTCCGCTCGTTGGCCATGAGGCGCGTCACGTCCTGGCCGCCGATGAAGATGCGGCCGGCGTCGGGCTCCTGGAAGCCCGCGATCATCCGGAGGGTCGTGGTCTTGCCGCAGCCGGACGGACCGAGGAGCGTGAGGAGCTCGCCGGGCCGGACCTCCAGGCTCACCTCACGGACGGCATAGACCTCGCCCTTGACGCGATGGTCGAAGCGCCTGGACACGCCGTCGAGCCTGATGGCGACCGGTGCGGGGCTAGCCACTGAGGATGCTCGTGACCTGGAGGCTGCCTGCCGACTGGAGACGGCGGAGCGCCCAGCTGACGCCGGCCATGACCACGAACACGATGGCCACCACCAGCACGGAGAAGGCCGCGGCGGGGCCGAGGGCGAGCTCGGTCATGTTCTCGAGGATGCGCACGGTGATGAGCGTCCAGTTGATGGAGACGAGGAAGATGGTCGCGCTGATCGCGGTCATGGAGCGGATGAAGACCACGCCGAGCCCCGCGAAGAAGGCGGGCACGATGAGAGGCAGCGTCACGCGCCTGAAGGTCGTGCCGCTGCGCGCGCCCAGCCCCTGCGAGGCCTCCTCGATGCTGGGATCGATCTGCTGGAGGAGCGCCACCGTGGCGCGGATGCCCGTCGGGCTGTAGCGGAAGATGTAGCAGGCGACGATGATGAGCGCCGTGCCGGTGAGCGCCAGCGGCGGGTCGTTGAAGGCGACCAGGTAGGCGATGCCCACGATCGTCCCCGGCAGCGCGTAGTTGATCATCGCGGCGAACTCGAGCGCGCGCCGGCCGGGGAACTGCGTCCGGGCCACCAGGAACCCGAGCACGACCGCGAAGAGCCCGCCCAGCGGCATCGAGACGATCGCGATGAAGAGCGTGTCGCGCACCGCCTTGAGGCCGCCGCTGAAGACGTGGGCGTAGTGGGCCAGCGAGAGGCTGTTGTCGGCGCCCAGGCCCCGGACGAGCGAGGCGGCGACGATGATCAGGTAGCAGACGAGGACGAGCGCGACGACGAGCCCGCACGCGGCGGCCAGCACGACGATCGCCGCCGGGGAGAGGCTCTTCACTCGCGTCGCGGCGCTGGCCTTGCCGGTGACGGTGACGAACGAGCCGCCGCGCCGCTCGAGCCAGCGGCGCTGGCCCGCGAAGATCGCCAGCGTGGGGACGAGCAGCAGGAAGCAGAGCGCGGCGCCGCCGCGCATGTCGTAGAGCCCGGTGATCTGGAGGAACGCCTGCGTCGGGAGCACGGGGAACTTCGTGCCGGCGAGGATGAGGGGCGTGGCGAAATCCGCCAGCGAAGCCGCCGACACGAGCAGGAACGCATTGGCGACGCCGGGCGTGGCCAGCGGGAGCGTGACCGTGGCGAAGACGCGCCAGCGCCGGGCGCCGAGGCTGAAGGCCGAGTCCTCGAGCGTCGCGTCGATGTTGGCGAGCACGGCCTTGAGCGTGAGGTACGCGATCGGGAAGTAGGTCAGCGTCTCCGACAGCAGCGTGCCCGAGAGCCCGTAGATGTTGACGTTGGTGAGCCCGAAGACGTGGTACGAGAGGAGCCCCCGCGGGCCGAGGGCGAAGATGAGCGCGATGGCGGCGGTGAACGGTGGCGAGATGAGCGGCAACAGGACCACCGCGTCGAGCGCGCGCTCGCTCCAGCGCGGCAGGTTGCTGCGCACGGCGAGCAGCGCGAAGGCGAAGCCGAGCGCGGTGCCGGCGGTGCCGACCAGGATGGCGAGCAGCAGGCTGTTCACGAGCGCCGCGCGATGGGTCCAGTCACCGAGCAGGCCGCGCACGGCCTCGAGCGTCGGGCCGCCGTTCCAGAACGTCAGCACGAGCAACCGGGACATCGGGTAGAGGACGAACAGCAGCACGGCCGCCCACACGAGCACGACGGCCGGGGCGACGACCGGGTCCCGGCCCCGGCTCACTCCTTGATGACCTCGTTCACCCAGCGCTCCACCAGCCGCTTGCGGTTCTTTCCGACCCACTCGAGGTCCACGGGCAGGAGCTTCGCTTCCTTCATGAGGCTCTGCACGGCGGCGTCGATGCTGGCGTCCGGCAGCGTCGGCAGCATGTAAACGTCGTTCTTGTCGAGCAGGTCCTGCATGTCCTTGCTGAACGTCCAGTCGATGAACTTCGTGGCCAGCTCGCGATTCCGCGCGCCTTTCACCAGCGCGACGCCCTCGATGACGGCGGCGACGCCTTCGCGCGGGAAGGAGACGACCATGTCGTAGCCCTTCTTCTTGGCCTCCATGGCATCGGGCATGTGGGCGATGCACACGGTCGTCTGGCCGAGCGCGGCCGGGATCGTGCAGCCGCCGCCACTCTTGGTGTAGACCTGCACGTTCCGATGCAGCTTCTTCTGGTAGTCGACGGCCTTGTCCTCGTCCTTGCCGAGCGCGTAGTAGATGGACAGGATCCGCGTCAGCGCGGTGCCCGACGTCCGCGCGTCCGCCGTCTGGATCTGACCCTTGTATGCGGGATCGAGGAGGTCCATCCACGACGTCGGAGGCTTGAGGTTCTTCTCCTTCAAGAGCTTCGCGTTGGACATGAAGATCAGCGTGTTTTTGGCGACGGCTGTGTAGTACGCGTCACGGTCTTTCAGCTCGGACGGGATCCGGTCCCAGGTCGGCGGGCGGTACGGCTCGAGGAGCCCGGCCTCCTTGGCCGCCGCAAAGCCGTCACCCGGCGCGCCCCAGATGACGTCGGCGCGCGGGTTGTTCTTCTCTCCCGTCGCGCGGGCGACGAGCTCACCGGTCGAGAGGCGGATGAAGTTGACCTGCACGCCCGTCTTCGCCGTGTACGCCTTGAAGATCGGCTGGGACAGCGACTCCGGCCAGGCCGTGTAGACGTTCACCGTCTGGGCCAGGGCAGGGGCAGCGAGCCCCGCAAGCAGCAGTACCACCGAGAACGCCGTGGCCAGCAGGATCATCGTGTCCTCCTCGCGTGTTCGACCGCTGCCCAGATGCTCGCGGGCGCCAGCGGCATGTCGAGGTGAGTGACCCCGAACGGCGCGAGCGCGTCGATCACCGCGTTCACGATCGCCGGCGTCGAGCCGATCGTGCCACTCTCGCCGCAGCCCTTGGCGCCCAGCACGTTGACCGGCGAGGGTGTCTCGATGCTGTCCAGCTCGAACGTCGGCAGCAGCGCGGCCTTCGCGATCGCGTAGTCCATCAACGATGCGGTCACGCACTGGCCCGAGTCGTCGTACGCGAGGTGCTCCCAGAGGGCCTGGCCGATGCCCTGGGCCAGGCCACCGTGGATCTGCCCCTCGACCAGCAGCGGATTGATCACGCGCCCGCAGTCGTCCACGGCGACGAGGCGCACGAGCCGCACGGAGCCGGAGTCCGGCTCGACCTCGACCACGGCCGCGTGAGTGCCCGAGGGAAACGTGAAGTTCGTCGGCTCCCACACGGTCGTCGCGTCGAGCCCGGGCTCCATGTCGGGCGGAAGTCTCGTGCTCGCCCACGCCGCGGCCGCGACGTCCGCCAGCGACACCGTGCGTCCGGGCACGCCGCGGACACCGAAGCGGCCGCGATCGACGACGATGTCCGCCGGTGCCGCTTCGAGCAGCGCGGCGGCGATGCGCCTGGCCTTCTCCAGCACTTTCTCGATCGACGCCGCGATGGCAGGGCCGCCGACGGACATCGAGCGGCTGCCGAACGTGCCGACGCCGGCGGCGACGATCGCCGTGTCGCTGTGGCGGACGGTGACGTCGTCCATCGGCACGCCGAGGAGACTTGCCGTGATCTGGGCGAAGGCCGTCTCCAGGCCCTGGCCGTGCGGGCTCGTCCCCGTGATCACCGTGACCTTGCCCGACGGCTCCACGCGCACGCCGCCGCTCTCCCAGCCGATGATGTGCGTGGTCTTCGACGGGCCGACGCCGGCAGTCTCGACGAAGCTCGAGAATCCGATCCCGAGCCAGCGGTGCTCCACGCGCCGGGCGCGCTGGAGCTCGCGGAAGCTCTTGTAGTCGACCAGCGTCAGCACGCGGTCGAGCGCGGCCTCGTACTGCCCCGAGTCGTAGACGAAGCCCGACGGCGTCTTGTACGGGAACTCGTCGGCGCGGATCAGGTTGCGGCGGCGCACGTCGGCGGGATCCAGGCCGCACTGGCGGGCGACTTCGTCCATCGTCCGCTCGCAGATGTACGCGGCCTCCGGCCGTCCGGCGCCCCGGTACGGCGCCGTCGACATCGTGTTGGTGAAGACGGTGGTCAGCTCGTAGTGGGCGGCCGGGATGCGATAGGGCCCGGTGAGCAGCCGGCCGGTCAGCATGCCCGCGTACGGCGCGAGCGTCTCGAGATAGGCGCCGAGGTGCGAGAGCGTGCGGCACCTGAGCGCGAGCACGGTGCCGTCGTGGGCGACGGCGGCCTCGACGTCGTTCACCTGGCCGCGGCCCTGCGTCGTCGTGAGGAAATCCTCGCGGCGGGTCAGCACGAGCTTCACGGGCCGGTCGAGCCTCATCGCCGCGAACGCGCAGAGCGCCTCGTCGGCGTAGAAACCGATCTTGCAACCGAAGCCGCCGCCGAGATCCGGCACGATGACACGGACCGCTGACTCCGGGAGACGGAGGATCTGAGCGAGGCCGGAGCGGAGACGATGCGGCGTCTGGGTTCCCGCCCACATGGTCAGCCCGCCGCCTCGGTACTCGGCCACACAGCCGCGCGGCTCGAGCGCGACCCCGGCGACGCGCTGATTCACCAGGCGCAGGCGAACGACGCGAGCCGCGCGTGCGAACGCGCCCTCGACGTCGCCCTCGCTCCAGCTCCAGCGCAAGACGACGTTGTCGGGGAACTCGGCGTGGACCCTCGGCGCTCCGGCGGCCAGCGCCGCCTCGGGATCGCTCACCGCGGGCCGCGGCTCGTACTCGACCTCGATGGCCGCGGCCGCGTCGGCGCCGACGTAACGGTCCACCGAGACGACGGCCGCGACCGGCTCGCCGACGTAGCGGACGAAGTCACGCGCCAGCAGCGGCCGCGGCGGGCGCCGCGCCATCGGAGGAAAGCCGATCGCGGGCTCGGCGTCCACGTGGCCCTCGAGATCGCGCGCGGTGAAGATCGCGAGCACGCCGGGGAGCTTCGCGGCGCGCGTCGTATCGACGCCCGCGATGCGCGCGGACGCGTGCGGCGAGCGGAGGATGGTCAGGAACGCCATGTGCGGCAGGACGAGGTCGTCGACGTAGCGTCCGGCGCCGCGGACCAGCGGCGGATCCTCGCGACGCTTGAGTGCGGCTCCAATCATGAGCACGCGGCTCCGATCATCAGCAGTGGCGGCAGGGAGGAAAGTCGCGCGAGTAGACCGGCTGCTTCAGGAATTCTTCCGGGTTGTACTTCCAGAACTGGCTGACGGCCGGGTACGTGTAGATCACCGTGTTCTGCAGCTTGCCGTTCACGCGCTCGACCTTGCGTACGTAGATGTTCTGGATCGGGTTGCCGTACGCATCCATCTTGATGGGCCCGCGCGGCGCATCCTTGATCTCCGCCGTGCGCAGCGCGTTCATGAGCGCGGCCCGGTCCTCGACCTTGCCGTTGACCGCCTTGATGGCGGCGCTCACGAGCTGGGCCCCGCTGTAGCAGTTCTCCGAGTAGACCGAGGTCGACCGGTTGTACTTCTTCTCGTAGGCGGCGCGGAAGCGCCGGTTCTCCGGCGTGTCGAGGGCGGCCGAGTAGTTGTGCGCGCTGATCACGCCGATGGACTCGTCGCCGAGTTGGGGCAGCACGTGCTCGTCGGAATACGTGCCCCCGGCGATGAGCGGGATCTTGTCCTTGAGGCCGCTGGCCGCCCACTCCTTGGCGAAGAGCACCGTCCACCGGCCCAGCCCGTTGATGAAGACGGCGCTGGTGTCCCGCTTGATCTGGGCGACGTACGGTCCGTAGTCCTGGATGTTGAGCGGCGTCCACAGCTTCTGGATGACCTGGCCGCCGTTGTCCTCGAAGCTCTTCTGGAACGCGCCCACGGTCTCCCAGCCAAATGCGTAGTCGAGCCCGATCGTGACGACCTTCTTGTAGCCGAGGACCTTGGCCGCGTACTCGCCGAACGGATGCATGTACTGGCTCGCGGCGAAGCCGGTCCGGACCAGCCACTTGGGACGCTTGCGCTGCGTGAGGTCGTCGGCGGAGTTGATGGGGTAGAAGCTGGGGATGCCCTGCGCCTCGATGTAGGGGACGAGCGCGTAGGCGACGTTGGAGAGGATCACGCCGCCCGCCATGTGGACGTGGTCGGTCTCGACGAGCTTGCGGAGCCGCGTCAGCGCGGTGGCCGGGATGCCCTCGTTGTCCTCGAGGATGACTTCCAGCTTACGGCCGGCGATCTGCCAGCCGCTCTCCTCCCAGAACAGCTCGCAGCCGCTGTACATGTCCTTGCCGGCCTGGGCGATGGCCCCGGACAGCGGCGCGAGAAAGCCGATCTTGATCGGTCCCTGGGCGAACGCCGCGCCCGCCGCCAGCATCGTGATCGCCGCGATCGTCACCGCCGTGAGTCTCCGCATCGATGTCCCCTCTCTGGCCATCCTCGTCCTCCGCTTGCGCATCCTCCGGCCGGGACACTCTACACGAACCAGCGCGGCGCGCTCCCGACTTGATCGAGCCGCGTTCTGCGGTACGATCGCGGCGTTCGCGGGAGGCCTGCATGGTCCAAGCACGATGGCGCTGCTGACGCCGCTGACGCGCGACGAGGTCGCGCCTGACCTCGTGTCGCTGTGGGACGAGTGCGAGCGCGTCTATCCCGACTTCCGTCACCTGTGGGCGACGATGGCCCATTCGCCGATCGTCTTCCGTCACGTGTGGGGCCAGCTCCTCGACCTCAAGCGCGCGAGCCCGGTCGACGCGCGACACTTCGAGATCGCGATCCTCGTCGTCTCGCACGTCACGCGCTGCGACTACTGTGTGAGTCACCACACTCCGCGGGCGCTCGGGACCGGGCTGACCACGGCGCAGGTGGAGTACCTCGCGACGGTCGGCGGCGCCAGCGTGGACGCGAACGGGACGGTCGGTCAGCATCCGGGATTCGATGGCGACGAGAGCCTCGTCATCGATCTCGCCCGCTTCATCCTCTGGGCCGGGATGCGAGCGCCGGCGGCGGGAGTGGCGCCGCGCGTCGTCCACGACCTGCGCCGGCGGCTCTTCGACCGGCTCGCCGCGCGCTTCTCGCCGCGCCAGATCGAGGAATTGATCTGGCGCACGACCCAGTGCGTGGCGTTCAACTGGCACAACGACCTGCTGGAGCTGGACCCCGAGCCCGAGGTCACGCTCGTCACGAGGGACGCAAACCATGGATGAGCAGATCGTCGAGACCGCGACCGGGCTCGGCTACGTGGAGCTCGTCGAGGGCACCGGCGCGCGGCCGAAGCCCGGCGACTCGGTGAAGGTGCACTACACGGGCTGGCTCAAGAGCGGCCAGAAGTTCGATTCGTCGCACGACCGCGGCGAGCCGCTCGTGTTTCCGATCGGGCGCGGCCGCGTCATCAAGGGCTGGGACGAAGGCGTCGGCTCGATGCGCGTGGGCGGCAAGCGCAAGCTCATCATCCCCGCGCATCTCGGCTACGGCGATCGCGGGGCGGGCGGCGTGATCCCTCCGGGCGCCACCCTCATCTTCGAAGTGGAGCTGGTCGGGATCGACGCGAAGTGACCCGCCTCCTCGACGGCATCCGCGTGATCGATGCGGCCAACTTCATCGCCGGGCCCGTGTCGACGACCGTGATGGCCGACTTCGGCGCCGACGTCATCAAGATCGAGCCGCCGACCGGCGACGTCTATCGCGTTCGTGGCGTCGGCTATCCGTCCAGCCCGTACAACTTCCCGTGGATCGTCGACAACCGGAGCAAGCGGAGCGTGGCCATCGATCTCCGAAGCGAGGACGGGCAGCGCGTGCTCAACCGTCTGGTGCAAAGCGCCGACGTCTTCGTGACCAACCTGCCGTTCGACGCGCGGCATCGCCTGCGCGTGCGCTACGAGGACCTTGCTCCGCTCAACGCTCGGCTGATCTACGCCTCGCTCACGGCGTACGGCGAGACCGGTGACGAGGCGGGACGGCCCGGCTTCGACAGCACCGCGCTCTGGGCTCGGACCGGCCTCATGGATCTCGTCCGTCCTTCGCCCGAGTCGCCACCGGCGCGCGCGCTGCCCGGCATGGGCGATCACCCCACGGGCATGTCGCTCTTCGGCGCGATCATGGCGGCGCTCTACCAGCGCGAGCGGACGGGACGGGGTGGGATGGTCTCGACGTCGCTCATGGCCAACGGCCTCTGGTGGAACGCGATCCAGGTTCAGGGCATCCTGTGCGGCGCGCGCACGCCGACGCGGCCGGCGCGCGAGGACGCGGCCAGCGCGCTCGCCAACCTGTACCGGTGCCGCGACGGGCGCTGGTTCCTGATGACGATCACCGGCGCCGAGCTGCACTGGGACGCGTTCGCCCGCTGTATCGAGCGCGCCGACCTCATCACCGACCCGCGCTTCGCGACCGTCGCGACCCGCCGGACCAACGTGCGCGCGCTCGTCGCGATCCTCGACGAGGTCTTCGCGACGAAGGACTGGGCGGAGTGGCGGCGGATCCTCGAGACGAGCGGCATCGTCTTCGGCGTCGTGGCGACGCTCGACGACATCCTGACCGACGAGCAGATGGTGAAGAGCGGCGCGCTCGTGCCCATCGACGACCCGCGCGCGGGGGCCGCGCTCACGGTGAGCAGCCCGATCGCGATCGAGGGCCAGGAGAAGGTGCCGCCGACGCTAGCGCCCGCCATCGGCCAGCACACGGTTGAAGTGTTGCGCGCCGCCGGCTTCGAGGAGGCGGAGATCGAGCGCCTGCTTCGCGCCGGCGTCATTGCCCAGGAGGCCTCATGAAACGCAGCGAGCACCGCTTCCTCACCACGCACGTCGGCAGCCTTCCCCGTCCTCCGGCGCTCCGCGACCTGCTCGTGCAGCAGGACCGCGGCGAGGCCGTCGATCCCGCCGCGCTGGCGCGCGAGGCCGAGGCGGCCGTGTCTCACGTCGTGCGCAAACAGCTCGAGGCCGGCGTGGACGTCGGCAACGACGGCGAGCAGCCACGCGTCGGCTTCTCGACCTATCCCGCCAGGCGCATGAAGGGCTTCGGCGGCGCGAGCAAGCGGCGCATGTCACGCGACATGGCCGACCACCCGGACTACCTGGCGCGGCTGTCGCGCGCGCGCTCCGGCGCCGCCCGCATCAACGACGCCCCCCAGGCGATCGCCGAGGTGGCCTACACCGACCTCAGCGAAGCCGTGGCCGAGTGCGAGATGTTCCAGCGCGGCGCGGGCGGGGGCAAGGGGTTCGCCGAGCCGTTCATGACGGCGGCGTCGCCGGGCGTCATCGCCACGATCATGCTCGACAACTATTACGGCTCGCACGAGCGCTACGTGCGCGCGCTCGCTCGCGAGATGCGCAAGGAGTACGAGCTGATCGTCAGTCGCGGCTTCGTGCTCCAGCTCGACTGTCCGGACCTGGCCATGGAGCGCGCCCGCTTCTTCCAGGACGAGCCGCTCGACCGCTTCCTGGCCGCCGCCCTCCACGTCGACGCCATCAACGACGCGGTGAAAAACATCCCGGCCGATCGCGTGCGCCTGCACCTCTGCTGGGGAAACTACGACGGACCTCACACCTACGACGTCCCGCTCGAGCCACTCCTGCCGATCATCTATCGCGCCAACGTGGGCGCGCTGTCGCTCCCGCTGGCCAGCCCGCGGCACCAGCACGAGCTGAAGGCGTTCCGGCTCCACCCGCTCCCGTCGGGGATGCTGTTCGTGCCCGGCGTCGTCGATTCCACGACCAACGTCGTCGAGCACCCCGAGGTCGTGGCCGATCGGATCGCCGCGGCCGTCGAGGCCGTGGGCGACAAGACGCGCGTGCTCGCCGGCGTCGACTGCGGCTTCGGGACGTTCGCCGGCTCCCAGCTCGTCGAGGAGAGCATCGTGTGGACGAAGCTCCGCGCCCTGCGCGAAGGCGCCGACCTCGCCACCAAGCGGTTCTGGAGCTGAGAGGTCGCGCTCAGCCGAGGAGATCGCCGACGGCGACCGTCAGGTCGGCGAACGCGATGGGCGTGACCGATTGTCCGCGGACAAGGATCTGGACGTCGCGATAGACCTCGATCCGCGAGGTCGTGAGATCGACGAGCCAGACCTCGCCGATGCCGGCGCGCGCGTAGAGCGGAATCTTCACGCGGCGGTCGAGGCGAAGGCTCGTGTCCGCGACCTCGATGGCCAGCAGCACGTCGTCGGCCGCGGGATGGGCCGTCGCGTAGAAGTCAGCGCGTGGGCGGAGCAGCGAGAGGTCCGGCTGGGGTTCGGAGTCCTCGCTGGCCAGCTCGATGGGATTCTGCACCTGCACAACCGCCCGCAGGCCCAATCGCGACGTCCAGAGGTAAGTGAGACGGTTTACGGTGCCCGCATGCTGAGTCCCGATCGGCTCGCGAACGATGATGTCGCCGGCAAGGAGCTCGACCCGCTCGTCCTCGGCGAGGATCCCGGCCTCGCCCATCCGGTGATACTCGTGGACGCTGAACCGGCGGCGAGCGAACGCCTCCGTCATGGTGGCCTCCTGAGACCATTCTACGAAGCTCACCGGCGCCCGTCACCGTCCCAATGGCGATACATCGGGGGCGTGGTGGCTGTGTTAGTCTCGCCAGAGTTTGCGTCGTGAGAGAGGAGCCGGAATGAGCCAGGGACGGTGGCGGATCGTGACGGTGGCGTTCGTGTCGCTGATCGTGCTCGCCGGTGGATTCGTCGACACGGCCGGCGCCCAGTCGAAGCCGGAGGGCGAGATGCGGTGGGCCCTCTACGTCACGCTCTCCCCCGTGTGGTTCGACCCGAGCGAGGTGATCGGTCAGCTCACGCCCTTCTGGATCCTCTACGGCCTCCACGACGCGCTGGTGAAGCCGATGCCCGGCAACATGCAGGCGCCCTGCCTGGCCGAGTCGTGGACGGTGAGCGCCGATCAACGCGTCTACGATTTCAAGCTGCGCGGTGGACTGAAGTTCCACAACGGCGATCCGTTCACCGCCGAGGACGTGAAGTTCAGCTTCCACCGCGCCAAGGGCGCCAAGCTCCTCCGCGAGAAAGTCAAAGACGTCGAGATCGTCAGCCCGACGCGCGTGCGCTTCCACCTGCACGAGCCCTGGCCCGACTTCATGAACTACTACGGCGGGCTGGTGTCGGGGGCGGGGTGGATCGTGCCCAAGAAGTACGTCGAGAAGGTCGGCGACGACGGCTTCAAGAAGGCGCCGGTCGGCCTCGGGCCCTACAAGTTCGTGAGCCACACGCCCGGCATCGAGCTGGTGATGGAAGCGTTCGAGGGCTACTGGCGCAAGATGCCCTCGGTGAAGCGCGTGGTCTTCAAGAGCGTGCCGGAATCGACCACGCGGATGGCGATGCTCAAGCGCGGCGAGGTGGACATCGCCTACCTGCTCGACGTCCCGCAGGCCGAGCAGGTGAAGCGCGATCCGAACCTCAAGCTCGCGTTCTCGGGCGGCATCGCCATCTTCTTCCTCGATTTCCTCGATCAGTGGGACCCGAAATCGCCGTGGCACGACAAACGCGTGCGGCAGGCCGCCAGCTATGCGATCGACCGCAAAGCGCTGAGCGAAGTCGAAACGCTCGGCGCCTCGCGGCCGGCCGGGAACTTCGTGCCGCGCCGCTTCGAGTTCGCGCTGCCGTTGGAGCCCGATCCGTACGATCCGGCCAAGGCCAGGCAGCTCCTGGCCGAGGCCGGGTACCCGAACGGATTCGACGCCGGCGAGCTGCACCAGCTCCCGCCGTATTTCTCGCTGGGCGAGGCGATCGTCAACTACATGCAGACGGTGGGGATCCGGCTCAAGATGCGGCCGATGGAGCGCGCCGCCTACTTCTCGGCGCTGGCAACCAAGAAGCTGAAGGGCGTCTGCGTGTGCACCAGCGCGTTCTACGGCAACGCCGCCTCGCGCATGTCCGAGGTCATCCCGAGCGACGGCTCCTACGCCTACGGCGGCTATCCCGATATCGACGCGCTCTACAAGCAGCAGGCGCTCGAGACCGACCGCCGCAAGCGGGAGGCCGCGCTCCACCAGATCCAGCGGCTCGTCCACGAGCGCGTGAGGCTCGCGCCGATCTACGAGTACATCTGGCCGAGCGGCATCGGGCCGCGGGTGGCCGAGCCGGCGCTGCTGCTGATCGATCCGTATCCGTGGTCGGCGCCGCTCGAAGACGTGCGGCTGAAGGCACGGTGAGGGCGACATGAGCGATCCCATGACGACCGAGAAGTTCGCCGTCGGGCAGTCGGTGCGTCGCCGCGAGGACCCGCGCCTGATCCAGGGCGATGGCCGCTACTCCGACGACGTGAATCTTCCCCGTCAGGCGTACGCGGTGATCGTCCGCTCGCCGCACGCTCACGCCCTCATCCGGGCCATCGACGGCTCGGCGGCGCTGAAGGCCGATGGCGTCCTCGCCGTGCTCACCGGCAACGAGCTGGCTGCCGACGGCGTCGGCAACCTGCCGACCGACACGACCCGCAAGCGGCGTGACGGCTCGGCGGCGTTCGCCACGCCGCGGCCCGCGCTGGCTCGCGGGCGCGCGCGTCACGTCGGAGATCCGGTCGCTCTCGTCGTGGCGGACACGGCTGTGCAGGCGGCTGATGCGGCCGAGCAGGTGATCGTCGATTACGAGCCGCTGCCCGTGGTGACGGGCGCCAGGGAAGCGCTCCGGGCCGGCGCCCCGGCCGTCTGGGACGAGGCACCCGACAACGTCGCGTTCGTGTGGGAGGCCGGCAACCGCGACGCCGTTGCTCGCGCGTTCGAGGGCGCGGCGCACGTCACGAAGCTCGACTTCGTCGTCACGCGCGTGGCCGCCGCACCGCTCGAGCCGCGGGCCGCCGTCGGCGAGTACGACCGGCGCACGAGCCGATACACGCTCCACACGGGGACTCAACATCCGCACGGGACCCGCACGCTCCTCGCCGATCAGGTCTTCCGCGTGCCCCAGAGCCACCTGCGCGTGGTGACCGGAGAGGTCGGTGGCAGCTTCGGGATGCGCAGTGGTATCTATCCCGAGCTGGTGCTCGTGCTGTGGGCGGCGAAGCGACTGGGCCGTCCGGTGAAGTGGACGTCGAGCCGGCGCGAGGGCCTGGTCACCGACGAGGCCGGCCGCGACAACGTCTCGACCGCCGAGCTGGCGCTCGACCCCGACGGGAAGTTCCTGGCGTTGCGCGTCGCCATCGGGCTCAACATCGGCGCCTATCTCACGCCGCGCAGCGCGGGGCCGGGCACCAACAACGTCGGCGGCGTCGCCGGCGTGTACACGACGCCGGCCATCCACGTGCAGACGACCGGCATCTTCACCAACACGACGGTGACCGGGCCGTATCGCGGCGCCGGCCGGCCGGAAGCGACCTACGCGATCGAGCGGGTGATCGACCTGGCGGCGCGCGAGCTGTCGATCGATCCTGTCGAGCTGCGGCGCCGCAACATGATTCCGGTCTCCGCGATGCCGTTCAAGACAGGGCTCGTCTTCACCTACGACTGTGGCGACTTCGCCCGCGGCTTCGAGATGGCGCTGAAGCTCGCCGACCACGCGGCCTTCAAGTCACGCCGGGATGCGGCGCGGGCGCGCGGCAAGCTGCGCGGCCTCGGAATCGCCAACCCGATCGAGGTCGCCGGCGGCCCCTACACGGCGCTGAACCCGGACACGGCCGAGGTCCGCGTGAATCCCGACGGCTCGGTGACGGTCTTCACCGGTTCGACGTCGATGGGCCAGGGCAACGAGACGGCCTTCGCTCAGATCGTGAGCGATCGGCTCGGCGTGCCGCCCGAGCGTATCCAGGTCCTGTGGGGCGACAGCGATGCTTTGAGCGCGGGCCGGGGTAACGGTGGCTCGGGAGCGCTGAGCGTCGGCGGATCGGCGGTGACGCGCGCGACGGAGAAGGTGATCGAGCGTGGCCGGCGCATCGCCGCGCATCTGATGGAAGCGGCGCACCAGGACGTCGTCTGGCGCGACGCACGCTTCACCGTGGCCGGCACCGACCGCGGCGTGACGCTGGCCGCCGTCGCACGCGCGGCCTATGTGCCCAAGCAGCTCCCGCCGGGCCTCGAGCCCGGGCTGAGCGAGACGGCGTCGTTCGCGCCGCCGGCGGTGACGTTCCCGAACGGCACGCAGGTCTGCGAGGTGGAGATCGACGTCGAAACCGGCGAGGTTCGTGTCGTGCGCCACACCGTCGTCGACGACGTCGGGCGGATGGTCAACCCGATGCTCGTAAAGGGCCAGATCCACGGCGGGATCGTGCAGGGCCTCGGCCAGGGACTCTTCGAGGTGCTCGCCTACGACGACGAGACGGGCCAGCTCCTGACCGGCTCGTTCATGGACTACGCGATGCCGCGCGCCGACGACGTGCCATCGTTCGAGGTGGACTCTCACGAAGTCCCGACGCAGACCAACCCGCTCGGCGCCAAGGGCGTGGGCGAGGCCGGCACGGTCGGCGCGCTGCCCGCGCTGATGAACGCGATCAACGACGCGCTGGCGCCCCTCGGTGTCCGCCACCTCGACATGCCGGTCACGCCCGCGCGTGTCTGGCGCGCGATCCGCGACGCCCGCGCGAGCGGCTGAGGCTCAGCGCCGCGCGTGGATCACCGCCCGGGCGAACAGCTCGAGCGAGCGGCACACCTGGGCGTGCGAGAGGTTGCCGAAGCCGCACACGAGCAGCAGCGTGTCCACGCCGATGGCCTCGAGCCGATCCACCTGCGTCGCGACCTGCTCGGGTGATCCGATCAGCATCCCACCGATCGCCGCCAGCTCGTCGTAGGTCCGTCCGCCCCATATCCGCGCCGTCAGCTCCTTGAAGCGCTCGTCCGAATAGCGCGTCGGCAGGGGAGGCGACGCGAGCGACGAGAGATACCAGAACCCCTGGAGCGCCAGCGCGCCTTCGTCGCGAGCGACCTCTGAGGTCTCGGCCACGTAGGTCTCGCGGCACAGCAGGAGTCGTGGACGGTAGGCGCCGTGCCCGGGCGGCTCGGCGCGAGCTGCGACGGCGGCGCGATACTCCTCCACACAGCGAGCGACCACGTCCGTCGGCGTGAAGTGCATCGCGACGGGCCAGCCGCGTGCTCCGACCCTGGCCGCCGACGCGGGACGGCTCGCGACCATGTGCAGCGGCGGGTGAGGCCGCTGGAATGGGCGCGGCCTCAGGCTCAGCTCGGGGAAGCGCCAGAAGCGGCCCTCGTGAGTGCAGGCCTCCTCCGTCCACGCCTTCAGCACGATCTCGATCGCCTCGTCGGTCATCGCCGTCGCATCGTCGAACTGGAGCCCGAGCTTGGCGAACTCACCCGGCCGCACGCCCTTGCCGATGCCGAAGTCGAAGCGCCCCCGGGCCAGGTTGTCGAGCATGGCCGCCTCGGCGGCCAGGCGCAGCGGATGGTGGAAGGGCATGACGTTGACGTAGTTCCCGAAGCGCATGCGGTTCGTGCGAGCCAGCGCCGTGGCGATGATGAGATTCGGGCTCGGCAGGATCGAGTAATCGGTGAAGTGGTGCTCGGCGAGCCAGCATTCGCCGAAGCCCAGGCGCTCGGCGAGCACGATCTCGTCGAGCATCTCCGCGTAGGCCTGGTCGTGGGCCACGCCGCGGCCCTGGCAGTAGTAGAAGAGCCCGAAGTCCACGCGCGGCGGGTCAGCTCACCATCGCGAAGGTCCGCTCGATGTTCGCGAGCAGGCCCGCGCGCCAGGGCCGGTACTCACCGTATCTCGAGAACGGCTTCTCGTACGTCGGCGCCAGCTTCGCGGTGACGCGCGGCTTGACCTCGTCGAGCGTGGCGCCGGCGGCGACCTCGTGGCGCACGGCCTCGACCATGTCGTGGACGTAGCTTCGGAACGTGCGGAGCCAGTCGCGGCCCGCGACCTCGCCGTGGCCCATGATGATGTGCGTGAAGTCGAGCTGGGCCAGGCGGTCGAGCGTGCCCGCCCAGTCCTCGGGATAGCCGTCGCCCATGTACGGCGTCCAGCCGATCATCGCGTCCCCGGTGATCACGATCTTCTCCTTCGGCAGGTAGACGAACACGTCGCCCTCGGTGTGGGCGCGGCCCAGGTGGAGGAGATGGATCTCGCGATCGCGACGATAGAGCTTCATCGTCTGCTCGAAGGCGATGGTCGGCAGCGCCGGCTCGAGCGCGCGCACCTCCGCGAGATAGGCCTTGGCCAGGCGCACGTCTGCCGCGAGCCGCTGCCGCTCGGCCGGCGCGCTGGCGGCGGCGAGGTCGGCCTCGAGCCTGGCGATCTCGGCGGGAACCTGCCGGCGATGATCGTCGATGCGCTTGAGGCCCTTCTGCCGCATCGCCTCGCGCGTGATCTGGTTGGTGACGATCTCCGCACCCGGATACGCCTTGGGGTACACCTCGTTGCCGTGCCAGTGGTCCCAGTGGAAGTGCGTGTTGATCACGTAGCGCACCGGCTTCGGTGTGATCGCGCGGATCCGGTCGACGATCACCCGGGCCGCCGAGGGCTTGGAGTGCGTGTCGACGATGACGACGCCGTCGTCGCTCTCGATGATCGCGGTGTTGCAGTTGACCTTGTAGGCGGGGGCGGCCACCGCGGCGTACACGCCGTCGGCGACCTTCGTGACGTCGAAGCGCGCGTCTCCGCTGTCCGGGCCTTCGTGGGCGCAACAATCGGTCATGGCTGGAGAGGATTGCGGCAAAGATGGTGATTGTCAACGCGTGCTATCCTTCGCCGCGGAAGGAGAGCCCCATGGCCAACAAGAAGGGAACCGGACTGTTGATGGTGTGGGTCGACGTTCCGGCCGACAAGGAGAAGGAGTTCAACCGCTGGTACAACGACGAGCACCTGGCCGAGCGGCTGGCGATTCCGGGCTTCCTCGCGGGCGCTCGCTACGAGGCGGTCAAGGGCAGCCCCAAGCACCTCGCCTACTACGAGCTGGAGAGCCCGGCGGTGCTGGAGAGCGCCGCGTACAAGAAGGTCATCGCCAATCCGACCGAGTGGACGAAGCGCTTCGGGCCTCAGGCCATCGGCACCAGTTACATCCGCAACGTGTACACGATGATCCATCCGAAGTCGCTGACGCCGGCCATCACGGGAAGCCCGATGGCGCCGGCGCTCCAGATCGGGCGCATGGACGTGCCGCGCGAGGTCGATGACGAGTGGAACACGTGGTACAGCACGATCTACGTGCCGAACTACGAGAAGGTGCCCGGCGTCATCCGCGGCCGGCGCTATCGCGCGGTGACGGGCACGCCCCAGTACCTGACGCTCTACGAGTTCGAGCATCCCAAGGTCTCGGAGAGCGCGGCCTGGAACACCCAGCGGGACGCGGTGCCCGTGTCCACGCGCATGCGCTCGCACATGACCCACGCTCAGGGCTCGCCCGGCGTCTACGTCAAGACGTTCGAGCGATGAAAGTCACCGGCGTCGAGACCTGCGTCCTCACCGTCCCGACCCAGAAGCCGATCGCGCTGGAGTTCGCCCACCACAAGCTCGTCATCGCGCAGATCGCGACCGACGAGGGCATCACCGGCCTCGGCTACAGCCTGGCCTTCGGCGGTGGGGGTGCGGAGGCGATCAAGGTCTACCTCGACACGCGCCTGGCCCCGCTGGTCGTCGGCCAGGACCCGCTCTTCGTCGAGCGCCTCTGGGAGCGCATGTTCCGCGGCGATCGCGGGATCAAGCGTCAGGGTGTGGCCGCCTACGCGATCTCGGCGCTCGACATCGGGCTCTGGGACATCGCCGGCAAGGCGGCCCGCCTTCCTTTATATAAGCTCTGGGGGGCGGTGACCGACAGGGTCACCGCCTACGGGAGTGGCGGGTGGCCGGCCTACGGGATCGACGACCTGATCGGTGAGGCGCAGCGCTACGCCAAGCTCGGCTGCCGCTACTACAAGATGAAGATCCACCACCCGGATCCGCGCGAGAACCGCAAGCGCGTAGAGGCGGTTCGGCGCGCGCTCGGCGACGACGTGCGGATGATGGTGGACGCGAACCAGAAGCTCGACGTGCTCGGCGCGCGGCGCCAGGCCGCGATGCTGGAAGACTTCGATCTGGTGTGGTTCGAGGAGCCCGTGCTCGCCGACGACCTCGCCGCGTGCGCCGAGGTCGCCCAGTCGATCCGGATCCCGGTGGCGACGGGCGAGAACAACTACACGCGCTTCGAGTTCCGCGACCTGCTCGAGCGACGGGCCGCGCGCTACCTGATGCCCGACGTCTGCCGCGCCAACGGTTTCAGCGAGACGCTGAAGATCGGCCACCTGGCGGCCGCCCACCAGGTCGCCGTGTCGCCGCACGTGGTGCACGAGCTCTCACTTCACATCGTCGGCGCGCTCTCGAACGGCTTCCTGGTCGAGCTCATCGACTGGACGCCGCCGGATCTCTTCGAGGGATTGCCGCCGTGTGAGGATGGTCACTTCCGAATCCCGGACCGTCCGGGCCACGGCGTTGCGCTCGCCCGCGGCGCGATCGAGAAATATCGGACTGGTTGAAACGCCCTTTCCCACGGGGCTTCGAGGTGGCGAATCGATCGGGCCCGAGCACCATCTTCACGCCGTCTTGCCACTGCACCAGGAGGTTTTGTTGGCGATCTGATACCCACGGTCGTCGACGGCGTAACCGCCGAAGATCGTCGTGGTCGTGCGGGGGTCGGCGTCGTGATCATTGCGCGATCGTCGCCAGGGAAAGGCTTCCTACGACTCTCCACTCCCGATGCGAGGATCAGACTTGTAGGCAGAGTAGCGGGCGCTGGACCGCAGCCTCCGGGACTTCCTGCGCTTCTGTAACGTCGACCGGCCGCATTATGGTTATCGACTCCGCGGCCGCACACCAGCCGCCGTCTTCCACGGCGCCGTGGCGGCGGCTCGGTAACAGCATGCGCCACTCTAAGACGGCGACAGTGTCAACACCAACCCGAGTCTGGACACTCTAGGGCGCCGGCGGCCTCACTTGGCGTGAACGCGCTGAGCGGCTCGGGCCGGGCGACGTGGTGCTGGCCGACGATCTGACGGGGCGGGGACACGTCACGCGCGTCGTCGGCAATCGGCCTCCGATATACGCGATCGTGCCGCTCGACGACAACGAGACGCCGGCGCGCCGACCCGGCCAAATTGCTCAGCGCGGGTCGGCGCGACTCGATTCACCTCAATCGACCGTTACATCCCGTAACGAGGGCGCACCCTAGGCCGCCACTCTCTCACTCATCCTCTTCGCCACCTTGCTCTCGACAGCGTGCCGAATCATACGCCGCGTCCGTTCGACAAACGCGAGCTTGTCCGCCAGACAGCTCTCGAGCAGCACGGCGACACCATGGTGGCCAGTGATATCGGCTGCCGCGACCAGCGCTACGTACTCTGCGATGCGAAGATGGGTCAGGTGGATGACCTTTGCCAGGACGAACAGTTGCTTTGCAACTGGGTTTTGTATCTCGGCCAGCTCCTTGCGAAAATCCTCCACGAGAATGTCATGGAGGCGGGAGGTGACCTTCACGGGCTGTTCGCCGATGAGCTTGAAGCACTGGTCGAGCGTGGCAAGGACTTTCTCTGAGACGAAAGCCCGAGCTTCGAGGGCCTCTTTCACGTCCCGATCCTCGGCCATCTTGCCAATTTCCTGATAGACCTTTGTACTGCGCTCTGCGCCGTGCCGGAGGCCGCTAAGCAACTGGACGAACAGTTCCTTCGGATTTTGAACTGACATTGAGCTCTCCTGCGTGTAATTCTGGTTAACTTCCGGGGGTTGTGACTCCCTCGACCGGTGGATTGTGTCGAGTTCTTCCCGCTGCTCTCCTTTCCTCTGGCCGATGTCAACGCCGATCACAGTCGACACCCCGAGCCTAACGGTGGCGACGGAGATGTTGCGGACGGTGCTCCTCGACTTCTGAAGGCAGATTACCGATGAAGGCAGATTACCGAGCCCGGAGTGGTCCGGGTAGAGTCCCTTTCGGGACTGGTGATACCTGCCATCCATCCAGCCGATCCACACCCGCTGCGTGGACGAGATGCGTCAGCTCTGCTACGGAATGAACGTGCAACCTGCTCATGATGCTCGTGCGGTGCCGCTTGACCGAGCGCTCATCGATGCCGAGGTCGCGGGCGATTTGCTTGTTCAACTGGCCACTAAGGACGTGGGAGAGCACCTCGCAGTCGCGTGGTGTGAGTGTGGCGAAGCGCGCGCGCAACTCGCGCAAGCGGGTCCGCTCGGTATGTTCGTGGGCCTCGCGAGCCAGAGCGCGTTTCACGGCGTCCAGCAACTCAGCCTCCGAGGCTGGCTTGCAGAGAAAGTCCTCCGCACCTCGGCGCATCGCGCGAACGGCGCTCGGGATGTCGCCGTTGCCCGTGAGGAAGATCACGGGTATTGCGTTACCGGCCTTGACCAGTGCTTCTTGCAACTCCACTCCGTCCACGTCCGACAAATCCGCGATGAGGCATCCATGGGTCTCGGCGGAAAGGCACGAGAGAAACCCCGTCGCTGACTGGAACGTCTTGACCGCGAAGCCGGACGCGCGCAGCAACCTCGACACGGCCGCGAGAAACGAAGGATCGTCGTCCACGACATGAATCACTGCGACGGCCGAGCTCATGTAGTGCCGGCCGTGTCGGGGGGAGAGAGTGTCAGTCGACAGGCCGCGCCGCGGAACTGCTCCATCGGCATGGCGACCAACGTCGCGGCGAGAATTTCCTCGCGCTCCGGAGGTGTCGACATCCTTCAAGCATGGCGGACTTTCTTTGACTGCCACGGCTCACACATAACCGACTCTCGGCCGCGAGGTCCATAGGACCTTGGTGACAGCGAAGTAGGCCCTTCGGGGTCTGGAAGAAGTAGTCGGGATTCCCAAACACTGTGAAGCTCGGCGTACGCGCCGGGCTTGCGGTGAAGGAGTGCCTGGTGCCCGTGCTGGTTTCTGCGAATTGCCGGGCCGCTCACTCAACTCCGGCGAGGTGGAGCTCGTGGGCGCGGTGACAGCTGACGAAGTGGCCACGTGAGATTTCCTGCCAGGCCGGCGTTTCCGCCCGGCACACAGCGGTCGCGTACGGGCAGCGCGGGTGAAAATAGCAACCGCTGGGCGGTGCGGCGGGATTCGCCACCTCGCCCTGCAGCACGATGCGCCGGGACCGCACGCGCGGGTCGGGCTCGGGCACGGCGGACAGCAGCGCGGCCGTGTACGGATGCTTCGGTCGCTCGAAGATCTCGGTGGTCTCGGCCAGCTCCACGATGCGTCCGACGTACATCACGGCCACGCGGTTGCTGATGTGGCGCACCACGCTCAGGTCGTGGGCGACGAAGAGATAGGTCAGCTGGAAGTCGGCCTGCAGATCGACCAGCAGATTCAGGATCTGGGCTTGCACCGAGACGTCCAGCGCCGAGACCGGCTCGTCGGCGACGACCAGCCGCGGATGCAGCGCCAGCGCGCGGGCGATGCCGATGCGCTGGCGTTCACCACCGCTGAAGGCGTGAGGAAAACGCCGCATGTACTCCGGGCGCAGCCCAACGCGGGTCAGCAGATCGGCCACGCGCTCCTCGCGTTCCCGGCGGCTCGCCATGCCGTGGACCAGTAGCGGCTCGCCCACCAGGTCGAGCAGTGTCATGCGCGGGTTCAGCGACGTGAACGGATCCTGGAAGATCATCTGCATCTGCCGGCGGAGCGCGCG
>WNGQ01001193.1_pt1 | contig 26924 bp, 19 predicted proteins | sample 5407661 | NCBI WGS metagenome assembly WNGQ01 (sample SAMN13153382, study PRJNA577476) | soil metagenome | isolation source: 60 cm soil or saprolite under Garry oak tree replicate 2 | place: USA:California | collected 2016-06-15 | reverse complement strand
CCGCCACCCACATCACCCTCCCCCTGGTCGAGGAGATAATGCAGCACCGCGCACTGCTCTACGACAAAAGCGGTGATCAGCATTATGATACCATCTCGGCTCTGCACAAGTCGCTGCGCGGCTCGGACCCCGATGCAGGCCTGTACTGGCTGGCGCGCATGCTCGAGGCCGGTGAAGACCCGCTCTATATAGTGCGCCGCCTCATCCGCTTCGCCTCTGAAGATGTTGGCATGGCCGATCCCCAGGCGCTCCTGGTCTGCGTCGCGGCCCAGCAGGCCGTCCACTTCGTGGGCCTGCCCGAGGCAAACCTCGCCTTAGCTCAGGCCGTCGTACATCTCGCCACCGCTCCTAAAAGCAACGCCCTGGAAGCCGCGTATAGCCGTGTGCAGGAGGACGTGCAGCAGACCCGCAATGACCCCGTTCCCTTGTGGATACGCAACGCGCCGACGCAGTTGATGAAAGACCTCGATTGCGGCAAAGACTATAAATATGCCCACGACTACTATAAGGATATGCAGATTGAGGATACTGAAAGGCCGCCGACAGTGCAGCTTCAGGAGTATTTGCCGGAAAATCTCAAGGGACGACGCTATTATGAGCCGGGGCACCAGGGGAAAGAGGCGAGTATTAAGAAGTGGCTGGAGAAACGGCGAGGGCTGGAAGAGCAGGAACCATAAGGCATTCGCATGAAACCTACCCTATAACCTTTTCCCCAACTTTTCCCACTATAATTATAGAACGGCCAATAAGCAAGAGTTACAATCAAAATTTGTCATGACAAACAAAGCCGATTCCGAACTGGTTGCACTGGCGCTCGCTGGCGATAAGGACGCCTTTGGTCAGCTCATCGAACGCTACCAACAGATGGTCAGGCGCATTGCTCTGGGCATGGTCGCCCATGAAGAGATCGCGCGCGAACTGGCGCAGGAGGCGCTACTCCAGGCATACCTTTCGCTCGACCACCTGCGGGACATCTCGCGCTTCAAAATTTTCTTTCCTCAAACACTATAAATCTCTTACAGCAGAGGAGAGAGAACAGGAAGGACGCAAGTTTGTAGAGTTTCTGGCCGATATGATGGGATAAAAGATCTTCTCAACCGTTCACACCCAATCGTTGAAACGTCGCTCCTGCACTGTCGAGTAGGGCCTGCCCACGCTCAGCATCCCCTTCGCGATTGCGGGCCACGTAGAAGAGGCCGTATGCTTCCTGAGTGCGTGCAAGTTCCACAATATCGTCTATCGCTGCAAGCTCGGCCAGCGCTCGCTCGAAACAGGGCTGCGCCTCGTCAAAATTCCCCTGGATATACCAGATACGGCCTTGTAGCCGCCACCCGATGGCGGGGAGTTGGCGATAATGGCGCCGCTGTGCAAGCTGCATCGCTTGATCGAGGTATCGCTGGGCATCTTCGAGCTTGCCCGCGTACAGGTGTGCCTTCACCGACTGCACCAGCAAGTAGGGGAAAATCATCGAAGTCTCGCCATCCTGCCGGGCCATCTGCAGCGCTCGCGTGATATCTGCAATAGCCTGTTCCCAGTCTTCTTGCCAGCCTGCGCACACACTTCGTGCCCACAGGACACGTCCCTGCACATCTGCATTGTGCAGCATACTGGCCACGGCATAGGCCCTGTCCGCGGCCTGCCGGGCCTCTTCCCAGCGCCCGGCTTGTATGGCGAGAAACGCGTACACGAGATTCGCCCATGCCTGCGCTGCTACCGCGTTATGCCTTTGTGCCTTCTCCAGCGTATCATGTGCGGTTTGCCTGCCCTCGGTCAATCTTCCAAGGAGCATTTGCGCCCAGGCCGCGCCGTAGGTCATCATTGGCTCCCAGGAAAACTGGTGCGAGGAGCGACACACTTCTGCCGCGCGCAGGGCATATTCCAGCATCTGCCTGGGAGAGCCCGCAAGAAATGCATACCAGATGCGTGCCATTAAGGATACGACTGCAATAAAAGGATCGCTTCCTCCGGCGTGCAACTCGTCTGCACGCTGTAATTTATCCCCTGCTTGTGGAACATCCCCCATCATCGTAGCAGCCAGACCCCACTGGGCATAGGCTTTGGCGAGCAGTCTCTGTTCCTCTGGCTTGTCCTCGAGGCATTGTAAAGCATGCTTGATATGTTCCACTGCCTCGGAATGTCGTCCCTGCCAGTGATAGCAGAAGGCCACGTGCAGGTAGATCTCCGCCAACTTCACCATCTCACCCAGGTCCCGCCAGAGCGCACAGGATGCAAGCCCGGCCTTGATTGCATCGTCCATGCGTCCTGTGTAAAGATAGGTATTAGACAACTGCCGTAAAATTTCTGCCCGCCGTGGACGTTCCTCTTCCCCTAGTAGGAGTTCAAGCGCGTCATTCATGTTGCGGGCTGCATCGACATACGCGTATACGCCGATATCGTGTTGTGCCGCCTTGAGATGGTAATCAACTGCTCGTTCAGTGTTCTCGGCCATTTGATAATGGTATGCCAGCGAGCTGTAGTACAATTGCATACGCGACGCATAGCGTGCTTCAATAGCCTCGGCTACCTGGCGGTGCAGCGCTCGCCGGCGCAGCGGGTTGAGCCATTGGTACAACACCTCGCGAATCTTGTCGTGCGTGAATGCCAGGTCCACATCTTGCCTGTTGAGCGAGATCGCCTGCTCACTTCGGCCAGATACATCGCCAATAGGACAAAGAATCTGTGTCTGGATAGCATGGTCCAGGTGCTCCGCAACGACATCTTCGTTAAAGTTGCGCGCATGGCACAACAATGCGGAACTAAATTGTCTCCCCAGTACAGCTGCCAGTGCAAGCGTGGTGCGGCAGTCAGGGGATAGTTGCACCAGGCGTCGTTCGATCAGCAAGCGCACGCTTTGTGGTATCTCTAATTCATTGACATTCACCGTGGCTTGCCAACGTTCGCCCGTCCATTTCACCTTCCCTTCAAAAATAAGTGAGCGCACGGCTTCGCCGATGAAGAAAGGGTTGCCTTCCGTTTGCCGGTAGATCTCACCAGCGAAGATGGGATGGACGGGATGACGAGCCATATTCTCCAGCAGCTGGTTGACTTCGTTCTCGTTGAGCCTCTGCAGGCGCAGTTCCTCCCCTATGCCCCCGCGAGACAATGCCGCGATCAGTCCGCGCAAAGGATGTGCTTCATTCACCTCGCTGGCACGGTATAGCATCAGGTAGAACGGCGCAGCATTGTTGGCCGGCCTGGCACCATCAAAAGGACTCGCTCCTGCTCCCTGCGTCATCAAGAAGTTGAGCAGTTGCAATGTCGCAGCATCGGCCCACTGGAGATCATCCAGAATAACGATCAGAGAACGCTCCCCGGCCAGCACATTCAAATAGCGAGCAACCGCGCTGAAAAGGTTGCGGCGTTCGGCTTCTGGTCCAAGCTGCTCTGCTGGCTGTAGTTCCGGTAATTTGAAACGTATCTCGGGTATAATCTTGGCCAGGTCTACCGCGCTACTCCCCAACATATTGCGTAATTGATCGGCAGTACACGTCCGTGCATGTGCGCCAATGGCGTCCGCAATTGGTTGGTAAGGGAGTAGTCCGCTCATTTCGTAGCAGTATCCCCATAATACGATCGCTTGTTGCGTTTCTTCACCCCAGTAGGTAAAATCTCTTGAGAGGCGTGTCTTGCCTATTCCTGGTTCGCCACTGATAAAGATGACGCGCCGTTGACCACTGCGCGCCTGGCTATAGGCTCGTTGCATGCGGTTGAGCTGCTCCTCGCGTCCTACCAGGTCGGCCTTTAGAATACGGTCGGGATCAAGAGCGATAGCGGAGTTCCCACCTACCCTGGATTGAGTCTGGGATACCTGTTCCTCGTCTGTATTGGTCGCTTGAGGGTGTTGGGCAGGGGCACGCCCAGCATTTTTAGTGGTTGTCTCTATCGAGTGCTTTGCTTCCCTCAGGTCCACAATGATCTTGCCGGATTGAATATCGTGAAAAAGTTCTTCCGTTTCTGCAAGGGGATGCGTCTGGAGTTCCTCACGCAGGGCATCACGCAGAACTTGATACTGGTTCAGAGCATCACTGCGTCTCCCCATACGTGCGTAGACAAGCATGAGCTGGCGATGTGTCTGCTCATCGGCCGAGTTACGCTCCAATAATGCCTGGAGATATTCGCAGGTCCGCTGCCCATCTCCACTTGTGACCGCTAGCTCTGCTGCACTTTCCAATAACCAGCTATGCACGCGACGCAAGCGATCACGGCGCCGTTGCGCCCAATCTTCATAGAGATCTTCAGGTAGATAGTCGCCACGATACAGGGACAATACTGCGTCAAATTCATTGAGAAGCGCCAGGCACTCTTCTCCATTTCGTTCTTTTCCTGCCTGGCTGTGCATCTTGATTCGTAGTTGTTTCGCAGATGACTCGAACAGGTCCGCGTCGATCTTGAAGTGATCGGGAAGCAGCGTTAATGTGTCATGCTCCAGGAGCACATAGTTCGATGAGCCGCCTTTGCCAGCTGCCAGGTCAGGCTCGAGTGCCCGGCGCAATAAGTAGAGCGTTTTACCGAAGGAATTGGCGGCCTGTTCACTCGAGGATGTAGGCCAGAGCATCTCTTGGATCTGCTCGCGATGCAGGCGATGCTGCTCTGTTGATAGCAATACCTTGAAAAGGTCACAAACTTTTCGACGGCTCCAGTTTCCTCCACTGAGCGGCTCATTCTGACGGCACACCTCAAACCGGCCCAATGTCGAAACATCGAGGAGAGTAGTTGTGTCAATCATCAACGGCCTCCTTCTGCACTACCCCAGAGCAACCACAGAGGATCGCTTCTACTATAGATGCTCGAAAGACGCCCGCGTATCCCTTGTATGCATAACCAGATAATCCTAAAACTCTGTGGAGGATAGCTGTCTGGGCGCAGTAATCGCTGGTACTTGCAACTTCGCACTACATTTCCGTAACCTGCGTATTATTATCTTCTGCAATCTCCGCCGTGTCAATAGATCAAACAATTTTCTCGGGGCTCACTCACCTACCCCTGGTAATTCCTCGCAGGAAAAGCGGGGGTTGGCAATCTCTTCACCTATCGAGAAGGTGGCAAAGGTCTTGAGCCCGACATCTATCCCAACCTGCTCTGTGCGCGAGGGCCTGCGTTTGGGTTCGACTTCACAAGAAAAGGAAGCATACCACTTGCCAGTAGAGGAGCGGTAATCCAAAGGGAAAGCCATGGTAATGAGTAGTCTATATACTCATAATTAAGCCTGCTTCATCAGGCACATTAGCGTCCACAACGAAGAGGTATATCATGACAACTCTAGCTCTAACTGCACCGGCCATGCCCCGTGTAAAATCTGTTCGGTCCCTCTCATCGGCATCCTCCAGCAAAGCAATAACTCTACAGGCTCGACAAGACCTGAGTGACGAAGACCTCATCTCGGCAATCTGCTCACGAGCAGAGTGGGCAATCGAGCTTCTCTACCAGCGCTATCACCGCTTTGCTTATTCACTGGCATACCATGTCCTCCATGAGAGTTCAGCCGCTGAAGACGTTGTACAGGAAACCTTCCTATCCATCTGGCATAAGGCCCCTTCCTATCAGAGACAACATGGTAGTGTACATCGCTGGCTGCAAGCGATTGTACATCATCGCGCTATTGACAGAGTACGAGCTGCTGCTCATCGTAATTACCAGTGGACCCCCTTACAGCTAGAAGACGAGCAGGATCCGCCCAGTCAACAGCCTGAACTGTGGGAGGAAACCTGGCACAGCGAGCAGCGAACCTTGATCCGCGCTGCGCTAGAACAACTACCGGCTGAGCAGCGTCAAGTAATAGAAATGGCTTACTTCGGAGGCTATACTCATGCCGAGATAGCCGACCGGCGGCAAATCCCCCTCGGAACGGTAAAGGGCCGCATGCGCTTAGGGCTGCAAAAAATGAAGCGTATCCTGCAAGAACAAGGCCTGGATGCTACCTGGTAGCAGCTAACTTCAGCAAACGTGTGTGCTATAGTCCGTCTCTTGGTACTCGCAGTAAAGAATAGAATCGGTCAATAAAAATGCTGTACAGCAGTCTGAGGAAGGCGCGGATTGACCGCTTGTAATGCAAAGCCGCAGGCAAGGGACCTCCTTACCTGCAGCTGGCCTCTACAAATGCATGCCGCCCCCACCTAGATTCAGGCCACCGCCACCCAGGATCTGCTTTGCTGCCAATGCTGCAATGCCAGCCACGGCCAGTTTGGCCCCTGTACTGCCCAGTGGGCCACCTGGGCCGAGCACCTGGTGCAGGATATCGGGATTTTGCTGGGCTGCAAAGCCGGTTAAGCGCGCTGCCTCACCCGGTGATATACTATAGGGATCGGTGTTCGATATGCCTGCTTGCTGAGGATTGAGCCCCTGCTGCATGAGACTGCCAAGCAGTCCCTGGACTAAGCCACCCCGTTGCTGTGGGGGCATCTGTTCGTAGTATTGCCGGTGCGCTTGCTCGACCACCTGGGGGGGAGCATTCTGCACGAACTGATTATAGTTCTGCCGTGCTTCCTGCTCGGGCAGTTGCCCATAGGTCCCCTGATCCCATGCATTGGCATACTGTTGGTACATCTGTTGATTATTCTGATGCAGAGGATGACTCACGCTAATCAACACAGGAAAGGAGGCACGCACATGAGTGGTTTTCTCAAAGGAGTAGTGGTGGGCATTGGGATCGGCTTGCTTGTCGCACCCATGCCGGGTGAAGAGATGCGCAGCCTGCTGCGTAAGCGCTACGAGGAAATACGAGGCGCTCTCCCCGTGCAGCTCGATCAGTCTGCCCAACAGGTCTCCGGTCGCGTCTCTCAAACAGCCAGCAACCTGAAGGGGTATGCCCAGCAGGCTGCGACAAAGACACGAGAGACGGGAAGCACGCTTGGGAATCTGGCACAGCAGTCGGCGCAAGAGGTGCAGCAAACGAGTCAGGATATCGCTGGCACAACCAGGCAGGCCGCTAGCTCGATGAAGCAAAGCCCCCAGGCAAGTACTACCAAACCTGATGAAGATGGAGATGCCGTCGATTTGACCTTGGAGTACTAGGGAACAGCTATGCCTTCCTGCTTGGGGTGAGCCTGTGGGTCTACCTGGAACTCAAGCGAAGGGGTGTGCTGGGGGCGAAACCAGCTAGCACGAACACAGGTTCGGAAGTACATCTCAGATAGTTCAACTCAAGTCCACTGAGAAAGAAGGAAGAACCATGCCATCATACCCCGCTCATGAACCTAAGTGGAACACGCAAGAGGGGGTGCGCAAGCAAGGGCCGCAAGGAACCGCGGGCCGCCACCTCCCGTGGTATCGCTCTGGGAAGAGCAAGCAGTTTCTGCTCGTGCTTTCTGTGGTGCAGCTGGCTCTTTTCGCGCCCCTGGCATGGTTAGTTCGCAAGCATGCAGCGCTCCCCATCGACATCCTGCTTTCTCGTGCCATGCAAAAGCGCACCTCTGGGCTCTTGCGCACGACGTCGGTTACCATCAGTTACACGGGTGAAGCCACTCTCTTGAATCTGCTGGCCATTGCAGTGGCCGGGGTCTTGTGGAAGGTCCGCCATCGTCTCGAAGCGATGATGCTCGCAGGGACGTGCTTGACAGGTACTCTCCTCAGGGTCGTGATCCGGACCATCGTCAATCGTCCACGCCCGAACCCGCTATTGGTTCGGATGGCGCAGAAGCCGAAAGGCAAAAGCTTCCCCAGCGGGCATGTAGTCACCTCGGTGACGTTCTGGGGATGGCTGTGCATCCTCGGACTCCGGTACTTGAAGGGGCGGCAGAAAGCGCTCGTGAGTTTGCCCGCGCTAGTGATGACTTTGATTGGCCCGGCTCGGGTCTACTCCGGCCAGCATTGGCCCAGCGATGTCCTGGGCGGCTACCTGTTGGGAGGGGCCTGGCTGAGTCTATCACTGCAGTGGTATCTGGCCTGGCGGCGCAAATATCCATAGGTACAAGCGCGGCAGCACCCTAGATGAGGCGGGCACCAGCCGGTGTTTGTGCTCCTCGGTGGCATCTTCCTGCTCACGCTCGACACCTCCAGCAATTTGGGGAGGTGTGCAAAAACGGTACAGTATGATATAATTTGAAGCATATCGATACAGCGTCTTTCTTGACATCTTACTGGCCTTCTTTGATAATGTGGCAAGAAATGACAATATAAGACAATAGGCTCACGGCGCAGTTCAGCAAAGCGAAAGAAAGGGAGAGCTAATGCAGGGTGATGAGAAGCAGCCTCGGCAGAAGCGGCCCAAGACAAAACAAGACGACCCGGTTGCATTTGATATACCGGATAGGGAAGATGATATATCCTCACAGGATACGCAATCGGATTCCAGGCCGCTGCGTTACCGCAGTAGCTCCATTCGCCTGCGCGACCCGATGAGTATCCAGACTACCGGCCCCCAGGCTACTCGTCGCAACGTCAGTATTCCCGATCAGACCGTTGGTCGGGTAACTACCCCGACGCCTGGCACCATGCCGACCCGGTCTGTGCGTGGGACAGTGTCGAGACAATCGCCGTCAAACAAGGATCAACATAGAGGGCTGCATTGGCTTCTCTACGTTGGAGTTGGAATGATCGCTATGCTCGCTTTATGGGTAGTTGGTTCATCTGCACTTGCCTGGGGTCTTGCCAGGTATGATGACCTGCGCTACGGGAATCCTCGTACATTCCAGGTAGATGCTATCGTTGGTCACGGCGACGATACTACTCATCCCAGCCACTTTATAGCTGTCAACCTGCATCGCCATATTGTCGTCGTTGAGTTTATGGCGGGTAATCCGGCCAAGGCGATCAGCTATAGCGGCCCCTACCTCTTCGATCAAGGCGGAGAGCTCACACCTGTCACCTTAGAATTTCGCGATGTCACCGGCGATAGCAAGCCTGACATGCTTATTCACATCCAGGATCAGACCATTGTTTTCATCAATGATGGCACAAAATTCAGACCACCAAACAACAGCGACCACATTCACCTTTAATACTCACACGTAGAAACGGGTGCCAAATAGGCATCAACCGAAGGAAGGATACTACACGAAAAGCGCAGGCAGCATTCCGTAGGGGTGGGGCCTTTATGGGACCCTGTCTGGGGGACAGGTATGCCCGCTCGTGGGGTGCCAGAGACGCTCATGCTCCTATCGATTGCCCACTGATGAAACAAGGGCTACACGGGCCACACAGTCCCCCAGACTGCGTCCATAAAGGCCCATCCCGCGCCGCTCCACCGCCCTCGCCCCTACGGATAGTGATGGGCGTTTCTTCGGTTGATGCCTATCTGGCGTCCCTGGCATGGCAAGAGAGCCTGAGGGGCTCTCAGCCAGATCTCACCGCAATATTCAAACTGCACTGACTACTAGTGTCTGTGCAAGGTGATATGCACAGCGCTATTGTGTCTGTGTATAGTGATAGACCAACGCTCCTGCTCCCACCAGTCCGGCATTTCCACCCAGTTCTGCGAGAACAATTCGCACAGCATCAAGTGGGACCTTCATCGTACGCTCCTGGACGATGCGCAGAGCAGGCTCCATAAGCATAGGCCCCATTTGGGTGACCCCACCACCCAGGATAATCACTTGTGGGTTGAAGATGTGGATGATGTTGACGAGGCCAACACCAATAGCTTCCGCCGCGTTTGTAATGATTGCTCGTGCCACTGGTATACCAGCCTGCGCTGCCTGTGAGACAATACGAGCGGTAATATACGGAACCTCCAGGTCGCTAGAGCTACCTGTGTGCCCAGGTCCTGGAGCTTCGTGTGTAGATGGCTCCAACTCATTGCCTTCCTGAGTATGCTGCTGCAATGCTCGTATAAATTCGAGCAGTTCGACTCCTTGCCCTGCCGCTATTGCCTCGTTAGCATATCTGGCGATAGCAGTACCGGAAGCCAGGTATTCCAGGCAGCCGTAGTTGCCACATCTGCAGCGCCCTCCATTCCGGTCAATGGTCATATGGCCCAGCTCTCCCGCTGTCCCGCTTGCGCCTTCTACGATTTTGCCATCAACAATCACTCCGCCGCCTATACCTGTGCTGATAGTCAGATAAACCATGTTGCTACACCCTCGCCCAATACCAAACAAGTACTCACCTAGTCCGGCCGCATTCGCGTCGTTCTCTACAAAGACACGCAATTGGGCAGCGTTGCCTTCCTTACTTGCAAGCGAAAAGTGTTGTTCAAAAATATCTCGCAGTGGTACGCGGTCCCATCCTGGCATATTTGGTGGATCATAAACTATGCCCGTGCGGTGGTCTAACGGCCCCGGCGTGGCTATCCCGATGCCTGCAACCTGCTCGAGCGTCGTTCGGGCTTCATCAAGCGCCTGTTGTATCGCATTGAAAATACGCGGGATAAGGTGTTCGGGGGCAGTATCCTCACCCGTGTGCTGCGCCACCCGCGAGATCAGCTCGGCGCCGCGCAGGACCGCCGTGCGAAACTGCGTCCCACCAAGATCTACCCCGATTACTACCGGTAAGTTTTGGGTATCATTATTGGTAAGAGCACCCGCAAGAGGTGCTCTCATGACTGGCGTCTCTTCACTCATATAGGTTCCGCCTTGCTGGCTCATCTGCCCCGCTTCAACTGAAAATGCTGATAGGATTATCGGTCGGGATGGCTCCCGTTGGAGGCGTAATCGTCACAGGATCATTAAATTTGCTGAGATCAAGGGTTGAATCGAAGCTCGTAATCACACCTGCCGGTAAGGGAAACGTCACAACAGGCGTCAGGGATTGGCTCAACGAACTTACGCCCTGATCTACTTTGACCTTCAACTCGGTGCGATGCACATAGAAGTTGGTCTCATCTATCCACAGGTCCAGGCTTGACGCAAACAATTTTGTGCTGTTGAGAATCGTATCGATGTTCTGCTGCCCGAACAAATTGCCCAGCTGGGGATCACTATCAAGGATCTTCTTAAAACCTGCTTTGTCTAATGCCACGCTAATGTGGCGCAAGCTTTCTCCGTTTAGCAATTCATCGCCGTGATCAGTAATCCGGGTGTCCTGTATCAGGCCGAGTAAAGCATTTGGATCAAGCCCGTTGATGCCAGAGAAGGGATTGCCCGTGAAACCTTCTAGCGCACTTTTGTCCAGAACGTACCACTGCCCTTTCGTATTCTGTACGTAGACCTTGTCCCCCTGCACAATTTCTGCCAGATTGGCTGGTGAACTGTTCCCGCCTTGATCAACGGTAACCTGTAACTTTTCCTGCTCTGGCAGCGCCTCGTCACCGCTCCCACTGACTTTGAACATGAGCGGGCCAGCGGCGGTTGGTGTCGGGGTGCTCGTGCCAGTTGCCGGTGTACCTGGCGCCCCTAAAGTCTGGAGTGTACCGGTGGTCTTCGTCTCGATATGCGCCGACTTCAGATTCTTCATCGCCTTTGCGCTATTTTGCAGTACCTGTAAAACGGTTAAAGAACTGTTTCCTGTACCCACAGACGGGCTACAAGCGCAAATCAACAACAGGACCGGCAATACGACCATCGGGATGTAGCGTACCTTGTATATGTTCATCAGAATGCTCCTTTTTATAGCCATAGAATATATGTCTACGTAGTAAAACGTATTATCGCGCTGTGGAGTTTCTGGGAAATCTTTCCTCGGGTTAGCGTCCTTCATACTAGGTGTTTTGTTCTTCCAATCGTGTTATAATGCGCCTGGGATTTACCACTTTTCCGCTATTAGGGGAGAATAGAGAAGTGGGAGACTAGAACGCGCCATTGCGTTCGCCCATTTCTTGCTTGCTGGGAAGGTTGCGTCACAATGCTCATTACACGCGTTGAGTTAGAGAATATCAAGAGTTATCGTCATCTCACTGTAGATTTCCGGCGTGGTACAACCGCGATCAGCGGTGCAAATGGCTCTGGCAAAACAACCCTCGTCGAAGCCATCGGTTTCGCCCTTTTTGACTCTCTACCTTATACTCAAGGACAGTTTGTGCGTGAGGGCGAGAAATACGGGCATATTATCATCCATTTTATAGGTAATGATGATCGCCCGTACATAGTTGAGCGGCGCTGTGGCGCCGGTGGCCGCTGGTTCGTGTATGATTGCGAGGCGGATCATCGCATTGAACAAAACACTGATGTACTGGATAAACTCCATGAACTCTTCGGCATCGATCGTGAGCGGCCCCTTGATACTCTCTTTAAAGATGCTCTAGGTGTTCCGCAGGGCACTTTCACCTCTATTTTCTTGCAGACTACCAGCGTGCGCAAAAAGACTTTTGATGCTCTGCTCCAGATAGAAGATTACAAGACGGCTGCCGACTATTTACTGGATGTACAAAAGCTCTACAAAGAACAGGTGCAGGCGCAGCAGCTTGAGATTGGACGCCTGACTTATGAGACACACGAACTGGAAACATGGTATGTTTCCCTGAACCAGGCAAGACAGCAAGATCGGGAATACAAAGAACAAAACGTCCTCTGGACACAACAGCTCGCGCAGTGCGAAGAACGTTTGACTGCTCTGAAGCAGCAAAGGGAGCAACTGCAGCAGCTTCAGCATCGCCATGAGCAGTGTAGAGACAGAGATAAAGACACCCAGCAGCGCTTGCAAGACCATCTTGACGCCTTGAACCTTGCGCGTACTGCTCATAAGGCGGTCCTGCAAAGCAGTGCCGATTACCAGCGCTATCAGCGCACTGATGCACTTCTCAAACAATTTCGCCAGGATGAGAAGCAGCGCAACCAGTTGCGTCAAAGTCAGGCCGGCCTCCGCAGCAATCTTGCGACGATTCAAGCCAATGTTGCCAACTTGCAAGATAGACTACATGATGTTGCCGTGGCTCGTCAACAGGTAGTAGATCTATCTCCTCTGGTTGAGCAACAGTATGAACTGGAGAAACAACGTGACGAACTGGCGCGACAAGCCATGCGTCATGAATCACTGGTCAAAGAATGTAAACAACTGGCCGCCCAATGCGCGAAACACCTCCAGCAACAAGAGACGTTGCGGCAGCGCATTGTTGCCATTGAGCCATTGGAGCCAGCGGCAGCACTTTTAAATGAACGCATAGAAACATTGGCGAATCTACGTGCCCAGGCCAATGGACGCAGTTCCTGGCGCCAGCAGTTACGGGAAAAGCAGGAACAGCTGAAAGACAAGCGCAATGAACGCGAGCAGACGGCAGCACGTTTACGTACAGCCGAAAGTCAGATAGCGGCCATAGAGGAGCATCGCCACGAAGCCGAGGGGCTGCCTGCCTTGCAAGAACAGTACACACAATTCTTCGGTCAGCAAAAGAGCCTGGAAGGCAATATAGCCGGTTATAAGAAATCGCGCAAGCAATCAGCAGGTGGACAGTGCCCTTTGCTCAATGAAGCCTGCCTTAATATCAAACAAAAGGGCATCATCAGCCTGGAGTCTTACTTTGACGGCCTGCTAGAGGAGGAATACGCGCAACTCAGCGACGTTACGCGGCAGTTTGCTCATCTCAAAAGTCGCGTTGACGAGATAAAACCATATGCCGAGGAATTGGGAAAGCTGGGCCAGCATGTGGGGCAACGTGATGGCCTGGCTGATCACCTGCGGCGGTTGGCATTGGAAATCAACCGTCTGGAGCGCGAGGAATCCAGCCTGGTACAGGAACTGGAGGCGCTTAAAAACATAGATCAGCAAATTGTCCATGCCGAGAAATCTCATGCCCAGAGTAAAGCGGCTGACCAGCAAGTGCGTGAACTGGGAAGCCTGCATAAGCAGGTGCAGCAGTTACAGGAGCAGATCCAGCAGGCGACAACAGATCTGCAAGAGCGACAACAAGAAGTACAGGCACTCAGTGGCGTTGCCGGGCAACTGGTCAACGCCAAAGCACATCTTGAGGCACTTGATGACCCACGTTCCCGCAGTAAGGCTCAACAGGAGATCATTAAGCAGGAGCCGGCCTATCTACAGCAATTGCAGTTGGAACAACAGGAACAGCAAAAAATAGAACAACGCTTGCAGTCGCTGGAGCAGCAGCTACAGAACTATACTAGCCTTGATACCGCAATCGCCGAGCAGGAGAACATTCTTCAGCAGAGCCAGGCCGGGTACCAGGCGTACTTGCAAAACGAACAGGCCGCGCGCCTCCTGCCTGAACGTGAGCAGGCGTATCAGCATATACATGTTATGGCTGGAAAAGTCCGGCAGGACCTGCAACTCGCCGAACAGGCGTGCCTGAAAGCGGAGGCCGCATTCCATCTAGAGGAGCTAGAGGCAGTCGATAAACAGGTGAATCAACTGCATAAGGACCTGGGCCAGTTAGCAGAGGCAATGAAGGGCTTGCAGGATAAGATCAACAAACTTGAACAGCAGATCCAAAAGGCAGAGACCCAGTTAGTTGAATTGAAGGCGGCAGAGCAGGAGAAGCGCACACTTGAAGAGTTGCAGGTGATGACGGAGTTCTTCCGCAAACTCCTCAAGGAGGCAGCGCCTCAAGTTTTGAAAGCCGTACTAAACGATATCTCTGCTGAAGCAAACCGCATTTTTGGTGAGATTATGGGTGATCGCAGCGCCCAGCTTTCCTGGCAAAACGACTACGAGATCATCCTGCGCCGTCAGAGCATCAGCCGCAGCTTTGCCCAGTTGAGCGGCGGCGAGCAGATGAGCGCGGCGCTTTCGGTGCGCCTGGCGTTACTCAAGAAGCTCTCGAACCTCAACATCGCCTTCTTTGACGAGCCGACGCAAAATATGGACGAGCTGCGCCGTATGAACCTCGCCGAACAGATTCGGCGTGTGCGTGGTTTCGACCAGCTAATCGTCATCAGTCATGACGATACGTTTGAGCAGGGGCTTGACAGCCTGGTTCGCCTGCGCAAGATAGATGGCGAGACGTGTCAAATGACCGAAGACGAGGCAATACAAGAAGAAAGAGAGCAGGCGCGGGCCCATGCTTCATAAGGGAAAACTTCAGGCAGCGCTCGATGCGAAGCGAGCGATGTTCGCAAGCTATGACGGTTCGTTCAGCGACCAATTGAACGCATATCGGCATGCGCTCGAAACGCTCTATCTGCAATACTCATCAGGTGCTCATCTCGAACATATACTGCCGCCAGATGACCCTGGCATGCCGCCAGCAGGTGCTCGCCCCAGCATCGAGTTCGATCGCTGGTTGGTCAATGCCGCCCACAATACCTATCACGGCCCTTTGTTTCCTTTCGGACGCGAGTTCGCTAACCATGAGCAGGCGCGCCAATGGGCCGAGTGCATCGAAGGTATCACTACCCTGGCGGTCGATGGCAGTCAATTGCAGCCCTGGCGTGATGCTTCTATCCCGGTAGCCCTTGTACAGGTCGGCTTTTTCGCCAATCCCCACATGCATGGTCGTCCTTACGCCAAGGATGTGCGTCTGGAAGTACTTGCTCCTGATGAGATCGTTGAAGAGTCTAGCAGCGAGAGTATAGACCCTGATAGCTATCCTTATTCTGAGCTGCAAGTGACACTGCGACGCTATACTCTGGAGGTTGAGACCATCTGTCACCAGATGGAACAATATGCTCGCGCTCGTCGCAAAAACGAACCAGCACATAGTCCTGTAGTATTTTTCGATGGTTCGCTTGTTGTCTCCTTCGCCCTGACCATGCCAAGTCCTTACCGGGAACGTTACATCACTGCTGCTACCTCCTTGCTCCAGGCCTCCGCGCAGTACCGTGTGCCTCTTGTTGGCTACATCGATACCAGCTATGCGCGTGATATGATCACAATGTTACGTCGCCTCGATGCTATGCAGCCCCGGCCTGTCCTACGCGAAACAAAAAAGATTCACGACACATTGCTCTGGCAGAGACATTTGCATTGGGGTGACCGCACACCTGCAATGATCTGTGCCCGTGGCGACATTCTTACTGGCTACGGTGTTTATCGAGAAAGCGTCGCTTTCTGTTACTTGCAAACGTCTTCTGTACGTCCACCGGCTCGCCTTGAGTTCCCGCGTTGGATGCTCGATGATGGAGTACTGGAACCCGTGCTGGATGTCGTACGCGCTGAGATCATTGCGGGTGGTCATGGTTATCCCTATGCTCTTGAGACAGCAGACGCCGTAGCTGTGATTACTATGCAGGACCGCGCCGAGTTTTATGCTCAATTCCAGGAGTTTATCGAACGACAGGGCCTGAAGTTTACCTTTTCAACGAAATCAATGAGCAAGGGTCGTAGGAGATAACAGCGTGTTGAAAAAGTCTTCCACAAAGCTCATCAGCAAGCGGGAATGTCCTCTCTAACTCACGGGATCACCGGAGTCAAGCAACAAGGAAACAGGCACATCTGCCAAAGAAGTAGCAGTCATCCACCAAGAAGCAACGAAAAAGAAGGCGCACATCGCCTCCGCTGGGAACGGACGCCGCCCCCAGCCTCGCTTTTTGAGCAAGCGTTTCAGATTTTGTCCAGCCGCGATCCGTAATGCCTCACAGTTAACGCGCCAGAGTCGCCGCAAGCGGAAGCGCCGCATGCCATGCCACTCCTTGGCCTCCGCGAATAAGGGCTCCACCCACACACTGCGCTTGCGGAGGGCTTTTTTGTAGGCTTCGGTGGGTCGGTAGGCGCGGACGCGATCCAGGCAGGCCTCATCGACACTGCGGCAGAGACTGCGTCCTTGTTTGCTCGTGGTACACTGGACTTTGAGCGGACATGCATTGCAATCCTTGGCTCGTGCCCGATAACGGCGCGAGCGCTCAGTGGTTTGTCTTTGACAAAAGTGCAGTTCCTTGCCTGCTGGACAGATATAGAGATCTCGTTCCACCTCATAGTGAAAGCGTTCGACGCTAAAGAAGGGCGTCCGATGATCCAAGTCGGGCGAGGGAATGTAGGCCCGAATGCCCTGGTCTTCGATCGCGACCAGATTGTCTTCCGTGCCATACTTCTTGTCGCCGGTGACCTGCCGCGGCCACAATTTCCAGCGGAAACGGGTCCGCCAGAGCAGATCAAGCATAGGTTGATTGTCCATCACTTCCGAAGGGGTCACCAGGACGTGGAGAATGATACGCGCTTTGCCTCCATCGACGACATAGTGCGCATGGTAGCCTAAGTCCACTCCTCCTTTGGTTTGCATGACCGTCGCATCTGGGTCGGTGGTACTCACAAAGAAATCAGCCAGACGCTGATAGTTGTGACTCTTGACGTTGCGATTCTGCGCTCCTCCCTCCTCAATCCAATCGTGGCGCCCAGCGTTCTGCCTGGCAAGCTGCTCGCGCTCCTCCTGCGCGAGCGCGGTAGGAAGTAGCACTGGGGCTGGCAGTTCCTCCCGCTCACCTGCTTGATCCTCACCTGTGTGTTCGACGAGGTCGGACTGCTCGGCATTCTCTCTGCTTTCTTCAGCCACTGCTCCGAATAGATTCAGCAGGTGCGCTTCGACGGCAAAGCGAGGGGTGAGCGACTCTTTGCCGGCATTGGCGGCCACCTTCGTCCCATCGAAGTACAACTCTCGACCCCAGACGAGTCCGACTTCTTGACATTGTTCGACAATCGCCTCAAAGAAACGTCGGAAGACATCGACCCCGTAACGCTCACGAATACGGGTCAGACTGGAATGGTCGGGAAGCGGTTCGTCAAGGTCATACCCCAAATACCAACGAACGCTCAGGCGATCAGCCGCATGGCGCATCAGTTGCCGTTCGGAGCGTATTCCCTCAAAGAATATCACCAGTTGCAGTTTGAAAAAGACGACTGGATCAATCGAAGGGCGACCTCCACCTGCATAGGTCTGCTGCACGAACTCTCGCACGAACGACAGGTCAAGTGTCCGGTCGAGATGGCGATAGAAGTGGTCTGCCGGTACTAACTCTTCCAGTGACATATTGGTGAGCGGGGCAAAGTGCCGCTGTTTGCTTCCCATCATCGGAGTCGCCTTTCATGCGCAAAGACGGGAAATGCGGATGAGCTAGGTACCATTCCTTCTCTTCATTCTTCCCGAGAAACCAGAGGAGGAGTGGCTCTCCAAGGAGCCCGCTGTTTTCCGTCCTGTTCGGATTTGCGCACCCACAACGAGACATGCGCCGATTGCATCGTCTCCTGCACCACGGCCAGCAACTGTTCGCGCAACTGGTCCAGATCCACCTCCTGCCGCAAGGTGGCGCTGAAGGCCGCGATGATTTTGGCTGCGTCGTATTTGCTGCGATAGAAGCGGCGGTCAATGATCGCCTGGATGCGCCGGCGTAGCGGCTGGAACAGAATGTAGATAGTCAACGTGGAGAGAACAATGGCCACGCCGCTGTCCTGGCGGATGATGCCACGCAGGAGCGCGGAGAGGCCAATGATCAGGCCGATGTAGACCCCTGTCAGCAGAACTGTGAGCGTGCCATACACCAGTGTGCGATTGATGAGCACATCGATGTCCCACAGCCGCGAGCGCAGCATGGCGAAGCCGAACGAGAGCGGGAGCAAGAGCAGCAGGAAGCCGACTTCATTGTACGCCAACACAGCGAGTGCATCGTGCTCAACTGCCACCGGGAAAAGCAGAGCCAGCACATCCACGAGCACAATGACCGCGATTGGCACCGCGAGACCGAAGACCACCCATTTGGTCTGCTGGCGCTCTCGTGGACTGGACACCCGACGGTAGCGGTAGAGTTGGACGAAGGCAACCGTGGCGAGTTGGCCCAGAAACACGAGCCAGTCAAGCTGGAAAAACGAGGTTTTCAGCTTGAAAGGCGCATTGGGGAAGAAGGAGAAAGGGACTTGCACAGCCAGAAACACGACGAGCGTCCAGCGCATCCAAGGAGGGACGAACCGCCCACTGGGGAACAGGAGGAAGACAAGCAAGAAGAAGGCTGACGTGAGGAACGTCACGCATTCGTCCGGCAGCACCCAGGGGCTCGCCGCCGGCGCGGTAGCGGTCACCGTGGCCGCGCCAGTCGTGACGAGCAGGAGCGCGACCAAGACCGCCATGCGGTCGTCGGGTCTGCGCCAGATGATGAGCGTGCTGACCACCAAACACACCACTGTGGTGACCAGCTGGAGCCCAACGGTCAAAGCGGCGTAATCACCCAGAGACAGGCCGATCCCTTGGAGCGTCTCGGCTTGTGAGTGAGTGAGTTGCTGGTATTGGCATGCGGTCGGAGCACACGGAGTTTGCAGTTGGGCCAGGTACACTGGGAGACTGGCAAAGAAGATCGCTAGGGTGAGGATGACCAGCGCGAGCCACACGCATTGGGCAAGCACGAGCCATCGCCGAGGCACTCGTGCGTAGCTGTGCCGTTCACGGCTCTCAGTCATGGCTGTTGGCGCTTGGTGAACGTTCATCGGTACGCTCCCTGTTTGCTGCCCTGGTCCTGTTATTGATGATTCTGTCGGCTCTCATGAGACGCCAGGTGCCTTCTTCGGTCTCGTGTTTGAAGCATGGCGTCTTCACCCGCTCCTCTGCTCCAGAGACACTCCCATCTTACCATATATGCGTCCTACAAGCGTTACGAACTGCCAGACTTCAATGACATTTGTATGTTGATCTGATCTTCTTTACCCCCACCACTTGGAGTTTTTCAACACGCTGATAACTTCGCCGACAGGAAATATGGTAGACCGCTTGCTATGGAGCTGTCAACGTGTACTGATCTTCACCAATAAATGTAGACCAGTCATGATTGGATGGTGAGTACTCCGCAGAGAACCAGACATGGTCGCCGCTGAAGCCGTCATAGGAGGTAGCTCCGTAGTCACCCCAGCGAGAGTCAAGCGTTGCTGTTGACCCGCTCTTCAGAGCAATACTTAAACCGAAGCGGTTCAGTGCGTCTGTCGTGCGCCGACTTGCGTAGCGAACGCCTGGATTGGTAGTACTACTCATCCTGTCGAACACCATGAACAAATTGCCATCATCATCAGCCATCAGAGCCCCGAAGGAGTTAGCGGTGTCTCCCGTGGAGGAGTAGATGGTCTTCTGAAACACAGTCGCGCCTGTGATGGCCCCAATAGCGCTCAGTACAGGACTGATCTGCCCCCAGAAGATTCCTGGGACGACCTGAGTGCCATTATTAGTACTTGTTTCAAGTGCGAACGAGATCAAACCGTTGTGATAGGGCGGTGTAGCACTAATACGAGTATCCAACGTGTCAACACATTGAGTACACCCAGGCTCGTCGGCACTGGGAGCTAGTACATAGTTAGTAGAGGTCGAGACGACAGCACCACTGATTGAAGGAGTCGTAGAAGCTGGATTAGCAATCGCCCACACAGCGAGACCATGGCATCCTACTCCTGCGGAGCAGTCATCCCCGAAGGGGTCTCCACTTATATTAAACGAGTTCACAAACAGCCCCGCAGTTGGCCCACTGTACCTGTGTGTCTCGGCCTCCACTGGCTGCACAGTATCCACCAGTACACATACTGCGCTGCAGACTTTCAAGGAGAAAAAGCCGTGGGCTGTGACTGCTGAGCCCGTTTCCATGGTAGCCTTGTTGGCAGCAAACACCTCGGCGTACTGAAAGAAGCTGCCAGACTGGTCAAACATGTTGCCTGAGAAGTAGATGGCCTGGCTATCAAAGCCGAACTGGGTGTAATCTGCGGCATTGGTGGTGCTATTTGACATGTCGAATGAGTAGATGTTCCACGTCCCCCGCGGATCACTCGTCTGACTGACAGCAATCCAGTAGGTAGTCCGGAAGGGACATGCGACGCCAAATGCTCCCTCAACTTGAAGTATGGCCGCCCAGAAACGCCCGTCGTTGATGTCATAGAAAGCACGTGGATCGCTCAAGAACGGACCATTGGGATCACAGGAACCAGGATTGGGGACCCCAAAGAAGTTTTGTGCAGTCTTTGGCCATCCCGACTGGAGTGTGCCAGAAGTATTGTATACGGCAAACGACGTGTTGACGCCCTGGAGAACCCAACTCGTAGAGGCTGCCAGGGCCTGGTCAGGAGGCTCACAGCCACTTGGGGGGCAGATAGACGTTGAATCGGCCATGCCCTGGAAGCTTTTTATAACAGTTGGAGTATTAACCCTGGCACCTGGCGTAGCAGAATCGAGCTGGGTGGCAACCGGGGCGTTCCGGTTATGCGCCGCAGCCGCCTTATGCTGAGCATAGATTGCTGGGCTGACACCTGTGCGCAACGGAATAATCCTTGGATGACCATGCGATGACTTAGCTATCGCTTTCGGAACGTTCCGCATATTCACTGTATGCATACTCATCATACGCGCAGTGGCCGGTTTAGCAGAAGAGGTGATGTCTGTATTGGCGGCACTGCTATGCTGCCCTTTGGCAAAGACAAAATTTGCACCTAGCATGCTTGCTAACACTATTACCAGCGCTATAAACGAAATCACGTAACTCTTGTACCGTTTTAGCATTTAATTCTCCTCCTTAAGCAGAAACCAGAGTAATTTAACTTTGACCTCGAGGATCAGTCATCGGCTACCCAATCAGGGCAACTGTCTGTGGAGCGAAGCGAAAAACACACATGCACAATATAGAGGTGTACCAATCGGCAATGCAGTGGCAATCTAGTTAAGATTTGGTTAAGTTTCTACGAAGGTTGTATTATATTTCATTAAAGACGAAGCAAAGCACTACCCTGCAAACAGATACTATGTGTTATACTTGTTTCTATTAGTACCTGGGAACCTTGAAAGTAATGTATCCTAGATGATGTTTATGTCACGCTCGACACAATATATGCTGACCTGCCCATGTGGAGAGGTCTTTAGCAGTTCAATTTATGAATATGTCAACGTAGCGAAGGACCCACAGTTACTGTATACTGTGCTTGCAGGCTTGTTGAATGTATCCACCTGCCCTTCGTGTAATCGGCGTGCTGCTATCGCTCGTCCATTGATTTATTCTGATCCAGCGCGCAACCTGCTTGCTTATGTTCACCCGCGAGCCGATGCCCCTGAAGAGGCTCGATCGCTTATCCTGGAGAAGCTGCGAACCGTTTACATGAATATTGCGAATAATAATCCAGGTAGAAGCAAACAGAGTGTTAATGTTGAACAGGATGATGAGATGCCTGAAATTGTTGAGCGAGTCTGTACTACAGACCAGTATTCCGCCCACTTGGAGCAAGCTCCGGAGTTACCTCCCTTAAAAGTTGTCTTTGGATTAGATCAACTCAGTGAGCTTATCAATGTCTCTTTGAACCAGGATGAGCGCCTTGGGAAGCTGGCTTTAAGTACCCATAGTCGCAATGATGCTGAGCGTGGGCGAATGCTAGATATCGCCCGCAAACTCGCTTCAACGATGGAATGCCAGATAGAAGTAGAAGATATGCCTGGAGAGTATACCGTCTGGCTATATGGCTCTCGCCGCCAAATCGGGGTAATTATGCGCGAACTGGCAATACATGGATAGAGAGGAAGCATGATTACCGTCGGCGTACTGACTATCAGCGATAGTGGAGCAAAGGGTGAGCGACAGGATACCAGTGGCGAGAACATCCGTGGACTGGTGGCCCAGTTGCCCCAGGTAGTGATCAGTGCCGGTGCTATCATTCCTGACGAGCAAGAGCGTATTGAAGCTATTCTGCGCGAGTGGAGCGACGAGAAACACCTCCATCTCATCCTCACCACCGGAGGGACAGGACTGGCCCCAAGAGATGTCACGCCAGAGGCAACAAAAGCTGTGATTGACCGCGAGGCTCCCGGCATTGCCGAGGCCATGCGCATGATCAGTCTGCAAAAAACACCCTTTGGCATGCTTTCTCGCGGCGTAGTAGGCACGCGTGGGCGCACTTTGATCATCAATCTTCCTGGCAGTCCAAAGGCTGTCAAAGAGTGTCTTGAATATATCCTGCCTGTTTTACCTCATGCCATCAATTTGTTGATTGAAGGATCACGAGAACACTAGCCCATGTCTAAGGAATTCCCCACGATAAATCAGGGGACTACTATCATCTATCGCAATCACAGTGATAACGTATTTTCGCTTGCCTGGTCGCCTGATGGAAAATACATTGCCTCTGGTTCACGAGATAAAACTGTCCGCATCTGGGATGTCGCCACAGGAGAAGACTATTATATCTATCGAGGTCACAACAAATGTGTCCTTTCAGTAGCCTGGTCTCCTGGAGACGGAGCATATATCGCCTCTGGTGATACTGCTGGCATTGTGCAGGTCTGGGAGGCATTTACTGGGAGCAGCATCGTTAGCTATCATGGCCATACCCGCTTTGTGCGCAGTGTTTCATGGTCCCCCAACGGCCAATATATCGCCTCGGGTGGAGATTACGGCGATAGCACAGTGCAGGTGTGGCAGGCTTTTACGGGAGATCGGATCTATATACATGATCGTCAGTACAGGATTTTTTCTGTTGCCTGGGCGCCAGGCCTCCCTGCATCCTCATGCGGGCTGGCAAACCGCATTGCCTCAAGCAGTTTTGATGGTAGCGTGCAGGTATGGCAGGTCCCCCACGCGAACAGTATAGAGCACAATCTTTTCTCCTATCATGCTCATATTGGCCCGGTTTATGCCCTGGCCTGGTCTCCCGATGGCGCTCAAATTGTTTCTGGTGGGCATGATGCGATCTTGAGAATATGGAACGTTGCCGGGGACGGTAGTCTGGGTATCACTGGCAGCGCCGCCCGTACATATAGCGGCCATACTCGCCCCATAAAAGCTGTGGCCTGGTCTCTTGAGGGTAATCATATCGCATCAGGCGGTGACGACGCGACAGTTCAGATCTGGGAAGCCGCTACGGGAACACATGTCACTACATATGGTGGCCATACCAGCTGGGTGCGTGCTTTGGCCTGGTCACCCGATGGCAATTATATAGTTTCCGCCAGCGGCAATAGCGTGCATATGTGGCCAATCGGAATTCTCGCGGCCTGAAAGATCTTTAACTGCAATGACCTCTATTGTGCTGCCGCAAGCGTGGCTGAGGGCTCACGACTTTAATCATTTTTAGGAATGAAACTCGTTAGTAGTTCCGTTACGGGTAGAGATGGGAGCAGGCAGTACAGGCATTATTTGGCTGTTCTTAGAGATTTTCATTTCTGTCTCTGAATGCTCTTGTGCATCTAACACACTGAGGAATGTCTTTACGACGAGGGGATCAAATTGACTGCCAGCACAACGTTGTAATTCTGCTCTGGCATTGGCTACAGGCATCGGGTCACGGTATGATCTGCGTGAGACCATAGCATCATAGGCATCTACCACGGAAAGAATACGTGCGCTCATAGGGATGGCATCATACGCCAGTCTGGCTGGATAGCCATGCCCATCCCAATGCTCATGATGTGTAGCTACGATATGAGCCAGTTGCTCAAATATGCCACCAGCCTGAGCCAGAATTTGCTGGCCAATTTCTGGATGACGACGCATAATGGCCCATTCATCATATGTCAACGGGCCCTGCTTGTGCAGGATAGCGTCGGGGATGCCAATCTTGCCGATGTCATGCAACAATGCTGCCAGGGTGATTAAGCGAATCTCCTTCTCAGGTCGATTGAGCATATGAGCTGTGCTCTCGGCAAGTTGTACCATTCGCTGTGCATGAGCATTGGTTCCGTTATCATGCGCTGAAGCTGCTGCTATAAGCGCTCGCACAGTGGTAGATTCAGTTACTCTATTTACCTCATCAGCGCAAGGCATCTTCTCGCAAGAAGTCAACTCCAGGTCTGCAATGCAGACACAATTGCGCCCTGTGTATTTGGCCTGGTACATAGCACTATCCGCATGTTCGAGCAATGCTTCGCGGCTCACTCCATGAAGTTGATAGACCGCTACACCAATACTTGCCGTCACCTCTATGGGCACAACGGTGCAGGTTTCATCGTTTTCCCAGTAAAATGGCTGTGTTGCAACCGCCATTCGTAAGCGCTCTGCTGTCTGGCTTGCCTCACTCACATCAGCATCCGTCAATACAATTGCGAATTCCTCGCCTCCATAGCGCCCCGCGAAATCGCGTGGACGTAAGGTTGAGCACAATCGATTCCCAACCGCGCGTAAGATTACATCACCAGCACGGTGTCCCCAGGTATCGTTGATCTGTTTAAAGTAATCCACATCCACAAATAAAACAGCACAGGAGGCTTGTTCTTGCTGGCAACGTGTTAGCTCCTCGTCGAGCTTGTTCATCACTGCCCGGTGGTTCGGTAAACCGGTAATAGTATCAGTAACGGCTGCAAGCGCCTGTTCGCGATATAGCCAGTCTACCTCTGCCAATAGTACTTGTTGCTGGTCGTAAGCTTCTTGCAACTGTTCTCGCAGGGTCACCTCGCGGAAGTTAGCATGGCGCTGTTCTTCAAGCAAAGTATTGACACGTGCCACCTCGCTGGCTACCCACCCAATGGCAAGTGAAAACAGAATGACCCCTCCAACAAGCACCATCCATTGATCAGTTGGGATAAGCTCGGGATTCCAGGAGTGTGACACTGTTATCCACATCCCTGTAAGAGATGCTCCTGCACCGGTGATGGCCAGGCCGATCAAGATGCGATCCTGACAGTTATTGCGCTGGCCATCCGGCCCCTGGTTCACGTCTGGTGACAGGAGGCTTTCGTGCGCTGTAGAGAGGTCGTCATTGTAAGGGTGTGTTCGGATTTGGGAGGCAGGTGTGCTCTGTGCAGTGCGCTTGTAACGAAAGTAGAGCCCTAGCGTACAAAAGAACAGCAGCGCGGCAGAGAGCTCCCACAATGCTGCGGTTCCTGCCGACAATATGGAGCAGATTTCAGAAAGCAGATCTGCCGTGTGTACAAACTCTTCGAAGAGTTCCGGTATGGCTACGAAGGTCAACATTGCAATACCGGCAACGATAATGGCTTGTGTGATAGTGCTCAAGATAGGCACACCATGCCGGTTCAAGCGCGTCAAAGGTGTAGCGAGCTGGTAATCCTGTAAGAAAAGGACTAGCAGGCGAGAAAATAGCAGCAGCAAAGCAACGCTAATAGCGATCTGGCTGCATGCAAGCGCTATAGCAGCGACGGTGCCGGCAAGTGGCCCAAAGACCATCGAGATTGCTTGCAAACTTGCTGAAAATGCCCCTGCTTGTGTTCGCGGTACGATTATCATTACACCGAAAGTCCCCGCCAGGTAAGCGAAAAACACAAAAGCCACGCTCCACCAGATAGAGTGCCCCTGGGGACCGCGAAACTTCCCACCCATGAACAGTGGCATAAAGATTCCGAGGCATCCAAACAGGACAAGTCCATATACGCCAAAGTTATTGCCAGTGGGTTTTAAGTCATTCAGCGAGCGCAGTGAAACTGCCGCCGGGTGACCGCTCCAAAGCCACCAGCCCCCGGCTGCGCCCAGCATCATATAGAAGGAGTAATAGGGCACCGCGAGCACCAGGAGGATACGTTTGAGCCAGCTCAGTGGCAAACAGGCCATGACAGTTGCTACAAGTAGACCTGCCGTGATCAGCAGAAAATGTTCTGCGGAACTGGTGAACCACGCCGGAGCAAGGTATTGAACGGACATGATCCCAGTTCCTATGGCTATGATGATAGCAGTGCTGCCGGGCCACCAGGCGCAGAAAGCTGCTAAGAAGCTCCATTTGGCGCCCAGAATACGTATGACCCGGAAGTACGGAACTCCCTGTCCTGGAAAGCGGCCTACCAACCAGCGTATAACAAAGACACTGGGCAGAAGGAAGGTAAACAAAGCAAGTAACAAGTAGAAAAGCGCTGCCGGGCCAGCCGATTGTACGTTGGTAATAGTAGGAACGAACAATACGACTAACACCAGGAATCCTGTGAGATCTCGTCTGTCCAGCACAGCAGCCAGGTGTGTTGTATCTTTTCTCTCCTGCGAAATGGGCATAGGCGGCAGAAAAGGCAGTGGCTCCGTATTTATAGATGGATATCTTTCTATATTCCCCACGTTCTTCGCAGCATTGACTGTTGGCGCAACAGGTGGAGTTGTCCAATCAGAAGCCATGCACTCCTCCAAAAATACTGTTCCCCTAGGATAGCTAGAATGAGCGACAAAGATTGCTTATTGCAGACTAGAATTTCTGTCTGCAGGGATGCCTCTAGATTCCTATCGACAGAAATGATGCAGGGAATAGAGCAGTCACCGGAGAATAATAAATTAGGGGGAAGATTCTAATTATGC
>WNGQ01001191.1_pt1 | contig 26950 bp, 23 predicted proteins | sample 5407661 | NCBI WGS metagenome assembly WNGQ01 (sample SAMN13153382, study PRJNA577476) | soil metagenome | isolation source: 60 cm soil or saprolite under Garry oak tree replicate 2 | place: USA:California | collected 2016-06-15 | reverse complement strand
GAGTCAATGTGCAGGGCGTGTACATTGACGAGTGTCTCACTTGCGCGAGCAACTGGAGTATTATCGAGCTTCCATGCCGGCTGCGGCAGGCTGCCCTGCGGCTCGATGACACGGTGGATACCGAGGCTGGAGATGATATCCTGTTGTTCCGTTTCTGGTGATTGCATGTTTACCTCGTCCAATTACTGGTACTCAAAACGTTCGGGGTTCTCTTCAAGTTTCCGTGTAGTACCAGTCGCCCTGGCACTTCCCACGTATGCTATTCTTAATATGTGAGTAACACTCAGAATTATCAAATCACTGCGTAAGACCCTGTGGCTTTAGCCCTGGCGATATAAGCAGCGTTCCTTTTAAGGAAGCTTGAGAGGCTGGATAAACCCACTCTATTGACAATATATGGCTTAAAGCTGTATGCTGTTTCTATGAGTACAATTCGATACAAATCGAACCGAAACGTTTACTACTCCTGTAAGTACCACGTCGTCTGGTGTCCAAAATACAGACGCAAGGTACTGACAGAGGAAATAGTGCAACGCTTGGCCGTAATCATTCAGGAAGTGTGTCTGGAGCATCAGGCAGAAGTATTGAGCTTGGAAGTCATGCCCGATCATGTGCATCTGCTGATTGAGTGCGATCCACAATTTGGCATTCACCGGCTGGTACGGCTTGTCAAAGGCCGCTCGTCACGACTTTTGAGACAGGAGTTTCCGGTATTGAAGCAGAAGCTTCCAACATTGTGGACCAACTCGTATTTTGTTTCAACGGTAGGGGGAGCGCCACTCTCAGTCATAAAGCACTATATCGAGAATCAGAAACATGTCTAGCCTGAAAGCTTACAAGTACAGACTGTACCCGAACAAGAAACAAGCGGAGAAGCTCCAATGGACCCTGGATAGATGTAGAGAATTGTATAACGCAGCCATCCAGGAGAGGCGTGATGCGTGGCAGATGTGCCATGTAAGCATCAACTACAACCGACAGGCGGCCCAACTGCCAGAGATCAAAGAGATCAGGTCGGAATACAACGACATCCATTCTCAGGTGCTTCAGGATGTGCTTCGGCGGGTAAAGAAAGCGTTTGATGTCTTCTTTCGTCGAGTCAAAGAGGGACAAGCGCCGGACTATCCGCGCTTCCAGGGCTACGGGCGCTATGACTCCTTCACCTTTCCACAGTCGGGCTTTTCTTTGACCGAGGATAACCGGGTGTGTCTCTCCAAGATTGGGTCCATTAAAGTCAAGTTCCCCAAAGGCAAGAAAGCCCGCCCGCCGATGGGTGAGATGAAGATCTGCATGATCAAGCGAGAAGCGCAGAGCTGGCATGTCATTTTCACCTGTGAGGTGGAGCAAGCAATCGTCTTCCATCCGCGAGAAGAAGCCGTGGGCATTGACCTGGGTTTGCTCCATTTTGCCACCCTCTCAGATGGAAGCACGATCGAGAACCCGCACCATTTGCGCAATAGTGAAAATAAACTCAAGGATTTGCAGGAGGCTCTCTCACGCAAAAAGCGGGGATCGAAACGACGGAGAAAGGCCGCACAACGAGTTGGCAAGGTTCATCGGCATATCCGTAACCAACGCAAGGACTTTCAGCACAAGGAAGCCCACAAGCTGGTGAGCAAATATCAGACTATTGCCTTTGAAAAGCTTGCTCCATCGAATATGAGCAAGCGTCCAAAGGCGAAGCAAGATGAAGAAACCGGGCAATACCTGCCAAATGGAGCCAGTGCGAAAGCTGGTCTGAATAAGAGCATCCATGATGCTGGTTGGGGCCAATTCCAACAGATCTGTGTGAACAAGGCAGAGTGCGCTGGTTCACGTATCCTGTTCGTCTCCCCCAAATATACCAGCCAGATGTGTAGCGGCTGTGGTGCGATTGTCAAGAAAGGGCTAGAGGAGCGCTGGCATGAATGCTCCTGTGGCTGCTCTCTGGATCGTGACCACAATGCTGCCATTAATATACTCAGGCTTGGATTGCAAGCCATCGAAAAAGCACCCGCGCTCGGACGGAGCGCTCAGAGGACGCGCCTCTGAGAAGCCACCGCATTGTATGCGTGGGGAGTCGTCACGCGACAAGGATGTTAGCCATGGTAGTACCACAACGGCATGATGGAGAGCCAGAAGAAGCAGCAATCGTAGCGCAGGCCGTACCGTCGATTTTTAGTGATGACGACCTCTACCTGTTTGGGCAGGGCAAGGAATACCGCATCTACGAAAAGATGGGCGCTCACCCACGCACCGTCAATGGGGTGAAGGGCGTCAATTTTGCTGTCTGGGCACCTAACGCGCAGTCTATTTCGGTTATTGGCGACTTCAATAACTGGAATCGTAGTGCCAATCCGATGCACAGGCGGCATAACGACCTGGGTGTGTGGGAGTGCTTCATAGCGGGACTAGAGACTGGTATCCTCTATAAGTACGCTATCTTCTCACGCTTCAAGAACTACGCTGTTGATAAGACTGACCCCTATGGTTTTGCCATGGAACTGCGGCCACAGACGGCCAGCATTGTAGCTGACATCCACCAGCACAAGTGGCAGGACGAGAGTTGGATGCAAGAGCGGTCCCGGCACCAGCAACTGAGTTCGCCCATTTCTATCTACGAGGTGCACCCTGGCTCGTGGCGGCACATGCCCGAGCGCCACAAGGAGGGCGCAGCGGAAGAAGATCGCTATATGACCTATCGCGAACTGGCTCACGCGCTGGCACCGTATGTCAAAGACATGGGATTTACGCACGTTGAACTGATGCCCATTACCGAATACCCCTATGATGGCTCCTGGGGATACCAGGTCACCGGCTATTATGCTCCGACCAGCCGCTTCGGCACGCCCGAGGACTTCCAATACTTTGTAGATTACATGCACCGGCAAGGTATCGGGATCATTCTGGACTGGGTGCCTTCACACTTCCCTAAGGATGGCTATGCCCTCAACTACTTTGACGGGACGCATCTTTACGAATATGCTGACTGGCGCAAGGGCGAGCATAAAGAATGGGGTACACTCGTCTTCGACTACGGACGCAGCGAAGTACGCAACTTTTTGATAGCCAGCGCGTTGTTCTGGTTGAAAGAGTATCACATCGACGGGCTGCGCGTAGATGCCGTGGCGTCGATGCTCTACCTTGATTACATGCGTCCAGCCGGTGAATGGGTCACGAACCAGTACGGAGGCAGGGAACACCTGGAAGCAGTAAATTTCCTACGCCAGCTGAACGAGGCAGTCTATGCATACCAGCCGGGAACACTCACGATCGCAGAAGAGTCCACAGCCTGGCCGCTGGTGTCTCGTCCCACCTACCTGGGCGGATTGGGCTTCAGTATGAAATGGAACATGGGCTGGATGCACGATATGCTTGAATATATGCGCCTGGACCCCATTCACCGGCGCTACTACCATAATAATGTCACTTTTTCGTTGATGTACGCTTACTCCGAAAACTTCGTGCTGCCGCTCTCTCATGATGAAGTTGTGCACATCAAGGGTTCTCTGATTAACAAGATGCCCGGCGACCTGTGGCAGAAATTCGCGAACCTGCGGGCTTTTTACGGCTATATGTGGGGACATCCCGGCAAGAAGCTGCTCTTCATGGGTGGGGAATTTGGCCAATGGCACGAATGGAACTATAAAGAGAGCCTGGATTGGCACCTGCTCGAGCCCCCAAGTGACCCTCATCATGCCCAACTTCGGGATTTCTTGCACGAGCTGAACCGGATTTACCAGCAGGAGCCGGCCTTGAGTGAGATGGACAGCGACCCGGAAGGTTTCTCCTGGATCGATTGCCACGACTCAGATAACAGCGTGGTCTCATTCATGCGCTGCAGTAAAAAAGAAGAGGATACACTGGTATTTATTTGTAACTTCACTCCCGTACCTCGCCACGGTTATCGCCTGGGCGTGCCACACGCGGGAGAGTACTTTGAATTGATCAATAGCGATGCGCACCGCTATGGCGGAAGTGGGTTAGAGAACAAACAGCCGATGCCCAGTGGGGCAATCAACTGGCAATCGTGCCCGCATTCCATCCTCCTGACGTTGCCTCCTCTGAGTACGGTAGTGCTTAAGCGCCGTCCACAGGTCGAGGAGAAAGAGCAGTTCGTTTCGTAGACAAGCAGAGTAGAAAGGAGAGCGGCGATATTGCTCTCTACTGCAAAGCAGGAATCTCTATCCGCCGCATATATATATGAGTCGTAATCATACTAATCATTACAGGAAGAATGGAGGGACATCCCGCTTGCGTCAAGCAAAAGGCCGGCGTCCACCAACAGAGGACGAGCGATTATTACACCGCCCTTCGCAGCCACTGATCAGCCCGGCAGCGCCGATGCCGCAGGAACAGGTAAGGGAGGAAGAACACGCTTTTGAGCGTGCGATGCATTTAGACTTCACACTCACTGACCCGTGGCGCGTATTCCGTATCATGAGTGAATTTGTAGAAGGCTTTGATACACTCTCTCACATCCCGCCCGCTGTCGCAATCTTTGGTTCTGCACGTGTGAAACCCGGGGATTCCACCTATATCGCCGCGGTGGAGACAGCACGTTTGCTGGCAAAGGCTGGCTTCGCCATCATAACCGGTGGCGGACCTGGTATCATGGAAGCTGGCAACAAAGGCGCGCAGGAAGGTGGAAATATCTCGATTGGCTGCAATATTGAACTTCCCTTTGAGCAGGGCCCAAATCCCTACCTTGACATCTCTCTTGACTTCCGCTACTTTTTCGTGCGCAAAACGATGTTCGTCAAATACTCCGAGGCCTTTGTAATTTTTCCAGGAGGCTTTGGCACTATGGATGAACTCTTTGAGGCGCTCTTGCTGATTCAGACAAAAAAGGTCAGCCATTTCCCTGTTATTCTTTATGATTCGAAGTACTGGGGAGGGCTGATTAGCTGGATTCGCGACATAATGCTGGCTGGCGAGAAGATTCTTCCCCGGGATGCTGGTTTGCTGCTCCTGTCCGATGACCCTCACGAGATTTGCAAAATCGTCGTTGAAGCCTATCAGGAGGGTTATCGCCAGGAGCGCGAGAATCCAGCATTGCATCGCGAGCAATCGATTCGATGATCTTTGCACTTGACTCACAACGGGAATGGAGTTTTCATTCAGTCAGCATTTACATGCATGTCTTTGCGTCGATCTACAACCCTCCAGATGGAGAGGGATGATGGTGAGCAAATGACAAAGAAACCTGGTTCTCAATGAGCGAGACAGTCATAGCTCGCAGCAGCTATGCGCTCGTACTGGCCACCTGTATTGCCGGCTCATCTCGTTGTATAAGTGGGGGTTGTGAAGGCCGCATTTCGCCACGTTTCATCTCCTTGAGAACGCCTAGCACGTACGGTTCATAGTCCACCTGCATGGTGTGGCGAGGAGAATTGCCATAGCGCTTGCGCATATTTTCCCGTTCGCGCTGGATATCCTGCAGCATTTCGCTTAGCGATGGCAGCGTATACTTGCCCAACAGGTATTTGCCGACCCATTTGCTTTGCAATTCAGCGAGCGGCATAATTGCGCCGAGGGGCTGCAGCAGGCCTATGAAGAACAGGTCGGGATAACGCGGGTGGAAAACCCGGCGGAACAAGGGCAGGTCGTTGTTCCTGGCTTCGACGACTTCTGGTTTGAAGAAGGGGAACGTCACTTTATAGCCGGTGCAATAGATAATGCTGTCTATCCGCTCCCGGGTACCATCCGTGAAGATAACGCCTTTCCCGTCAAGGAGCTGGATGTTCGGCTTGGGTTTGACGCGGCCATGGGTAATGCGATGGAGGATTTCTGAGCTAACCGTCGGATGTGCGTGCAGGACAGGATGATCGGGCGCTGGCAATCCAAAGTCCGTGAGCTTGCCGACCTGCAGCCGCAGGATCGGGCCAAACAGTTTACGCTGCACCGACCACGGAATGAATTTTGGAATGGCCTGCTGGTCAAGCGGCCTGCCGAGAACATACTTTGGGATGATGTGGAAGCCGCGCCGTACTGACAGGTAGGTCATCACCGAGACACGCGATGTCTCAACTGCGATATCCATAGCCGAGTTGCCAAATCCCACGACCAGAACGCGCTTATCCACGTAGGGACCTGGTATTTTGTAGTAGTGGCCGTGAATGACCGAGCCATCGAAGTGTCCTTCAAAGGGAGGTTCAGGCCAGCGAGGATCCCAGTGGTGACCGTTGGCCACCAGTAGAGCGCGATAGCGATATGTAGAGCCATCGTGCAGTGTGATTTCCCAACCGCCTCCCTGCAGGGGTACGGCAGCAGTGACTTTCGTGTTAAAACGGATGTGAGGCCTGACGTTGAAATGCTCGACGTAATTATTGAAATATTCGGCAATCTGCGTGTGATGTGGGAAAACCGGGTAGTGGTCAGGCATGGGATAGTCCGAGTACTGCATACGCGGCTTTGAGGTGTTGATGAAGAGCGAGTAATAAGCGCTGGACATGCCATTGGGGTTCTCATAGACCCAGTTGCCACCAACGCGGTCGCCTGCTTCGTAGCAGTCAAAGGGAATGCCATAATCTTTGAGCACTTTAGCGGCTGTAATACCAGACGAGCCGGCACCAATGATACAGGCGCGATTCGGGATGTCAAGCATGCTTTTCGTTTCCTCTCCCCGAAAATAAGGTAGCTCACTATATGGCAGGGTTCTTACATTTAAAGATATATTATGCAGGTACAGTTTGCAAGGGGTGTCCGTCGAGTTTTTGCACGAACATGAGAGGGGCAAGCAGTTCTCATGGCGGGGGCAAGCAGATCATGACAGGGGGCAAGCCCTGTTACTACTATACCTTGGGCCCTGAAGGTGCTCGGTACAGGCCTGTGTTGTACGACTGATTACAAACGGCAACTCCTGGTGAACTTTCTCCGTATATATGGTAGTGTTTTCCATTTTATGGCATTTTTATCAGAGCGTGTCTGATTCTCAGAGGCTTCGCCTCTCTCACCGGGTGCTCGCGCGGCGAAGCCGCGCAAAAAAATTATTATGTTGTGTAGAAAATGCGCGAAGCACATTTTCTACACAACATAATACATCAGGTGAGCGCTGCAGGCGCGAGCAAGCGAGCGTGATGGCAAGCAGACAGACTCTCATACATCGAGGAAGTAGACATGCAGAACCAGCAGGAATTTTACAATACATCTAACACACCGGAGGAGACGCCGGTGCCTCTCAATGGGCGCCAGAGCAATACCGACCCTCGCGAACAGACACCATCACAAGAGTATACGTACCGTTCCTATGAAGAAGGCTATACTGACCTGAGCGAACGAGATTTCTGGCCACAGGAGGGTGAGAAGCTGCGGCCAGAGCCGAAAAACCAGAAAAGTATGGGCGGACTGCTGGCACTGGTAGTGCTGCTGTGCGCGGCCTTTATTGCAGGGAGCTTCTTCGGCGTGGTTCAGAGCTGGCTCACCTGGGTGGTGGTGATTGTGCTGATCATAGCCGGGCTGGCCGCGCTGGCTACAAACTGGCGTGTCGTGACCATTCCCATGCCCACGCGCACCTTCCAGATCATGGAACACGCGCGGCTGGTGATCGACAATGGAGCCGGGAACGTGGCTATTCGCCGGGGAGAAGAGGGCATGGTGAGCGTGAGCGCGACCCAACGCGCTAGCGGCATTGGCATCGATACCGAGCACATGCAGATAAACTACAACCAGTATGGCGACACACTGGACATCTCAAGCCACATGACCTGGAGCATCCTCCAGTTTGGTCTGCGCACTGTCGATTTCGAGATCACCGTGCCGTCCAGTTGTGATGTACAACTGAAGAATGGCTCGGGACGAGTCGCGGTACGGGGCACCAGCGGCGAGATTCGCGTGCGCACCGGCAGCGGCAGGGTGTACGCGCACGACCTCCAGGGGCTGATCGCGATGAAAACCGGCAGTGGGCGCATCGAAGCCAGCAACCTGCAGGGTCTGATCGATCTGCGCACCGGCAGTTCGCGCATCGAGGCTCAGAATCTCCAGGGCCAGACCAACCTGCGCACCAGCAGTTCGCGCATCATGCTTGGAAAGGTGCGCGGCCAGCTCACAGCACAGACCGGAAGTGGGCGTATCGAAGTCAGCCAGGCCGTATTAAGCGGGGAATCGTTTTTGAAAACCGGCAGCAATGCGATTACCTTTGACGGTTCGCTGGACGCGCTCGGCAGCTACAAGTTCCAAACCGGGAGCGGCGAGATTAACCTCAGATTGCCTGATGACGCGGCATTTAGCCTGGATGCAAGGACCGGCTCAGGCGGTGTGTACAATGAATTTGGCAGCAATGAAGTAGGTAATGGGCCGCACGCGCCACTCAAACTCAGAACCGGCAGCGGCGGGATTCGCATCTATCGATTGCTTAATGGAGTATGACAACGATTTGTACCATTTTGGGCCATTTCTCCAGCTTATGTGACCTTTGATTGTCAAGTATCAAATTATACCGCTTGTCGAACAGTCACTGGATTTCGGACGATGTTGCCTTTCTTGCGGAAGTGGACCCGGGTGCCGGACGACTACGAAGAGATCTACCAACAGATGCTCAGCGAGATGCAACAACCGGACTTTGTGGCAACAAGCAGCTATCTCACAGCCCGAGGGGACAAGCCAAGGAAGAAGCCGCAAGAGCGCTGAGTACGTTTGAGAGGGTTCAGTTCAACAGGATTTGATATGACGGATTACTGGTCCACCATGGCAATCAGCCCGGCGAGGAGCGCGGCACGCGGGGCTATGCTGCTTGCCAGCAAGTATTCTTGCGGGCTGTGGTCGAGCCCACCAATTGGCCCCAGGCCATCGAGCACAGGAACACCATAAGTGGAAGCATAGCTGCCATCTGAAGCGCCGCCGGTCAGCACATGATTGACAGAAAACCCCAGCATACCAGCTATCTGCTGGGCCTGGACCACCAGCTTCAAGCTCTCAGGAGTACGGACCATGGGCGGCTTGAAATTGGGCTCGCTCTCAAGCCTCAACTCAACCCCTGGTACTTTCTGTTGCCTCATCAACTCCTGCCATTTTGCCTCTATAGCAAGCTTGTCCTCGATACGCAGGAAGCGCAGGTCAAAGCGCACCTGTGCCAGGTCGGGCACTACGTTGGGCAGTGTGCCGCCGGAGATGACGCCCGCGTTCACAGTGACGCCTTCGCGCCACCCGTTCAGGCTTTGAAATTGCAAGGTCTGGTGAGCCAGCTCTACGATGGTATTGCGGCCCTTCTCTGGCTCAACACCCGCGTGAGCGGAGCGTCCATGAGCGGTGAGCGTATACCAGGCATTGCCCTTGCGGGCGCTCACGATATCGCCGTTTGCGCGCGCCGCCTCCAGCACCAATGCTCTCTGGCAATTGAGACAAGCCTGCTGCATGATATCTGCGCAGTGGCGCTCGTAGATCTCCTCGTCGGATACACAGAGGAAACGCAACTCACCGAAAGAGCGATACCCCGCGGCCAGCAGCGCTTCGATCGCGTAGACTGCAGAGAGGATACAGCCCTTCATATCACAGGTGCCAGGACCCAGGATGGTATCACCCTCGACCCGCAGCGGCCTGGCGGTGGCAGTACCGGCAGGGTAAACGGTATCGATATGTCCCAGCAATAATACATTCCCACGACCATTGCCCTTCAATACGCCATAAAGATCATTGCCCCATTTTTCACGTTCTATACTCGTTGCTTCCACCCCCATATGTTGGAGGCGCCGGGCCAGCCAGGCGGCTACGGCATCCAGGCCGGGTTTATGATAGCTATATGAGTCAATTGCGCACAGCGTACGCAATTCTTCGATATATTGCGGCAAATGCTGTTGTACATAAGCCTCAACGCTTAATACAAGGGACATCATGATGAACTCCTCAAACCAGGGTTTATCTCCATTAGGATACTGGTGGCATGGACACAATGCATTGCCATTGATGCCAGCGTTGCCGGTACCATTATACGCACATTTCGCTCCCATGGAGAAGGTAAAGATGAGGCACTCCTTCTTTTATGGCTATCACGTAAAATAGACATGGAAGCTTATTCTTGTGAGGGAGAAAAGAAGAACGATAGGAGAAAGAGCATGGAACTGAACTGGAAGCAAAGCGATGCAGTTGAAAATGCAGTCGTGGTCACAACCATTGACGCACATGCAGCAGGTGAGCCATTACGGATCATCACCGGTGGGTTGCCTGAACTACCAGGCGCGACCATATTAGAGCGCAGGCGCTTTATGCAACAACATTTTGATCATTTTCGACGAGCCTTGATGTGGGAGCCGCGAGGACACCGCGACATGTATGGATGTGTATTGACCCAGCCAGTGACGCCCGGGGCTGATTTCGGTGTCCTGTTTATGCACAATGAGGGCTATAGCACGATGTGTGGTCATGGTATTATTGCTTTAGTAACCACACTTTTTGAGATGGGCGCGTTAGCCGTGACGGGCCAGCAAACTCCTGTAAATCTTGATACGCCAGCAGGGCTCGTTCGTGCTACAGCCCATTTTGATAGCAGTGGGCACGTAAAGCATGTCTCGTTTTTGAATGTGCCTTCGTTCTTGTATGCTCGTGATATAAAGCTTGAAGTGGCGCCATATGGGTACTTGACGGTGGATGTGGCCTTTGGCGGCGCATTTTATGCTTTCCTACCCGCGGAGCAGGTGGGATTGCGCGTTGTACCCGAAGAGATACAGGAGCTTGTGACAGCAGGCGAGGCGATTAAAAAGGCCGTTAATGCAACGCTGTCTATTCAGCATCCCCTTGAGCAGGATTTGAGCTTTCTTTATGGCACGATCTTGACCGGCCCACCTGAAAATCCGGCTCACCATAGCCGGAATGTGTGCATTTTTGCCAATGCCGAGGTGGACCGTTCACCCACAGGAACGGGAGTTTCAGCCCGCCTCGCGCTTCATCATGCGAAAGGTGAGATTACAGACGGTCAGCAAATCATCATTGAAAGTATTTTAGGGGCCGCCAGCACGTTCAGTGGGCGAGTTGTCGGCCATGCAGAGCTTGGGCCATATCAAGCGGTTGTACCCGAAGTAAGTGGAAGGGCATTCATCACAGGGTGCCATGAGTTTGTCATTGACCCCAGCGATGAACTAGGACGAGGGTTCTTTCTCTCGTGAGCTTCCTTTCCTCTCTCTGCCAGAGGGCACCACGGTGTCTTTAACACCAGGAATGGGGCTCTCCCCCAGATTAAGTGTGCCTGCTTGCTTGTAACTTGCTTCACTGTGCCAAAGCACTTTCTTCGCATGCTGACCGCCTGTTGCAGAAGGTGCAAAGGCGGGTGCGAAAAAGACCAGATCAATTCCGAAAGTTCCAGAAGTTTGGCTGTTCGTAACGCTTTGCGTAACAATTTGGGGACGTTTGCTGTGCTATACTACTAGCACATGTTCAGGAAGAAAGCTGTATCTTATGGCAAACTCACGTACGAAAAGGGCAAAAGCGACGGATACAGCGAAAGCAAAAAGCAATACGCCCTTGCACGACCGGGGACTGTTCATTGCCAGAACAATCTGGATACTCATAGCGCTTATTGATCTGGTGACCCTAGTGGTTAGCATACCTGCAATGGCGATTCAGGTGCATCTGGCATGCCTTGATCCAACAAGAGCAACCTGTAACGAGTACCAGCTTTTTCCGGTACAAATGGCCGCGGCGCGGTTCTTTGGTATCTCACTGGATGCCTACGCAGCATATACTCTGACCTGTGACCTGCTGATTACACTGCTGCTTTTGATCACTGGAGCCCTGATCTTCTGGCACAGATCGGCTGAGCGGATGGGACTCTTTGTTTCGATCCTGCTGATCACCTTTGGCGGTTTGGGGGTTGACCTGGTGCATATCAATGCACTCTCTGTTTTTTCTTCCTCGTCCGGTCTCCTTTCCCTGATCTACAACTTTCTCAACATCTTCGGGGGGATTATTGGCCTGCTTCAATGGCCTGCACTCGGTTTGTTCTTCTGTACCTTTCCCGATGGGCGTTTTGTTCCTCGTTGGTCCTGGATACTTCCTGGTCTTTTTATTGTTCAGTTTGTTTTTTACGTCTTACCTCCTCCCTGGAACTTCTTGAACTGGCCACCACTGCTCCAGTTGCTAGAAGAACTTCTTGTCTATGGAAGCACAATAAGTACACAGATCTACCGGTATTTCTTTGTTGCGTCACCGATGCAACGTCAGCAAATTAAATGGCTGACGTTCGGTTTCGCCCTGACCATCTTTGTTTTCCTTCCTCTTGAGAGCCTTCTTCAGGCTCAGGCGCTTCATGATCCGCATTCTCTCATCCAATTGTCCGTCCCGTTCACGACGATGCTCGATTATCTGCCCATCCCGCTCTCTATCGGCATCGCCTTGTTGCGCTACCGGCTCTGGGATATCGACGTGCTCATCAACCGCGCGCTGGTCTATGGTCTCTTAACGCTCGTCCTGGCGCTGGTCTATGCCGGGCTGGTCTTTGGCGCACAGGCGCTGCTCGTGGGAATCATTGGGCACAATGACGGCATTGTAATCGTTGGCTCGACCCTCATCGTGGCCGTGCTCTTCCAGCCCTTGCGCCATCGCATTCAACGGGTCATTGATCGCCGCTTCTACCGTCGCAAGTACGACGCAGCCAAGACGCTCGCAGCTTTCAGCGCAACATTACGCAATGAGGTGGACTTGGATCAGTTGGGGGAGGAACTGCTAGCAGTGGTCCAGGAGACGGTGCAACCAGCACATGTCTCGCTCTGGTTGCGCCCAACTGAACCAGCCAGAAAAGACCAGACGACTTGGAGCAGCCCTCCTCCGCTCTCTGAAGGGAGCGAACAAGGCTAGCTGGCATGCAGCACACGCAGTCGAAGCAGATCAAATGTGGCCCGGCCAAACATCAGCCGTTGTTGGAGCTTCAGTCAATTGACCTGAGCTTCCACCTGGCCGTTCCAGCCAGTGCCTGTGACCGTCACTTTTGCATGCCTGCTTCCACCTGCAAGATCGTGATTCCAACCATAACCGACAGGCAGCCCGCGATCTGCCACACGTCCAGGTGTTGCCCCAGCCAGAAGTAAGCGATTACACCGCCAGCTACCAGCTCCAGCATACTTACAATAGCAACGCGCGTGGCATCGACGCGGCGTAACGAAGCCAGCACAAGCGAAAACGGGATGGCCATACCTACGATGCCTACCACGGCTATCAACAACAGGTGAGGTATCGTCCAGGTGCTGGCCGGGATAATCCAGGGCGGCTGCACAATCAGCCAGAAGATGCCAGCTACAAACGCGCCATACGTGGTAGCGGTGAGAGCGGGCAGATCTTGCCCGACGCGGCGTCCCATCAGCAGGTAGACGATAAAGGCAACGATAGATAGCGAGGCAAAGAGCAAACCTATGCTGTCCAGGCCATTGAGGCTATTCCGCCAAACGCCCGTCAGCAGTATGATGCCGCCAAAGGTAAATGCCAGGGCTGTGATGACAAACGTCGAAGGTATCTTCCTGCGCCAGATTGCCTCGCCAAGCGTCATCCAGGCTGGGGCGCTGAACTGGATCACATAGGCTATGGCGAGCGGTAAGCGGCTGATCGCTACAAAGTATGTGAAGGTGACCATTGCCAGGGATAGGCCAAAGAGCACGATCCAGCCCCAGTAGCGACGCTGAAGCTTCAGCCCTTGACGCTGTCCTACCAGCAGCACAGCCAGCAAGGAAACGCCACCTATAAGCATGCGAAATTCCACAAGCGTGACAGGCGTAATGCCCTCGTCGAAGAGCAGCCGCGAGAGATTCCCGTTGAAGCCGAAGAGCAAGGAGGAGGCTACTACCATCAGGTAACCCGCCAGGCGCCGGGTAGTAACCTGCCTTTCGGGACCCATTAGAGCATGCCGCCACAGAGACTACAGTAGCGCCGGTTTGTCTGCTCGCGCCCACAATGGGGGCAGCGTACGAGGCCCGAATCGGTCTCCGACGACGCCGAGGATGTAGACACGTTGCCGTTCGACCGGCTTGTATCGTACCCGGCGGCCCGCGGGTAACGGCCTTCGAAGATATCGTTGTATTCGCTGGTGCCGGACCAGTTGACAATCTCACGGGCGCGTACGATGGTCAAGGGATGGTTCACCCCGGCTATCAGAAACGCTTTGTAAACACGGTCGAGCAAGCTGATATCTACCTCTTCGTAGAGGTCGGCCTGTTTCAAAAACTCCGACGCGCTCATCTGGTCGCGTTGAAAGAGTGTCCCGCCGGCAAACTTCATCATCAAGGTGAGCATTACCTGTGAATCCTGCACTGCTAGCAGCGCGGCGCGATCGGCAGTAAACTCTGATTTGCGGTCCCACTCTAATAGGGCCGCTTCGATACCTCTGCCAACCAGGCCGCCTATGCCCAGCGTCATTTCGCTGATGATGGTAACCAGCAGGCTGATAGCGCGCGCCATGGTTTTGTAGAGCACATGCCCCGATTTGATGTGGCCGATTTCATGGGCGATTACCGCCAGCACTTCATCTTCATTCAGCAGATCGAGCAGGCCGGTAGTGACGACAATGTAGGGGTGGTTATGCCCACTTGTAAAGGCATTGGGGACAGGAGTCTGTGCGACGTAGAGTTCCGGTTCGCGCACATCGAGGATAGCACTGGCTTCGCGCAGGAATCCATATAACTGCGGGCATTGTGTTTTGGATACGCGGACGGTCTGGGCCACATTCTGGATGTAGGCGACGCGCTCGGGGAGGAGTTCGATGAATTTACGTATAACGATATCAAGGCCGGGGACTCGCTGCAGCGCCCCAAGTGCGGCCCGGTCATAGGGATGCTGGAGAGATACCGGGTCTAAACCAGGAAAGCGTCGCCGCGCCTTAGGCTGAGCGGTGGACATGCAGGACTCCTTCTAGTGCCCAGCGACTACAGCTCAAAATCAACCGTCACGCGGGGCAAATTCAGTTGTGCTGCCGCGCGCGCCCATGTCCGTATCGCCTGGGCCACAATCTCATTATCATGAGGCTGTTGCAGTTTCTCACGCTGCACTACTCGTTTCGTCATCACTTGTATACGCCAGACCCCATTCGTACGTTGCAAGCCGGATGGGTTGGCCACCCGCAGAAGTGTAGCAATACGGGGAGATTGACGATTAATGACCTGGAGGATATCTGACCAATGCTCATGCAGCACACAGGTAAATTGTTCTGCAAATTCATCGTAGCGAGCACGCGGCTTCTGCTCCACGGGGTGCCTCCTCGTCTGACTCAAGGTGACTGGCATATACAGAGTATAACACATCTTCTGAAAATGTGCTTATGGACGGGTTCTCCTGTTGCAGGGTTTTTCGAGAGTTACATCTCGAGATCCTTGTTCGCGCCTGCGGCGCTCACAGATGCAAAGCGGCTCGCATGTGAGCCGCCCTATACCAAAAGGCGACTTTAGAAAAAGCCCTGCTCCTGTTGCTTGCCGTGTTTTGTTGATGCTCGTGATATACTCATCTTATTGCTTTTCCATTACCGAAGACTACTTGTATAAGAGGAGGACGCATCATGCAAGACAGCATTCAGGTAGCAGCCGCGCAAAATGGATTGACGCTTAAAGCGTTTCGCGGGGACGGGGGGGTGCTATTGGCCTTCGACCTCGATCAACATCTTACTTCAAACCTCGCTGGCTTTGCGGTGCAGTGTACTCCTCCCAATGGATCCGCCACCTACCTACTGAATCGCCTCAGCTTCGACATAGCTATCACTGCTGCTACCACGCCGCAGGAGCGCCAATGGACTCCTTCCAACCTGGCGCCCTTTCAGAAGTTCCGCTGGATGCACTTTCCCGCCGACCTGGCGCCAGGGGCATATAGCTATACGGTCACTGCCATGTATTTCGGGCCCGGTGGGCCCACCCAGCTCACACCCGGAGTCTCTGCCAACATCTCCCTGGAGCTGGTACCCTCGCAGCCGCAGTTTCAGCGCTTTGAGATGGGTTTCACCCGCGGCGATCTCTCGTCTCAAGCCTATGCCGCCAAGTTCAAGAATGCTGCCATCGAGCCGGCAGGCGCCAAGACGCTCAACTATGATACAGCACCCTTCGAGGCGCAGTACGCCTGGCTTGGTTATCATGCCCGCAAGATGATGTTCGGATTCCTCCAGGAGTGCCTGGCCGATCCCCAGGTCACCGTGGACCTGTTTGCTTATGATCTCGACGAACCGGACATCGTGCGTTTGCTGCAGCAGTTCGGGCCCCGCCTGCGTGCCGTGCTGGACAACGCGCCGCTCCACACGAAGGCCGGGGCGGTGGAACCCGAGGCGAAGGCGCGTCTCATCGCCTCGGCCGGGGCGGCCAATGTCATGGCAGGCCACTTCAAACGCTTTGCCCACGATAAGGTGCTGATCAAGAAGGACAAGGATGGCAAGCCGATCAAGGTCCTGACGGGGTCGGCCAACTTCTCGGTGCGTGGCCTCTACGCCCAGGCCAATAACGTGTTGATCTTCGATGATCCGGGTACTGCCGTTCTCTATGAGCAAGCCTTCGAGGCAGCGTTTACCAACATGGCGCACGCGGCCCACGCGCAGAGCGCGGGCCAATGGTTCGACGTGGCTATTCCAGGGCTACCGCCGTTCTCGGTCAGCTTTGCGCCGCACAGCAATGCGAGCATCTCACTGAACAAGGTGAGCGCGGCGATCCAGAACGCCCAAAGCTCGGTCCTGTTCGCGGTGATGGAGCTTGACGGGGGCGGCAATGTACTCAAGCAACTGCGCGAGCTGGCCGGGCGAGATGGGATCTACTCCTATGGCATCACACAGGCGATGAAGTCGAGCCCTCCCGGCCAGGACGGTTCACCTGAGTCGACGGGTGTCAACCTGTACAAACCGGGACAGAGCAATGGTGTTCTCACTTCGTTTGCCTTCCTTAAGAGGCAGGTGCCCGCGCCGTTCCAGGCTGAGTGGGGTGGTGGGATGGGCCAGGTGATCCATGACAAGTTCATCGTGGTGGACTTCAACGACCACATGCCGCTGGTTTTTACCGGATCCTCAAACCTGGCCGAGGGCGGCGAGACGGCGAATGGGGACAACCTGCTGGCAATCGCCGACCGCGCCACGGCCATTGCCTATGCAGTGGAGGCAATCCGCCTGGTCGATCACTACCACTTTCGTGCCTCTATGCAGTCGGCAACAGGGGAGCAGCCGCTCAAGCTGAAACCGAACGAGGCCAACTGGTGGGCACCCTACTACGACTCGACCGACATCAAGTCTCGCGAGCGCACACTGTTCAGCCGTTGACGCAGGCCTGATGAGGTATGGTCACGGCAATACCGAGCTCGCGTCTGATAGAGGCTATAAGAAAGAGCCGTGAGTACCCCCTTGTTCCTCTATCGTTGATACTGAGGAGATCATCATGGCACTCATCGATAGCCGGCTGGCACGCCTGGCGCAGGTATTGGTGCATTACTCTTTGAATGTACAGCCAGGCAACCTTGTCGCCATCCATGGTGGCATCGAGGCCATTCCGCTGCTGGGTGAAGTTTATCGCGAGATCCTGCGCGCCGGTGGTCATCCCCAGTTCAACCTGGAGGTCGAGGAGGCACGCGAAATTTACTTGAAAGAAGCCAGCGATGAGCAGCTTGATTTCGTCTCACCGGTCACGCAACTGATCAATGAACGCTACGATTGCCTGCTCTATGTTGACGCCGAAACCAATACCCACCGGCTCTCGCGCGTGGACCCTGTGCGAGCCGCGAGGCGTCGCAAGGCCCACGACGCTGTGGACACCTTGTGGTCACAACGGGCAGCGCAAGGGCTGATGCGCTGGTGCTATACGCAATATCCCACACAGGCTTATGCTCAAGATGCGCACATGTCACTGGAAGACTACTGTGAGTTCGTCTTCAACGCCGGGATGCTGAATGATCCCGATCCCGTGGCACGCTGGCAGGAAATGGCCGCCCGGCAGCAAACGCTGATAGCCTGGCTCAAGGGACGCAAGCAGGCGCACATTCTAGGAGAAGATACCGACCTTACGCTTTCCATAGAAGGCCGCCCCTTCCTGGCCTGTGATGGGCATGTCAACTTTCCCGACGGCGAGATCTATACCGGCCCAATCGAAGACAGCGCCCGGGGCAGTATTCGTTTCACCCTACCCAGCAGCTACGAGGGACGAGCAGTCGAGGACATCCGCCTGCGTTTTGAAGATGGTCGTGTCGTCGAGGCCCACGCGGGTACTGGCAAGGATTACCTTTTGAGCATGCTCAACATCGACGAAGGAGCAAGGCATATTGGCGAGTTCGCCTTTGGCATGAACTACGGTATCCGCGAAGCCACGCGCAACATCCTCTATGATGAAAAGATCGGGGGTACTATACACCTGGCTCTCGGTCGCAGCTACCCCGAGTCTGGTGGGCTCAACGTCTCCGCGCTCCACTGGGATATGATCTGCGATCTGCGCCAGCAGGGAGAGGTGCGGGTCGATGGCGAGCTATTCTTGCAGAATGGCAAGTATACCTTGCTGGAATAAATAAAAAAGAGGCTGTCAGCCCGCCACAGATCGGTGTGCAGCAGGACCGACCCGAGTACCCGATGAGGATTGGCTGCCCTCGTGCGAGCAAACAGGAGGCATAGAAGGCAAAATTGGAGTGGTAGCCAGTCAACTGGAGCCAGTTGGCACACGGGCGATAACGGCTGAGCTGGCCACTAGCGGGCGGGATAGTGGCCAATATCAATCAGCCCAAGTCGGTAGGCTACCCTTTCAGCATCATTGAGATGAAGAAGGGCGACAGTAGCGCGACCACTTGAGGTAATACCTTCGATAAGAGCACCGTTGAGGCGGAAATGGCGATTCCATCTCTGCTCACGTGGATTAAAGAGGAATACGACTTTATTTGATATTGGGTCAACAGAAGCAAGGTCTGAGCCTTTGAAACGGTTACAATAAAAGCACGCCCATGCCAGATTATCAAGTGATGTTGGTCCGCTGTGTTTTTCAGCAATCACTTGGTCTGGTTCGTGCGGATAGTACATATCTGATTCATGGATGAGGCAGTATTCACATCGTCCCTGCGCACGCCCTTGAACCTGACGCCGTAAACGTTCGGGGACAGAAGGTTTCATGGTCATAGCCCTCGCACTGCGGCAAGGGCTCTGCCCTGCCCTGCTGTCATCCTGAGCAGAGCGAAGGATCTCTGGCAGGGCAGGGCGCAGATCCTTCCCCTTCGCTACGCTCAGGGCTTCGGCTCATGCGCTCAGGATGACAGCAGGGCTGCAGGGAATGCCTATGGGGCAGAGCCGCTGCACCCCGTGAGAAATCAACAAAGTAGGATTAGGATGACTGCTGTCTCAGTTGTCGGTGGGCTTCAAGTTTGACCAGCTCCATAATATATTCAATGACCAAATAGCTCTCGAGTTCTTTGCGTTCCTCTTCTGTAAGCGAACCGTCACGCTCAGTATGGATGAGTTCGTATGCTCGCTCAGCTACCTCGGAAGAGGGATGGAAAGCAACGATTTGTTCAGGAGTTGGATGATTCGCGAGAAACTGTGCAATTTCAGAAGCGGCTTGTGTTTTGAGGAGCATAGCCACTTCCTCCTTCTACAGAAAAGGATGTCACACTCAAACTCATTGAATGGCTCGTTCTTGACGATACACCAAGAGCATATCATATTTTCTCAAATTTTCCACCAGTGCCTGTGCCATCTTCTTGCTGCCGCCAGCGCTTTACGCGTCTCCCCGGTCAAAATCGTTTTACAACGCTCAAGCTCCCAGGATGTCGCATACAGGTCAACTACACCCAGGTCGACTCCCAGCAGGGACTCTACGATAGCCATGGTACAGTAGGGGACATATGCCAGGCTGTAGCCGCCAGCTTGCAGCATTACAAGTCTGCCATCACAAACCTGCTCTGCCAGGCCAATCATCAGTCTGGATATCTGGCGGAAACCATCCATGGTCATCATCATCTGGGCCAGCGGGTCGAGCCAGCTTGCATCCTGGCCAGCCGTGATGATGATCAATTGCGGCCGGTATTGCAAGCCGATGGGAATAACCAGTTGCTCGAATGCGGCTCGATAGCCTCTATCGCCCGTGCCGGCAGGCAGGGGGATATTGACCGTGTAGCCCGCGCCGGACCCACTACCCACCTGCTCCAACTCACCGGAGAGCTTAGGATACCAGTTCTCTTGATGCAGAGAGACGAATAGTACGCCGGGGTCTTCATAGAAGGCATCCTGCGTCCCGTTGCCATGATGCACATCCCAATCAACGATCATAATGCGTTCCAACCCGAATACGTTGCGAGCGTGGTGGGCAGCGATTACAGTATTGTTGAATATACAGAACCCCATGGCTTGATTCTTCGTAGCATGATGCCCAGGAGGGCGCACCAGAGCATAGGCGTTACCTACTTCGCCCTTCATAACCGCGTCAACCGCGTTCATAGATCCACCTGCCGCATACAGGGCCGCTTCAAACGATCCTGGACTGAGTACTGTCTCGTCATCGACCTCGCCCCACGAGCCCTTTGATGGTCCACCTGCCGCGTGAGCGCGTATACCGGCGATATATTCATGTGTATGGTACACTGCTATTTCATCCTCGGTCGCTGACCGCGCGGCTATTGGCAGCATCTGCGAAGTTAATCCAGAGCCGTCGAGGAATTGTTTGATGCGCTGTATGAGGTAGAGCGAGGAGGGATGGGGCTCTGGTGCAACTTCAAATGAACCGGTGCGCATGGTGACGGTCGCCTGTACGCCGGTATCGTGGCCTAAATAGTGCTCATCGAAGACGAAGCCGGTACGGAAGGTGGACATGGGAAGTGTCCTCTCTCGACTCTGCTAGTGTTGGAAGGTGTCTCAGAGGCTTCGCCCTCTCTCGCCGGGTGCTCGCGCGGACAGGCCGCACAAATTAGGCAAACGCCACAGGCGAAATCATGCGAACGCCGCAGGCGCGAGCAAGCGCTCGGGTTGGCAAGCAGACAGACTCTCAGATGAGAAAGTCAAAAAGTGCTTGATCGTTCATGGGGGTATCATATCACAAGAAGTTGGTTCGCACGAAAGTTTCATCTCTTTTTTAAAGCACTTCATCTGTGTGAGGTGAAGCGTGCTCTCCTGGTTGAAGAAAGGACAAATTATGACATACACGAAAGCCGAACTCACGGCTTTGCTTACGCTCGAAGAGTTCCCCCGTTCTGCTTCCTATGATCCAGTATGGATGCTCGAAAACCTGATGGGACCGAATGCGCTCTGGCTTGCAGAGGCGCTTTTTCAGGTACTGGATCTGCCAGCTGGCACGCGGGTCCTGGACCTGGGGTGTGGCAAAGCGACCAGTTCGATTTTTCTGGCACAGGAATTTGGGCTGCAGGTCTGGGCCACAGACTTGTGGGTGAATGCGAGCGACAACTGGCAGCGCATCTGCACGGCCCATCTGCAAAGCCGGGTCTTTCCCATTTACGCCGAGGCGCATGCGCTGCCTTTTGCTCAGGGCTTCTTTGACGCCCTGCTCAGCTTCGACGCCTATCATTACTTTGGTACAGATGATCTCTACCTGGGATATATCTCGAAGTTTGTTCGTCCTGGCGGCTCTCTAGGGATAGTCGTGCCCGACGTTCTCCAGGAACTGGGCGGGGAGGTCCCAGCTCACCTGGCTCCGTACTGGCAATGGGATTGGTGGAGCTTCCACAGCCCGCAGCGGTGGCAACAGCATTGGGAAAAGACAGGGCTGGTTGAGGTGGAGCGAGCCGATGCGATTCCAGACGGGTGGAAGCACTGGCTCAAGTGGCTGGAAGTATGCCTGGATGCCGGGTTTCCTTCGGCTCCAGAGGAGATAGAGATGTTGCGAGCCGATGCAGGGCGCACCTTCGGCTTTATCCGCCTGGTTGCTCAGAAAAGATAGCGAAGCACAGAGCACCAACACGACGAAAACACCCAATGTGAGGCCGCCCAAGATCGCGGCCAGTGCCGATGAAGTTTCACAACCAAAACCGGTAAGAACCGCCAGTCTGGGCTGCCCAGCGAGCCAGACCCTTCCCCTTCGCTGCGCTCAGGGCTGCGGCTCATGCGCTCAGGGTGACACGCGAGGGCAGCCCAGACCCTTCCCCTTCGCTGCGCTCAGGGCTGCGGCTCATGCGCTCAGGGTGACAGTTTACTCAGGGTGACAGCAGACGGGACATGGCGCGGCAGGAGAACCAAAGAGGAAAGAGGAAATCACATTGCATGCAAGGTATGGACATGGTACTATAGCCGCACGATGGATCAACACAATCAAAAAAATGCTGTCGATGAAATCGACCAGCGCATTATTGAGGCATTGCAACAAGACGGGCGGCGTCCCTTTACCAGGATTGCCGCGGACCTTGGCATATCCGAGGCCAGCGTGCGTCAGCGAGTGGCGAATCTGATCAACACACAGGTCATGCAGATCGTAGCGATCACAAATCCTATAAAACTGGGCTTCTCGCTGGCAAGTATGATTGGGATACGCGTTTCTGGTGAGCGGCTGCTGGAGGCAGCGCGAGAGATCTCCACCTTCGAGGAGGTCATCTACCTCATTATCTGTACAGGCAGCTTCGATCTACTGGCAGAAGTGGTTTGCCGCGATAATGACCATCTGTTGAGCTTCCTTACGAAGAAGCTGTACAAGGTGCAAGGCGTGCAACAGGCGGAAACATTTATGTACTTGCGAGTGTGCAAGCAGAATGATTGGGCCTTCCTCTCGCAAGCCCAGGTTTCTCCATCCTCACCACAACTACGGCGCGACGCGCAGAGCGATAAGTGACATATACTTCCAACTAGTGCTATAATGCCAGAGCAGGGATACAAATGCTGAACATGTGAAACAATGCATTGTCCTGAATCGCCCGGTTGCCCATACTGTACTTACCTCTAGAACACGAAGGAGACGCACCTGTGATGATGGAAACGCTTCCCATGGGCACAATACTGCATGGACACTACCGCATCGAGCGTCCTTTGGGCAGCGGGGGCTTCGGACATGTCTATTTAGGAACGGAACTGAGAACAAATCAGCCATACGCGATCAAGGAATACCTAGTGACCGGCGCGAGTGGGCAGGCACAGCTCGAGCACGAGGCGCGGGTATTGAGCCGGTTACATCACCCCAATCTTCCTGTCTTTCAAGAAGCATTTCATGAGCGCGGACGCTACTATGTTGTGCTTAGCTATATCGAAGGCAATGACCTGACGGACTACATCCGTGTCATACGCCAGCGCAATGAAGCTGTGCCGATGACACGTATTGTGATGTGGATAGTTTCTGTCTGTGATGCTGTAACCTTCCTGCATAGTCAACAGCCATTTGTTATTCACCGCGATATCAAGCCAGACAATGTCCGTATCACACCTAATGGTACTGCGGTCCTGGTAGACCTGGGTAATGCGAAGGAAACGGCTGATGGCGCGCGCACGCTATTCTTCATCCGTCACCAGGGCACACCAGGCTATGCTCCACCAGAGCAGTACCCTGGCGGTTCCGGAACCGATGTCCGCTCAGATGTCTATGCGCTGGGGGGCACCCTCTTCTACGCGCTTACGGGGCAGGAACCACCGAGCGTCTCGACGCGCAATCAGTCACTACAACAGGGCCAGCCAGATCTACCATCGCTGCAAGAATTGCTTGCAAATAACCCACCAGAACAAGCCGCGGACCCTGCCAGGCAATTCAGGTTAGGGCTTTCAAAGCCGGCCAAACCCCCACCGCGCCATTCCCGGCACCTGGCACAACTCGGCCAGCTCCCGCCAGAATTACTCAATCGTCTCAATCGCATCATATGGCGGGCCATGGCATTGAGGCCAAAGGACCGCTACCAATCAGTCGTAGAATTTAGTAATGATCTACGCAGTATTATGGCGGCAATACCTCTGCAGCCTCCGCCGGGACCCGCCAGGTCTGCTAACCCGTATGCGACAGCACCCGATTTGCCGCTTCTCTACGAGTCAATGCAGTCTACAAAAGAAAGTAAAGAGAAGGACCAGACCGCACCTCCCGCTGCAAATCCGGCGCAGCCATCATCCACTATACTTTATTGCCCCCGGTGCAATAGTGCGCTAACACCACAGGCAGTATACTGCTCACGCTGCGGGTTCGCCCTATCTAACATATCAAAGGCTACACCGCCGACGGAACCTGGCAGCAATAGCAATAATCCTTTGCCGCAAAACAGAGCGCCGGCGCATGATATTTCGACAGACCAGACGATGATGATTACGCCGCCGGCAGAACTTCAGGCACGAACACCTATAACAGGCGGCCCAGCAATGCCCGGGGAGTTCGTCCCTCGTACACCCGCGTCTCCTGCAGCCCCGCCTACCTCACAGGGGATGCAACACCCAGTTACCGGCTTACCTATACAGCCACTAGTGCTGCCAGGGACACCCCGCCAGCAGAATATACCACCCGGGAATAATAATGGACATACGCCCGTACTACCGGCAGTGGTTCGCACGTCCACACAGAAGCCTGGAAGTGGGATGCCTCAGCCATCCTCACGTAATGGCTTCAACACGCGCCTGCTAGCCATCATTATTGTGATCGGGATCGTTGTCATGATTGTGTTCGCACTGGTTTTGTTTCTCGCAAGCAGGAGGCCGGGAGCCCAACTTCCGGCTGAGCCCACCAAAGGGTATCTCATTGAGTCACAGTTAACATCTTATGAGCAAAACATCTCTCTCAGTATCGCCCTCAACAGTACGCCTCCTGTTGTTGGGATACGGGCACATCGTGCAAGCCTTTCTTCCGCTTCTGGCATCACGCAGCGCCTGGCTGGAGGACAATCTAGGCATACGTCCAGTAATTAGCGGGATCGGCTCACGTAGTCGTGGACTGCGCATCTACGCGAATGGCATTGACGCCAGCGTGCTGGCACAACAACACGAGGCGTTGCATCTGTGCGAAGACGCGGGCGGGCACGTGGGAAATGCGGAGGAATTTATCCAGGGAGGAAAAGCGGTAGGAGCTACCCTCCTCATTGAACTTACCACGCTCAATCCCCAGAGCGGGCAGCCGGCCCTTAACCACATACGCGGCGCTCTCCAGGCTGGCATGGATGTCATCACGGCAAACAAAGGCCCCATAGCTTATGCTCAGGCCGAACTACAGTCCCTGGCACAACAGCACAATGTGCAACTTCGCTTCGAATCAACGGTTATGGACGGCCTACCCATCTTTAATCTCGCACAATTCACCTTGCAAGCAGCAGGCATACAGTCATTCCGCGCTCTGTTGAACGCAACAAGCAGCCTCGTTCTCAATATGATCGAGCAGGGATATTCGCGCGAGGAAGCAATTCAAAGGGCAAAAGAACTCGGCATTGCCGAAGCTGATCCCTGGTACGACCTGGACGGCTGGGACGCTGTGATGAAGACAACCATTCTCGCCAACACGCTCCTCGAAGGCAGGCTCTCTCCTCACATGGTCAAGCGCGCAGGTATGCGAGACCTCGCTCCCGACACTATTCGTGCTGCCGCGCTCGCCGGTTCGCCTATCCGCCTGGTCAGCCAGGCAAGTCGTAGGGGAGAAGTATTGACCGCGGAGGTACAACCGCGTAACATTAGTACAGAAGATATTTTGTACATGGGCAAGGGAACTTCCAGCGTCATCTCGCTTGAAACCGAAGCGATGGGGACTATCACGCTGGTTGAGCACGAAACGGCTACGTTACAGACGGCTTATGGAGTACTCAGTGATCTGATCACTATTCTACAACAGCGGCGCAGGGCGCAATTATGAGGAGGCGTCATGAGCACTACGAATTCAATAGTCGATGTCATTGGTATAGGAGGAGCAGGAGGTTACCTGGCTTCCTCACTCTATCAAGGGGGGCTGCGCCCGCGCATTCTCTCGCGTGGAGCAGCATTACGACAACTGCGCGAAGTTGGACTGACAATCCTCACTGATGACAAACCATATCTCTACACTCCCATCAACAGCGCTGTGCTCGAAGATATTGAGAAGCTCGCCCCCATTATTCTGCTGAGCACCAAATCCTACGATATACCGGCACTATTGGAAGCGATTGCTCCACGCGTGACAGCAGATATGCTTCTGGTCAGTGTACAAAATGGCTTCGCCGCTTATGACGCTATTTGCAGCGCCTTCGGGCCGAGCAGGGCTGTGATGGGTGTACTGTATGTGAGCGCACGTATCGTCTCACCGGCCGTAATTGAAGTGACCTCGGGCGTTGGACAACTACTGCTGCCAGAAACCCATCGCACTGCGCTGAAAGCTTTTGTGGACGCGCTGGACCTGGCTGGCGTCGAGGCAGACCTGGTAGATGACATCGAGCGCCGTATGTGGATGAAGCAGCTCTTCCTGGTGCCCTTCTCGATCGTCAACGCTGAGTCACACCAGCCCATCGGCATGCTGCGCGAAGATGATAGGGCGCGTGCCCGCTGGGGGGCCATAGCCGAGGAAATCGCCGCCATAGCGCGCGCCTGCGGCATAACTATGCCTCTTGACGCTCCCGACGTAAGTCTGGACGTGGCGAAGCGATTCGATCCGCAGGCCGACTCCTCTTTCGCACGCGATGTCTGGTCAAATCGTCCTAACGAGGCCGAAGCGCTGTTCGGACCACTGCTGCGCCGGGCAAGCGAACATAGGATTAGCTGCCCGATGCTGCAAGAGGCATATGACTATTATGTAAAGTGATTCCATCCAGTTCACACGCCAAAGCTGGCACTAGCCTTTGTACGTCAGGACCCGGCCCCACAGGCTCTTGGTTCCCCAGATGCCCGAACGCAGGCACTCAAGCTGGACAATCTGGCTATGATCGACAAAGAGGTTCACCTCCGGGCCATAGTTTTTGATATACCAGGCAAAAACTTCGGGCTCTGCTGCTTCGAACATGACCTTTTCCAGTCCCAATGTACCAATGATCTTCGCCACGGCATCGGTGCGCCATGTTTTCACATTTTCGGTGATGCCTTCCGATTCGATCATAATCATGTATGCTCCAGCCTCCAGGAAGCGCCTGGCCTGCCCGATGGCCCACTCCACGTCGCGGGTGCCTTCAGCCTCAAGCTCCTCAGCGGCACTTGCTCCGCCAGCACCAAACTGGATTC
>WNGQ01001280.1_pt1 | contig 26963 bp, 25 predicted proteins | sample 5407661 | NCBI WGS metagenome assembly WNGQ01 (sample SAMN13153382, study PRJNA577476) | soil metagenome | isolation source: 60 cm soil or saprolite under Garry oak tree replicate 2 | place: USA:California | collected 2016-06-15 | reverse complement strand
GATCTCCGCCGGGTCGGCGACGCCGACCGGGGAGAGGAACGCGTAGCCGTTGAGCACCCGGTAGTCGACGCCCAGCGCCGGCGGGATCAGGTAGTGGCGGGTGTTGTACTGCGACAGCGAGGCGATCGCGAACTCGTAGAAGGTGGCGTCCCAGGGGCTGATGACCTCCGGCCAGTGGACCCCGTCCTGGAACCAGAACATCGAGTCCTCGTACTCGCGGCGGTCCTCACTGAACGGCAGGGAGTAGCTGTAGAGCCCCTGCCACCCCTCGGCGCCCGCGGGGGTCTCGATCTCGAAGGGGCTGGGGAACCTGTCCGCCATGCCAGTGTCCTTTCCGTGTCGCCCGCTGGGCGGGGATCACCCGGGGACCGCCGGGTCGGATGGCGAGGTTGGTCGTGCGTGCAGCGGCTGCAGGAGGGTGGCGACGATGCTGGAGGCGAAGTCGCCACCCGCGCCGGCCACGGGTGCGCGCGGCCGGCTGCTCCAGACCGTCTCCGGGCGGGACTGGAGCAGCACGACGTTGGCCGCCTCGGGCAGGTCCTGGTCGACGGCCCACTCCACGTCCTGGGGGCAGCCGTAGTGCTTCTCGGCACGGCGGGCCAGGCGCGCCACGGCGCGCACCTCGTCGTCGGCGAGGCTCGGGGCGGTGCGGCGGGCCTCCTCGACCGGGCTCCGCTCGACCGTGTCGCGCTCGCCGAGCCGGTACTCGTACTGCTTGTCGGAGATGGTGCGCCTGGTGATCTCGCCGAGGACCTTGTCGACCAGGAAGCTGTCGGGGGTCACCTCGCCGGCGACGACGCTCTCGCCGAAGCCCCAGGCCGCCTCGACCGCCACCTGCGAGCGGTCGCCGTCGCTGGGGTTGAGCGTGAACGCCACCCCGGACGCCTTGGGGCGCACCATCTTCTGCACGCCGACCGACATCGCCACGACCTCGTGGTCGTGGCCGGTCTCGTGCCGGTAGGCGATGGCGCGGGCGGTGAACAGGCTCGACCAGCAGCGGCTGACGTGCCGCAGGACGTCGTCGGGCCCGCGCACCCACAGGAAGGTGTCGTGCTCGCCGGCGAAGCTGGCGTCGGGCAGGTCCTCGGAGCTGGCCGAGGAGCGCACCGCGACCGGCACGGCGCCGCTGGCGCAGTGCTCGCACAGTGCCTGGTAGGCGCGCCGCACCGCCTCGGCGACGCCGTCGTCCAGCGGGACCAGCTCGATGCGGCGGCGGATGGCGGCGCTGATCTCCTCCAGGGCGCCCGCGTCGCCGAGGTCGACCTCGGCGAGCAGCCGCCCGACCGCCCGCCGCAGGTCGGCGTGGCGGCGCAGCGTCTGGTAGGCGTCGATGGTGACCGCGAACCCGGGGGGCACCGGCAGCCCGGCGGCGAGCAGCTCGCCGAGGCTCGCGTTCTTGCCGCCGAGCCGCGCGCGGTCCGCCGGGTCGTACTCGTGCAGCCAGCGCACGAAGGTCATGGGATGCCCTCCCACCAGTCGGGCAGGTCGGCCAGGGGCGGGACCTGGACCTCCTGGACGCGGTTGCGGTAGGCGACCAGCGCCTCCTGGCCGCCCTCCTTCAGCTTCACCAGGACTTCCTCGGTGTTGTAGGGCTCGCCCGGGTCGTAGCCCGCCGCCCAGGCGGCGAACGCCCTGATCGGGCCGGAGTGGGTGGCGCAGACGATGCGGGTGCCGGCCACGCCGGAGACCAGCCGCTGGAGGCCGGCCCAGAAGCGGCGCACACAGCTGGCCGGCGGCTCGAAGTGGAGCATCGGGATCGTCATCCAGTGGTGGATCGGGTCGGCGCCGCCCTGCTGGACGTTCCAGAAGCGGTCGAGCTCCACCAGCCACATCGGCCGGTCGCCGAGCGCGACCCGCTCGTAGCGCTCCATGACCGCGTGGTAGATCCGGAACGCGCTGGTGACGTCGCGCAGGCCCTCGGGGGTGGCCACCTGGAAGTTGCGGAACTCCGCCATCGGCCGCGGTTCCTCGATCTTGGCGTCGCGCCGCCACAGCTCCAGCCCGTCGAGCAGGCCGCGGTGGAGGTGCTCGGCGGTCTGGCGCGCGCGGTTGGTGTCGGCGCAGACGATGCGGACGTGCTCGCCGTCGCGGACGCCCTTGGAAAGGTCGAACCCGCGCCGGTGGGCCTGCCAGCTCCCGAGCGGCGTGAGGCCGCTCTCGGTGGAGTAGCCCTGGGTCTCGCCGTGCCGGACGAGGTGGATCTGGGCGGTGATCCGGTGGCTGGCCGCCGCCGACGGCGGGACGATCTCCTTGGTCCGGGTGACGTCGGCCCACGCTGGGGTGACGTCCAGCGCCTCGCCGTTCCACAGCGGCGGCGGGGCCTCGAACCCGTCGGGGTGGGCGCGGCGGTCGCGGAAGCGGCGAAGGTACAGCGGGGTCGCGCTGTCGGCGTCGGCGGCCTCGGCCGGGGCGGCGCTGGCCTGGCGGCGCAGGTAGCTGGCGAGGTACAGCGGCGCGTCCGGGCGCTCGGTCCGCGGCAGGGACGCGGCCGGGCGCCCGGTGCCCGGTGGGGGCGGGGCCGCCGCCGGCCGGGCCGGAGCCGGATGGCTGGCTCGGTCCTCGCGCACTGGGTCGGTGGCCACGTCGCCTCCCCTACCTGGTCCTAGCTGTGCACCGTCAGGAACCGCTGGTTGACCGCGCCCTCGTAGTAGAAGATCGCGCGGCCCATCTCCGCCTCGGTCCAGGTGACCGGCTCGTGGTCCGGGTCGACCCAGTAGCCGCCGGTGAACACCTCGTTGCGGTTCCCGGCGGGGTCGAAGAAGTACACCGTGTAGCCACGGGTCGCGCCGTGCCGGGTGGGGCCCACGTCGATGGGGACGCCGTGGTAGGCGAGCATGTCGGCGGCGGCTCGCACGTCGTTCCAGTCGTCCAGCCAGAACGCGAAGTGGTGCAGCCCGCCGTTCGGGCCGGTCACCAGGGCGATGTCGTGCGGGCTGTGGGAGCGCTCCAGCCAGGTCGCGAGCTGGTGGCCGTCGTCGGCGACCACCTGCTCGGTCAGCCGGAAGCCGAGCACGTCCCGGAAGAAGCGGGTCCCCTCCTCGACGTCCTCGGCGGTGACGAAGACGTGGTCCAGCCTCGGCGGCGCGATCCCGACCAGGCCGAGCGGCCGCGGCGGCGGGTTGGTGCGCGGCAGCAGGTTGCCCACCTTCTCCATGCCCCAGACCAGCTCGCAGCGGTGCCCGCTGGGGGTGTCGAAGCGGATGGCCTCCCCGTGGCCCGGCGCGAGCTCGCCGCGCGCGTGCCGCGTCACCCGGCCGCCGGCCTTGGAGACCGCACGCTCGTACTCCTCGAGGTCGGCGGCGTCCTGGACCTTGAAGCCCATGTGGTCCAGCCCGTAGCTGGCCGCATAGCGCAGGATCACCGAGTGGTGCTCGTGCTCGTCCCAGCACTTGAGGAACACCCGCTCGCGCTCGCGGGCCGTCTCCACGAGCCCGAGGACCTCGGTGTAGTAGGCGGTGGCCAGCTCCAGGTCGGGCACCCTGACCTCCACGTGGGACAGCCGCAGGATGCCCATCAGGTGTGCACCTTCATGAAGCGCTCGTTCAGGTCGCCCTCGTAGTAGAAGATGGCCCGGCCGATGTTGTCCTCGGTCCAGGTGATCGTCGGGAAGTCGGGGTCGGGCCGGTAGCCGCCGGTGAAGACCTCGTTGCGGGTGCCGAGCGGGTCGAAGAAGTAGATGGTGTTGCCCCGCGTGATCCCGTGACGGGTGGGGCCGACGTCGACCTGCACCCCGTTGTAGGCGAGGATGTCGGCCGCCCTGCGGACGTGGTCCCAGTCGTCGAGCCAGAAGGCGAAGTGGTGCAGCCCGCCGTTGGCGCCGGTGACCACGGCCAGGTCGTGCGGGGAGTGCGAGCGCTCCAGCCAGACGCCGATCTGGTGGCCGTTGCCGTCCAGCAGCTGCTCGGTCAGGCGGAACCCCAGCACCTCCATGTAGAAGCGGGTCGCCTCGCCCACCTCCTCCGCGGTGACCAGGACGTGGTCGATGCGCGGCGGGGCGATGCCGCGCAGCTCCGGCGGAGGGATCGGCGGCGGGTTCACCTTGGGCAGCAGGCCGCCGATCCGCTCGACCTGGCGGACCAGCTCCATGAGCTGGCCGGAGGGTGTCTCGAAGCGGATCGACTCCCCCTGCCCGACGGCCTCGCCGCGGGAGACCCGGCGCACCGGGAAGCCGTAGGCCTCGATGCGGGACTCCAGCGCGGCCAGGTCCTCGTCCCGCTCGACCTTGAAGCTGATCAGGTCCAGGCCGACCCGAGGCGCGTATCCCAGTTTGACCGAATGGTGATCGGCCTCGTCCCAGCACTTGAGGTAGACCTCGGTGGCGGTCCGTTCGACCTCGAGCAGCCCGAGGACCTCGGTGTAGTAGGCGGCGGCCAGGTCCAGGTCGGGCACGCGCACGTCCACGTGGGAAAGGCGGAGGATCCCCATTGCTCGCTCCTTGGCGGATGCCGGCCGGGCGGCCCGCCTCCAGAACGTAGAGGGCGTCCCGCTCCGCGGGATAGACTCCCTTCCCGCATGGAGGAACGTCGGCTATGGTCGGCGGACCATGAGCCAGACGAACCGTCCGCGGGATGCCACGACGGGACGGCCGGAGCAGTTGCGCGGGGCGATGGCGGACTTCGTCGCCGCCGTGCACGAGGCCTACCTCGCCCAGGCGCGCCTGCTGCCACCTGCCGAGCGAGCGCGGCTGCCGCTGCTGGGGGCCGCACGGCTGACCGTGGCCGCGGCCGGCGCCCGGAACCTGCACGTGGTGGCGACCCAGGAACGGTTCCCGCCGCCGGTGGGGCAGGAGGTCGAGCTGGCCGGCCAGGCCGAGAGCCTGGTGTGGTCCCTCAGGTTCTTCGACCCGGTGGTCCTGCCGGTCCTGGGGCTGGTCGCCGAGGCGGACGGGCCCGACCCCGACGAGGTGCGGCGAGTGCTGGGGATCCGGACCTACCTGTACCACCTGGTGGTGGAGCCCGGCTCCCAGCTCACCCCGCACCACGCCACCCACGCCGGGACCGGGCTGGCCAGCGCGCACGCCGGCGCCGCACGCGACCTGGAGGCGATCCGCGCGCACGCGCCCGGCCGCCAGCAGCTCGTCGACGAGCTGGCCGGAGCGGCGACCGCCGGGCTGGTGCGCGCCCAGGCGCTGCTGGCCCGCGCCATCGCGCCGGACGACGAGGGCGTCGCCGCGGCGGCGGCCGCGGCCGACCCCGAGCCCGAGGTCCTGCGCGCCGCGCTGCTCCGGGCGCTGCGCGGCCCCGCCACCAGGGAGATCCGGTGACGGAGCCAGGGGGCCGCGACGGGTCCAGGCTGACCTCGGTGCGCAACGCCGCGCGGTTGCTGAAGGAGCTCGGGCTGGCCGAGGGGGAGCTCGGCGTCAGCGAGCTGTCCCGGCGCCTGGGGCTCGGCAAGTCGACCGTCCACCGGCTGCTGGCGACGCTCACCGCCGAGCGCATCCTGGAGCACGACCCCGCCACCGGCACCTACCGCCTCGGCCTGGTCGTGTACGAGCTGGGCGCGCGGGTCTCGACGCACCGCCTGCTGCACGACGCCGCCACCACGGTCATCGAGGAGCTGCGCAACGCGACCAAGGAGACGGTCCAGATCGCCGTGCTCGACGGGCGCGAAGTGGTCTACGTCGAGCGTCTCGAGAGCCCGCACACGCTGCGCCTTTTCGGCCGGATCGGGCACCGCATGCCGGCCCATTCGACCAGCACCGGCAAGGTGCTGCTCGCCTTCCTTCCCCAGGAGCGGCTGGAGGTCCTGCTCAGCCGGTGGCCGCTGGAGCGCAGGACCCCGCGGACGATCGTCTCGCACCCGCAGCTCCTTGCCGAGCTGGCGCGCGTCCGGGCGCGCGGGTGGGCCGACAACCTCGGCGAGAGCGAGGCCGGCGTCTCCAGCGTTGCCGCCCCGATTCGCAACGCCCGCGGCGAGGTCATCGCCGCCGTCAGCGCCGCCGGGCCGACCATGCGGGTCAATGGCGACTCGCTGCGCGGCTTCTTCCGGGCGTCGGTGGTCAACGCCGGGGACGCCATCTCAGCACGGCTCGGGTACCGGTCCGACCGCCGCGTCCGAGGCGTCCCGTCGGCCGGCTGAACCGCCGGGTGAGGGCGAATCACCCCTGCCGGGTGAGGCCGGGCCGGCCACCGGCTGCCATGATCGGCGAGGCCACGCGGATGGGACGCATGCGATCGAGGAGGAGCCGCGGTGACGATGGCCAGGACCGGCCCGCCGGACCTCGCGCCCGGGCCGCCCCCGCGAAAGCACATGGTCTGGGTGCCGGGCGGGACCTTCCTGATGGGCGACGAGCGCTTCTACCCTGAGGAGCGGCCGGTCCACCGGGTCACCGTCGACGGCTTCTGGATGGACGAGCACCTCGTGACCAACGCGGAGTTCCGCCGCTTCGTCAAGGCCACCGGGCACGTCACCGCCGCCGAGCGCCCGCCCGACCCGGCGGACTACCCGGACGCCGACCCCGCGCTGCTGGTGCCTGGCTCGCTGGTGTTCCAGCCCACGCGGGGACCGGTCGACCTGCGCGACTACCGCAACTGGTGGACGTGGGTCCCGGGGGCGTGCTGGAGGAGCCCGGAGGGGCCCGGCAGCACCCTCGGCGGACGCGAGCGCCACCCGGTCGTCCACGTCGCCCATGCCGACGCCGAGGCCTACGCCGCCTGGGCGGGAGCGGAGCTTGCGACCGAGGCGGAGTGGGAGCGTGCCGCCCGCGGTGGCCTGGAGGGCGCCGTCTTCTGCTGGGGCGACGAGTTCGCGCCCAAGGGACGGATGATGGCCAACACCTGGCAAGGCGAGTTCCCCTGGCAGAACCTCGAGCGCGACGGGTACGCGGGGACCTCGCCCATCGGGTCGTTCCGCGCCAACGGCTACGGCCTGTACGACATGGCCGGCAACGTCTGGGAGTGGACCCGCGACTTCTACACGCCACGCCATCCCGCCGAGGCCGCCAGGCCGTGCTGCGTCCCCCGCAACCCGCGGGTCGACAGCGCCGAGCGCAGCTACGCGGCCGGCCAGCCCGGCGAGCACATCGCGCGCGAGGTGATCAAGGGCGGCTCGCACCTCTGCGCACCCAACTACTGCCTGCGCTACCGGCCGGCCGCCAGGCAGGGCGAGGCGGTCGACACCTCGACCGCCCACATCGGTTTCCGCTGCATCGCCAGGCCACGGTGACCGGCTGCTCTTGACCCGGACGATCAGCGCGTGCCGTTGGGATGACCGGCGTCGGGCAGGTGGACCCGGAACGAGGCGCCGCGGCCCTGGCGCTCCTCGACCCAGGCGCTGCCCCCGTGGAGCTGGGCGAACACGCGCACCAGCGCCAGCCCGACCCCCAGGCCCGGCGCGTGCGAGGCCGGGGCCGGCCCCTGGCGGAACGGCTCGAAGATCGTCTCCCTGAGCTGCTCCGGCACGCCCGGGCCGGCGTCCTCGACGACCAGCAGGGCGCCGTGGTCACGCGGCTGCACGCGCACCCACACCGGCGTGCCCGACGGTGTGTGCCTGGCGGCGTTGGCCAGCAGATTCTCGACGATCCGCTCGACCTTCGGCGGGTCGACCTCCAGCAGCAGCGGGCAGACCTCCACGTGCACAGGGCGGCGCTCCAGCAGCTCGGCGGTGGTCTCCTTGACCACGCGAGCGACCAGCTCGCCGAGGTCGACGCACTCGCGCTCCGGGGTGACCGTCGGCTGCGCGAGCCGGTCGAGGTCCAGCAGGTCGTTGAGGAGGCGGTCCATCTTGCGCGCGCTCCTGCTGAGCCGGTGGAGCAGGTCGGCGATGTCGTCGCGGTCCAGGTCCAGGTGGCGGCGCTGCAGGGTGACGGCGATGCCCAGCACCGAGGCCAGCGGGTTGCGCAGCTCGTGGGAGACGGCCTGCAGGAAGGTACTCTTCATCTGGTCGAGCGCGCGCAGGTGCCGGGTCGAGGCCTGCTCGCGCTCCAGGCTGTCGCGGAGCTGCTGCTCCACCCGGCGGCGCTCGGTGACGTCCCTGGCGACCACCAGCTGGCCGGTCGGCCACCCCAGGTGGTCAGTCAGCGAGGAGACCCGCACTTCATGGATGCGCCCGCCGGCGGCGATCTCCTGGACCGCCTCGCCACCGCCGAGCGCGAGCTGGTCCTGGACCACGCCTGCCCAGGCCGGAAGGACCCGCCCCGCCGGCTGGCCGACGATGCGCGCGAGCGGCTGGCCGAGCAGCCGCTCGGCGGCGAGGTTGGAGTCGACCACCTTGCCGCCCGGGTCCAGGACCACCACACCCTCGCCAATCGTCTGAAAGATCCGGCTGCGCGCGATCGGCCGCAGGCCCAGGACATGGAACCGGAACACCGCCAGGACCATGAAAACCACGGTCAGCAGGAACGCGAAGCGGGTGAGATCGACCCGGCCGAAGGGCACGACGTTCAGCGTGGTGAGCAGGTGGGCGACCAGCGGAAGCGTCAGGCTGCCGAGCAGGAGCGCGCGCTGCCCGTGGTAGGGCCTGGAGGTGCGCGCCACAGTCACCACGAAGGCGCCGAGGCACAGCCACGTCGCCGCGCTGAAGTAGACGAAATGGACCCAGAACAGCGGCCCGCGCTGCACGATCGCGGCTGCGCCGGGCGCCGGCGGTGGCAGGTAGGTCTGGAACAGGTGGTGGGTCGAGGGAATGGCCAGCGCCGTCAGGACCACCAGCGGCTCCACCGCCAGCAGCCCGAGCAGCACCGGGCTCGGCCGGCGCAGTCGGCCGGCGTACTGGAGCACGAAGATGATCGAGGCGGGCGCCAGCGCGACCAAGCCGACGTACTTGATGTCGCAGAAGAGCCGCCTGGTCGCCAGGTCACTGGCGGCGAGCTCGACGGCGCGCGTTACGCTCCACTGGACGAGGGCTGCCAGCACCACCACCAGCGAGGTGGCCGTCGGGCTCCTGCGATAGCGCCAGACGTAGACGGCGCAGACGGCCAGGCAGCCCGCCCCGACGAGCAGCAGCAGGCTGGTACCCGACCAGCGCCAGCTCATCCCTCCCTACGCCCCCCTTGGAAGGCCCGAGCCCTCCGAAATCAGCGGAACCCATCGTAGCCGGCTACTTTCCGCTGTCGCGGACAGCGAAGTCAACTGGGAGGCATGCCGGGCGCGGAGAGTGCGGATCACCTGGCCAGGGGGCTGGCTCATTACGCCGGCTGCCGGCCCGTCGGCCGGTCACCCACCAGCTCGGCCAGCAGCGCCTGGACGCGCTGGTCGATGTCGTCGCGGATGGCGCGGACCTGCTCGACCGGCTTGCCGGCGGGGTCGTCCAGCTCCCAGTCCAGGTAGCGCTTGCCCGGATAGATCGGGCAGGCATCGCCACAGCCCATGGTGATCACCGCGTCGGCCGCCTGGACGACCTCGTCGGTCAGCGGCTTGGGGAACTCCTTGGACAAGTCGATTTCCCATTCGGCCATCGCCGCCACCACCGCGGGGTTGAGCTGGTCGGCGGGGTCGGAGCCGGCCGAGCGGACGTGCACCATGCCCCTGGCGTGGTGGTCCAGCAGCGCGGCGGCCATCTGGCTTCTGCCGGCGTTGTGGACGCAGACGAACAGCACCTCGGGCACGTCCTTCACGATGGCTCCTTCGACTTGGCCAAGAGCGCGCAGCCGGTCGCGGGCGAACCGGTGTACGAACAGCGGGATGAATTCGACCACACGAGCACCTGACATGCGGTCGATCGACTCGTCGACGTAGCGTTCGACGGTCTCCAGCGAGAAGATTCCCCGGAACTCCTCGGCAAGCTCCCCGATCGCGGCGGCAAACGCCTGCCGCGAGATCGGGTCGAGCTGACGGTGGGCCATGACGGTGCCTCCTCGGGCGGATGGGGCGGGCGGCATGGACGGTCGCGGGTGCGCGGCCGGGCTGGGCGGCGCGTGGTCGGCGCCGGCCAGACGGCGGCAGGCGGTCGCGGCCGGGCTGGTCCGGGCCAGCAGCCACAGCTGATCGGCCAGGCCGTCCAGCGCGGCGGGGCGGAGCCGGTAGTAGGTCCAGTAGCGGTAGCGCTCGGCCTGGATCAGCCCAGCCGCGCGGAGGGCCTTGAGGTGATGGGAGACCAGCGGCTGCGCGGCGCCGAGCTGCTCGGCCAGATGCCCGACACACAACCGCTCGCCGGCCAGCAGCAGCACGATCCGCCACCGCAGCGGGTCGCCGAGCGCGCGCGCGACCAAGTCGCCGTCCAGGTCGGACTCGCGGACGGCCAGCGGCACGGCGGCACGGGAGGCAGGCATCTACATCAATTCTTGTTGATGTAGACCTATGGACGCAAGCGGACGGGCCGGCCGGGACCTGGGCAGCGCTCGGTGGTGCGCCGGGCCGCGAATAGCCGCCCCGCTGCGTGGCAACCTGCGCTTGGGTGTGGGGGGGTTGGAAGCGGGCGACAGGGGGCGCTGGGATGCCGGTGACCAAGGGCCTGCAGGAGAGCATCCACGACTTCGGAGAGGTCGACGAGGAGATCGAGTTGCAGCCGCTCCTGGACGACCTGGGTCGCCCGCCCGCCCCTGGACCTGGCCCTCGGCGACGCGACCGAGGCCCGGCTCCCGGCCATCGCGGGTGGCCTGAGCGTGGCGCTGGCCCGCACCTTCAGGATCATCGAGCCCGAGCGGATAAACCCCTCGAGCCAGCACTGGGGGAGCGCGTCTTCCGCATCTTCGACCTCCTGCTGTAGCCGACGCTCCTCCGCCCGGTGGGCTTCACCTCCTCCTCTGGCGCGCCATCGGCCGGCGTCCTGTACAACATGCCGGGACAGTTCGGCCCAACCCGGCTCGGAGGAGCGACTCATGAGCAGCGACGTGGTATTCCGGGACCCGCTGGCGGGGGCGTTGTGGCGGGCGCGCCGCGAGGCCACCACGATCGCGCCGACCGATCACACCGAGCTGACGCCGGAGCGCGGCGAGCGCGTGGCCGCCGAGCTGTACCGGGCGATCGAGGCGGGCGGCGGGCGCCAGGTGGGCTGGAAGATCGGGGCGGGGGACGCGGCGGCGCAGGCGCGGTTCGGCACCGACCGGCCGTTCACCGCGCCGGTGCTGGACGCTTCGTGCCTGCGGGACGGAGCCACCCTGCGGCTGGCGGGGCTGGTCGCGCCGAGGCTGGAGGCCGAGATCGGCCTGCGCTTCGACGGCGGGTCCCCGGCGGTGCTGCCATGCATCGAGATCATCGACTGCCGCTTCCCCGGCTGGGAGGTCAAGATCGCCGAGGTGCTCGCCGACTTCGGCCTGCAGGGTGCCATGGTCTTCGGGGAGCCTGGACCTCCGGTGCCGGAGGTCCAGGCGGTCGTGCGGCGTGACGGCGAGGTGGTCGCGGAGGGCGCCGGCGCGGTCTCCTCCGCGGTCGCGACCGTCCTCGAGTCGCTCAGCGAGCAGCGCCTCGCCTCGGCGCCGCTGGTCGCCAGCGGCTCGCTGATCACGCCGGTGCCGCTGCAGCCGGGGCGCCACCAGGTCGACTTCGGCCAGCTCGGCAGCCTCCACCTGGAGGTCACGGCTTGAGCGAGGCCGAGCGGCTGCGGGTGGCCGTGCTCGGCGTCGGCCTGATGGGCAGCGCCATCGCCGCCGAATACGCCACCGCCGGTCACGCCGTCCGCATCACCACCTCGCCCGCCACCAGCGCGCGCACCGCCATGGACCGCGTGGCCAACCATCTCGACCAGCTCACGCGATACGGCCCCGCCCGGACCGAGGTCCGATGGCTCCCGTCCACGGCGGAGGCGGCGGCCGGCGCTGACCTGGTGGTCGAGTCCCTGCCGGAGGTGGCCGCGATGAAGGCCGCCGAGCTGGCGGCGGCGCAGACGGTCGCGCCGGCGGCGATCCTCGCCTCGAACACGTCGTCGCTGGCGCTGGCCACCCTCGGAGCGGGCCTAGCCGACCCGACCCGCCTGCTCGGCACGCACTACCTCAACCCACCGACGGCGTTCCGGGTGCTCGAGCTCGTCCAGGGCCCGGCCACCGACCCGGACGTCTCCGACCGGATGGCGGCGATCCTCCGCGGGATCGGCAAGGCGCCGGTCCTGGTCCGCGACGTCCCGGGGTTCGTCCTCAACCGCCTGCAGCTCGCCCTGCTGCGCGAGGCCGTCGAGCTGGTCGACGGCGGCGTGGTCTCCGCCGCCGACCTGGACCGGCTGGTCCGCCAGGGGCTGGGGCGCCGCTGGTCGGCCGTGGGGCCGTTCGGGACCGTCGCGCTCGGCGGCCCTGCAACGTTCCGGCGGGTCGCCGAGCAGCTCTACCCGGTCCTGTCGTGCAGCCAGAAGCCGCCCGACAGCCTCGACCGTCTCGATCTCGACGAGGAGGCTATCGCGGAGCTGCGGAGCGCTCGCGACCAGGCCCTCGGTGGCGGCTGGACGGACGATCAGGTGGAGCCGTAGGACACGCGGTATCGTCGGCGCGCTGGAATCTCTGAGAAGGGAAGGAGCTGGACTGATGAGCACCACACAGCAGGGCCGGACCACGGCGGGGCTGCCGAGCCGGACGCTCTACGAGGGGTACGAGCGCGCCGCCGCTCGCTCGTTCCTGCTGAACATCGGCTATAGCCGCGACGACCTGGCCAAGCCGATCGTGGGCGTGGCCCATGCGTGGACCTCGACGATGCCCTGCAACTTCAACCATCGGCAGCTCGCCGAGCACGTCCAGCGCGGCGTCCGCGAGGCCGGCGGGACGCCCATGGAGTTCAACACCATCGCGATCTCCGACGGGATCACCATGGGCACGGAGGGCATGAAGGCCTCGCTGGTCAGCCGGGAGGTGATTGCCGACTCGATCGAGCTGGTCGCCAGGGGCCACATGTTCGACGCGCTGGTGGCGATCGCGTCCTGCGACAAGACCGTGCCGGCGAGCGCGATGGCGATGGTGCGGGTGGACCGACCCGCCGTGCTGCTGTACGGCGGGACGATCATGCCCGGACGCTTCCGCGGCCGCGAGGTGGCCGTCGGCGAGGTGTTCGAGGCGATCGGCGCGGTCGCCGCGGGCAAGATGGACGAGCAGGAGCTGCTGGAGCTGGAGCTGGTCGCCTGCCCCGGCGCCGGCGCCTGTGGCGGGCAGTACACCGCCAACACCATGTCGATGGCGATGGAGGTGCTCGGCCTGTCCCCGGTCGGGTTCAACTCGATCCCCGCGGTCGACGGCTCCAAGGCCGAGGCGGCGGTAGCCGCCGGCGCGCTGGCCATGGAGGTCCTGGAGGCCGGGCTGCGGCCCTCGCAGATCCTCACCAGGACCTCGTTCGAGAACGCCATCGCGGCGGCGGCGGCCTCTGGCGGTTCGACCAACGTGGTGCTGCACCTGTTGGCGCTGGCGCGCGAGGCCGGCGTCCCGCTGACCATCGACGACGTCGACAAGGTCTCGCGCCGCACGCCGCTGCTCTGCGACCTCAAGCCTGGCGGCCGCTTCACGGCCTACGACCTCTACGTGGCCGGCGGCATCCAGTTGCTGACCAGGCGGCTGCTGGACGCCGGTCTGGTCGACGGCTCGGCGATGACGGTCACCGGTCGGACGCTGGCCGAGGCGTGCGAGTCCGTGGTCGAGACCAGGGGCCAGCAGGTGGTCGTCCCGCTGGACGCCCCGCTGCGGGACGAGGGCGGCCTGGTCGTCCTCAAGGGCAACCTGGCGCCGGAGGGCAGCGTGGTCAAGGTCACCGCGCACACCCCCACGAGCCATCGCGGGCCCGCGCGGGTCTTCGACCGCGAGGAGGACGCGCTGGCGGCGGTCCTGGAGCGGCGGGTCCAGCCCGGCGACACCGTGGTGATCCGCTACGAGGGGCCGAAGGGCGGCCCGGGGATGCGCGAGATGCTCCAGGTCACCGCCGCGATCGTCGGCGAGGGCCTCGGCGAGTCGGTGGCGCTGGTGACCGACGGGCGCTTCAGCGGCGCGACCCGCGGGCTGATGGTCGGGCACGTCGCACCCGAGGCCGCCCTGGGCGGGCCGCTGGCCGCCCTGCGCGACGGCGACGTGGTGGTCATCGACGCCGACACCCGCACCCTGGCGGTCTCCAACGTCGACGTGGCCGAGCGGCTGCGAGACTGGGCTCCACGCCTACCTGGCATGCGCGGCGGGGTCTTCGACAAATACGCGGCGCTCGTCCAGTCCGCCTCCCACGGAGCCGTCACCACACCGGTCCAGCCGTAGCGGTCGCCGAGCGCCCTGCCCTCGCGGATGATGCTGGACCGCCAGTCGACGCAGGTGCCGAACACGTCGAAGAGCAGCGCCCGCGGCGGCTCCACCGCTCGCCCCGGGGCCGCTCAGGCCGAGCTCGCCGCGACCGACCGCTGCATGGTGGCTTGGGAGTCACCCGGTTTGAAGCTGCGGGCGAGGATCACCGTCGGTCGGATGACCAGGACGACCCGGACGTCGGCGTCGCCGATCGGCCCGCCCGCGCCGTACCGCTCCTGTAGGGTCCGGTAGAAGGGCGCGCCGGTGTCGTCGTCGATCGACTCCACCTCGCCGCGGATCTCCAGGTAGCGCTGGCTGTCCTCGGGGTCGACGATCGACAGCGCCACCCTGGGTTCTCTGCTCACGTTCTGGAACTTCTTCCTGGTCCTGGTATGGGTCAGGCGGACGCGGCTGCCGTCCCAGACGAACCACATCGGGTTGCTCTGCACCGAGCCGTCCGACCGGACGGTGGCGAAATTCGCGATCAAGGGGCGGTCCATCAGGTCCTGGTGGCTGGCTGGGACCGTCGCCTGCTCGTCCACGATCGACCTCCGGGGGTTGTCGCCTGTCGGGCATCCGTCGACCGCCATCTTGCCCCTGTCGCGGTCCGCCGGCCCACCGGCGAGGTCACCGGCGTCAGCCGACCGGCGCGGCGCCGGCCTCGAGCGGGGTGGCGAGCGCGCGCTCGGCGGCTTCGAGGACCGCCACGACCTCGGCGCCGAAGCGCACGTCACAGGGGTGCTCGGTGCTCCCGGCGGCGATCACGCCGGCAAGCTGCCTGATCGCCTCGCCGAAGGCCTGTACCTCGGTGGCGCCGCCACTCGGCATGGCGGACCAGCCGGCCGTACCGTGCACGGCGAAGCGCGTGGTGCTGGCCGCCTGCGGTACGGTCAGGCTGAGCGACAGCGTGCTCGCCGCGCCGCCGTGGTGGCCGGCCACCAGGTGCACGGTGTCGCCGAGCCCGCGGCCGGCGCTCACGCGCTCGACCTTGCCGAGCGTCGGGATCGCCAGCGAGAGCGCGTGCGGGCCGACGTCCCACAGCGCTCCCCGGCTTCGCCTCCAGGCCGACTCGGCGTAGGGGCTGCCCGGATGGAAGATGGAGCCGAACCACGTGCCCTGGGCGCCCTGCCAGCCGCCCGTGGAGCGCAGCGAGTCCATCCAGGCGGCCACCTCCGGCCTGAACCGCGCGGTGAAGAAGATCACCGATGCCACGCCACTCGCCTCGGCCGCCTCCACCACGGCCCGGGCCTGCTCCAGCGAGAGCGCCAGCGGCTTGTCGAGCAGCAGGTGCCGTCCAGCCCTGGCCGCGCGGACCGCCAGCTCGGCCTGCACGTCCGGCGGTACGGCGACGGCGACGGCGTCGACCGCCCCCAGCAATGCGTCGAGGTCATCGTAGCCGCGGACGCCGAAGCGCCGCGCCAGCGCCTCCGCCTTCGCCGGGTTCCGCCCCCACACGCCCACCAGTTCGGCGCGGTTGCTCGCCACGATCCCCGCGGCGTGCGTCTCGGCAGCCCAGTAACCCGTCCCGAGTACCCCGAACCGAAGCGACACCCCTCACCCTCCCAGCCCGTCCGCGATCCCTGGCGCTTGCCGACGATTCTCTCGTACGTGAGCCCCGGCTGGAGTGCTGAACGCCTGAGGCAGCTCGTCCCAGGTGCGGCCATCGAGCGTGCGACCGCCCTCCTTGGGTGTGCGCCCACCCCACTGTTTGAAGAAAAAGGCGGTGCGCTGGGTCAGGCAGCAATCGCGCACGTGACGTACCCAGTCGGCATCGAGCGGACGGTGGCCGGGCCCCGACTCACCCCCGACGATGACCCGATCGATTTCCCGAAGGCCGAGATCCGGGAGCGGGCCAAGCAGCGGTTCGATCGACAGGAAGCGCACCTGAGCCGGGACTTCCTTGAGCTTTTCGATCCGCCATACGAACCTGGTCGACTCCACCGAGGTGCCGAACCAGATGTGGGGCAGTGGTTGTGGTGCCAACCGACGCACGACGCTGGCCATCCGACCTGGGCGCTTGGTGAGTATCTGGAAGATGTGCTGCGGAGCGGCGGCCATCACTTCGAAGGCTTCAGCGATGAACTCGTCGGGCACGCGTTCGTGGAAGAGGTCCGACATCGAGTTCACGAAGACTCGGCGGGGCCGTCGCCAAGCGAGGGGTTGCCGTAGCCGTTCGGGCCAGAGCTTCAGATCGAAGCCCTGCTCATAAGGATGACCTGGCACGCCGCGGAAGCGCTCCGCAAACCGCTCGGCATAGCAATGGTCACAGCCGGGCGACACCTTCGTGCAACCGGTCACAGGGTTCCAGGTTGCGTCCGTCCACTCGATCGCACTTCGGTCGCTCACGCCTGCCCCCCTTGTCCAGGTCACCAGGGCGGTTGCGGCAGCTTCGAACGTCGTCTGCTCGAGCCTGACCTTGACGTTGGACGGTAATCCACCGCGCGACTGTTCGAAGAGTTCGAACTGCGCCCTAAGGCTTCGAACCGGTCGCGTCGCGACTCCAGGAACCAGAAGACGAACTCGCACTTCAGTTGGTGAAAGTAACTGTGCTCGAACAGGGTGCGCAAGGCGACGATCGGTGAGCCTGGTTCGCCATGCGAATAGATGCCAGGTCCGGCGAAGCCGTCCAGAAACACGACGCGACCGTGGTGGCTCCCGAGAATCGGAAACCAGGCGTTGAGGTACCGTCGCAGAATCTCGTGCTTGGCGGCGGTGTGGGGCTCCAAAGGCCACTGCGTCGAATCGGGTGCCATGAGGCTTCCCCGTGATCGCTGGATGTGGATTCAATGGCAGTCCAATTCTGTCGTGATCGAGTTGCGGTGCACAAGCGAATTGCTCGGTGGAGGGCCTTGGAGGCCCCGACCGGCCGTGCGTCGCGGTGTCCATGGTCAGATGGTGGTGGCGGCCCATACGGCGAAGGCGAAGGCGAGGGCGAGGGCAGCGACCTTTGCGGGGGTTGGCAAACGCCACGGGGACTCGAAGCGGCGGGCGAGGGCGACGTAGCCGGCGAGCACGGCGACATGGGCCGGGAACCATTCGACGCGGTGCAGGACCCACGACAGCCCGTCCGGGGTGTCGTGCAGGCCGGGCAGGCCGGAGGGCACCAGCGCGAGGGTCACGCCGGACACGGTCATCAGGGCGATCTGGTGCCAGCAGAAGATGGTCATGGCACTCAAGTTCCCGACCGCGACCGCTGCCCACAGCCCCGGCCTGCTGAGCAGGGCCTCGATGCGGTCGCGTAGCCGGATCGCCAGCCCGCACTGGAGCGCGGCCAGCGCCAGGACCAGCAACGACGGCGGATGGGAGTTGACGCGGCCGGCGCCGGGCACGCCCACCATGCTGGCGGGGTAGCCGAGCCGCAGCACGAGCAGCAGCCCGAGCGCGCCGCCGCCCACCACCAGGAGACCGGCGCCACGCCGGCCGATGCGGCCGTGGGCCCAGGCGACGCCGAGCAAATAGGCGAACGACCAGCCCGGCAGCAGGTTGACCATGCCGAGCCAGCCGGGCATGGCGTGCTGCCACGGCCCGTAGCGCAGCAGGTCGACCACGGCGACGATCACCAGTGACGGCAGCGCCGAGAACGCGCCGAGGAGCCGGTCCAGCTGCAGCGCCACCGGGGTCAGCGCGGTGACCACCGCGTAGATGGCGATGAACCACAGCGGCTGCACCACCAGGACGGCGGTGCTCCGCAGGGTGCCGGTGGGCACGCCGGCGAGCGCGAGGACGGGCATGGCGGCGCCGAGGATGGCGGTGGCGGCGACGACCGGGCGCGCCAGGCGCAGCAGGCGCCCCCGCGCCCACGAGCCGTACGACTCGCCGCGTGCGCGTGCCCGCTCCAGGCTCTTGGCGCCGGCGTAGCCGCCGACCAGGAAGAACAGGCCCAGCATCTGGAGCACCCAGCTCAGCGGGGCCAGGGCCGGCAGGTGCAGCAGCGGGCTGGTGCCGTGCAGCGCCCCGCCGGCGCCGACCGTCAGCGCCATGACCAGCCAGTGGCCGACGACCACGCCCACGATCGCCAGCGCGCGCAGCCCGTCGATCGCCCGTTCGCGCTCCGGTGGAGTGGCCGCCTCGACCCGGGCGGCGAATCCCCGCCAGCCGCCGAGGCGGTGCGGCGCCCCGGCGCGGGCGGGCGCTCCGGCCGGCGCCGCCCGGCGCTCAGCCCGTGTGGCGGACAAGGGTCACCTCCGAGGTGCGCTCGAGCACGACGCGGGCGAGGTTGGCGAGCAGCTCGGTGCCAGGGGTGTAGTAGCCGTCGTGGCCGCTGGCGGTGCCGGTGCGCAGCACGCGTGCGCCGAACCGCCGCCCGGTGGGGTCGGCGCCGTGACCGAAGCCGGCGACACGGGCGTAGGGCACCCACCGCATGGGGTCGTCGCCGACTCTGGCGGCCCACACGCGGGCGGAGGTCCCAAGCGCCCTGGCCGAGGCGACGTCCATGCCGGGGGCGGCGAGCGCGACCAGGTCGGCGACCCTGACGCCGGCGACCGCGTGGCCGCAGACGACCGCGCCGTAGCTGTGGCAGAGCAGGCTCACGTGCGCGCCTGGCGGCAGTCCTTGGACGAAGCGGCTGAGCGCTCGCGCTCCCGCCTCGGCCCGCTCCGAGCGCATGGCCTGCCGATCGATCCGCTCGGGCGGGTCGTAGCCGAGCCACGTCACCACGGCCACGCGGGCGCCGCGGTCCAGGCGCTCGAGCTGGCCGCGCAGGGCCTCGGCGGCGGCGATCGGGTCGGCGCCGTGCCGTCGCCCCCCTGTGCCGGTGAGGTTGCGCAGGCTCCAGCCGCTGCCCGGGACGATCACGGCGACGTGCCGGGCGGACTCGAGGTCGCCGAAGACCTCGATCACCTGCCCGTCGCCGCGAGGGTCGTAGCCGAGCAGGTGGCCGGGCAGCGGCCGCCCAGCAGGCTCGGCCGCGCGGCGCGCCCGCTGGTTGGCGGTGTAGCGGAGCTGGGCGGGGATCCCGTCGAGGTTGCCGACGACACCCGGGGCGCGCCGTTCGAGCCGCAGACGCTGCGCGCCGGTCAGCCGCTCGATGAACCGCCTCACCTGGGACGGCGGCGCCGAAGCCGGGTCGGGCGCGCGGGCCTGCGGTGCCACGGCGGCCACGGCGCCGGGCCAGGCCGCCGCGCCCGGAGGACCCTGGACCGGGCGATGGGTGTCGCCGCCGGGCCAGACCGCGCCGATGGTGCCGACCGAGAGCAGTCCGCTGGCGGCGATGCCCGCCAGCATGCGGCGGACAGGGGGGCTGGAGGGCCGCACGGGAGCTTCCTTCCTTGCTCGGGTGATCGCTGTCGGGCTCAACGCTGGGCCCGGGCGGCCGGCCGGGCACTGGTCACAGGACCCCGATCGACCGGGCGCCAGCACCCCAGCCGAAGGTGGAGCTAGCCCCACTGAGATGCGCGGCGCACCTGGGTGACAATGGGCCGATAGCAGCGCATGGAAGGAGTGGCATGGCGATGGCCACCAGCCGCCGAGCGGGACGGCTCAGCCTGCTCGGCTCGGCGCTGGGGTACCTCGCCCTGGTGCCGCCGGGGCTCGTCCTGTTCGTGCTGGTGGCCGGCGCCACCGTGCTGATCCCCACCTGGGTCGGGCTGCCGCTGGTGCTGGCCGTGCTGGCGCTGCTGCGTTCGTACACCGGGCTCTACAGGACACGGGCGGCGCGCATTCTCGGCACCCCGGTCGAGCGGCCCTACCGCCCGGTGGACCAGCGGGGATGGTTCGGCCGCCTCCGGCGGGTGGCGGGTGACCCGGCGACCTGGCGGGACATCGCCTGGCTGCCGCTGAACGCCACCGTGGGGCTGGCGCTGCGCGTGTTCCCGGTCGCGCTGCTGCTGGGCGGTGTGGGAGCGCTGGCCTTCCCGTTGTACTGGCCGGCGCTGCCGCCGACCGGCGAGCCCAACTGGATCGGGGTGGTGCCGGTCACCGACCAGGCGGGCGCGAACCTGGTGCCGCTCCAGGGCGTGGTCCTGCTGCTGCTGTGGTGGGCGCTGTCACCGTGGCTGGCGAGGGCGGACGCGCTGCTGGCCCGCTGGCTGCTGGCGCCGACCGAGCGGTCGCGCCTGACCAGCCGGGTCCGCGAGCTGGCCCAGACCAGAGCGGAGACGATCGACACCCAGGCCGCCGAGCTGCGCCGCATCGAGCGGGATCTGCACGACGGCGTGCAGGCCCGGCTGGTGGCGCTGGGCATGAACCTCGGCATGGCCGAGGAGGTCCTGGCCAGCGACCCGGCCGCCGCCAAGGACCTGCTCGCCGAGGCGCAGCGGGCCACCGGCTCCGCGCTCTCCGAGCTCCGCGAGGTGGTCCGGGGCATCCACCCGCCGGTGCTGGCCGACCGCGGCGTCGACGGCGCGGTCCGCGCGCTGGCGCTCCGGAGCCCGCTGCCGACCCAGGTCGAGATGGATATCGGCGGCGGCCGGCTGCCGCCCCCGGTCGAGTCGGCCGCCTACTTCGCGGTGGCCGAGGCGCTCACCAACGTGATCAAGCACAGCGACGCGAGCAGGGCCTGGGTGCGGCTCCGCAAGGCCGGCGGCCGTCTGACCATCGTGGTCGGCGACGACGGCAAGGGCGGCGCGGACCCGGAGGGCGGCACCGGGCTGCGCGGCATCCAGCGCCGGCTGGCGTCGTTCGATGGCACCTTCGAGATCGCCAGCCCGGTGGGCGGGCCCACCATCGTGACCATGGAGCTGCCGTGCGAATCGTCATCGCCGAGGACCTCGCCCTCCTCCGGGACGGCCTGATCCGGCTGCTGCAGGCGCACGACTTCGAGGTCGTGGCGGCGGTGGACAACGGGCCCTCACTCCTGCGGGCGCTGACCGTCCACCGTCCCGACGTGGCCGTGGTCGACGTGCGGCTGCCGCCCAGCTTCACCGACGAGGGGCTACGGGCGGCGATCGAGGCACGCGAGCGGGTGCCCGGCCTGCCGGTGCTGGTGCTGTCGCAGTACGTGGAGCCGCTCTACGCCCGCGAGCTGCTGTCGGATCGCGGCGGCGGCGTCGGCTACCTGCTGAAGGACCGGGTCTCCAACGTGGGCCAGTTCGTCGACGCGGTCCACAGGGTCGCCGCCGGGGGCACGGCCATGGACCCGGAGGTGATCTCCCAGCTGCTGGCCAGGCACACCAGGAACGAGCCGCTGCGCCAGCTCACGCCGCGCGAGCGCGAGGTGCTCGGGCTGATGGCGGAGGGCCGCTCCAACGCCGCCATCGCCGGCCGGCTGTTCATCACCGAGAAGGCCGTCAGCAAGCACACCAACAACATCTTCAGCAAGCTGGCGCTGCCGCCCTCGGAGGACGACAACCGCCGCGTGCTCGCCGTGCTCGCCTATCTCGAGGCGTGAGGAGCGATCACGCTGGTCAGCAGATCGACGTACTGGTCCCCGACGACCTCGATCGAGTAGGCGTCGACGGCGGCCGACGCGGAGGCGCCGAGCTTGGACCGCGGCTCGGCGTCACGCAGCAGCCTCGAACGGCCGCAGCCAGGGCTTCCGCGTCGCCGGGCGGCACCAGCAGGCCGCTGTGCCCGTCGACCAGCACGGCGACGCCCTTCTTCTCCGCGAGCCGGCCGACGAACAAGACCCGGCCGCCCTGCCGCTCCGCCCGGACCGCCCGCACGGCGGTCATGTCGGCGCCCATGGGGCGGACCAGCGTGGTGCTAGGATTGGCGCCGAGTTGGAGGAGGCGCTCACGCATCTCCTGGTTCGGCACCGTGACGGCGGTCGCGCTGCGCAGGGCGAGCCGTTTGAGGCCGGTGGCGAGCCACCCGCCAGGGCGTAGACATTCCCCCCGTGGGCGGTCAGGACCCACCGCCTGCCGGGCGCGGCGAGCGCGGCGACGAGACCCTGAGGGAGCACCCAGTGCACATGCAGGACATCCGGGTCGAACTCAGCGATGAGTCGTCGCAGCGCCATCGCCTCGGCGGCGAGGAACAGCAGCACCTGCAGCCAGCGCAGCGGTCGCGCCCGGAGGTTCTCCAGGATCGCGCCGCCCGCCAGGTCCTCTCAGCGCTTTGGGAAGTAGCGGAAGCGGCGGATCTCCAGCGACCCGGCCCGCTCGCGCAGCGGCGCGTCGCCCAGCCGTGGCGCCAGCACGACCGTCTCGAAGTGGGCAGCCGGGGCATCCTAACAGCGGGTGGCCGACGGCCGCTCAGCCTCCCAACGGCCGGAGGCCGGTGGCCGCTCAACCTCCTGGGTCGGGGAGCTGGATGAGCGGCCCGCCCCCCGGCGTCCCGCCGCTGCGGCGGCCGCGCTGGCAGCGGGTGGCGCAGCGGGTGATCGTCCTGGCGCTGGCCGCGCTGGTGATCGCCGTGCTGACGCGGCGGTGGGGCGAGGTGCGGCCGCTACTGGGACGGCTGTCGGTGGGCGTGCTGCTGGCGAGCCTGCTGGCCGTCATGATCGGGATGCTCGGCAGCTTCCTGGCCTGGCGCGCCCTGCTGACCGACTTCGGCCACCGCCTGCCCTTGAGCGCGGGCATCCGCGTCTATTTCCTCAGCAACCTGGCCAAGTACGTGCCCGGCAGCGTCTGGCTGGCGGTTGCCCAGACAGAGCTCGGCCGTGACTACCGGGTCCCCAGGCGCACGTCGGCGGCGGCGCTGATCGTCTCGATGCTCGCCGCGGTGGGCAGCAGCGCGCTGGTGGCGGTCGTCACCCTGCCCTTCGTGGAGCCGGAGGCCCTGCACCGCTACTGGTGGGCGCTGCTGGCGCTGCCGGTGGCCGCGGTGGTGCTGTGGCCGCCGGCCCTCAACCGGATCATCGCCCGGCTGCTGCGGCTCGCCCGCCGGGAGCCGTTGCCGGTGCAGGCGTCGCTGGGCGGCATGCTGCGCGCGATCGGCTGGGACGTGATGGGCTGGGTCGGCTTCGGCGCCCAGGTGTGGCTGCTGGCCCGCGCGCTCGGGGTCCACCACCCGGCGCTGTTCCTGCAGGCGCTCGGCGCGTTCGCCGCCGCCTGGTGCGTCGGCTTCCTGATCGTCTTCGCCCCGGCCGGCGGCGGCGCCCGCGAGCTGGCGCTGGTGCTGCTGCTGCAGCCCACCGTCCCGACCGCCACGGCATGGGTGATCGCGCTGGTGGCGCGGCTGCTGTCGACCGTGGGCGACCTCGCCTGGGGCGGGGTCGCCCTGCTGGCCGAGCGGCGCCGCCAGCACCGCGAGCCCGAGCCGGCGCGCGAGGCCGGCACCTCGGCCAGGGACGGCCCCAGGTGAGCGCCACGCCGGACGGCCGCAGGTGAGCGCGACGCCGCGGCCACAGCTGCCGTGGCGCCGGGTCCTCGCCGTCGGCATCGCCGGGCTGCTCGCGGGAGCGGTCCTGCTGGGCCTGCAATTCGTGCGGCTGGACCGCAACCATCTCGGCGGCGGCCCGTCGGCGCCGTTCTTCGTCGGGACGGCCTGGCATCTTGACGAGGAGCTGACCGCCCGGCGCGTCCACGTGGTGATCAGGCCGGGCAACGGCTACGACGGGCAGTGGTTCCTCGGGCTCGCCTACGACCCGCTGCTGCGCGAGCACCTCGCCGGCGGCTTCGACATGCCGCGCTACCGGGCACGGCGGCCGCTGCTGGCGATGGCCGGGTGGCTGCTGGCCGCCGGCCGTCCAGCGGCGGTGCCCGCCGCGCTGCTGACCGTCGAGCTGCTGGCGGTCGGGGCCGGTTGCGCGGCGACCGGGCGGCTGCTGGCCGCCGCCGGCCTCTCGCCCTGGTGGGGGCTGGGGTTCGCGGTCGTCCCCGGCGTGGTGGTCGGGGTGATGTTCGGCACTGCCGAGCCGCTCGGGCTGGCGCTGGCGGCGCTCGGGCTCAGCCTGGTCCTCGACCGCCGGCTGGTCCCGGCCGGGCTGGCGTTCGCCGCTGCGGGGCTCACCAAGGAGACCTACCTCGGCTTCGCCGGCGCCGCCGCCATCTGGCTGCTGCTCGGCTCGCTGGCAGGGCTCCGCGAGCGGGTGCGGTTGGCGGCGACCGTGCTGGTGCCTGGCGCGGTCCTGCTGGCCGCCTGGTGGTGGTACGTGGGCGCGATGGTTGCGGCGGGCCGGACCGACCGGGCCGGGCTCGAGTCCGTCGCTGCCCCCTTCGTCGGCTGGGGGCACACGCTGGCCCGGATCGCCCGCGGCGCCTACGTCCCCGACGCCCCGGTCGGACTGCTCGGGCTGGCCTGCATGGTCGCGACCTTCGCGCTGCTGGTCGTCGCGGTGGCACTGACCTTGCGAGCGCGGACCCTGCTGGACTGGACCGGGCTGGTGATGGGGGTCTACGGGCTGATGATCGCAGGCGGCCAGCTCGACCGGTTCCTCTCGGCGGCCAGGGCCCTGGCCCCTTGCGTGCTGGGCGCGGCGCTGGGGGTGGTCGCAGTGGCAGCCCTGTCACGTTCCGGGCGAATCCGCCATGATGTCCCCGGGGGGCGTGAGGGCCGCCGCGACCAGCCGTCGCGCAGAGCTGAGGAGCGCCGATGACCACGGGCAGCGCGATCAGGCGATTCACCCTCGACCTCGACGATCTCGAGTGGACCGGCCACTCGCCCGTGCCCGGCCTGCCGATGAGCCACTGGAGGTGACGCCCCGAGTCGTGGTCGTGGGCGGTGGGCTCGTCGGGTCCAGCGCCGCCTACCGCGTGGCCGCTCAGGGCGGCGAGGCGATCCTGGTCGACCGGCAGGACCAGGGCCAGGCGACCGCCGCCGGCGCCGGGATCATCTCGCCCGGCACCGGGTTCCAGGAGGCTGGCGCCGACCTGCTCGACCTGGTCCGGGTGGCCGTGGCGTGGTACCCGGAGCTGCTGGAGCGTCTCGCCTCCGACGGTGAGCTCCAGACCGGCTACGAGGTCGTCGGCGCCCTGCTCGTGGCCATCACCGAGCAGGAGCAGGACCGGCTCCCTGCACTGCTGGCCGAGCTGCTGGGCCGGCGGGGGCGGGGGTTCAGCCACATCGGCGACGCCGAGATCGTCGACGCCCGCACCGCGCGAGCCGGCTTCCCCGCGCTCGGCCCGGTGCGGGCGGCGATTCACGTACCGGGCGCTGCCCGCGTGGACGGGCGCCTGCTGCGGGACGCCCTGCACCGGGCCCTGCGGCGGCGCGGCGGCACGATCCTGCAAGGCAGCGCCGAGCTGCTGCTCGACCATGACCGGGAGCGCGCCGCAGGGGTCGCCGTCGGCGGGCGCACGGTGCCGGCGGACGCGGTGATCGTCGCCGGCGGTGCCTGGTCGGGCACGCTGGCCGACAGCCTGGGCGTGTCCCTGCCGGTGGCGCCACAGCGCGGCCAGATCGCCCACCTGGCGCTTCCCGGCGTGGCCACCGGCGCCTGGCCGATCATCCTGGGGTTCCACTCGCACTACCTGCTGACCTTCCCGCCCAACCGGGTGGTGGCTGGCGCCACCCGCGAGCACGGCGCGGGCTACGACCACCGGGTGACGGCCGCCGGGATGCACGAGGTGCTCGGCGAGGCGCTGCGCCTCGCCCCCGGGCTGACCGCGGCCACCGTCCAGGAGGTGCGGGTCGGCTTCCGGCCGGCCAGCCCCGACGGGAAGCCGATCCTCGGCCACGCGCCGGGCATCCGCGACCTGTACTTCGCCACCGGCCACGGCCCCTACGGGCTCCAGGTCGGGCCCTGGTCGGGCGCGGCCGTCGCGGACCTGGCGCTCGGCAGGCCGGTCCCGCTCGACCTCGACCCCTTCGCGGCCGGCCGCTTCCGCCCTGGCGGCCGCGGCGACTAGAGAACCGGAGTCGCGCACGGCGCGGCAGACCGCAGGGTCGTGCCAGGCTGCGCCCTCCGCGCCGTCACTGCGGGGACGCCGGCTCCGGCGGCACTGCGTCCGGTTTCAGTGGCTCCCGTTTGGGTGGCTTCGGCTCCTCGATGCGGGTGAGCTCAGATTCCACCACGCCCACAGCACCCGCTGCTGCCGCTCGGGCGGCATCCGCGACCGCAACGCACGACGGACCTGGGGGCCGTTGGCGGTGAGGTAGAAGGTGAACAACCCGACCGTGAGCAGCCCGAAGACCGCCCCAGCAAGCTGCCCGGTGTTGAAGTGCTGCTGGGTGAACGCGTTGAGCTTGTCGATCCACGACGGCAGCTGCCTGACCGCTCCGTTCACCCCATTGGCCAGCGCCGGCGCCAACAGCGCACCCGGCAGCACGAACAGCACCAGGATCCCGCCACGCAGCAGACCGGTCGCGCTGCCTCTGCGCCATCCCGCCGCTGGTGCAGCCACGTCACGGCTGGCTCCAGCGCGAACGCCAGCAGCTGCGCCAGGATCAGGTAGCGGACCAGCGCGCTGGCTGCCGCAGGACCACAGCCCCGCAACCGTCAGCAGGACGGCCGCGATCAGCTGCCAGATCCCGCGCCAGACCGCTCGTGCCACCCAGGACGGCTCCGCCGCCGAGGCCCGTCGCCAGTCTCGCCGTCCACCCTCGATCCCCTGGACCCGGCCGTGACGGTGACCCGGGCGGAACGATACCGCGCGGCGGTATCCCTGCCGATGCTCGCTCTGCTCAGTCCCAGCGGGCGCAGCGCGCAACCCTCATCCCGAACGGGATGCCTCATGCATGACCAGAGACAGAAATCGAGGTGGCCAATTGCGATAGAACATGAGGCCATCTGGTTCGAGACGACCGCCGCGCCTTGTAGGCGCTTGTATCTGGGAGGAAACTCGACGACCATCGACTGTGATGGTCGTCTTGGTACTGTTCATGCACGTCAGCAACACGGCACAAAGCGTGTGACCAACCGGGCCGCCACGGGCTCGTGGAGCGGTGATGGCACCGGCATGCGGCGGCGAGCGACCAGGAGGTTGCTATGACCAGCGACGCGCCATCCTCGGGCACACTGCGGGACACCATGCGGGCGGGGGTGCGGGACCTGTCGGCGGTCTGGTGGTGGTTTTTGATCCTCGGGGTGCTG
>WNGQ01004790.1_pt1 | contig 26964 bp, 23 predicted proteins | sample 5407661 | NCBI WGS metagenome assembly WNGQ01 (sample SAMN13153382, study PRJNA577476) | soil metagenome | isolation source: 60 cm soil or saprolite under Garry oak tree replicate 2 | place: USA:California | collected 2016-06-15 | reverse complement strand
TGTAAATTGCGTTTGTCAAGTAGGCAGGACTGCGGCTGAAAATCCGGCATCAAGTGCTGATAAAAATGACGCCAAAGCTCTCCTGAGCCAAAGATGTTGTGTCGGCCTGGTCTTGAGAAAACCTGATCAGGCCTTCTCTGCAGCTAGAACCCCTTCTCCTTTCGCATTCAGCATGACAGGTTCTTTCCCGCGCATGCGGAACGAAGGTCCTCGTAAGTAAAAAACCTCTCCATGATGCAGCAGCCGATCGATGATCGCCATCATCAGTGCCGTATCCCCAACCAAATCCCCCCAGGAGGCCAGGCTCTTGTTGGAGGTAATGACCGTGGCACCCTTCTCATAACGGCCTGCGATGATCTCATAGAGCACAGGACCGACGTGCGGATCAAGGGTCAAGTAGCCAAACTCATCGAGAATGAGCAGATCACACCTGATGAGTGAGGAGATCAGGCGAGCCAGCTCCGTTCGGGTAGCGGCGGTCAGCACGGCGTTGGCCAGTTGTTGGGCGAGGATGAACCGCACAGTGAAGCCCAATTGCACCATCTTGGTCCCCAGAGCGACCGACAAGTGCGTTTTTCCTAAGCCGCTTGGCCCAATGAGCAGCAGCGAGCCAGACGTGGTGATAAAGCTGCTGTCAAAAAAGCGCATGAGCACAGCGCGCTTGAGTTCGGGAGGCGAGCCGCGAAGTCAAACTGTTCAATCGTCGCCGCGTAGGGAAAGCCTGCCGCCTTCATTTTGCGTCGCAGTTGGTTTTCCTGGCGTGCCAGCAGTTCTTCGGTGACCAACTGGTCCAGGAATTGGGCATAGCCCAGTTCACTCTGCGCTGCCAGCTCCACCCAACTGGGATAGACCTGGCGCATACGCCCCAGTTTGAGTGCAGCCAGTTTCTGATCGAGTGTCTCGTTCATGCTGATGCTCCTTGCAGGACACTCTCCCGATTGGCAACGTAGCGTTCATACTGCGCCAGATCTCGCTCCACTTCCGGTTGTGGCGGGGAAACGAGCGTGAGCACATCTGAGTCTGCTTGCGCTCGCCCGCTGGAGACGGCAGGTGATGGCATGCTCACAATCGCCCGCAGATATTCTGCGCCGTACATCTGCTGTTCCGCTGCCAGTTCCAGCGCAGCCCCGAAATCTGCCTTGCCAATCTCCTGCGGAAGGCTCATAGAGCGCAATCATCTGCGGATTCATCTCCTTGCGACGCTTGTGGGAAATCTCGTGAACATAGCGCGTTGCCAGCGGTGAGAGACTGCATAACCAATCGCGATACACCATCGCTCGCCCGCGCGGTTTGCCGACAAAGGCCGCCTCGAAATGTCTGGGATCAATGATGCGTGCATGCTGTTGGGCAGGTTGGCGCATATGGGTGGCAACGAGCTCTTGGTCCGCAAACACTTCAATCCGGCTGCGATGAATCCGTGCGGTGAGCGCTCGTCCCATCAAGTGAGCTGGTACTCAATAGCGGTTGGTCTCAATGGCAACCAGTCCTTCGCGGCTGACGACCACACCATCGAAAAAGCCATAGTCACTGGCGACAGCGGGCAAAGGACCAAATTTGGGCTGTTCTTCCGCCAGCCTCACGGTGGGAGGCAAACCTGTTGCATCAGAAGGACGTTCGCTATTGACCTGGCGGAACCATGCTCGGCACTGCTCTGCCAGATCGACATCATCGTAGAACGTTCGCCCAGCCAGGAAATTTCCCTTCACAAATTTGACCAGGTTCTCCACCGCACCCTTCTGATTCCCAGATGCGGGAGCACAGACATCTGGGTGAAATTTGAACTCGACAGCCAGTTTCTGATACGCCGGATTCCAGATGGGTTGGTTCTGCTCATCGCGCCCCAGAACAGCCGTTTTCATATGATCGGTGACCACTGCCCATGGGACGCCGTCGATTTCAGCGAAACAGGCGATCAGGCAGCGCAAGAGCGTTTCCTCACGCATGTCCGTGTGGAAACTGACATACATAGAGCGACTGTATTTGAGCCGGGCGGCGAAGAAGTAGCGCGTTTGGGGTTCCATTGCCTCTTTGCTCAACTCCAGTCCTCGCACTTCGCCCCAATCGATCGGTAAAAATTCGCCGGGAACTCCTTCAAAACGGAGTGCCAGATTTCCAGGTGCCTGTTTGCGGACACGGCGTATTTTGCGCACATCATCGTAGAATGCGGTATCTTTCCCAGCGTAGGGATGATCTGCGTTGGCACGTGCTAACTCCAGCATACGGATCACCGAAAGGTTCTCATCGAGCCATTCAGCAATCTGAGCGTCAAAGACGGCAACGCGACTTTCGCGCTCTCGGGTTTGCGGTTTCTTCTCGACTTCTTCGCGTAAGACGCGGGCAACGGTATCGCGATGGTGACCGGTAAATTCCGCAATCTGGACATTACTCCAGCCTTTCTGTTTCAAGGAGTAAATGGTTGATCGGTCCATGTATCGGAGCATCCTCTCTGCCTCCACAGGTATTTTGTTCCTGTAGAGGATACCTCATTGATGCCTGATTTTAAACCGGACCCTTGCTTATTTCCTATCCGTATTTTACAAGAGTTTGCCTGGGATAATAGCCTTGCTTACCCGGGTAACACTGCATATTGCATCCCGACAGCAAAAAAGTATCTTTGCGCACTTTTGAACTCTCGTCTCACCGAATACATCTATGCCCGACTCTCACCACAAATTCGCGGCGGCTTCTACCGATTCATCGCCCAATATATGGAGCAATTGCCTGTCATCGAGCCATCGCTAGAAGATCAGGCGCGACTGTCGGCGCTGGTCGACCAGTTGCAGGCGTTGGGTGGGCAGGGGCCAGAGGCTGAAGTGCTGGAGCGCGAGGTGGATGCGATTGTCTACCGGACCTATGATCTCACAGAGGAGGAGATCGCCGAAATCGAGCGCTGGCACGTGGAGCGCCGGGCGCAACTGGGTAGGGGACGACGCGGGCAACGGATCGTCACGGTTGAAGAGGTAGAGGAGGCAGAAGCATGACCTATTTCCCGCCCGATATTATTGATAACGCCACCACCATCTTTGCTGAGGCGCTGGAGCAGACCATTCTCAAGGCAGACCAGCGCCAGCTGGACATTGCCACCGGCTATTTTGCTCCCGAGGTCTGGCGCATTGTCGGCAACGCCCTGGCCGAACTGCGCGCCTTCCGCTTGCTCCTCGGAGAACGCCCGGATGTGCCCTTGGGCGGGCCGGAGATCATTGATCTGCGCCGCTACTACCGCGCTAAGATCGCTGACGATCTGGCCCAGCTCACCTTCGACCGCCAGCATGCCGAGCTGGTGGACGCACTCCTGGCGTTCCTGGAGCGAGAGGAGGTGCAGGTGCGGCTGTTCAGTGGCCCGTTCCTGCACGCCAAGGCATATATCTTTGACCAGATCAGCTTTGTGGGCTCCGGCAATTTCACCCCGTCCGGGCTGACGCGCAACTCTGAACTGATGTTGACCAGCATGAGCCAGCATGAGCCAGGCGACGGCCCGCGGGCTACGCGAGTGGTTCGAGGGCAAGTGGGCACAGAGCGAGGACTACAATCCTGATCTCATCGACACCCTGCGCGCCTCCAAATTTGGCTCCAAGTCCTACACCCCATTTGAGGTCTTTATGAAGGCGCTCTACGAGTATTTCAAAGAGCGCATCGCACTGGAGCAGGACCGTGCAGCCACGGTGGACCTGGCGCGCTTCCAGGAAGAAGGCAAAGCCGAGGCGATCCGCTTACTTGAGAAATGGGGCGGTGTGCTGGTCGCCGATGCGGTGGGCCTGGGCAAGACGTATATCGGCCTCTCGCTGCTGGAGCGCGAACTGCTCACCAATCGCAAGCGTGGGCGGGTGCCGCGCGGCCTGGTCATCTGCCCGGCGCAGTTGCGCGACCTGGTCTGGCGCCCGCGCCTGGTCGAATACGGTATTCCGGTGGTGGATGTGCTGAGCCAGGAAGAAATTGGTCGCGCCGACTTTGACTGGAAACGCTATCGCGACCTGGACGTGGTGCTCCTCGATGAGAGCCATAACTTCCGCAACCCTGGCACGAACCGCTACCGCAACCTCATGAAGCTGCTGACCGGGGGCCGTCGCAAGCGTGTAATCTTGATGACCGCGACCCCGGTCAACAACAGTCTCTATGACTTCTATCACCAGCTGCTCCTGCTGGCGCGGGGCGATGAGCGCTTCTACCGCCCGATGGGCATCAGCAACCTGCGCTCGTACTTCAAAGCCGCGACAGAGGGGGGGCTCGAAATCTTTGACCTGCTGGAGGAGACGACGGTGCGCCGCAGCCGCGCCGATATTCGACGCCGCCAGGAAGCTGGCGAAGAGGTGATTGTCAGCGGCAAGCCCGTGCGCTTCCCAGAGCGCATCTTGGAGCGCATTGACTACGACCTGGACGGCACCTACCAGGGGCTCTATCATGAGATCACCGACGCGCTGGATCGACTTCGCCTGGTCGCCTATAACCTCGCTGCCTATGCCCGCACAAAAACCAAAGCCACCGAGCAAGATGAGCAGCGCAACAATGCCCTGATCGCCCTCATGAAGATGCTCTATCTCAAGCGCCTGGAAAGCTCTGCCGCCGCCTTCGAGGAGAGCATCAAGCGCCAGGTCTCCTTCCAGGGCGGTTTCCTCAAGATGCTCCGAGAGGGCAGGCTCCTGGATGCCGCCAGCTATCGGAAGCTGTTGGCGATTGAAGCTGATGAGGAGCGCCCGGAGCGCGCCGAAGAGATCATCGATGCACTCGCCTCGGTCTCGCCTGATGACTACCAGATGCAGCGCATCGAGGAGGGCGTGAGCCATGACCTTACCGTGCTTGAGAGCATCCTTTACATGCTCAAGAAAGCCCGTGAGGGAGAGGCAGGTGAGGACGGTGGCGACGATAAACTGCGCCAGATCAAGGACACAAGGTGCTGATCTTCACCAGCTTCCACGATACCGCCGTCTATCTGTACAGGCAGTTACTCGATGATCGCGCCTGGCAGGAGCAGGCCGGGCAGCCAGTGCTCGGTTTGATCAGCGGGGACACCAGGCCGGAGGAGCGCCGCAGGCTGATCGAACGCTTTGCGCCGGTGGCCAATCGCCCCCCCGGAGATCCCTGGCGATGAGCCCTGGCAACCGGATGGGCCGGAAATTCAGGTGCTCATCAGCACCGATGTGCTCTCTGAGGGGCAGAACCTGCAAGACGCCGGCGTGGTCATCAACTATGATCTGCACTGGAACCCCGTGCGGTTGATCCAGCGCGCCGGACGGGTTGACCGTATCGGTAGCCCCTACGCGCACATCCTACTCTACAATGTCTTTCCAGAGGCGGAATTGGAGAGCCTGCTGCGCGATCTGGAGCGCCAGGCGGAGCTGGTCTCCACCGAGGAGATGAAGTTCCCACTCATCAACTATATCCAACAGATCGGTGAGCGCGTGGTGGCTGAGATTCCTCTGGGCATCCACAGTGGCAAGCACTACGTTGCCCGAGACGCCCGCCCCGGTATCTTCGTGGCCTTCAGCGCAGGCGGTCGGCACTTCTGGCGCTTCTACCCCGATGATAGCAGCGAGCCCGAAAAGAACATTCGCAGCCTCTACACTATGATCGCCTGCACACGCGAGGAGCCGCGGATCGAGCCGGGGCCGGTGCCTTACGAGTTGCTGGAACGCGCCACACACGATGTACTGGCACAGGTGCGTGGCGAGCAGGCCCGCAACCGGGTGCGCCCCGCATTGACCGGGATGGCCCAAAAGCTCTATAACTGGCTGAACCGTCCCACCCTCTGGCAGGAGAACGAAGCGCTGGACCCTGACCAGCTCCGGCGCTTCAACGGCGTACTGGAGCAGGTCTCGCTGCGCCCCTTTGAGCGCGATCGCGGCCTGAGAGCACTGGTCAAAGCCTACGAGGGCGGCAGCGACTTCGCCCAGCTGGTGGCTGACCTGGATAGCTTCTTCACGGAAAATGGGCTCTACCAGGAGAGCGACGTGGATATCGTGACAGCAGAAGCCATCAAAGAGGAAGACCTGCGCCTGGTCTGCTACGAGCGGCTTGTACATGGGGTATGACACCGATGTGTGTAGTTTGTCAAGAGGGCAAAACTTCTGCCGTGTGGAGGAAGGGAGCCGGAGGCTCATCAAGCATCCTGGGAGCTTGAGGCTCGGTCGGGGAGCTGAAACGCCCGCTCATGCCAGGAGCGCGGAGCAAGCGATGCCGCCAGGCCCGACCCCTGACAGAGGGAGGGCCAGGATCTTGACGAGAATCGCTCACAGAGCACATCTGTTCGAGGAAAGGGCGCTGAAAAGACCCTTTCATTCCTGACAAGAGACGATTTCAAGGTATTTCACGTATATGTTTCCCCGTAGCTCTCTTCTTTGGAGGCAGTGTCGACCAGCTTTGGAAGCGAGTTGACACCCTTATGAGTGATTTTCGTCAAGATCCTGGCCCTACCTCAACATGAACATTTAAGTTCACAGGCTTTGCGGAATGTAGGCTAACTTTGTGGCAATTGCATATAAGACGAGTAAAAAAGGGTGAAACGGGTTTTAATTTGGCCTTGATTTTTGGATTTCTGGTGAGTATACTCCTTACAGCAAAATATGTGCATTCGTTCCACTTTGTGGAAACAAAGTTAAATAATAAGAAAGACACCGCCTTAACCGCGAAACGCTTCATCTTGGCGGACGGACGTTTCAAAGGTTATCAGTAACGATGTCTTCATTATGTTTTGCACACAAACAAAGGGTTGCTAGCGTGCTGTATGGAAAAGAAATAAATATATACCTATTTATTTCAATTTCCGTCCTATAGTATTTACCATTTAATGTGTCGACTTGTCAAGTGTTTTGCCTACAATTCTATGGTATTCTCTACGGGAATTATATCTAGTATAGCGCGCTACATTTCTTCAGTTGTAGCCAGAAGAGCGGCTGGTATTAACATGAAGGAGCATATAGCGTGCTTCCACAACCATCAAAGAGAAAGAAACTATCGCATCGTTCTCCTAAAGCGCAGCAGGAAGACGAGATACAACGTCGCCAACTCCGCTGGTGCTTCTTGATTATCCTCACCATTTGGACGCTCACATCACTTGTAGCTCCCATCTCGGTTTTTTGGTTTACAAAAAACCCGCTCAGCTTTTCCTTCTTTTCTACTCTTGCACCACCAATTTACCTTTGGTATCGGTTTGCAAAGCATCTCTTTCCAATGGATGAGAAGACATTTGAGCTTGAAAAAATGCGGCTAGAGATGAAGGGACAAAATAATAAACATGCTCACTAGGCTCCACAAGCAAAGCTTGGTGTTTCCCAACAATATTGTTTGTGCGCAAGAGAAGAGTCCTTCACTTGGGGTCAGCATATCCAATCGTGAATTCTGTATGTAAATGTGATCATTAGATGTCGTACTTTTGGTTTCGCTTCATGTCGCATCCTCTTACCTTCCCAGCTTGGAAACTGACTACCTGCGTGTAAATTTTGGAATTAAATGGGCGGATTCTGAAGAAATTTGATAATTATTGACCTCCGTATAGAGAACTAAACAGGGCATCCGGCATGAGCGAAACACTGTTTGAGGATGGCTCGGCGGTGTCGCAAGCGTTCTTTGGCATGCCGGAGTTCCTCGGCCACCTGGGGGACATCCCGGCAGCAGATATTCTTGAGTTCTCGGCGTTTGAGCAAATTCCAGATGCCCTCTTGTGGGTTGAGTTCAGGGGCATAGCCGGGCAAGCGTTCCAACTGGAGCCGTTTGGCGGCCTTGCGCTTCAAAAAGTCCTTGATCACCTGCGCGCGATGGATCGGGGAGCCATCCCAGATGACGAGCAGGTTGCCCGAAATCTTTCGCAACAAGAGGCGCGAGGCGCGCGCACCACATCCTGGGCATCATAGGCATGCTCTTGCGTCTGCATGAACAGTCGTCCCTCGGGTGTGAGTCCTCCGATGGCTGAGAGATGATCGCGCGTTAGTTTTACGCGCAGCACGGGAGTTTGTCCTCGCGGAGCGTAGGTCCGCACAGCCATCGGCAGCAAATAGAAGCCCGCTTCATCTACGAAGACGATGGTTCGTTGCTCCTGCTGGGCTTTTTTTTAAGCGTGGGCCAGCGTTCGTCCTTCCAGCGCCCGATGGCCGCTTCATCTCGCTGGCTGGCTCGTTGCACCGGCTTTTGCACACTGTACTTCAGTTTCTGCAGGAGTCGGCTGCAATGGCCGGGATGGTAGCTCACGCCGAACTGACGCTTCATCACCTCCGCCACTCGCTGCCCGGTCCACACCTGGCCAAGAAATCCAAACGCCTCTGCTCCTCGATCAAGCAGACTGGGCAACTCCGCCAGTTGCTCGGCGTTCAACTTGGGCTGCGCTCCTGGGGCTGGATGGCGACGCAACGCCTCTTTTCCCTCTGTCCTGGCTCGTTTGAGCCACTGGCTGACGGCTCCTTTGCTCACTCCCAACGCTGTGGCGATGTCTTTCTGCTTCCACTCTTGTTGCCACAGTTCCCACGCTCGCAGCCGACGACCTTCTTTCCAATCATGTGGTTCTTGTTCTTTCTTCATCCCTCCATTTTATATTGTTTACTTCTCTATGTGAAGGTCAATAATTACCAAGATTCCAGCCACCTAATTTCAAAATTTACACCCTGATCGAGGGGCATCTTTGAGCGAATGGCTCTCAGGCCCTCGTCGTCGCCACTTGCGCACCAGACGATCATTGAGCTCCAGGCGTTGAGCAATCTGCTTTGAACTCCAGTCAGGATGGCTATGAGCGGTCAAGACAATCCGTGTGCGTCGAGCCATAGCCTGCGGGCTACGATGCGCTTGGGCAAGACGGTGGAACTGCTTGATCTCATCGGGAGTCAGTTGAAGAGGAGACAGTGGTAGCTGATGACGCATGAGGCACCTCCAAGTCTGGTGGGCAAACCATCTCTCAAAGAGGACATTTCTCTGTAGAACACCTCATCCCACGCCATCTCTTCCTGAAAACTGTTCACGGCAAACTCCGCCAGATGAGGTTGGAGAAAGGTGGGCAGGGAACGTGGCACCGCTGGCGAGCTTTCGGCGACCGGAGTCTGCGTGAGAAGGAGGTCCTCCCGCACACCTCCCAGTCAACGAGGTGGAACAAGACCCACCCATCCACCGGCTTGATCAGGGGGTCACGCCAGTTCCGGGTCTGCGCACCTGGAAGGGGAAGCGTGAGCTGGAACGTGGCTGGCCTTCCCATAGGAGCTGCGTCAGTCCTCACAGTGACGTGACACCCTGCTTGAGCCTTGTCATGAACGAGGAGTGCTTACACACGAGGTCACATCGCTACCAGAGAAGATCTTTCGTGGAGCACTGCTTGGTTGTTGACCTGCCACGATCCTGCATGGTACTCTACCTTCAGAGAGAGGGGTCAGGACGCAGTGAACAACGACTCTTTCTCTTGGTTCGAAGAGACGGCTCACTCGGCCGTACGACAGCAATGCACAGAGGCGCTGCTCCGCGTTTGAGCAACAGTTCGTCACGTCTGTCGTCCTATCCGAAAGAGGACCTGTCATGAGTGTGTTACGTCTGGCCGTGCTCGGCCCGCCCGAAGTGTTTCATGACGGCCGGCGCCTCAGCTTTGCCTTGCGCAAGGCGCAGGCCTTGCTGCTCTACCTGGCGGTCGAAGGCGGCCTGCATCCCCGCAGCAAACTGGCGGCTTTGCTGTGGCCCGACAGTGAGCCCCAAGATGCTCGCAAGACCTTGCGCAACGCCCTGACGCTGCTGCGCCGCCTGCTCGCCGATCGCGATCCTTCTGCTCCTGCGCACAGCCATCTGCTCAGTGAACAGGAGCTGCTTGGCCTGGATCCGCAGGCCCCGCTGGCGCTGGACCTGGAGGTGGTGCAGCAGGCCTATCAGCAGGCCCAGCGGCACTCCACGCTCCCCTCCCAGGAGCAACGCGCTACCCTGGTCACCCAGGTGCAGCACGCCCTCGCCCTGGTGCGCGGGCCCTTCCTCGAGGGCTTCTGGCTGCGCGAGGAAACCGGCTTTGACGCATGGGTCCAGCAGCAGCAGCAGCAGTGGCAGGTGCGCCTGCATCTGCTCTTTGAGCGGCTCTCCTCCTTCCAGGAAACCGGCGGGGAGCTGGAGCCGGCCCGCGTCACCCTCACGCGCTGGCTGGTCCTTGATCCGCTCTCGGAGGAGGCCTCCCGCCGCCTGATGCGGGTGGACCTGGCGCTGGGCGATGCGAGCGCCGCCTGGCAGGTCTACGCCACCTGTCGGGATCGCTTAGCCGAGGAGTTGCAGGTCAAACCTTCTCCGGACACCGTCGCCCTGGCTGAGCGCATTCGCGCCACCGCGACGGTCAGCCCCGGGAGCCGCCCTGCCCGACCTGCCGCGGTGGCGCGCCGACCGGCAGGCGAGCTGATCGCCCCGCTCGTCGGACGGGCCGCGGCTTTCACGCAGTTGGTCGGAAGCTTTCAGGAGGCGCGGCAGGGCCAGCCGCAAGCCGTGCTGGTGGAGGGCGAGGCCGGCATCGGCAAAACGCGGCTAGCGAGCGAGTTTGTGGCCTGGGCCAGGGCCCAGGGTGCCGAGGTGCTCAGCGGGCATGCCTTCGAGATGGGGGGGCGCTTGCCCTATCAGCCGCTGATCGAGGCCCTGCGCACGCGGCTGGAGGCGGAAAACGCGCCGGAGGATCTGCTGGACGACCTGTGGCTGGCCGAACTCGCGCGCCTGCTGCCGGAACTGCGAGTGCGCTACCCCGATCTGCCAGCTCCCACCGAGGATGAACTGACGGCCAGGGGGCAGCTGTTTGAAGCGGTGGCGCGTCTACTGGACGCCCTGGCCAGGCAGGCGCCGCTGGTGCTGCTGCTGGATGACCTGCAGTGGGCTGATGGGGCCTCCCTCGACCTGCTGCACTACCTGGGACACTTCTGGAGCAGGCAGGGCAACCAAGTGCTGTTGCTGGGCACGCTGCGCAGCGAAGGGCTCGAGCTCACCCCGCAGCTGGCTGCCCAGCTCTCCGACCTGGGGCGCGACCTGCCGCTGACGCAGGTGCCGTTACAGCCACTCAGCCAGGCGGATACCATCCAGCTCCTGGAGGCCCTCGTTGGGGAGCGGAGCGAGCCAAGTGCTGCTCGGCCCTCCCCCGCCGGGTCAGAGAGGCCGCTGGCCGAACTGGGCGACGTCCTGTTTGCGCAGACGGGGGGGCAGCCGTTGTACCTGCTGGAGACGCTCAAGCTGTTGCGGGAGCGGCAGTGGCTGGTGCCCCAGTTGGGAGCGGATGGCAGATGGCGGCTGGAGCCGACGCAGGAGATGGCCGCGGCCATCGCCCAGGAGCGCTCCCGGCGCGCACTGTTGCCGCCCTCGGTGCATGCAATGATCCAGGCGCGCCTCTCGAAGCTGGCGCCGGCGGCGCGCCAGCTGGTGATGGCCAGTGCCGTGCTGGGCAGCCTGGCGAGCGCCAGGCTGCTGTGGCAGCTGGCCGAGCTGGGCACGCAGGCCGGCCTCGAGGCGCTGGAGGAGGCGGTCAAGAGTGGCATCCTGCGCGAAGAGCAAGCCGGGGCAGGCCGCGTGGGCCGCTATCGCTTCGCGCATGACCTGATGCGCGACGTAGTCTACACTGAACTGGGCGCGGCGCGGCGGCAGGTCTTGCACCAGCGGACCCTGGAGAGGCTGGCAAGCGAGGGAGCGCGGGCCTCCGAGCTGGCCTATCATGCGCTCCTGGCCGGCGAGGACGAGAGCGCTTCTCGCTACAGCATACAGGCCGGGGATGAGGCGCTGGCCGTCTTTGCCGTCGACGAGGCCATCAGGCACTACGAACAGGCCCGCGCCTTGCTCCAGGAGCAGCGACGACTGCCGACCGTGCTGCCGGAACCGGAGATCGAAAACCTCTACGTCTCTCTGGGGCGGGCTTATGCCTTCCTCAACGCCTGGCAGCAGGCTCAAGAGGTCTATGAAGAGCTCGTCGCCTATGCACAGCACCAACATCTGCCCACGCTGGGCAGCAGGGCCATTAATCGCCTGGCGATCCTGATGGTCCAACAGTCGAAGGACAGGCTCAAGGTGCAAGCACTGCTGGAGGACGCCTGGCGGATGGCAGAGACCAGTCGCGATCAGCGGGCGCTGGCGGAAACGGAGTGGAACCGGGCCCAGATCATAGGCATCGTGTGGGAGGATCCAAAGCGCGCCTTGCCTTATGGACAGCATGCGCTCTCCCTGGCACGCGGCATACAGGACAAGGAACTGGAAGCCAGAAGTCTCTCCTCACTTGGATGGATCCATATTCGTGGAGGAGCCTTTGAGGAGGCCATACACTGTCTGGAAGCGTCCCTGGCGCTCTATGCCGCCCTGGGCAACGAGCAGAGCGCTTATCGGGAGCTTTCACTTCCATCCTTTGCAATTGGCGCTCCGCTCACCCAACCCTTGACATATCGCGCGTCAGAAGCCTTGTGCTGGGCGCTGCTGGCTATCGCACAAGTGAATGGTGGGCAGGTGCAGCACAGCCTGCGCAGTGGCCGCAGGGCGCTCGCGCTCTCCAAAGAGAGCAAGAACGTCTGGGTACAAAGCTTCAGTACGCTCAGGCTCACGCAAGGATTGCTGGACGCGGGGGAGTATGAAGAGGCGCTCGTGCTCATACAACACGCCGCTGCGCTGGCGCGGACCTTTCCTTCGAAGTTCATCTACCAGAACCTTCTGCTTGCTCTGGGCCTTGTCTATCACGCCGTGCAGCGGTGTGAAGAGGCGAGGGCGGCCCTCGAAGAGGCAGCAGCCGTTGCAGAGAGGTTAGGCCTCGGACCCTTGCGCGTGCCCGTCTTTTCGCAGTTGTGTATGCACTATGTCCAGGCAGGGGAGTGGGAAGCAGCCTACCGCTATGCCGTGCAGGCCATCGTCCTCCGCAAGAGCACTGACGCGGCATTGATCCCGTGGGATTTCTCCCCTCAGTATGAAACTGAGGCCTTACTGCGTGCGGGGGATGAGCTCCAGGCGCGAACAGCAGTTCAACGACTGGGGGAACGTCTGGGGCCGTATCGGCGCTTCCGCATCCCCTACCTGCGCTCGGAGGCTTTGCTTTCAGCGTGGGATGGGCAGAGCGAGCAGGCCATCGACCACCTGCGCGAGGCTGCCCACATAGCAGCAGACCTCGGCTTGCCAGGAGAACGGTGGCAGATCCAGGCGGCGTTGGGGACGTTGTATGAGGCAGGGGGCGAGCCTGCGCAAGCGCACAGGGCCTTTAAGGAGGCGGCGAGGATCATCCAGGGGCTGGCCGCGGGCATCAGGGATGAGACGCTGCGGAGGCGCTTTCTGGCTGGACCGCAGATCCAGCAGGTGGTGCAGCAGGTCCAAGGCGAGATGGCGCAGGGGCCGCACGACCACCAGGAGCAAACAGAGCGGTGAGTGTTGTTTGAATCAATTCCGTTCGCTTTTCCGACTCATATCATTTTTCGTGATTTGCCTGGAAGCACTCTGGAAGGGAGTTGACGGTAGTTTGCTGTTCAATGGTCCTGACCCATAAAATTTCCAGGCCGCATTTGTGTTGTTTTTCTCGAACCTTGTGTTGACCAAGCAAAAGGAAAACGCATCGTTTTCTGACGCATAACCATTCGCGGTGTCCGGTGAGTAGGCTTCTGGAGAGCCTTCATCTCTGCCAGATAACATTTCGTCTCAAGCCGAAAATGACCGTTTGTGCGATCCCGACATGCAAGAACTCTGGCAGGCTCGTTCAATACTCGCGCTTTTCCCCGGCAAGGGATCAACCATCTTTGCCATCTCGAAACAGAAAAGCGATGAAGAACGCTCTCAAGCCGGATTGCTGCTGAGGTAAAACTCGTTGCGCATCCCGTGGGCTTTGCGGGTCGAAGAACATGCCGATGCGACCCATGTGCTGCTCTGTGGACCTGGTGGCGTTGGGAAGTCGAAAGCGCTGAGTGTCGTGGCAGAACGGTTTAAAGACCAGGAAACAGATCGTTTCGTCGTTCCCATTCTCCTGTTAGAGCCGATCCCGCCGGATCAAGGATCATATCTTCGGCTCGATTACTACTGGCAAATCATCGATGCACTCAAGGAGCATCTGCTGGTCAAAGAACTGGTAGGCAGCGTGGCCCATATCATGGCCGCTCCCAAACCCGCCCGCGCCAAGTTAGGCGCAATTGATTGGTTCAAGATGCGTCAAGTAGCGGAACAAGCGCTGATCCGAGCACGTGTGAGAGCGGTGTTCGCCGACGAAGGACACCGCCTGATGCAAGGAGATGGAAGTCACAGCGTGGATGAGCAATTGGAATGGCTGAAGTCATTAAGCAATCGCACCAAGGTGTTACACGTGCTGGCAGGTCCCTATGCCTTATTCGGGTTTCGTAATACGAGTGGACAACTTGCTCGTCGGGGACGAGATATTCATTTTGCCCGCTATCACGTGGAAAACAAAGAAGAACGTATCGCCTTTGTGGCCGCCTTGAAGTATTTGCTGGAACGGGTTCCACTTGAGGTCGATCTGAATACATCGCTGTCTCGCTGGCGGTGGTGGGCCACTGGTTGCGTTGGTTGCATTGGGGTCTTGAAGGACTGGCTGGTTGACGCAGTGGCAGCAACGCTCATCCAGAACGGGACCAGACTGACCGAAGCGGTTCTGACACAAACCATGCCACATCCGGCCAGACGGCTCAGTCTGGAAATGGAAGCACGGGCGGGCGAACATAGCATCGCCCGCCACGATAGCGAGAGTGCTAAACAATTCCAGGCACTGGTAAAAAAGCCGACCAACGTAGCAAAGGAAAAGGCAAAACAAGCAGCCGGAAACGGATCTGGGGTGCCTCATGCTGGCCAAGCTGACCAGATGAAGGCCCCCTCCGCTGTAACGGTACTCCCCATGCCGCAAGTGACTCCCAAACCGACCAAACCTCGTGTGGGGCAACGTGCGCCAGAACGTGATCCTGTTGGAAATACTCCTTCTCCGGCGCAGAAATCTGTCGGATGTTCCTTTACCGAAGTTATTTCAGTAACACGTGCTCAAACGGAAGAGGCAGGTGTTTCGCGCTTTGAGTGTCCAACCTGTCTGGCAACGAGAACTATTACGTTCACTGAGGGAAGCGTGAAGTTCCCCTGGCATCCGAAGCGCACCACGGTTACTCCTAATAACGGCTTACGTTGGGTCAAGCGAGAAATCTGGCGCTCTCTGAAAAGTAGAGAGAACGTTCCAGAGCTGGTTCTGGCGAAGGTGTTATCCGTTGTCCTTGCCAGGAGCGCGGCATTCAGCAGGCAGACATCGGGACGAGAGCGGAAAATCCCGGCAAATCCCTCCACCTGTACGAAAGCGTTGGTTACCAGATAGTGTCACGCCATCCGAGGTATCGCAAGCCCTTGTAAGCCAACTATGAGAAACGAGGGAGCCTTTCTCCTTCTTCCTCGTCATGCATCCATCTAGGGGTGACAAGATTACAGAGGGCAAAACCTATGCTAAGCGCTTGGCGTAGGTTTTGCTGTAAATACAAACTTTTTCTTCGCGAAAAATCACAACAATTATCCTGGTAGATGAGTCAGTTCCATTCAGGATAATTGCTGTGAAACCGATGAGCTTCCATTTTGGATTTACAAATTACCACGCTCCTCTTTTCAGCAGCAGGAGTGACTCAGGCTCAAAGACCAGCGGCTTCGGGATCGTCCTCGGACAATGGATGGGCATGAACCATGACGCCCATCATCAGGCACGGCTTGTCAGACCGGTTGCTCCAGGCATGGTTGACACCCTTTACGATGACCGTGTCGCCAGCTTTCAGGAGCGTCTCGTCTGTCTCAGTCACCAGATAAATCTCACCAGACACGACGACGCCGAAGTCGCAGGTGTCTGTACGGTGCATGGTGGGATGACGCGCCTGATCCTCCTCAGTCGGTTGGTACTTCTGTTTCAGCTTTTCGTTCATTTCCTGCACAAACGCAAAGTGCCTCTGTGGGTCCTTGGGGTCAGGCGGGAGTTCCAGGACACGGAACATCAGGCCGTTCTCTGCGGGTTCACGGATAACCACGCCCAATGAGCGATCTCCGGGGATCTGGTTGTCCACAGGAAGTTCTGTGGTGGCCCAGAGCGTTGACCGCCAAACCATTCCTGGAACTTCCTGGTAGTTGGGAGTGTCACGCAAGATCACTGCGGATTTCTTCTCCTCATTTAAGCCAACAACAACACGGTTGATATGGGTCATGCTTCATTCCTTTCATCAGCTTGTATTCAAGCAAGTGCTTGGTTGAATACCGGAAGTATATCCTCTCTCCAGCACTTTGTCAACCAAGCACTTGCTTGACAATCTCTCCTGACCATGATACACTTTCAACCAAGCACTTGCTTGAACATTGAGGAGAGAAGCATACTATGCATGAGTCCATACCTACCCGAGAAGATGTCACCTTCCCGATCGATGACCGTCGGCACGCCTTGATCCTGGCCGCCTATCAGAGTATCGCCGAAAAAGGCTTCGAGGGGCTGCGTACACGGGAAGTTGCTGCGACTGTTGGCATCCATTCCGCCACCCTGCACCACTACTTTCCCACCAAAGAAGCACTGATCCAGGGGGTCGTTGACTATGCTGTTCAACGGCTGATCCAGGCAACGATTTCCTCTCACGGGTCAGCGCGTGAGCAACTTTCTTCGTATCTGGAGGGATTTGCCCACCAGATGGAGGAAGAACCAATCCTCTTCCTGGTATTGGCGGAATTTGCCCTCCGTGCCCGGCGTGATGAGACCCTGTACCGAGTTTTGCAGGCAAATCTGACAGGTCAGAAGACGTTTCTGATCCAGACCTTGCAGGCAGGGATGAGAGAAGGAATCTGGGATCAGCACCTTGATCCAGAGGCGACAGCGATGGCGATTAGTTGTTTTCTTCAGGGCGTGGGCAGCAGGCTTCCTCTGCCGCCAGAAGAACTCAGGCAAACCTTCGCGCAACTGATCCACTGGCTTGCACTTTGATCGGTATGACAGCAAAGAAGGAGTGAACAATGGCACGTGTTCGTATCGAACAAGGAATCGTTGAAGGCAGAGAGATGAGTGGAGTGCATGCATTTCTGGGCATGCCTTACGCCGCAGCACCCATTGGTGATCGACGCTGGCAGCCGCCTCAACCGCCTGACGCCTGGGAGGGGGTGCGCGATGCCACCCATTTTGGCCCAGCCTGTCTCCAGAAAGGCGGTGCTAGTTTCGATCTGCGTGTGCAGGAACAAAGCGAAGATTGCCTCTTTCTCAATGTCTGGACCTCCACGCTTGCGAGGGAGGCCCAACACCCCGTCATGGTCTGGATTCATGGCGGGGGAAACCTCGGCGGTGCTGGTTCGGAAGACGCTTTTGATGGGGCGCATTTGGCCCGGCAGGGCGTCACTGTGGTCACCTTCAACTATCGTTTGGGAGCCTTCGGTTTTCTCGCGCATAAGAGCATCGGAGCCAATTTTGCCGTCCTCGATCAGGTGGCAGCCCTCTCATGGGTCGCCAGCAACATTGCCACCTTTGGGGGCGACCCACACAATGTGACGATCTTCGGCCAGTCGGCAGGAGCCGTCGCCGTGCGCACCCTGCTCTCCGTTCGTCGTGCCCGAGGGCTGTTCCATCGCGCTGTCCTCCAAAGTGGAGGCTTTGAACCCTTCGCGTTTGTTCCATCGCGCTCCTATCAGCAAGCGCAGCAGGCTGCGGAGCGCTTGTTTGACCATCTGGGAAGTCACGATCTGCGTGAGCTTCGGCACATTCCGGCGACTGACGTCCTCAATGCGTCGTTTGCCCTTTCGGGCGTCTTTCCTCCTCCTGGCCAGGTGCATACGCCCGCAAACCTGGTCTGGAACCCAATCGTCGATGGCGGCATCGTGGCCGAACACGATTTTCCCGGATGGGACCCAGATGTCCCCCTCCTGTTGGGGTATGTTGCCAATGAGGCTCGCTACTTCATCAAGCCGACCGGCACGTACACCCGCGACACCCTGATCCAGATGGCCAGGGTCTTGGGCGGCCCACGCAGCCATGAGGTGCTGACGTTGTGTGAGCGCGCAGAGGGAACATGGTACGAAACTCTGGACTGGCTTTTCACCACCGCCATCTGGGGCGAGCCAGCGCTTGCCAGTCTCCAACGCTTTGCTCGCCTGAAACGGCGGATGTATGCCTATCATTTCGCGCGCGTCTCTCCTGCGGGACACCAGACCGGAGAACTGGCCAAACACACGGCAGAGATTCGCTATGTGTTCGGCAACCTGGCCCCAACCGCAGCCTATGATGCCGTTGACGCAGCCGTGGCACAGGCTATGCAAGCTGCCTGGATCGCGTTTGCGCGCATCGGTGTCCCTTGCCATCCTGATGGGTCGCCCTGGCCGTCCTATGACAGTACTGCTCCTCTGCTCACGTGGATCGAGGATGAGTTGACGACCCGTCCGCTCGTTGCCGATGCATTGACGACGCTGATCCATGCACTGAGAAGCGAGGGCCATCAGAATACGAACCCTTGAGAAAACAAGCAAGCAAGACATCCATCGGTCGTGTCTGCCTCGCGCTGTTTCATGGAAAACCGACGTGAAGCGCTTTGCGTCGGTTTTCCCTGCCGTAGTCTTGTCATCCCTGGTAGGACACTTTTTCATCAGTCGTAGTCAAAGAACAAAAGGGAAAGGACGCAGAGAAGACATGGCACGCACGCCGAAAATGATGGAGGACAGACGCGAGCAGATCATCGATGCGGCTCTGCGGATCTTCGCGGAGAAAGGGTTTGCGCGGGCGACGAATAGCGAGATTGCGCGCGAGGCCGGGAATATGACCCCTGGGCTGATCTACTACTATTTCAAAGGCAAAGAAGATCTGCTCAAAGTGGTTCTGCAGGAGCGTTCACCGCTGCTGGCCTCGACGCAGATCCATCCAGAACTGCTGGAATTGCCGCCAGATGCGCTTTTGCCCCTGGTTGTCGAGCGTCTCCTGGCAGTAATGGAAAGTGAGCGGTGTATCAGCATTCTTCGTGTGATGTTACCAGAAATGCTCCATGGAACGACAGAGCTTTCTCCCATCGTTTTGAGCTGCTTTCAGCGTCTCACGGCGTACCTTCGTTACACGCTGCAAATCCAGGTAGACAAAGGGACGCTGCGCGCCGATCTTGATCCTTCTGCAACTGCTCAGTTGATCGCCAATAGCCTCATAGGCATCGTGTTGTGCCGCCAGATTCTCTGCGATCCCAGCGTGCAAGAGTGTACTCATGAAGAATTGGTCCGCGTCCTTCTCGGGTCACTCGATTGAACGGGATACAATCTCCTCTGTAAATCCAAATGGAAGCTCATCGGTTTCACAGCAATTATCCTGAATGGAACTGACTCATCTACCAGGATAATTGTTGTGATTTTTCGCGAAGAAAAAGTTTGTATTTACAGGTTTTGCCCTCTGCAATCTTGTCACCCTAGCCGCAGTTCTCGTGATCGAAGCAACAGCCCGAAATGGACGCCATTTTATGCTTACAAAATGAACCGTTGCATTTTTCTGAAAAGCAGCAAAGAGATGAGATGAAATTGCATCGCCATATTATGAGAGAGAAATTTCTCTCTCAAATCGTCTCAATGCACTCCTCAAGCCAATCGTCGGCAAATTATCTGAGAGAAACGCGCCAATTTACCTGAGAAATGACAGGAGTCCTCATGAGTTGTTGAAATGTCGTATTAGTTTGGATCGCAGTATGCGTTTTTGCCAGCGCCGGTCCTGCCTGGCTCAGATAGGTCATAACCGCCGCCGGTTCTAATGCCTGGATCTCGACTGCGGCAGGCAGGATGAGGCGCGCTTGTTGCTGCTCGTATTCGCGGCTGCGTGAGGAGACGACCAACGGCACGAAATGCTCTGCCCGGTAGCGATTCATCGCGGTGACACAGGCTGAGCGTGCAAGTACGTTCATCTCGTCCAGACCATCCAGGAGGAATAGAATCTGATCTTGTTCGATCCAGGATGCCCCCACTTTTCTAGCGATCCCATAGACCAGATACATCTGCTCAGAAAGCCAGTCGGTGAGTGCGAGCTTTTTCATGGCCCACGAAGAGAGGCTCAGCACAATCGGAAGCGGATGCTCTGGGTCGTTTTCCGCACGTCGCAACAATTCCAGCACCAGGTCAAGGAGCAGAGTGGTTTTGCCGGCCCCCGGAGCTCCCAGGAGCAGCAAACCGAATTGGGCGCGATCATAAACCTGGATAATCGCGGTGCCTGCTGGCAGCAGGTGTTCAGCCTCTGTGTCGTGAAAGATGAGGCGTGCAGAAGAGGCAATGACATCTGTTCGTTCATTCAAACCCAATTCGATCGCGGCCTATCCTTGCAAAGAGTGGTCGAGGCGTTGGCGATACTCTTGCTGAAGCCCCCGGATCACCTGGAGTCGCTGCCTGAGAGGCAGAGCGAGCTGGCGTCTTTGTGCTTCGTCTCTCATGGGAAGACCAAGAAGTTGGCGAATGCCCTTCATACAGGCCTGGAAGGCCTCGTCTGCATTGTCCCAGCTTGTGACTGCTTGCGCCTCGGGAGGCAGACAAGAAAGCGAGCCGAGAGGCGAGTCTTGCCACATTGATGGTCGCAACAATAACGGTACGAGAGTTACCTGTTCGTTGTGCAGACCCGTGAGCGCTCGCTCCATTAAGGTAACACATTCCTCGGACGCAAAAAAGTCCGAGCTGAGCAGAAAGACGATGAGGTTGGCCTGATCGAGTTGTCGGCTCATCTGCTGGAGACGATTTTCCCCGGGCAATATCAGCCGCTCGGACCACAGGCGGAGATATCCGGCTCGTTGAAGTAGCAAAAGATGCCTTTCCCATTGTACCAACCACGCCGCATCTTCGGGTGCCGCAACACTGAAAATCAGCGCAGGATGTTTTGCTTGCATGGCGTCCTTGCGTCTCCTTTGTCTAGCATCAGTTGACCGATTGTAAGTATATCTTTTGCGTCTGAAAAGCGCAATATCTTCGGCTTTTGAGCAGAGACGAACGTCAAAACAGGAGAAATGGTTCCACTTTCAGAGAGCACTTTGACTCGAACCTGCGCCGCAGGTACAGTGGGCCAGGAGATCTTCGAGGCAAGCGACTTGTCGTTGTAGCGCGAGGATTGTCTTTTTGAGTTGCATCATCTCTTGTTGCGGTCGGCACCCTCCTAGTTTCGCAAGCTGAGCTTCTTTTTGGTAATACTCCGCATCAGCCTGCGCCTTTTTCAGGTCATCTTGTAACTGCTGGATGGCACTTTGATACACCTGTTCAGCCTGACGTCTCTGGATGGACGGATTCACATGCTGGACGAGAGTGAACAGATCAGTTCGTCGATAGATGGTCGCAACGGAAACCTGGGCCTCTTTGGCAACCGCCGGAATGGTGATTTCGTGCGACTGCATTCCGCGCCGGAGCATCGCCTGAATGGTGACTCGTATCTGTTGATGATGCTGCTCGGCGAGTTGCTTGCGAGATTGGATGAGTCCATCAGGATGCAGGTTCTGTGGACGATAGCTGTTTGTGGAACGCATGGCCCCCTCCTGGTGCAAACATTTCGACAAGCTGATCAATCGTCCCCAGATGCTGCCACCAGGGACGGAGTTTTTCTGCCAGGTCGTCGAGAAAATGACGCTGCTCAAGCATATCGATTTCCATTAAGCGCTGGCCCAACGCGCTTTTGAACGAGTCTTGAAGGTGGTGCAGGTAAAACTGGACGAGTGCTTCAATTTCAGGAAGTGAAGCTTTTTTAACGTTGATGTATCTAGAGTGAGACGCAGCGGTTCACGCAAGTTGTCTATCAACACCGAAGCCGCTCTCCAACTGCCATCAACCGTTTTCTTTCTGGCAGTCTCACAGGCCTTGTCCAAGTTTAGCCGTGCCGATTGCCAAAAAGCTTCACTCCCTGAATTTTGTGCCTGTCGAGAAATGGAGGGACTTCTGCACACCATTTTCCATGAGTAACGTGTTCAAAATCGACTTCGGAGACGGCCAAGCCAAGCGCTTCGTACCAATATTGCGCAACGGTATGCTCATAGGTATCTTCTGGAATCACAATCTCATCCTCGACGGTGAGGGGAGAAGCCACTCCTCGCTGGGCCAACGCACCTGCCCAAAAACCGCCCCAGATTCCATAGGTCCGGCGTTTGAGGGTTCGTTGCAGGGTCAGGCCAAGGTACTGCTCCAGAGAAACGGTGTACGCGATGCCTCCGTCAACGATTTGTCCAGGAGCAGAGCCAAGCATCTGGCGCACATCTCGCAAACGCTTTTCTACGAAGATGTGTCGAACCTCGTCCGTCGTATCTTCGAGCAGGAGATGAAGGTACCGCAGGTGCATCGGCACGGTTTTGTGTCCATGTAACCGCATATTGTGCGCCAGCGAGACTCCTGCACGATGGGCTCGGCTGACACTGTTATGGCGAAAGACATGCGTGGTAATCGGCAAGAAGGCTGCTAAGGGCGTCTGGCATTTGAGGCAGAACATTTCTCCCGACAAGGCCTCCGCATCGCAGACAAAATCTTCGGTCAGGACGTGACAGCACCGCGCTCCCAGCTTTCCAGAAAGCGGCGAGCCACAACAGGGACACACCGTGATCCCCTCCATCGCGGCGAAGTAATGACACCGCTGCCCTTTTCGTCGTCGATGCCGACAAGAATGCTGATAGGTTTCGAGTTGAAAAAGGCCATCTGGGTTGGCCCTAGCTGCAATATGTAACGCCTCGGCAAGCGCGTTGCCTACGCGAACGCTCGAAAGACATCCTCTTTTTTTCAGGGTGCTTCCAGTACGAGGGGTCCGGTCAAACAAGTAATGCCAATCCCTCGCTCGCTCGGGGTCATCGCCCAGATAGCGAACATTCGTTTTTCCGAGGGTGCGTGACGTTCCATCGGGAGACAGGCGCAGAGCAACAACCTCATCCATGTATTCCAGCAATGGTCCCATCCCCAGCTCCACAATGGGAAATGGTCGCTCTTCTTTCGATTTGCCACGCGGGATTAAGAGATAGGCGTGACCGTCGCGATCTTCCAGAAGGCAAAAGAGGTGAAGGTCGCACGTTTCGCTGACGCGGGTTCCGCAGTAATATTGAATCGTGAGCGCCAGGCGCGCAAGCGGATCATAGCTCAAGCGACACACCCCATCGCGGAAGACGCGATCCATGATCTCCTCCCGCGGAACCGCTCTCTCATAATGAGGATCATGCTTTTCTAGGGTATAGAGCAAGCGGTAGCCCGTAGGGACAGGGTACTCTAGATCGGCAAGTGTGGCAAAGAAGTGTGCAAGGTGTGTCAATCGCGTGCGTCGAGAGGATGTTTTCATCTCACCACACTGAACAGAAGCGTAGGCACGGAAAATCTCTTGTGCCACCTCCCGAGAGAAGTCGGGATAGTGAACAAGCTTTCCCTGTCTGCGGAGCCAGGTAAAAAAGGAGAGAAGGTCGCGGGTGCGCGTATGCAGAGTGGTGAGTTCTATCTGCTGCTCTTGATGGCAGTAAGTGAGATACGTCATGATCTGTTCCTGCACCATGAGGGGGAGCAAAGCATACCCGGTGTCAGTGAGTTTCCCCTTGTGGGCAAGAAACCAGGGGCTGAGAAGTGAGCGTTCTGTTTCAGGCCTTCGCGAGAGAATCGCTGTCGCACGTTCATAGACCGGCGCCGCCAATGCTTGTTCGGCAATTCTGATCAGCATCGGTTCCCACCCATGTGGCCCCAGGCCCCAATGTCGCCGTGCTCCTCGCTGATCAGACTTGGCAGCATACGACCAGAAGAAATGGCGGATCTCATCGAGCAAGACATGTCCCACACGAATGTCTGGCGTCAGTGGATAGGGTAAAAAGACGCCAGAACCCAGATGGAGTGTGATGAGACGACGGTCGCGACACACCTGTTGGAGTTCTTCAGAAGACAGTGGACGGCCCAGTTCAGCAAGACCAGGAAGCCCATACTTGAGCAGCATGAGCAAACCGACGACAGTCAAGACTTTGTTTCGCACCTCGATGTTTCTGTAGCCAGCTGCGTGCATGGCATGCAGAAACTGCGCATATTCTTCAGGACGACGATTCCGCCAGAGACGTGTGAGATCCTGATGCTCTTTGTTCGAGATGGGTTCAAGCTGAAACAGTTCGTTGAGGGAGAGATGCACCAACCGACGATCCAGCAGATAGATCACCAGGATTCCTGATGCGGAGCAGGTCGTTTTGCTCCAGGTATCTGTCTGATGCTCCTGCCACCAGGCGGCAACGCTGCCAAGATGGTGAAGTTCTCGCAGAAAGTGGGTAAAGACGACACGCAGTCTATTCAGCGGAACACAGCCTGAACAGAAAAACTGCTGCGCCATGGGTGAACGTCCGCCCCTCCGGCAACTCTGGCAGGTGCCACAGGCTGGAGGGAAAAAACGGAGCCACCACTGATCGAGCATCTGTGTTAATCGTTTCCATTCCCATTGCTCAAGAAACAGGACCAGGTCTTCTTTCCGATAGGCTCGACACTGTCCTTTTGTGCCAGTCGGAGAGAGGTAGGGAACATATCCTGGTGAAGCGATCTGAAAGCGTTCCACATAGCGGTAAAGCCAATCGAACGTACATCCACACAGGCGCGCCAGATCGGGGATCGTGTACTGTGCTTCGGTGAGTGCGAGTGGAATTGGCAATGGAGACCGCACCACATCTGGTTGAAAGAGCGGAAGTTGCCATGCCGTTTCTAACCAGTCGAAGAAATCGGTAATCAGCATGGACAGATTGTTTCCCTGAATGAGGGGAGTCACGGGAAAAAGGTCGAGGGGAACGGCAGATGACTGGCGATCCTCGTCATCGCTCCATTGAACAACGGCCATGGGTCCCTTCTTTCTCTCCAACCGCGTAGCCTTTGCGTTCATACCAGCCCAACGGTGAATGATCAGATGCTGACGAAGATGAGGCGGAAGCGAGTACTTCTTGTACGCGACGACAAATGAGTTCGACTTCACGAGGAAGGTCCAACTGTTCGGCGGCCAAGTAGTACCGCTGAGTAGTCTCAGGACTGGCATGGCCCAGCAAGAGGGAGAGTCGCACAAGATCCATGCCGGCGGCAGCCATGAGCGTTGCTCCCGTTGCCCGGAAAATGTGACTGTGTAACTTCTTGGCGAGAGCGTTCATGAGGCGCCGTTGGGGCGATGGAGCCGTTGGGGCTGCTTCGTGAAGATGCGCTTTCAAGGCCAGGATCAGATGTTCGACGGAATGTTTAGTCAGGGGAACTTCTTCGTGATCGATTTGCCGGAACAATGCCCCATGAAACCGCTGTTCCAGCGGAAGCCGAAGCTCATTGGTGTAGGCCTTGAGGAACGTCCAGGTTCCAGAGTCAACGATCGGGATGAGCCGAGATTTTCGCCCTTTGCCGCAAACCTGGAGCACCTGGCCATCCACAGCTTCCCAGGTGGTCGCGACCAGTTCAGAAACGCGTAGCATTCCCCACAACGAAAGGCGGATCAGGGCTCCATTGCGATTCGCCGCATTGTGGCCAAAGCTCACCTGTGGAATGGTCTCAAAAAGAAGTTGGAGTTCTGCTGAACTCAGTGCCTGCGGAAGAGGAGTATCTTGGTGACGACGGAAGAGCTTCGATGGTCGATGCATCTGAGAAGTCGTCTGAGGTAAAAAACCATCCTGACGTTGTGCCATTTGCTGAGGAGTGAGCGGCCGCTCTGGACGCTCTAAGGGATGAGAGACGGAAACATCTCCGTGGCCATTCTCCGGCACGTATTCCGCGATGAGCCAATCGTAAAACGTCGAGAGGGCAGCCAGGCGAAGGTTCCGTGTCGATGCAGACAGGGCGCGCTCGCGATATCCTGCGGGAAGCTGGCCTGTCTGACAGAGCGCCTGACGAGCTCCCGCATCTTTCGCTGGAACGTCAAGCCAGGCAAAGAGTGCTCGCATATCGGCTCGGCTGAGGGAAAACAGCGAAAGCGGAATCGCATGACCAGTTCCCAGTTGGATCGGCTTGTGAGCCAGCCAGGTCAGTGCATACAGCGAGACCTTCGCGTATTCAAAGATGGTGCCAAACGAGTAGCCACTGTCAGCACCCAGGATGGTGAGCCAGACATTGATGGCAACCAAGCTGGGACCTAATTGCAAAAAGAGGTGTTGCTCTTCTTTCGTGCGTCGCTCAGGTGGGCGATTCTCAAAATCCCAACGGATTTCACACAAGCGACGTGAACTGTCGCGATGCAGGAGAAGCAGTCTTTTCCCTTCCACGTGTCTTCCCTTCAAATTGATAGATGTATTTTATCAGATTTGATCTGGCAATGCTAGAGATTAGTACTTTTTGAAGGAGCAAGCAAGGAAACAGGAAAATGCTATGAGAATGATCAAACAATTGAGAATCTCTCATATCCACTAAGAGCAAGATACAAGCTGATTGTGAAAGGATGAGATAGCCGCAACCCGTGAAAAAGGTATCATCTGATCGTATTGCTGGCGAATCAACTCCCAATTGATAGGTTTTCCCAAGACCTCTTTGAGATGGGGATACTGTTCTTGATCACTAGCCGCTGAGACAGCCAACCGCTGAGAGTGGATGGGTTTGAGACGAGGAAGAAGCCGGAACCCCAACAGATGGCTAAAAGCAAACCCAATCTCACTTTGACCGTGAGAATCGGTCATCTGCTGCTTGATCTGCATGTCAGCACAATGGCGCAGCACTCCTTCGAGCATCGCCGCCACTTCGGAGGAGGTACAGGATTTTAACTGCGAATAAATGCACACCGAGCGACGTTCCACATGCCAGTAGACGAGAACGCCAGGGCCGCGATAGCGGGCATGCCACTGGGTCAGCAAATTCTGATCGACGGCGTGGAACTTCTTGGAGTCGGAGGCACACGTCGAGGTCGTCTCTCCCCAAATGGCTTCCTGTCGCGCATGCAACAGCGCATTGACGACCTGTGCAATGGCGGCTCGCATGTGATCTTTGTGCAGATAGCGCCGACGGGTGTAGCGTAACTGTTCCGCATCGATGTTGGGGTCAACACCCGCCAGCCGCTTGAGGCCAATGTTGGTACCCATTCCATAAATGCAGAGGACTGAGACTCCCTGGCCTCAAGGCGCAGGGGTTCTCCCGTCGTTCCAACTCTCTCTACCCTGCGATAGAGCC
>WNGQ01001311.1_pt1 | contig 26998 bp, 25 predicted proteins | sample 5407661 | NCBI WGS metagenome assembly WNGQ01 (sample SAMN13153382, study PRJNA577476) | soil metagenome | isolation source: 60 cm soil or saprolite under Garry oak tree replicate 2 | place: USA:California | collected 2016-06-15 | reverse complement strand
AGCGGCCAAGGGCCTCGGGCTCACCGGATTTGTGGAAAATCGTGCCGATGGTTCGGTTCATGTCGAAGCGGAGGGACCGCCCGAGCAGCTCGCTCGGCTGGAGGACTTCCTGCGCGCCGGACCACGCCTGGCCAGGGTCGACGACTTCGCGAGCGAGCGGCTCGAGGCGAGCGGTGAGTTTGACGGGTTTTCCTGGCGTTAGCCCATCTTTGACCCGCGCATCGGTGGCCGCTGCACTGGCTGATCGGCCCCTACGCTACTTGGCGTACCAACGAAAACATGGTATCGTCCGCTTGTGAAATCACGTCTCTGGAACTGCCTTGATGCGGTACGTGGCACGGTCGACGTCGATCCCACGGACGGGACGAGCGTCAAGTACCGCCTTGGCCTTCCTCACCCAGAGAGCCAACAGAAGTAGGAAACCGTCGGAATTCTCCGTTCGGCCTCGGATGAACCTTGAGTTGCCTGTGGGCCGAGCGGGTGGAGATTGCAACGGACGACGAAGTCGTTGCTGAGGGGAGGACCTTCCCGGTGTCGAAGGCGCTCATGGGCTTTGTCGGGCAGCCGCCCGCGTATCTGATCCTGCGGGAGCTGAACGCCCTCAAGGCGCGTGTTAGCGAACTCGAGCGCGCTCTTGCGGTAGCCGAGCAGGAGATCGCCCTTCGCGATGTCGAGGATCTCCAGACCTCGACGAAAAAGGAAGCGGCCCTGGCCTGATCCAGGGTTTTCGTTTGTAAGGGGTCCTCATTTTCTGGGGGCCCCGTTTTCTTTTCCCCTGAGCGGGTAGAAAGTGCGAAGTTCCTCCTGTCTTGAGTCGTAAGGATTCATTAGTTCTAGCGCCTCCCCCGAGCCGCTGGGGGCGCGTGCTAGACTTCGCCGTCGCCCAGAGCGGTCGCCGTCCCCAGCGTCCAAGGTCCCGCGATGTCGCAGGGCTGGTGCATCATGACGGTACGGCTGACGACCTGCGGATCGAAAGGTTCCCGGCCAGACGCGTGTTCCTCAAGTCGCTGACCCTGCGCGGGTTCAAGTCGTTCGCGGACAAGACCGTCCTCGACTTCGAACCCGGGATCACCGTGATCGTGGGGCCCAACGGGTCCGGCAAGTCCAACGTGGTCGACGCCATCTCCTGGGTTCTCGGCGAACAGGGGACCAAGTCCCTGCGGAGCGGCCGGATGGAGGACGTGATCTTCGCTGGCACCGCCAGCCGGCCGCCGCTGGGCCGCTCCGAGGTGAACCTCACCATCGACAACAGCGCCAACCTGCTGCCGATCGACTTCTCCGAGGTCACCATCGCCCGGCTGCTGTACCGCTCGGGCGAGAGCGAGTACTCCATCAACGGCACGCCCTGCCGCCTGCTCGACGTGCAGGAGCTGCTCTCGGACAGCGGCATCGGCCGCGAGCTGCACACCATCGTCGGCCAGAACCGCATCGAGGACGTCCTCCAGGGGCGGCCGGAGGACCGCCGCGCCGCCATCGAGGAGGCCGCCGGCATCTACAAGCACCGGCGCCGCAAGGAGAAGGCGCTGCGCAAGCTGGCCGGCATGGAGCAGCATCTGGTCCGGCTGTCCGACCTGGTCGGCGAGCTGCGCCGCCAGCTCAAGCCGCTCCAGCAGCAGGCGGAGGCCGCCCGCAAGGCCGCCGAGGTGCAGGCCGAGCTGCGCGAGGTGCGCCTGGTGCTGCGCTCCCGCGAGCTGTCCACCGCGCGCCAGCGCGCCGGGGTGCTGGAGGCCGAGGAGGAGCGCTTCAACGCCCGCCTGGCGGAGCTGGAGGCCACCCACCAGACCGCCCAGGCCGAGGAGTCCCGCCTGCAGGCGATCCTGGACGAGCAGCAGCCGATGGCCGCTCGCGCGACCCAGACCGCCCACGAGCTCGACACCGTCCGCGAGCGCCTGCGGGGCACGATGGCCCTGGCCGAGGAGCGCGCCCGCCACCTCGCCCAGCCGCTTGCCGACGAGGAGGACGCGCGCTCGCCCGCCGACCTGGAGCGCGAGGCCACCGAGGTGCTGGCCGAGCTGGGCGGCGTGGACGCCGAGCTGGCCGCGGCCAAGGAGTCCACCGTCACGGCCGAGGCCGCCCGCGCCCGGGCCCGGCAGGCCCTGGCGGCCCACGACCAGGCCGTGGCCGGCGCCGAGCGGGACCGGGCCAGGGCCCACCAGCGTGAGGTCCGCCTCGCCGGGGAGGTTGCCGGTCTGGAGCGGACCCTCGAACAGTTCCAGTCCGAGTCCGGGCGCCTCGACGGCCAGGCCCGCGGCCTGCAGCGCCGCCAGGAAGAGCTGGCCCGCCAGCTCGACGCGCTGCGCGAGGAAGCGGCCGAGCTGGAGCGTGAGCAGGCGGCCAGCGCCGAGGCGCTGGCCGCCGCCCGGGCCGAGCACGACCGGCAGGCGGCCGAGACCAAGCGGCTGCGCGCCGAGGAGCGCCGCCTGGAGGGCGAGCGCGCCGCCGCCAAGGCGCGGCGGGAGGCCTTCGAGGCGACCGCCCGCGCCGCCGGCGGCGACGCGCTGGCCGTCCTGGAGGGCGCCGGGCTCCAGGGGCTGGTCGGCCTGCTCACCCAGGCGCTGTCGGTCGAACCGGGGTTCGAGGCCGCCGTGGCCGCCGCGCTCGGAGCGGACGCCGACGCGATCGTGGTGGCCTCCGCCGCCGCCGCCGGCGCCGCCGCCACCACCCTCCGCCCCGCCGGCGGCCGCGCGATCCTCCTGCACCCCGCCGCCGGGCCGGCGGGGCCCGGCCCTTCCCAGCCCGCCGCCCCGCACGCCGGCGAAGGGCCGCTGCTGGAGCGCGTGACCGCCGGTGGGGCGGCCGGCGAGGTGGCCCGGGCGCTGCTGGAGGGGGTGCTGCTGGCATCCAGCCTGGACGAGGCCCGCGATCTCGCCGCCAGGTTCCCGGAACATCGTGTGGTCACCGCCGTCGGCGAGCTGGTCGCGGCCGGCCGGGTCGAGGGCGGCACGGTCCCGCGGGCCAGCGGGCTGGCCGCCCGCCGCGCCGCCGAGGAGGCGGCCGCCGCCGAGCGGGTGGCGCTGGAGGCCGTCGAGAGCCTCGGCGCCGAGCTGGAGGCGGCCGAGCAGGCGCTGGAGCACCTGGAGTCGCGGGTCGCCGCCACCGCCAGCCGCCACCGCGAGGCCGAGGCGGCCACCCGCGCGGCCGCCGACCGGGACCGCGCCGCCGACAAGGAGCATCGCGGCCTGGAGCGCGAGGCGACCGCCGTCGACCGCCGCCGCCGCGAGGTCGCAGCCGCCCGCCAGCAGGCGACCACCGGGCTCGCCACCGCCCAGGCCGAGCTCGACGCGCTGCGCACCGGCGGCGAGGCCGGCGTCCCGCTTCCCGACCCCGAGGCCCGCCAGCCGCTGGCCGCGGCGGCCGACCAGGCCGAGCAGGTCGCGGTCGCGGCACGGGTGGCCGGTGCCGCCACCGGCGAGCGCCATCGGATGCTCACCGAGCGCCTCCACGACCTGCGCGACCAGGCCAGGGCCGCGGCGCAGGCGGCGGAGCGCCGCGCCAGGGTCCGAGCAGCCCGGCTGGACGGCGCGCACCGCGCGGGCGAGGCCGCCCGTCTCGCCAGCGCCGCGCTGACCAGGCTGGAGCGCTCGCTGGCCAGCGCCGTCGAGGTGCGCGACCGCCTCGCGGGCGCGCTGGCCTCCGCCCGCTCCGGCCTGACGGACGCCGGTGCCCGCAGGCGCGAGGCGGCCGCGGCGCTGGACGAGCACCACGCCGCCACCCGCGAGAGCGACTCGGCCCGCGTCGAAGCTCGACTCAAGGTCGAGGAGCTGTCCAAGCGGATGGTCGAAGAGTTCGCCGTCGACCCCGACGAGGCGCTCAAGGAGTACCTGCCGGACGAGGCGACGCTCGCCCGCCTCGACGAGGCGGACCCGCGCCGCCAGCAGACCACCGAGCTGCGCCGCGTCGCCACCGCGCTGGACCGCCGGCTGGCGCTGCTGGGCCGCGTGAACCCGCTGGCCCTCGAGGAGTTCAAGGCGCTCGAGGAGCGCTACACCTTCCTCTCGGGACAACTCCAGGACCTCAAGGAGAGCCGCAGGGATCTGCTCAAGGTGGTGCGGGCCGTCGACGAGCGCGTCCGCGAGGTCTTCGGCCAGGCGTTCGGCGACGTCGCCCGTGAGTTCGACCGGACCTTCCGCCTGCTCTTCCCCGGTGGCGAGGGCCGGCTGGTCCTGACCGACCCCGAGGACATCCTGAACACCGGCGTCGAGGTCGAGGCGCGGCCGCCCGGCAAGAAGGTCAAGCGCCTGCAGCTCCTGTCCGGCGGCGAGCGGAGCCTGGTCGCGCTGGCGTTCTGCTTCGCGGTCTTCCGCGCCCGGCCCAGCCCCTTCTACGTACTCGACGAGGTCGAGGCCGCGCTCGACGACGTCAACCTGCACCGGTTCCTGGACCTGCTGGAAGACGCCCGCGAGCACGCCCAGCTCCTGGTGGTCTCGCACCAGCGTCGCACCATGGAGGCTGGCGACGCGCTCTACGGCGTGTCGATGCAGGGCAGCGGCGTCAGCAAGGTGGTCAGCCAGCGGCTGCGCGAGGACCGCAAGCCCGGCCGTGCGCACCGCGCGGAAACCTTGAACGGGAAGGCCACCGGGGAGCCCGGAGGTGGCACCCTGGGGGAGGCCGGCCACGACGATGCAGCAGCCGGGGGCCGCCCGTCCCCGGTGGAGGTGAAGTAGGTGGGACTGGAAGTTCTGATCATCGCCGTCGCGGTGCTGGTCATCGCGGCGATCGCGGTCATCCCCCTGGTCGCCGGGCGCCGCCGGCGGCATGGGGCGGACGACTCGAGCCAGAGCGTGCTCGATCGGGAGTCCGGGGTGGGGGAGGAGCCCGGCCCGCCCGGGCCCATACGGCCGATGGACGACCAGGAGGACGTGCCCCCTGGAGAGCCGCCGGGCGTCACCACCGCCACCGAGGAGGTCATCGCTCCTCGCCGCCGCTTCCGCGAGCGGCTCGGGCGCTCCCGCGCCGCCATCGCCCAGGGCCTGTCCGGCCTGCTCACCAGGGGTGTGGGCGACGAGGAGGCCTGGGAGGAGCTCGAGGAGGCACTGCTGTCGGCGGACGTGGGCGTGGCCACCACCACCGAGCTGATCGAGCGCCTGCGCGAGCGCGCCCGCGCCAGCCACGCGGCCGGCGCCGAGCTTCGCGAGCTGCTGCGGGAGGCCCTGCTGGCCGAGGTCGGCACCAGCGACCGCACCCTGGCCCTCGACCTGATCGAGGAGGACCGGCGGCCGGGGATCGTGCTGGTGGTCGGCGTCAACGGGACCGGCAAGACGACCACGGTCGGCAAGCTCGCCCTTGCGCTGGCCGAGGAGGGCAAGCAGGTCGTGCTGGCAGCCGCCGACACCTTCCGCGCCGCCGCGACCGAGCAGCTGGTCATCTGGGGCGAGCGCGTCGACGCCCCGGTGATCCGTCACCAGGCCGGCGCCGACCCGGCCGCGGTGGCCTTCGACGGGCTGGCGTCGGCCAGGGCGAGGGGGGCCGACGTGCTGCTGGTCGACACCGCCGGGCGGCTCCACACCAAGACCAACCTGATGGAGGAGCTCCGCAAGCTGCGGCGGGTGCTGGAGCGCGAGGACGGCAACGTCCGCGAAGTGCTGCTCGTCCTGGACGCCACCACCGGGCAGAACGGGCTCGCCCAGGCCCGCCAGTTCACCGACGCGGTGGGGGTCACCGGCCTGGTCCTCACCAAGCTGGACGGCACCGCCAAGGGCGGGATCGTCATCGCCGTTCAGCGCGAGCTCGGCATCCCCGTCAAGCTCGTCGGCCTCGGCGAGGGCGCCCACGACCTGGCCCCCTTCGACCCCGAAGCCTTCGTCGACGCCCTCCTCGCCGAGGAGGCGAGCTGACGCCGGCTACCAGGCGTAGGCGGCGGGGGCGGGGCCGCCGGGGCCGGGCCAGATCTGGTCGAGGCGGGCCAGCTCCTTGTCGTCGAGCTTGATGTCGAGGGCCCGCATGGCGCCGTCGAGCTGCTCGATCGTGCGGGGGCCGATGATCGGAGCGGTGACGCCGGGCCGGTGCAGCAGCCACGCCAGGGCGAGGTTGGCGGGTTCCTCGCCGAGCTCGTCGCAGAAGCTCTCGTACTCCTGGACCTGCGGCCGCAGCTTGGGCAGGGCCTCGGCGGCGCGGCCGCTGGCGCTGCGGCCCTGCTCGGTCTTGCGCAGGATGCCGCCGAGCAGCCCGCCGTACAGGGGGCTCCAGGGGATCACGCCGACCCCGTACGCGCGGCAGGCCGGCAGCATCTCCAGCTCGACGGTGCGCTCGACCAGGTTGTACAGCGACTGCTCGCTGACCAGGCCCAGCGAGTGGCGGGAACGCGCGATCTCGTTGGCCTGGACGACGTTCCAGGCGGCGAAGTTCGACGAGCCGACGTAGATCACCTTGCCCTGCTGGACGAGCACGTCCATGGCCTGCCAGACCTCTTCCCAGGGCGCGTCGGGGTCGATGTGGTGCATCTGGTACAGGTCGATCCGGTCGGTCTGCAGCCGCCGCAGGGAGGCCTCGCATTCGCGGACGATGCTGGCCGCCGACAGCCTGCTCTGGTTGGGCCAGTCGCCCATCGACCCGTAGACCTTGGTGGCGATGACGACCTTCTCGCGGCGCCCGTCGCCCTTGGCGAACCAGCGGCCGACGATCTGCTCGGTGACGCCCTCGCCCTTGCGCCAGCCGTAGACGTTGGCCGTGTCGAAGAAGTTGATCCCGTGCTCCAGCGCACGGTCCATCATCGCGTGGGAGTCGCCTTCGGTGGCCAGCGGCCCGAAGTTCATCGTCCCGAGGCACAAGGGGCTGACGAGCAGGCCAGTCCGTCCGAGGTGCCGGTAGTCCATCGCTGCGAGCCTCCTGGAGGGGTGACGCTCTGGCAAGGGTCGGATTGGCCCAGGATAGGCTGAGAACGCCGGTCACGTACCCGCGCGGTGCGCGCCTTTACCGCTCCTGTCACCGCGGGTGATCTGGGCGCGGCACCGATCTCGCGAAGCGGCGCGATCGCGAAGCGGAGCGACATGACCGGCGTTCTACCCGCCAGGGGCCTGGCGCCGCAGGAACTGCGAGACGTTGGAGACGGGGTTGCGCGAGGGCAGGGACCTGGCCCGCTCGCCGGGCAGGCGCACCCGGAAGGTGGTGCCGCGCCCCTGTGACGACTCCACCTCGATGTTGCCGCCGAGCGCGGTCACGAGCTGCTTGGTGATGTACAGGCCGAGCCCCATGCCGGCCCGGTGGGCGCTGGAGGAGCCGGCCTGGCGAAAGCGCTCGAACACGTAGGGCAGCTCGGTCGCGTCGATCCCGGGCCCCTGGTCCTTGACCTCGATGACCAGCTCGCGCATGGCGCGCCGGGCGCTGACCCGGATGGGGCTGCCACCGCCGTAGCGCTGGGCGTTGTCGACCAGGTTGCGCATCACCTGCGCGAGGCGGTCCGGGTCGGTGCGGACGTTGGGCAGGTCGCGGCCGGTCTCCAGGAACACCGTCGCCGGCTCCTTGGGCCACTCCTCGTAGTAGTCGCTGAGCAGCTCGACCGGGTCGTGGATGCCGAGCGAGACCTCCAGCATGCCCGCCTGCATCCGCGACACCAGCAGCAGGTCCTCGACCAGGCGCGCCAGCCGCGCCGTCTGGCGGTCGATCACCTGGACGAAGTGGCGCTGCTCGTCGGCCTCCAGCTCCGCGCCCGGCCGCAGCAGCGTGGCGGTGAACCCGCGGATCACCGTCAGCGGGGTGCGCAGCTCATGGGTGGTCATGGCGACGAAGTCGTCGCGCATCTGGTCCAGCAGCTTCAGCCGGGCGCTCGTCTCGGCCTCGCCCTCGGCCAGCCGGGCCCGCTCGATCACCACGGCGAGCTGGTCGGCGATCCGCGACAGGCGGGGCATGTCCTCCTGGTCGAAGGCGTCGCGCTCGCTGGAGCGGACGGTGAGCACGCCCAGCACCTTGCCCTCCAGGCGCACCGGCACGGCCAGCTCCGAGGTGCTCACCTCCTCGTCCCGGGTCAGCCAGCCGCTGCCGCTCTCCGCCCTGCTGCTGCGCATGCCCCGCTCGCTGGCGAACACGCGCCCGGTGATGCCGGCCTCGCCGACCAGCGGCTGGCGCTTGACCACCTCCGGGGGGAAGCCGGCGGCGCCGCGGATCCGCAGCCGCCCGTTGCCGTCCGGGGCGGCGAAGCAGAGCGCCTGGTAGCCGAGCACGCCGGCGACCTCGGCCAGCATGCGGTCGAGGGCCGCCTGGTAGGTGCCCACCTTCACGCTGGCCATGACCGCGCGGCTCACCGCCTCGATCTCGCGGCGGGCGGCGCTCTCGCGCTGCGCGGTCTCGCGCTGGGCGTCGAACAGGCGGGCGTTGTCCACCACCACCGCCATCTGGTCGGCCAGCCGCTGGAGCTGCTCCAGGTCGGCCTGGGAGTAGGCCTGCGGCCGCGGCGACTCCACGTTGACCACGCCGAGCACCCGGTCGCCGAAGCGGATCGGCACGCAGATCTCCGACTTGGTGTCCGGCGCGGTGGCGAAGTAATCGGGCGTCCCGGTGGGGTCGTCGACCAGGATCGAGTCGCCGGAGTTCGCCACCCGGCCCACGATGCTGCCGGGCCCGACGGGCAGGGTGTACGACGGCGAGCCCGGCCAGTCGCCGAACCACGAGTACAGGCGCAGGCGCCCGCTCTCGATCACGAAGACGGCCATGCGCTCGTAGGCGAGGTGGCTGGCGACCGCCGCGGTCATCGACTGGAGCGCCCCTTCCAGGTCGCCCCGGTTGGCGACGCCGGCGAGCACGATCGTGGAGAAGGCCTGCAGCTCGGTGCGGACGGCGCGCTCGCGGTCGACCACCCCGGTCAGCTCGTCGTTGCGCTCGGTCATCACGCGCTCGCCCCTGGAGAGGGTCCGCTCCAGGCCGACCATCACCGCGGTCACGCCGACCAGGTCGATCACGCGGATGAGCAGCCCGCTGCCGGGCGCGAACGACGGCATCCCGTTCTCGAAGGCGTCGTAGGCGATCACGCCGCCGACCGAGGCCGCGCCCGCGATGACCGCCGTGACCGTCCCCTCGGTGAGCGCGCCCTCCACCGGCAGCCAGCCGAGCAGCGCCCAGAAGCCGCCGCTCGGCTCGGCCACCAGCGCCAGCGCGGTCAGCACCACCAGGGCGGTGTCGAAGGCGAGCAGCACCCGCCCGAGCACCCGGATGCGTCTGGCCTGCGTCATCCAGGCGCGCTGCGCCGCCCGCGAGTTCTCCTCGGCGTTGCGCTGCAGCGCCACCAGGAAGTGGCGCTGCAGGAAGTTGGCCCCCACCACCAGCGCGGCCGGGATCAGCGCCAGCACGGCGCGCAGGTTCGGCTGGGTCAGGAGCTGCCAGGCGAGCGCGATCAGGATGGCGGTCACGCCCCACCAGCGGCCGATCACGAGCGCGTTCGCGCGCCGCGCGGATGCCGTTGGCCAGCCGGCCGTCGCGCTCATCGACACTCCCTCGCCCTGCCGCTCCGGTGGCCCGAGCTCCCCCGAGGCCAGGACCCGCTCACACGCCCCGCGCGGGGCTTGCGCGAAGGACAGGCTATGCTTGACTGCGTCGGCAGATGCTACCCCGTCCCATCATCGAGTAAGGAATCGGCGCGCTCCGTGTTCGACGCACTCTCTGATCGCCTCCAGGACGTGTTCACCAAGCTCCGGGGCCATGGCAGGCTCTCGGAGGAGCAGGTGGACGCCGCCCTGCGCGAGGTTCGCCTGGCGCTCCTGGAAGCGGACGTCAATTTCAAAGTCGTGAAGGACTTCGTCGCCCGTGTGCGCGCACGCGCGGTCGGCGAGGAGGTCACGCGTAGCCTCACCCCCGCTCAGCAGGTCATCAAGATCGTCCATGAGGAGCTCATCGTCACGCTCGGTGAGCGAAACGTGCCACTGGAGCTGTCGCCCCGCCCGCCGACGATGATCATGCTGGCGGGTCTTCAGGGTTCCGGCAAGACCACCACCGCCGCCAAGCTCGCGCGGCACCTCGCCGGAAAGGGGCGCAAGCCCCTGCTGGTCGCGGGTGACCTGCAGCGGCCGGCCGCGGTCAGGCAGCTCCAGGTGCTCGGCGAGCAGGCGGGCGTGCCGGTCTACGCACCCGCCGACGGCAGCTCCCCGGCGGACCCGGTGGCGGTGGCCTCCGGCGGCCGCGCCGAGGCCGAGCGCGGCGGGCGCGACGTGGTGATCGTCGACACGGCCGGGCGGCTGGCGATCGACGCCGAGATGATGGCCCAGGCCGCCGCCATCGCCGAGGCGACCCGCCCGACCGAGGTCCTGCTGGTGGTCGACGCGATGACCGGCCAGGACGCGGTGCAGACCGCGGTCGCCTTCAAGCAGGGCATCGACGTGACCGGGGTGATCCTCTCCAAGCTGGACGGCGACGCCCGCGGCGGCGCGGCCCTGTCGGTCCGGGCGGTCACCGGGGTTCCGATCAAGTTCGCCACCACCGGCGAGAAGCTGGGCGATTTCGAGCCGTTCCATCCCGACCGCCTGGCCGGCCGCATCCTCGGCATGGGCGACGTGCTGACGCTGATCGAGCGGGCCGAGGAGCTGGTCGACCGCCAGGATGCCGAGCAGATGGAGCGCAAGCTCCGCGAGGCCTCGTTCACGCTAGAGGACTTCCTGCAGCAGCTCCAGCAGGTCAAGAAGATGGGGCCGCTGAACCAGGTGCTCGGGATGCTGCCCGGGATGAGCCGCGACCTGAAGGACATCGAGGTCGACGACCGCGACGTCGCCAGGGTCGAGGCGATCATCCGCTCGATGACGCCGGGCGAGCGCCACAACCCCAAGATCCTCAACGGCTCGCGGCGCGCCCGCATCGCCCGCGGCTCCGGCACCACCACGCAGCAGGTGAACTCGGTCGTCAAGCAGTTCGACGAGGCCCGCAAGATGATGAAGCAGCTCGCGGGCATGAACCCCAAGCGCCTGCGCAAGCTGGGCCTCTCCAGGTAGACTGCGACGCGCGCGGCAACGCCAGGCCGCCGCGAGTCCCGGGCCAGAGGTGGCGAGAACGGGGAACGGCAGACCCACCGGGACGGGCGGGCCACCCCGAAGAAGGAGCACGCTCAAGCGATGGCAGTCAAGATCCGCCTGATGCGCATGGGCATGAAGAAGGCGCCCTACTACCGAGTGGTCGTTGCCGACTCGCACAGCCCGCGCGACGGCCGGTTCATCGAGAACATCGGCATCTACCACCCCAACAACGAGCCGTCCCGCATCGAGATCGACACCGACAAGGCGCGGGAGTGGCTGGCCAAGGGCGCGCAGCCGACCGAGGCCGTGGCCAAGCTGCTGGCGATCTCCGGCATCGAGGAGCTGGCCCAGCGCAAGGCGGCCGCCAAGGAGCTTCGGGCCAAGCGGGCCGCCCACAGGGAGCAGGCCGGCGCCAAGCGGCGGAAGGAGAGCTGAGCCTCGCATGCGCGAGGTGGTCGCCTACCTGGCCAAGGCGCTCGTCGACGAGCCGGAGCGCATCACGGTCTCCGAGTACCGGGGCGGCCGTGGCCTGACCTATGAGGTCAGGGCCGCCCCCGACGACGTCGGCAAACTGGTGGGCCGCGGTGGGCGGACGGTCAAGTCGCTGCGCCGGCTGGTGAAGGCGGCCGCTCCGCCGGGAAGCCGCGTCGAGGTCGAGGTCCTCGCCGAGGGCGAGTAGACGTGCCCGCCCCGGCTCGGATGGTGGTCGGCCGCGTGCTGCGGCCGCACGGGGTGAGCGGCGAGCTGCTGGTCGAGGTCCTGTCGGACGCGCCCGAGCGCTTCGCGCCCGGCGTGGCGGTCGCCGCCGGGGACCCTGATTCGGGCGGCCCGCTGCGGCCGCTCGAGGTGTCCGGCGCCCGTGTCCATCAGGGCAGGATGCTCCTCCGTTTCGCCGGCGTCACCGACCGCGACGCCGCGGAGCCACTGCGCGGCAACCTGCTGTCGATCCCGGCGGAGGCCGCGCGCGAGCTCGGCGCCGACGAGTTCTGGCGCCACCAGCTCGTCGGGCTGGCCGTGGTCGACGCCGAGGGAAGCCACCGCGGGGTCGTCAGCGAGGTGCTGCCCGGAGCGGCGCACGACCTGCTCGAGGTGCGCCGCCCCGACGGGGTGACCGTGCTGGTCCCCGCGGTCGCGGCGCTGGTCGCCGTCGAGCTGGACGCCGGCCGCGTGGTGGTGCAGGCAATCCCGGGACTTCTTGACCCCGACTGACCGACTGGAGAGCTGGAGAGCGAAACGCCCGTGCGTTGCGACATCGTCACCATCTTCCCCGAGTTCTTCGACTCGCCGCTGTCGACCGGCCTGCTCGGCAAGGCGGTGGAGCGCGGCCTGCTCGACGTCCGCCGCCACGACCTGCGCGAGTGGACCCACGACCGGCACAGGACGGTGGACGACACCCCGTTCGGCGGCGGCGCCGGCATGGTGATGCGGCCGGAGCCCTGGTTCGAGGCGCTGGACGATCTTCTCGAGGAAGGGCCGGCGCGGGTGGTCCTGCTGGCCCCCGACGGCCGCCGCTTCGACCAGGAGACGGCCTCCAGGCTGGCGCTGGAGCCTCGGCTGGTGCTGTGCTGCGGGCGCTACGAGGGCATCGACGAGCGCGTCCGCGGCCGCGTCGACGAGGTCCTTTCGATCGGCGACTTCGTGCTCGCCGGAGGCGAGACCGCGGCGCTGGTGGTGCTGGACGCGCTGGCGCGGCTGCTGCCCGGCGTCATGGGCAACGCCTCCTCCGCAACCGACGAGTCGTTCGCCGCCGGTCTGCTGGAATACCCGCAGTACACCCGCCCGGCGGTCTACCGGGACCTGGAGGTCCCGGAGGTCCTGCGCTCCGGCAACCACGGGGCGATCGCGCGCTGGCGCCGCGATCAGGCGATCCAGCGGACCCGCCAGGTCCGCCCGGACCTGCTCGACGCCGCGGAGCTGACCGAGGACGAGCGCGCCCGCCATGGCCTCGGAGAGCAGGTCGAGCGGCCGCCGCGCCCCTCGCCAGGTGCCGGTTGGAGTAGAGGCTGACGCTCGAGCCGTGTTACCCTCGGGCGTTGCCGCTGCGCAACGCTGGTTGCTCTGCGCGCGCCTCGTCTCTCCTCTTCAAGGCCTCGAAGGAGCTTCACCCGATGCAGATCACTGATGCGGTCGAACGCGCACAGTTGCGCGACGACCTTCCGGATTTCCGGCCTGGCGACACCGTCAAAGTGCACGTACGGGTCGTCGAAGGCAGCCGGGAGCGGATCCAGGTGTTCCAGGGCGCGGTGATCCGCCGCCAGGGAGGCGGCCTGCGCGAGACCTTCACGGTCCGCAAGGTCTCCTTCGGCGTCGGCGTCGAGCGGACCTTCCCCGTCCACTCGCCGAGCATCGCCAAGGTCGACCTGGTCACCCGGGGCGACGTCCGCCGTGCCAAGCTCTACTACCTGCGTGATCGCATCGGCAAGGCGGCCAAGATCAAGGAGAAGCGGACCCCCACCCGGGCATGAGTCCAGACAAGCCCCACCGCTCCGATCTCGAGGCCGACGCCGAGACCAGGCAGGTGCGACCACCAGGACCCGAAGGCGACGGCGCGGCCGGCCCCGGCGCCGATGCCGGCGTCCCCAGCGCCGCCCCCGCGTCCTCCGACGGCGACGGCGGCAAGCCACAGCAGGGCGCGCTGGCGGTGGTGCGGGAGACCGCCGTGCTGGTGGTGCTGGCCATCCTGCTGGCCGTGCTCTTCAAGACGTTCCTGGTGCAGGCGTTCTACATCCCCTCGGGCAGCATGGAGCCGACCCTGAACGTCTCCGACAGGGTGCTGGTCGAGAAGGTCTCCTACCGGTTCGGCGAGGTGAAGGACGGCGACGTGATCGTCTTCGTCCACGACCTGCCCGGCGTGGAGCCCGACTCGGCCAACCCCGTGGTCCGCTTCTTCACCAGCCTCGGGCAGGCGGTCGGGGTCGCGCCGCCGTCCGACCGCGACTTCATCAAGCGCGTGGTGGGCACGCCTGGCGATAAGATCACCTGCCAGCAGGGCCGGCTGTACCGCAACGACCGCGCGGTGAACGAGCCCTACCTGGCGCCGGGCACCAGCACCGAGTGCACGCCCACCACGGTCCCGCCGGGCAAGCTGTTCGTGATGGGCGACAACCGCAACAACTCCGAGGACTCCCGTACCTTTGGACCGATCGACCGCTCGACCCTGGTTGGCCGTGCCTTCGTCCGCATCTGGCCGCTCAGCCATACCGGCTGGCTGCGGCGTGACCAGTAGAGCCTCCAGTCCTGGACTTCGAACGTGCTAGCTACCGCCATTCTCGAGGACCGGCTTCGCAAGGTGGGCTTCGCCCGCGTCGCCGGTGTCGACGAAGCTGGCCGTGGGGCGCTTGCCGGCCCGCTGGTCGCGGCCGCCGTCATCCTGCCGGCCAAATGCCCGATCGAGGGCCTGGCGGACTCCAAGCTGCTCACCCCGGAGCGGCGCGAGGAGCTCGCCGTCCAGATCCGCGAGACCGCCCTCGACATCGCGGTGGTTCGTGCCGGGCCCGACACGATCGACCGCATCGGGCTGCAGCGGACCAATCTGGCGCTGCTCGCCAAGGCGCTGCGGCTGCTGCCGGGCGGCTTCGACTACGGCCTGGCCGACGGCTTCCCGCTGGGCGACGGCCTGCCCGGCCCGGTGCTGGGCGTGCGCAAGGGCGACCAGGTGATCGCCTGTGTCGCGGCCGCCTCGATCATCGCCAAGGTGAGCAGGGACCGGATCATGGTGGGCGCGGCGCGCCGCTACCGCGGCTACGGATTCCAGCGCCACAAAGGGTACGGAACGGACGAGCACTGGACCGCGCTGCGCAAGCTCGGTCCCTCGGCCTACCATCGCTACTCGTTCGCGGGTGTCGCCGCGCCGTGGGCGGCGCCACCCCGCGTGACAGTGGACGAACAGGCACGACAGGAGGGGCGATGAGCGCCGAGGACCTCGAACGGTACGAGGCGGAGATGGAGCTCCAGCTCTATCAGGAGTATCGCGACGTGCTGGGCATGTTCCAGTACGTCGTCGAGACGGAGCGTCGCTTCTACCTGGCGAACAAGGTCGACCTGCAGGTGCGCAACCAGGACAGCGACGCCTACTTCGACCTCACGCTGCAGGACGCATGGGTCTGGGACATGTACCGTCCGGCTCGGTTCGTCAACAAGGTGCGCGTGGTCACCTTCAAGGACGTCAATATCGAGGAGCTGATCCGCAAGGAGGAGCTGTAGGCTTCTCCGCCGCTGGATCGGAGGCGGGCCCGTGGGCTTCAACGCGACGCGTCGCTACCGCGGCAAGAAGACGGTCGACCTGGCGATTCTCATCGCCGCGATCGTGATCGTCGCCGTGCTCGTCGGCTGGGTGCTGGCGGCCGGGGGCAGGTAAAACCTCTCATAACGCAGGTTCGGGAGGCATGGTAGCTTCCCTCGATATGCTGGACACCACCTCCCGTGGCTTGCGCGTCCGTGCAACCCAGGATCGCACCAGGCAGAAGCGTCGTCGGCTCGGCGTTATCAGCCTTGCTCTGGTGTTGGTGGTCGCCACCTCGACCGTCGGCTATGCACGCTGGCGGCTCGGGCAGATCGCCTCCGTCGACGTGCCGGGCCTGCACGCCGCAAAGGCCGGCAGGCCCTTCAACGTGCTGGTGGTGGGCTCGGACTCCAGGGCCAACACCGGCGGGCATTTCGGCGACGTGGCCGGGCAGCGCAACGACGTGACCATGGTGGTGCACGTCGAGCCAGGGCCTCGCAAGGTGTCGCTGCTGTCGATCCCCCGGGACCTGCTGATCCCGATCGCCGACACCGGCCGGCAGGACAAGATCAACGCCGCCTTTTCGGGGGGCCCGAGCCGGGTGGCCAAGACCATCGAGCAGAATTTCGGCATCCCCATCAACCACTACCTGCTGGTCGACTTCAACGGCTTCAGGAGCATCGTGGACGCGCTCGGGGGGATCCGGATCGACTTCCCGTACCCCTCACGGGACATGGACAACCTGGGCCACAACCTCTCCGGGCTCGACATCCGGCGGGCCGGCTGCCAGCGGCTGAACGGCACCCAGGCGCTGGCGCTCGCTCGCAGCCGCGACTTCTCGTACCTGAAGGACGGGCACTGGCGCTGGGACCCGAACGGGGACCTGGGCCGGGTCCGCCGCCAGCAGGCGTTCCTCCAGGGCGTCCTTTCCAAGGGGCTCAGCAAGGGCCTGGCCAATCCGCTCAAGGCCAACTCGTTCATCGGCGCGGTGGTCGGCGACCTGACCAAGGACAAGGGGATGAAGATCTCCGAGATCGTGAGCACCGCCGCCCGCTTCCGGTCGTTCAGCCCCTCTGCCATGTCGACCTTCACGGTGCCGACCCAGGCGCTCTGGGTAGGCAAGTCGTACCGCGGTGAGCTGCTGAAGCAGGCCGAGTCGCAGCAGGTGGTCGCCAGGTTCCTGGGGCGTCCCGAGCCGACCACCACGACCCGGCGTCCGGAGGCCGACGCGGCCGTGACCGTCTCGTCGCTGATCCACATCCGCAACGCGGTCGGGGTGCAGGGCCTCGCCCAGCGAGCCCGCGACCAGCTCGTCCGCGCGGGCTTCCGGGTGGCGGACGTGGGCAACGCCAGCGTCGGCGGGCTCGCGGTGACCCGCATCCTCTTCCACCCCGGCGAGACCGCCCGGGCGCAGGCGCTGCGGTCGTGGATCGTCGGGCCGTCGCAGGTCGAGGAGAGCGCGACAGTCCCCGCCGGCGAGCTGACCCTGCTGCTCGGCAGCAATTTCAGCGGCGTGCAGCAGGGCGCCTCCCCGACCACCGGCCCCCCCGCGACGTCCGCCTCCTCGGGCGCCTCCTCGGGCGCCTCCGGGGCCCAGGCCGGCGGCAAGCCCGCCGCCGCCAAGAAGCCGGCCCTGGACCTCCGCGACTACGACCCGCGTCCTTGCTGACCGGCTGACGCACGCCGGGCGCCGGCGCCGCGGGCGGGCCCGGCGAGGTGCCACGGCGCCGCGGGCGGGGCCGGCCCGCCGGGCCTCGGCTTGCCCGGCCCGCCGGGCCTCGCGGTTATCCACAATTTGAGGTCGCGGCCCCACAGCGGCCCGCCGGGCCGGTAGGTTCCGGTCATGTCCAGCGATCAGCGCAACTCGGCAGATGGCACCAGCCGTGCGGGCCCGGCCGGGCCCGACCGCCGCGCCCAGCTCGGCCGGCGCGGCGAGGAGCTTGCCTGCCAGCGCCTGGAGGCACTCGGCCTGCGCATCGTGGCGCGCAACTGGCGCTGCCGCTCTGGAGAGATCGACGTCGTCGCCGCCGGCCCGGACCTCCTGGTCTTCTGCGAAGTCAAGACCAGGCGCGGCCATGGCTACGGCACCCCGGCCGAGGCGGTGACGCCCGCCAAGCGTGCCCGCCTGCGTCAGCTCGCCGCCGCCTACCTTGCCGCCGTCGAGCACCCGCCCTGCAACGTCCGCTTCGACGTCGTCGCCGTCCACTGGGCGCGCGGCCGCGCGCCGGTGGTCGACCATCTCGAGGCGGTGTTCTGACCATGCTCGCCAAGGTCGCCACCACCGCGCTGGTCGGGCTGGTCGCCCACCCCGTCGGCGTCGAGGTCGACATCGGCAGAGGACTGCCGTCCATCACCGTGGTCGGGCTCGGCGACACCGCCGTCCTCCAGGCGCGCGACCGCATCCGCGCCGCCTTCGGCAACTCCGGGTTCGACTGGCCCGACCGCCGCATCACCATCTCGCTCCCGCCCGCCGATCTGCCCAAGCAAGGATCCGGCTTCGACCTGCCGATCGCGATCGGTCTGCTGGCCGCCGCCGAGCTGGTCCCGGCTCCCGCGCTCGACGGGCTGTGGGCGGTCGGCGAGCTGGGGCTGGGCGGCGATCTGCGCCCAGTGCGCGGCGTGCTCGCCTCGGCGCTGGCCGCCCGGCGGGCGGGAGCGCGGATCCTGCTGGTCCCCAGCGCCAATCTCGCCGAGGCCGCCCTGGTCCCAGGCCTGCGCGCCGCCGGCGCGGCGACCCTCGGCGAGGTCGGCGCCTGGCTGCGGGGGACCGCCACGCTGCCGCCACCCGGCCCCGCCCGGCAGCCCCCGGCCACCCGCCTCGAGGATCTGGCCGACGTCCGAGGCCAGGCGCTCGCCCGCCGTGCACTGGAGATCGCCGCCGCCGGAGGGCACAACCTGCTACTGGTCGGCCCGCCCGGCGCCGGCAAGACCATGCTCGCCCGGCGCCTGGTCGGCCTGCTGCCCGAGCTGGGCCGCGACGAGGCGCTGGAGGTCACCCAGGTGCTGAGCGCCGCCGGCCTGCTCGGAGCCGACGCCGGCCTGGTCACCGCCCGGCCGTTCCGCGCGCCGCACCACACCGTCTCGGTCGCCGGCCTGGTGGGAGGCGGCTCCAGGATCCCGCGCCCCGGCGAGGTCAGCCTCGCGCACGCGAGGATAATTGAATGTCACCGGAATACATGTTGCCACGGTAATTCTTAAGCAGGTACTGTAAAGCGTTAGAGATGTCCAGTTACGAAGCCTGTCGCGTTACGATTCTTCTAGCCTCTACCAGGAAGAACGTCGCTCCGTCCCCCTAATCGACACCAACCAGCAAACGCTTTATCAGGACCTATCAGGCGGCACTTCCTGATCGCATGCACTAGCGTTTACCTTCCCGTCATACCCCAGCGCTGTACTTAATTTCCAGCAGGACAGATGGCCACCCACCCCGCCATCGTGCGCTCAGGTAGTCAAGGACGAACCGGTGGGAAGCGTGCGAGTTCCCGGATTCCTGAGCGTGGCAGCCGTGAAACCCGTGCGTGGTTGCCTGGTCTGGTGTGCATGGACGGGCAAGTTCTTCGCGCTCGTCAACAGCCAGACATACCAGCTACGGATTGAGCATTTGGAATGGAGCGTGTCCGAATGGGCGAATGGCTCGTCCAAGTGGCTCGACCGGGAGCTCTTCGGCTCGCGAACCGCGCACCCTGATCGGCGACGACGCCGCACCGCGCCCTTGAGCGCCCGAGAAGGCCCCAAGCTGCATGGTCCATCTGGATCATTCGGCGAGCCGCCGGGCCGAATGATCCACCCAGCCGATGTGGGCGAGCCCTCCCGATGCCACCGTGTCCGTACAGCTTCGGCGCCTGGACACACGTGAGGAAGGCAGCCTCGCGCTCGGCCGACCTCGTCGGGATAGGCACAGGCGCCGACCCCGCTGGCAGCTCGACCCAAAGGAGCACGCCGATGACCAGCGACACGACCAGCCACCTGGACCTGACGTTGATGGTCGCCTTCCACGACGCGTTCCGGCGCGACCTTGCTCACCTGGCCCACGCCGCCAGCCGCCACCGCGCGCAACTGGACGAGCCGGCCCGGCGCACCGCCGTGCTGGCCGGCTGGGAGCTGTTCAAGACCCAGCTGCACATCCACCACACCGCCGAGGACCACGACCTGTGGCCTCGCATGCGCACCCACCTGGCCGACCACCCTGACGACCTGGCCCTGCTGCAGGCCATGCAGGACGAGCACGCCCGCATCGACCCGCTGCTGGACGCTGTCGACGGCGCGCTTGCCGACCGCGACGGCGGCCACCAGCGCCTCGCCGACACCGTCGATGCCCTGGCCGGCGAGTTGCACGGGCACCTGGGCCACGAGGAGCGCGACGTGCTGCCGCTGATCGACCAGTCCCTCACCCAGGCCGAGTGGCAGGCGTTCGGCAACGACCAGCGCCGCCGTGTCGGCATCCGTGGCGCGGCGCAATTCCTGCCCTGGGTGCTGGATGAGGCCTCCCCCGAGCAGGTCAAGGCGGTCCTTGGGGGGCTGCCGGCGCCGCTGCGGGTGGTCTACCGGCGGATCTGGCAGCCCCGCTACGCCCGCCACGACCACTGGGAGCCATCCACACCGGCATGAACACCCGAGGCGCCCACGCAGGGCCTTAGAACAAGGAAGGTGACGACATGAACGGGCAGCACAACTCGGGCATCGACGGACAGGCTGACCTGCCTCGGACGGGGCGGGCGCCACGGATCGACAAGATTGGATCGGGAGGGATCCAGATGAGTCGCTGGAAGACGCTGCTGGCCGTCGGGGTCGCCGTCGGCCTCGTGGTCCTGCTCGCCGGCTGCCAGCAGGGGGAGAAGGCAGCGGGCAACGTTCGGACGGGCCCTGCCGGGTCGGGCGCGGTCCAGGTCCTCATGGAGGACAACAAGTTCCAGCCACAGGTCCTGAAGGTCCCGGCGGGCTCGCCGGTGACCGTCGAGGTCCGCAACGCCGGCGACAAGAGCCACAACTTCACCATCGAGGGCCTGCACGTCAGCACCGGGGCCATGCACCACGGCGACGTGAAGACCGTGACGTTCACCGCGCCCAAGGGCTCCACGGAGTTCCGCTGCACGTGGCATCGGGGCATGGTCGGCCGGATCGTCGCGACCTAGCCAGAGCAAAGGATAGTGCGATGCGAATCGAGTCCTCGGTCACTTCCCTTTCGTGGCTCCCGCTGGGAGCCGTCCAGGCCCTGCCCGACCTCGCCTTCGCCAGCGGGATCGCCCACTACGACCCACCACCCCCCGACCAGCTCCACGACCCAGAGGATCTGCTGGCCAGGGACGGCGCCCGCTTCGTCAACCAGCTGCGCGCCTTCATCGAAGTGGAAGATGGCCGCATCACTGCCCACGGCCACCTGGGACAGGGCCACATCGGCAGCACCACCCTCCGGCTGGCGTCCGCCGCCCTGACCTTCCCGGGGGCGGCCTTCCCCGACCTGCGCCCGCAGCCAGAGTTGGGAGACGGCTGGGTGCGCTTTGCGCAGACCGCCGGCGGTCGCACCGGCGTGGCTGCGCCCCATCGGGTGCACCGCAGGCCGTTCGTGCAGTTGGCTGCGCCAACGGTGTGGACGACCCTGTCACTCACCATCCACGCCGACGGTCGCTCGGACTTCCAGGTGATCGGGGCCAGCCCGTTCCCGCGGCACTGGATCTACGACCACACCGGACGGCTGGTCGCCAAGAGCGGCCTGATCGACTTCCAGACCTGGTACCGGCAGTCGTTCGGGCAGCACACGCCGTGGGGTGGCGAGCAGTCGCCAGCGCTGGTGACCGCGGTGGAGTCGGCCCTGGAGCGGCAGCTGTCAGCCGTCATCATCGGCTCCCACCCGCCGTTTGTCCGGCTCCGGCCGGGCGAGCATCTGGTCGAGCAGGGTGAGCCTGGCGGCAGGCTGTTCTTGCTGTTCGACGGGGTGCTGCTGGTGCTGCGAGACGGCCGCCCGGTGACCGAGGTCGGGCCGGGTGCTGTCCTGGGAGAGATGGCCCTGCTGGACGGAGGGCGGCGCACGGCCACCCTGCAGGCGATCACGCCCTGCCGGGTCGCGGTCGTGCCGGGCGACCGGGTCAAGCGGGGGATGCTGGAAGCGGTGGCAAAGCACCGCCACGACCAGACCAGCACCTGAACGACCGACACCCTTCGCCTCATGGCGTGGGCGTCCAGGCGATCACCAGACGCCGCCGATCCAGGTGTCGAGGCGATCCTGCACCTCGCGCAGGCGCCCCACCAGGCTCTTGAGCATCCCCACCGCCACCCTCGGGTTCTCCAGCAGGAACGCCTGCAGCCCGTCGGCGGGGATCCGCAGCGCCTCGACCGGCTCCACGGCCTTGACGCTCGCTTCGCGTCGCTGGCTGGCCAGCACCGCCATCTCGCCGAAGAAGTCGCCCCGCTCCAGCCGGTGGAACCGCCCGCCCACGTCCACCTCGGCGGCACCTGACACGAGGATGTACATCGCATCACCCGGGTCCCACCGTTCGACGATCGCCTGGCCACGCTCGAAGGAGACCCGCTGCCTGCAGCCAAGGACCTTCTGGAGATCCTCACGGTCCAGCCCCGCAAACAGCGGCGCGCGCTCCAGGGCCGCGATCCCAACCGTCACCTCGTCCATGGCGTCCTCCGGCTCGCCGTCGGTTGGTGCAGCAAGGATCTCACGCGCCGCGGGCCTCCAGCACCCGTATCGGCCGGGCGATCCCCTTGAACCGTAGCCGCCCGAGCTCCACGAAGCTCACGCCCTCGGGCGAAGCCGACTCGGCCACGCTGTCGCTGACCAGGACCTGCCCGGCACCGGCGCGGGTGGCGATCCGGGCGGCCAGGTTCACGGTGCGGCCGAAGTAGTCGCCACCCTGGACCACCACCGGCCCGGCCGCCACCCCGACATGCGCCGGTGGCAGGCCGGCCTGGGGGAGCTGCTTCACCATGCGCAGCGCCGACAGCACCGCGCCCGCGGGATCCCGGAAGTGGACCATCACCCCGTCGCCCAGCCACTTCACCGGCACCCCGCCGTGCTCGCGTGAGGACCGGTCGACCAGCACCGCCAGGGATGCGGCCAGCTCGGCGGCGGCCGCATCGCCCTGCTCTTCGGTGAGCCGCGTGTAGCCCACCAGGTCCAGAAACGACATCGCGGGGACCCGCCCGGGCCGCCCCAGCACCCCGGCCGCGTCCAGCTCGCTCTCGATGCGCTCGACCAGGTCCTCGGTCCACACCAGCTCCTGCTGCCTGCGGTAGATGGCCAGCAGCGCGGGGTCCGCCAGCGGCAGGAAGTCGACGCTCCGCCGGGCGGCCACCTCCATGACGGTCTGCTGGTCGCCGCCGGACGCCAGCGCCGCCCCCTCGAACCGCGCGTGGTAGATGTCGGCCCAGGCCGCGGCGACCAGCCGCAGGCCCTCCGCGTGGGCCCGGCCGAGCCGGGTCGTCCAGGCCAGGTCGAAGAGCCCGCTGGAAAAGCCGAGCTGCAGCAGCGGCACGATCTCCAGCTCGTCCTCCCGGATCGGCTCGTCGGGTGCCATCCTGGCGAACCCCATGGACTCCAGGGCGCTGCCGAGCGTGTCCAGCGGTATGCCCGTCTCCTGGCTGACCTGCCGGTAGGTCCGCGCCGAGCGCACCGACCAGCGCCGGTACGGGGCGGCCTCCAGGAAGGCGAACGACAGCCGGCCCGCCCGGATCGCCGACGCGATCCCATCCATCGGCAACCCGGCCTGCTCGCACGCCGTGGCCAGGCGGATCTTCTGCGCGTCAGCCGCCAGGAACGGGCCAGCCCCGTCCCGGGTCACCAGGATGCCCAGGCCGACCATCCGATCGACCTCGGCCTCCGTCACGCCCGCCAGGTCGGCTAGCTCGGACGCAGACAGCGCACTCATCTCGGTGTCCATGCCGCCATCCTAAACCGAATCCACCTGCGCTGTGATCCTCAAGTATGGCCTCTGAGCTGCTGGAACGGCTCCACGGACGGCGCCTGGTCGCGGCCGAGGCGCCCTGGTGCCCGCTGACCATGCCGGTAGACTCGGGCCGGGGGAGGTGGAGTGTTCCAGCAGCAGCTTCCATTCGTCGGCCGGGACGCGGATCTCCGACTGCTCGATCTGGTCCTCAGCCGCGCGGCCGCGGGCGCCGGCAGCGTGGTGCTGATCTCCGGCGAGGCGGGGATCGGCAAGACGCGGCTGTGCCAGGAGCTGGGCCGCTCCCACCGGAACCAGGGCGGCCAGGTCCTGCTCGGACGCGCCTTCCCTGAGGAGGCGGCGATCTCCTTTGGTGCTGTTGCGGATGCGCTCAGGGGGGCCAGGCGGGGCGCGCCGGCACTGTGGGAGGCCGCGTTGGCGCGGGCGTCGGTGCTGTGGGCGGTCGCCCCCGAGCTGGCTGCGGAGCGCGAGGTTGAGCGCCGCTCCTTGGACCATCCGGTGGTGTTCGAGGCGCTGCTGGACGCCGTGGATGAGGCCGCCGGGGACCGCGTGACGCTGTGGGTCCTGGAGGACCTTCACTGGGCGGACGAGGCGACCTGGGAGTTCGTGCGGTACGCGGCGCGGCGGGTTGCGGAGATGGGTCTGGTCCTGGCGGTCACCTACCGTGAGGAGGAGATCGGTGCGGCCCACCCCTGGTGGGCGGGCCTGGTCCGGCTGCAGCGGGATCCCAGCGTCCTGGGTGTCTCGCTTGAGCGGCTGTCGGCTGCGGACGGGGAGCGGCTGGTCCGCGCGCTGGCGCCGGCACTGCCCGAGGGGCTGGTGGCCACGATCATCCAGCGGAGCGCCGGCACGCCGCTGCTGGTGCAGGAGCTGGCGAGCCTGGCCGCACGTTCGGGTGCGCTTCCGGACCTACCGGACATCGTGCGGGCTACCGTCCGGGAGCGAGCGGCGCGTCTGGTCCCTGCCGCACGTGAGCTGCTGGAGGTGGCGGCGGTGGCCGGCCTGGAGGTGGACCAGGAACTGCTGGCGTCTCTGCGGCCCGAGCCGCCAGCGGATGAGCTGGTTCGGGCGGGGTTGCTGGAGCGGGAGGGTGTGCGCCTGCGCTTTCGGCATCCCCTGCTGCAGGAGGCGGCCTACCAGGACGTCCTGCCGGAGCGGCGGCGTGCCATCCACCAGGAGCTCGCCGAGGCGCTGGCCCGCAGCGGCGGTTACCCGGTTGAGCGCGTCGCCGGCCACCTGGAGCGCGCCGGGCGGCCCCAGACCGCGCTCTCGGTCCTGGAGGGGGACGCCGAGGAGGCGTGGCAGGCCGGGAACGTGGGCCGCAGCGCCACCCTGCATCTTGCGGCGCTGCAGCTTGCCGGCAGGCACGCGTCGCTGGCTGCTCGCCGGGCCGGGCTGCAGGCGGCGGCGATCCGCGAGCTGTTTTTGGCCGGCCGCTGGACGGAGCTTGATCCGCTGGTCCAGGACGCCTGGTCCCGCCGTGATCGTCTGCCCCTGGACGAGCGGGCATGGCTGGCCAACGTGCTGGCCCTGCAGCTGTTCTGGACGGGCGCGGTCGACGAAGCGCGGGCCCTGATCGAGCAGGAACTGGCGTACCTGGAACACCACCACGCGCTCGATCAGGGCGCCATGCTGCTGGCCCAGGCCGGATTCGTCGCCGGGTTCCTCGGAGAGGACGAGCAGGCCCTGCGGCACAGCGAGCGGGCTTTGGAGATCGCCCGGCGCACCGGCGACATAGAGGCCGATTGCCGCGCGCGATACACCCAGATCTACATCCTCTATGGGCTGGATCGCGACCGGCAGGCCGCCGTCGCCCGATCCCGCGACAACGCCGCCTTCGCCCGCGCGCATGGTCTGCCCGCCAGCGAGGCAGCCCCGCTGTTCTCCGTGGCGCAGTTCACGGCGAGGATCGAGGACGCCGAGGTGGCCCAGCAGGCCGCGGAGCGCGCCGGGACCTGGGACTACGCGAACCTGGCGCAGCTGCTGCGGGGTACCATCCTGCTGCTGCAGGGACGGGCCGACGAGGCCGAGGCCATCTTCGTGCGCGTGGGTCCGGAGATCCGGTTGGCAAGGCCGGCCTCGCCCGTCCCCTGGGTCGACACCACTGAGGCGTTCCTGCGCCTGCACCGGGGCGACCTGGAGGAAGCCCGGCGGATCCTGCACCGACCCGGCGCCAGTCAGGCGGCCCGCCATACCGTTCGGGTTGCCGATCGCGCCGCGGCGCTGGGATGGCTGGCATGGGAGGAAGACCGCTGGGAGGAGGCCGCCGAGCAGTTGGCCGACTCGATCGATTCCTGGGTCGGAGGCTGGCAGCTCATGGTCGGGGGACCTATCTGCCTGCCATTGCACGTCGACGCGCTCCTGCGGCTCGGCCGGGCCGCAGACGCCACCGCCATCGTGGAGGCGGCGGCGTCCATGCAGCGCCAGCCGCCGCGCTTTTTCGCCGCGGCGCTGGCCGTGGCCCGGTTCCGGCTTGGGCCAACGCCCGAGCGGGCCGCCCAGGCCCAGTCGCTGTCGGCCGCGGCGCCTTGGCCGTGGCCGCCCAGCGGCACTGGGGCGGCGAGTCCGCTGTCGCCGCGCGAGCTGGAGGTGGCCGCACTGGTGGCCGAAGGCCTGTCGAACCCCGCGATCGCGCGGCGGCTGTACCTGAGCCGCCCGACCATCGCCCACCACGTCGCCCACGTCCTCACCAAGCTTGGCTTTGCTTCACGGGCACAGATCGCCGCGTGGGTGGTCCAGCAGCGCAGCGGCTCGAGTTGATACCCCTCGACCGCGGCATGGCGGCATGGTCCAGCTGAACCATTCGCCCAGCCGCCGGGCCGAATGATCCACCCGGCCGATGTGGGCGGGCCCTTCCGGTGCCACCGTGTCCGCACAGCGTCGCAGTCATGGTCCGAACGGCGCTGACCCGGTCACTTGGCACCGAGTCGACCTCACAGAAGGGCTTGCCATGATCCTGGTCACTGGAGCGACCGGCACCGTCGGACGCCCCCTCGTCGAGCTGCTCGCCAGCGAGGGCGTCAAGGTGCGCGCCATCACCCACAACCCGGAGACCGCCAACCTGCCCGCCGGTGTCGAGGTCGCCAACGGCGACCTGTCACGGCCCGACACGCTCGCCCCGCTCCTGGAGGGCGTCACCGCCCTGTTCCTGCACCCACGCGCCGCCGGGCTTGCCGCGGGCGAGCTGCTGGCGCTGGCCCGCCAACAGGAGGTGCAGCGGGTGGTGGCGCTGTCGGCGATGAACATCGACGACGACCTCGACACGCAGCCGTCCCGCTACCAAGGGGACCGGAACAAAGAGGTCGAGGACGCCGCCGTCCAAAGCGGCCTGGCGTGGGTGAGCCTGCGGGCCAGCTCCTTCGCCAGTAACGCCCTGCGCGCGTGGGGCCCCCAGATCCGCGCCGGCGACCTCGTCTACGGCCCGTACGCGGCCTTCACCGAATCGCCGATCCACGAACGGGACCTTGCCGAGGTCGCCACTCACGCGCTGCGCACCGACGCGCCGGTGGCCCGAAGGGGCCGAAGGCTGGAGCTGACCGGCCCGCAATCGCTCACCCACCAGCAGATGGTCGCCATCATCGGCGAGGCGATCGGCCGGCCGCTGCGCTACCAGGAGGTCCCGCCCGAGGTGGCCAAGCGGGCCATGGTCCAGCAGGGCATCCCCGAGCCGTTCGTCGAGGTCCTGATAGCCAGGTACGCCCGGGAGATCGGGGAGCCGGCGCCCGTCACTAGCCAGGTGGAGAGGATATTGGGCCGCCCCGCGCTCACCTACGCCGAATGGGTCGCCGACCACGCCGCCGCCTTCCGGGCACCCGGCTCCTGACTCAACCTGTTCGAACCCATGCAGGCCCCGCCCGCCTGGACGGGGCCTGCACCAGCACCTGCCGACCGGCGGCCCAAACGCCGCCGACCCGGGCACTCGGCACCTGACGTCGCGC
>WNGQ01001184.1_pt1 | contig 27022 bp, 19 predicted proteins | sample 5407661 | NCBI WGS metagenome assembly WNGQ01 (sample SAMN13153382, study PRJNA577476) | soil metagenome | isolation source: 60 cm soil or saprolite under Garry oak tree replicate 2 | place: USA:California | collected 2016-06-15 | reverse complement strand
GCCGTCAACGCGATCAGCTCCTCGGTGTCCGCCTGGCTGGATGCCCGGGCTCCGCATGCAGACACACTCGACGCTGCCGTCGCCGAGATCCGGCTGGGCGCCGAGCGCGAGGCCGAACGGCACGGCGGGCGTTGCGACTTCCGGTCGGAGTCGTTCACGCCGAGGGTGGAGTTCGATCACGTGCTGCGGGACAGGCTGGCAAGCGCGCTCGCGGCCAGCGGGATCACGGCACCGGCGCTGCCCACCGGCGCCGGTCATGACGCCGGGATACTCGCGGCCAGGCTGCCAACCGCGATGCTCTTCGTGCGCAACCCGTCCGGGGTCTCGCACGCGCCGGCGGAGCACGCGGACGCGGCCGACTGCGAGGCCGGGGTGGTGGCTCTCGCCGCCGTGCTTGAGGAGCTGACCTGCCGGTGACCAGCCCAGCGATGCCAGCGGCGACCGGACCGCCGGCGCGACGGCCGGCGGCGCAAGCACCGGGCCCGGGGCCAGCCGGGACGCAGGCGCCGGGGCCAGCCGGGACGACGGGGTCAGCCGGCCCGGCCAGGACGTGGCACGCCGAGCTGGCCTGGCTGCCTGGCTCTGGCGTCCTGCCGGACGTGCTGATCGAGGCGGCCGGTGACCGGTTCACCGCCGTCACCCCGGGAACTCCGCAGGCCGCCGCCCCGGGCGCGACCCGGCTGACCGGCCTCACCCTGCCCGGCCTGGCGAACGCGCACTCGCACGCCTTCCACCGCGCGCTGCGCGGGATCACCCAGGCAGGCCAGGGCACGTTCTGGACCTGGCGGGAACGGATGTACCAGCTGGCCGCCCGCCTGGACCCGGCTAGCTACCTGGCGCTGGCCAGGGCCGTGTATGCAGAGATGGCGCTGGCCGGCATCACCTGCGTCGGGGAATTCCACTACCTGCACCACGGCCCCGGCGGCACCCCGTACGCGGATCCGAACGAGCTGGGCAAGACGCTGATCGCCGCGGCAGCCGAAGCCGGCCTCCGGATCACCCTGCTGGATGCCTGTTACCTGTCCGGCGGGCTGAACCCCGGCGGCTCGCCGGCGCCGCTGGCCGGCCCGCAGCTCCGGTTCGGCGACGGCGACGCCGAGCAATGGGCGGCCAGGGCCGAGGGACTCGGCGCCGATCCGCACGGCATGCTCGGCCCGCAGGCCAGGGTCGGCGCCGCGATCCACTCCGTGCGCGCGGTGCCGCGGGATCAGCTGCACCCGGTGATCGCCTGGGCGCAGCGCTACGGCGCGCCGTTGCACGCGCACCTGTCCGAGCAGACCGCGGAGAACCTGGCCTGCCTGGCCGCCTACCACGCGACGCCAGCCGAGGTGCTGTATGACGCCGGCGCGCTCGGCCCGCGGGCCACCATGGTGCATGCGACCCACCTGGCCAGCCGGGACATCGAGCTGCTCGGCGGCAGTCGCGCCTGCGCGTGTTTCTGCCCTACCACGGAAGCCGACCTGGCCGACGGGATCGGGCCGGCCCGCGCGCTGGCGTCGGCAGGCAGCATGCTCAGCCTCGGTTCCGACAGCCAGGCCGTGATCGACCTGCTCGAGGAGGCCAGGCGGGTCGAGCTCGGCGAGCGGCTGGCCACCAGGCGGCGCGGCCATTTCACCGCCGCCGAGCTGGCCGGTGCCGCCACCGTCGCCGGGCATGCCTGCCTCGGCTGGCCGGACGCCGGGGAGATCGTGCCGGGGGCACTCGCCGACCTGGTGACCGTGGCGCTGGACAGCCCCCGGCTGGCCGGGACGTCGCCGGCCACCGCCCTGGAGTCGGTGATCTTCGCGGCGACCGCCGCCGACGTGCGCCATGTCGTGGCGGGCGGCAGGGACGTGGTGCGGGACGGGACGCACCTGCTCATCAAGGACGTCCCCGCCGCCCTGTCGGAGTCAGTCCGGACCGTCCTGGACTGACTCACGGGGGCGGTCCCGGGCCTGGGGCGCGGGCTTAGCCTGGCCCGCCGAAAGCGTATCCGCATACTCGGCGTGGTGATCGTCAGGCGGCTGCTGGAATCCGATGCCGTGGATGGTGAGCACGCATAATTTCGGCGTAACGGCCATGGTCTTTATCCTTCCGGCGGACTCACCTGCTCCCGCTCGCCGGCCTGCTGTCTACTAATGGGCAAGCCGGATATGGCACGATGCGCACGTGAGCGTGCTGATCAACAACATCGGTGAGCTGGTCAACAACGTGCCGGACAGCTCAGGGCCGCCTGGTCCAGGCCCGTTCATGTCCTTCGCGGATTCGGCCCTCGTGATCGATGCCGGGCGGGTCGCCTGGACCGGCCCAGCGGCGCGCGCGCCGGCCGCGGACGAGATGATCGATGCGGCCGGCCGGGTCGTGCTGCCGGGCTTCGTCGACTCGCACGCGCACCTCGTCTTCGCCGGGGAGCGCGGCGCGGAGTTCGCCGCCCGGATGGCGGGCCTGCCTTACGCGGCCGGCGGCATCCGCTCGACGGTCGCCGCGACCAGGGCGGCCACCGACGACCAGCTCGGCGCGAACCTGCGCTCGCTGGCCGCCGAGCTTGTCGCCCAGGGCACGACCACGTTCGAGTGCAAGTCCGGGTACGGCCTCACGGTCCGTGACGAGGCGCGCAGTGTCGCACTCGCGGCCGAGTTCACCCCGGAGGTGACCTACCTGGGTGCGCACGTGGTGCCGCCGGAGTTCGCCGATGACCCCGGTGGCTACGTGGACCTGGCCTGCGGGGCGATGCTGGAGGCATGCGCGCCGCAGGCGCGGTGGGTGGATGTGTTCTGCGAGCGGGGCGCGTTCGGCCCGGACGAGGCTGCCGCCGTGCTCGCCGCCGGCATCGCAGCGGGCCTGCAGCCGCGGGTGCACGCCAACCAGCTCGGCCCGGGGCCGGGCGTGCAGCTCGCCGTCCGGCACGGGGCCGCCTCGGCCGATCACTGCACGTACCTCAACGAGGCTGACGTTGACGCGCTGGCATCATCGGCCACGGTAGCCACGCTGCTGCCCGGAGTGGAGTTCTCCACCCGCCAGCCGTATCCGGACGCCCGGCGGCTGATCGGCGCGGGCGTCACGGTGGCGATCGCGACGGACTGTAACCCAGGGTCCTGCTTCAGCTCCAGCATGCCGCTGTGCATCGCGCTCGCGGTGCGCGAGATGCGGATGACGACGCAGGAGGCAGTGTGGGCCGCCACGGCGGGCGGCGCCCGGGCGCTGCGCCGGACGGATGTGGGGCACCTCGGCATCGGTGCCCGCGCTGACCTGGTCATGCTCGATGCGCCGTCGCACGCCTACCTGGCCTACCGGCCCGGCGTCCCGCTAGTCGCGGCAGTCTGGCAGGCCGGCCAGCGCGCCGCCTAGCGCGACGTCCGCGCAAGCGGCAAGCCCTCCGGCCGCCGGATAGCAAGCGGCCACCCCCCGGCCGCCGGATAGTAGGTACATGCCTACCGCCGGAGTGGGTGCCAGCCCATGGCGGCTGCCGCAGCCGGGCGGCACGATGGATGCCAGTGGCGCACAGCCGCGCGGGCAACGCCGAGGGAGCCTGGCATGGCGGAATTGACGATTCTCGTTACGGCCTACATCGCCGGGTGCGTGGCCGTCGCCCTGCGGCGGGGACGGGCACGCGGCCGGAATCCGAATTTCCTGCTCCGCGGTCTCGGCTGGGGCGTGTTCCTGCTCCCGGTCTCGCTGACCGGATTCGAGGTATTCGGTGCCAACCACACGCTGGCCTTAGCGGCGCTGCTGCTAGCCGGGATCGCGGTAGTCTTCGCGCCCGGCCTGGCGGCTAAGGCGTTGCCGTTCACCCTGTTCGCGCTCGGTGTCTACGGGTTCGGGCTCGCGCTCAGGTATGACTACGGGTCCACCGCCGGAGTGACGTACGGCATCGTGGCAACCGACGGAGGCTCGTGGCGTACCCATCTGGTCCTGCCGCAGGCGCTCGTGTTCGTGGCTGCGGGTCTCTGGCTGCTCCCGCGCACGATGGACCGGCAGTCTCGGGTGGCCAGGGCGGTGCTCGGGCCGCCGCCCGGGGAGCCTGGCGCACGGACGAGCCCGCCGTGGGGCCTGCTGCTGCTGCCGGTGGCCGGGCTCGCGGTAGAGCTGATCGGCCCGAACTGGCTGTTCGGCGCGAGCCAGTGGAGTGACGTGCGCAACGCGGCCGCAGTGCTGCTCATCGCGTTCGTCATGGTGATCCTGCTCCCGGCCGTGGCCGCAGACCTCGCCGTCGGCGGGCTGGCTGGCCTCGGGATCTACGGGACGGTGCTGGCCGTCCGCTGGCCGGGATTGGGCGGCCCCCGCTATCGGGACATGCTGTACGGCGCCGTCTATGTCACTAACCGGCCGCTAGCCGTGCTTGCCTGCGTGCAAGGGGTGCTGCTGCTCGGGTTCGGCCTGTGGCTGGTGCCGCGGGCGCTGGACTCCCGCACCCTGGCACTCCTGTGGCCAGGGCCCGCACCGGACGCGGCGCTGGCAGGCCGGGTGCAGCAGCTCAAGCAGACCAGGGCCGACGCGGTGGACACCGCGGCTGCCGAGCTCAGGCGGGTGGAGCGGGACCTGCACGACGGGGCGCAGGCGCGGCTGGTCGCGCTCGGCATGAGCCTGCGCGCCGCGGAGCGGCTCATCCCGGAGAGCCCGCAGGCCGCCACCGCACTGGTCGCCGAGGCCATCCTGACCTCGTCCAAGGCCCTGACCGAGCTGCGCGACCTGGTCCGCGGCATCCACCCGCCGGTGCTGGCCGACCGCGGCCTCGGCGACGCCGTCCGGGCGCTGGCCCTGGATACCCCGCTGCACATCGTGACGGACATCGACCTGCCAGGACGGCTGGATGCGCCGATCGAGTCAGCCTGCTATTTCGCCGTTGCCGAGGCACTCGCCAACGCCGTCAAGCACTCGGGCGCGCGGCACGTGCAGATCCGGATACAGCATGCTGATGGGCTGCTGCGGATCGAGGTCACCGACGACGGGGCTGGCGGCGCGGATCCGCGCAACGGCTCCGGGCTGCTCGGGCTCGAGCGCCGGCTGGGTACATTCGACGGCATCCTCGCGGTGAGCAGCCCGCCGGGAGGCCCGACCATGGTCGTCATCGAGGTGCCGTGCGCGTCGTCATCGCTGAAGATCTCTTCCTGCTGAGGGAGGGACTTGTCCGGCTGCTTCAGGCGCACGGCTTCGAGGTTACTGCCGCCGTGGACAACGGGCCTGAGCTGCTGCGCGCACTGCTTGACCAGCGGCCGGATGTCGCCATCGTGGACGTCAGGCTGCCGCCGTCCTTCACCGACGAGGGCCTGCGGACCGCGCTGCAGGCCAGGCGGCAGGCGCCCGGGCTGCCCGTGCTCGTGCTTTCCCAGTACGTCGAGCAGCTGTATGCGCGCGAATTGCTTGCCGACCAGGCCGGCGGGGTTGGCTACCTGCTGAAGGACCGCGTGTTCAACGACGATCAGTTTGTCGAGGCGCTGCGCACTGTGGCCGGCGGCGGCACTGTCCTCGACCCGGAGGTGATCTCCAAGCTGCTTGGCCGGCGTGCCCGTGAGGAGCCGATGGCGCAGTTGTCGCCACGGGAGCGTGAAGTACTCGCGCTGATGGCCGAGGGGCGCTCGAACAGCGCGATCGCGCAGCGGCTTTTCGTGTCGGAAAAGGCGGTCAGCAAGCACAGCACGAGCATCTTCAGCAAGCTCGGCCTCTCGCCGTCGGACGACGACAACCGGCGGGTCCTGGCCGTGCTCGCCTTCCTGGACGAGTGAGGGTGTGGATCGCGGGATTCACCGCCACGGCGGGTGCGCGATCGCGGGATTCACCGCAACGGCCGGGGCCGGGCGGCGGGCTGGGGCCGGCCGGACACCGGGCTGAGGCGGCCGGGCTGAGGCGGCCGGGGCGCGGGCAGGCGCCAGGCAGGGCGGCTTCAGGCCGGGGAAGGGGTGCCGACGGCCGGGTAGCCGCCGCGGAACCTGATCAGCGGCTGCCCGCCGGGCGCGACGTACGGCACCGCGGCGACACTGGCGATGACCAGCAGGTGATCCCCGGCGGGCACCCGCTGGACGGCCTCGCACTCGATCGCGGCGAGCCCGTCGTCCGGTATCAGCGCCCCGGACAGCTCGCCGCGCCGGTGCGGCACGCCGTCGAGCATCAGCCGGGCGCCGGGACGTCCGGCTGCCGCGAACCGGCCGGCCAGCACCCGCTGGCCGGCCGCCAGCAGGGTCACGGCGAACCGGTCAAGCCTGCTGAGCAGCTCGGCCGGATACGAGCCGGCCAGCAGCGAGACCAGCACCAGCGGCGGGTCAAGCGAAACCGGGCAGAACGCGCTCACGGTTGCGCCGATGTCATCCCGCCCGTCCGCGACAGTGACCAGGGTGACGCTGGCAGCGAACGCCCCGAGCACCTCGGCAAGGCCGGCCGCTGACTGGCCGTCGGCCATCCGTTTCATCACTCAAAAGTCCAGCTGCCCGGCAGCATGAGCGGTCCGTCCGGGGCGAAGCCCGCGCGCGCAGCCAGTCGCCACACCGGCCCCCAGGTTTCCGCCAGCAGCCCGGCCGCCAGCCCGGACGAAGCGGCCGGGCGGCTGTCGCTCGAGGCCGGCGGGCGCAGCCGGTCCAGCGGCCGCACCCGCGGGTAGACGCGCACCGGCGCCCCCGGCGGCAGGCCTGCCCTGGTGCGGGCGAGGTCGGCAGCCAGGTCCAGCCCGCCGAGTTCGTCAACTAGTCCGTTCGCCAGTGCGTCCGCGCCGGTCCATACCCGGCCCCTGGCGAGCTCGTGCACCCGGTCGCCGGACAGCCCGCGGCCGGCCGCCACCTTGCCGGTGAATTCGGCGTAGATCTGGTCGAGCCAGGAGTTGACCAGCGCCCACTCGTCCTCGCTGAACGGCCGGCTGGTGGTGAACATGTCCGAGTGCGCGCCCTCGGCGACCGAATCGGTGGTGACCCCGGCCCGCCCGAGCATGTCGGCAAGGACCGGCTTGCCGGAAAGCACGCCGATCGAGCCGGTCACCGTGCCTGGCTGGGCCACGATCGCGTCGGCCGCCACCGAGATGAGGTAGCCGCCGGAGGCCGCCACGTCGCCCATCGATACCACCACGGGCTTGCCGGCCCCGCGGGCTCGCACCACCTCGCGCCAGATCGTGTCGGAGGCCACATAAGAACCACCCGGGCTGTTCACCCGCAGCACGATCGCGCGCGCCCGGTCATCGCCGGCCGCGCCGCGCAGCGCGGCTGCGACGGTGTCCGAGCCCATCCCGCCGCCGACCGGCAGCGGCCCGCGCGAGCTGCGGCCGCGCCTGATCGGGCCGGTCGCGTAGATCAGCGCGACGAACTCCTGCCGCGGCGCCGGCAGCTTCCTGGCCCGCTCGGCGAGCGCGTGCGAGCGCCGGTAGCGGCTGACGTACTGCAGGATTGCGCTCTGGCCTGCCTGTTTCCTGACGCTGGCGAACACCTCATCCCGGTAGCCGAGCGCGTCCACCAGGCCTGCCTCCAGCGCCTGCGCCGCCAGGAACGGGCCCTGGTCGATCAGCGCCCTGGCCTGGCCTGGGTCGATCTTGCGGCGGGCGGCGATCGCATCGGTGAGCTGCCCGGTGATGGATGCGGCCAGCCGCTCGGTGGCCTCCCTGGCGGGCCCGGTGAAGCTGCGCTCGGTGAACTGGTCGGCCGCGCTCTTGTACTCGTGCCGCTTGCCGACCTGGAGCTCCACCCCGAGCCGGTCCAGCGTGCCGCGGTAGAACCGGCGCTCGACCGCGATCCCGGTCAGCCCGAGGTCGCCGGACGGCTGCAGGTAGATGGTGTCGAACGCGGTGGCCAGGTAGTACGGCACATTGCCGGCCGAGAACTCGCCGAAGGACTCCGCCCAGGCGACCGTCAGCTTCCCCGCCGCGCGGAATTCCTCGATCGCGGCGCGCAGTTCCTGCACTATCGCGAGGCCGATATTCCGCCCGCCCACCTTGGCGACGAGTGCCCTGACCCGGTGGTCGCCGCGGCCCCGGCGCAGGCCGTCAAGCACGTCCTCAAGCAGCAGCCTGCGACGCGCCAGCAGGGCCGCCGACAACGGGTCGGCCGGCCGCTCCTCGATGACCCCTTCGGTGAGGTCAAGCTCCAGGATCAGCGGCGCCGTCCGCCGCTGGCGCAATTTCGTGACCTGCTCCGAAATCATCGATTCGACCATGCGGCCAGCTTAGAGGCCGCTCCACCCGGGATGGTCCGTCGTCGGGGCTGCCCGGGCCGGGCCCGCGGGCCTTGCCGCCAGAGCCGGCCCGCGTGAGCATCGCCCGCAGGCCGGATATCGTCAGCCGCTCGGATATCGTCAGCCGCAATGGCTGAGCGAGACGGTAACGGCTGGGTCAGGTGCGCCCAGGGCCACCGGCACTGGGGACGATTTGGCGCGGCCGGGCTGCTCGCCTACGTGCCGGGAAATGACGGCATGGTCACCGTGCTGCTGCAGCGCAGGAGCTCGTGGGGCAACCATCCGGGCACCTGGGGGCCGCCAGGCGGCGCGCGGGACAGCCATGAATCGGCGGTGGCCGCCGCGCTGCGCGAGGCCGCCGAGGAGTGCGACCTGCCCGCCGGGCAGGTAGCCGTGACCGGGATCCTGCGAGACGATCACGGCGGCTGGTCGTATCAGACGGTGCTAGCCGCGGCACCGGAACCGTTCGCGGTGCGCCCCGCGAGCGCGGAGACCGCCGAGGCGGCCTGGATCCCCGCGGACGAGGTCGGGCGGCTGGCGCTGCATCCCGGGTTCGCCGCGCAATGGCCGGCCCTCCGGGCGGCGCTCTTCGAGCTGACGGTCATCGTGGACGTGGCGAACGTGATGGGCTCGCGCGCCGACGGCTGGTGGCGGGACCGGGCCGGCGCGGCAGCCCGGCTGCACGGCGAACTGGCCGCGCTGGCGGCGCGCGGAGTCGCCGCGCTGCCCGGCTCGCTGGCAGCGCCGGTCCTGGAGCGCTGGTTCCCCTGCTTCGTGCTGGTCCTGGAAGGCGCGGCCCGCCCGGCGCTGAGCAGGCTGCCGGCCACCCGGCAGGTCCGCGTCGTCGCGGCCGACGGCTCGGGTGACGACCTGATCGCCGATCTGGCGGCGCGGATTCCGGGTCAGCGCCTCGTCGTGACCGCTGACCGGGAACTGCGTTCCAGGTGCACTGCCGCCGGGGCATCGGTGACCGGCCCGCGATGGCTGCTCGGGATGCTCTGACCACCATCAGGATGGCCCGGGGACGCGGCAGCGCCCGCGCCCACCCGTCCAGCTGAGCTACCCAAATGCGCGGGCCGCCGCCAGCACGGTGTCCAGCCATGATCACGGAGACTTTTTGGTGCGCGAGCCCCGAAAACTCTCCGTGATCTTGGAACCCGGCGCCGGAGGCGGCGGCAGGCACGGCACGGGGCGGCCGGGCCTACTCGGGGGCGAGCCAGAGGACGCCGAGGGGCGGGACGGCCAGCACGGCGGAGGCCGGCAAGCCATGCCAGGGCTCGGGCACGGCCTCGGTGATCCCCATGTTGCCGACCCCGCTGCCGCCGTACACCCCGGCATCGGTGTTGATCACCTCGCGCCACCGCCCGGGTCGGGGCAGCCCGATCCGGTAGTTGAGATGCGGCTCCCCGGCGAAGTTAGCCACGCAGGCGATCACGCCACCGCCGGCGCCGCCCGCAGTGTCCACGCCGCCCGCAGTGTCCGCGCTGGCCGCCCTGTGCACGCTGGCCGCCCTGTGCAGGCCGCCCGCACTGTCCGCGCTGGCGCCAGCCGCAGCGAAACGCAGGAACGACACCACGTTGCCTGCCGAGTCATTCGCGTCGATCCAGCCGAATCCAGCCGGCGAGAAGTCATCCGCCCAGACGGCGGGACTGGCACGGTAGGCCCCGTTCAAATCGATGACGAGTTGCTGCAAGCCGGCCTGCATACGGCCGCCGAGCGCCGCCCAGTCCAGGCCTGCCTGCTCCGACCACTCCGCCGCCTGGCCGAACTCCGAGCCCATGAAAAGCAACTGCTTGCCGGGATGCGCCCACATGTAGGCGAGCAGCGCCCGCAGCCCGGCGAACTTCCGCCATTCGTCGCCCGGCATCTTGCCGAGCAGGGAGCCCTTGCCGTGCACGACCTCATCGTGCGAGAGCGGCAGGACGAAATTCTCGGTGTAGGCGTACATCATCGAGAACGTCAGCTCGTTGTGGTGATAGTGCCGGAACACCGGGTCATGTGCCAGGTAGGACAGCGTGTCGTGCATCCAGCCCAGGTTCCATTTCAGGCCGAACCCGAGCCCGCCCAGGTGCACCGGCTGGGTAACGCCGGGCCACGCGGTCGACTCCTCCGCGATCATCATGGTGCCGGGGTTGCGCAGGTAGCAGGTCGCGTTGACCTCGCGGAGCAGCGCGACCGCGTCCAGGTTCTCCCGGCCGCCTGCCGCGTTCGGCGACCACTGGCCGTCCTTGCGCGAGTAGTCCAGATACAGCATGGACGCGACGGCGTCTACCCGCAGCCCGTCGGCGTGGAACTCCTCCAGCCAGTACAGGGCGTTGGCCACCAGGAAATTGCGCACTTCCGGGCGGCCGTAGTCGAAGATCAGCGTGCCCCAGTCGGGATGCTCGCCGCGCTGCGGGTCGGCGTTCTCGTACAGCGGGGTGCCGTCGAACCTGGCCAGAGCCCACGTGTCCCGGGGGAAATGCGCGGGCACCCAGTCGAGCAGCACGCCGATGCCGGCCTGATGCAGCCGGTCCACCAGCGCCCGGAACTCGTCCGGCGTGCCGAACCTGGCTGTCGGCGCGTAATACGACGTCACCTGATAGCCCCAGGATCCGCCGTACGGGTGCTCGGCCACCGGCAGGAACTCCACGTGGGTGAAGCCGAGCTCGGTGACGTAGCGGGTGAGCTGGTCGGCTAGCTCCGGATAGGACAGCCCGGGCCGCCACGAGCCAAGGTGCACCTCGTATACGCTCATCGGCTGGCGCAGCGGGTCCCTGGCGGCCCGCGCGGCCAGCCACTCGCCGTCGCCCCATTGGTAGCGGGACCGGTACACCACGGAGGCGGTGTCCGGCGGCCGCTGGGCGAGCGCCGCCATCGGGTCGGCCTTGCGCTGCCAGGTGCCGTCCGGCCCGCAGATTTCGAACTTGTACCTGGTGCCCTCCCCGGCCCCGGGCACGAACAGCTCCCACACGCCGGATCCGCCGAGCGAGCGCATCGGATGCGCGTGCCCGTCCCAGAAATTGAAATCCCCGATCACCCGCACGCCGCGAGCGTTCGGCGCCCAGACCGCGAAAGAGGTCCCGATGACAGGATCAAAGACCGTTTGATACGAGTTTTCGCCGGCCGATCCAGCGCGGCTGGCGGCTGTGCCCGCCGGGGGAGCAGGGGCGCCGCCGGGGTATTCGCGGATATGAGCGCCGAGCACCCGCCACAGTTTCTCGTGCCGGCCCTCGCCGATCAGGTGCAGGTCAATCTCGCCGAGCGTGGGCAGGTGCCGGTACGGGTCGTCGACCAGCAGCTCGCCAGGCTGGCCAGGTGTTCCGGCGTCGGTCCCGGGGCCTGGTCCGGCGTCGGTCCCGGGGCCTGGTCCGGCGTCGGTCCCGGGGCCTGGTCCGGCGTCGGTCCCGCCCTCCCTCAGACCTCTTGTGTCACTCTCAACGCTTTCGCTTCTGGAATCCCTTGAGCCTCTCGAATCTTTGGTGTCACTCTTGTCTCCGGAATAATCCGAGCCTTCGGCGCCCGGGTAGGTCACGGCCAGCCGGTAGTCGGGGATCTCGGTGAGCGGCAGCGTCGCGGCGAACACGCCCTGGTGCAGGTGACCGGCCGGGAACCGGCGGCCGTCGGCGAGCACCACGGTCACCGACGTGGCGAGCGGGCGCAGCGTGCGGATCGCGATCCCGCCGTTGACCGGGTGCGCGCCGAGGATGGCGTGCGGGTCGTGGTGCAGCCCTGCCACGATCCGGTCGATCTCGCCGAGGTCGACCTGGGTGACGCTGCCTTTCGCGGCGGTCATGGCTACATCTCGGCTATCGCGTCGAGCGGGATGGCCTGCCAGGAGGGCCGGTGCCTGGCCTCGTAGGTCACTTCGTACACCGCCTTGTCGAGCATCAGGGCGCGCAGCAGCACGTCCTGGGCGCGCGGGTCGGACCCGCTGATCTCCGCGTACCCGGCGCAGAACGCAGCGGAGTTCCGCATCACCCAGTCCCTGGCCGATCCGGCCAGGCGGGCTGCGTCGGGGCGGCCAGCGAGCTGGTGCCGGGCCGCGTAGTCGAACGACCGCAGCATGCCGGCGACGTCCTGCAGGGCGGGCGACCGGGAGCGGCGGCGCGCCAGCGGGGCCGCGGGCTCGCCCTCGAAGTCGAGCGCGACCCAGCCGGTCTGGGTCCGCATCACCTGGCCGAGATGGTAATCGCCGTGCACCCGCTGGACCGGCAGCGGGGTGCCCAGGCTGGCCAGCCTGGCGTAGGCGGCCTCGACCTTTCCGGCCAGCCGGGCAAGGTCCGGCACCTCGGCGCTGGCCGCCTTGAGCTTGCTGGTCATCCGCGCGGCGAGCCCGGCCACGGCGTCGGGGTCAACCAGGCTGGTGCCGAAGGCGGTGGCCAGGTCGGCGTGCACGCTGGCAGTGGCCGCGCCGAGCCGGTGCGCCTCGCCGGCGAAATCGCCGCCCGCCTCGGCAGCCCGGCTGGTGTCCGCGGCGTACAGGTCGCGCAGGCTCGTCTCGGCGAGCGACCACCCGTCGCAGGCGCCGCGCAGGTACTCGGAAAGCAGGGCGAGCAGTGCGGGCTCCCCGTGGCCTTCGCCGTGGCCGGCGCCGTCGGCCTGCCCGTTGCCCGCGCTGCTGCCCGCGCTGCTGTCGCCGGCGCTGGCAACGGCGCCGTCGGCCACGATGGCCTCGATCCAGCCGAACGGCTGGGCCACGTGCGGTGAGCCAAGGCCGGCCAGCGCGTGTGCCACCTCAAGGTCCGGGTTCTGGCCGGGGAACACCCGGCGGAACACCTTGAGGATGGCGGACTCGCCGAAGATCAGGCTGGTGTTGCTCTGCTCAGCGGATAGCACCAGGCTGTCCGCGGTCTCGTCGATCGGCGCGCTCGGCTCGGCGACGAATCGCAGCGGGCCTGCCACCCGCCCGGCGGCGATGCCGCGCAGCAGCACGCGAGTCAGCTCCGGGTCATGCAGCGCGTCGTATGCCGTCCCGCCGTGGCCGTCCGGGCCGATGATCGCGTGATTCAGCTCCGCTGGTACTTGCCCGCGGACGCCGGCCAGCACCTGGTACCAGACCGCGTCACCGCCCTTGGACACGCTGATAATCAGGTGCCGAAGCTCGGGATCGCCGCTGGCGAGCGGGGTGTCAGCGATGATCGCGAGATACACGGCGGCGGCGCCGCCCGGATACCAGCGCTGAGCTGGCAGCCACGTCGCTAGCGAATGCTCCAGTGTCATGGTTACGGGCATGTGTCCCTTCCCGTCGGCTGTATATCACCGTACGGGCGGGCCGGCCGGACCGGGGTCACGGGGGTGGCGATAGGGCGCCTGGGGTTGTCAGGCGCCGCTGGCGAGCCGCCCGGCCGGCGTCCGCCGGGCCGGCGTCCGCCGGGCCGCTGCCGTCCGCGCGGCAGGCGCCGGCTGGCCGCTTCAGTAGCCCGATTCAGCCCGGTCCGGCAGCGGCGGCAGCTGGAACCAGTAGAAGCCGTGCCCGGGCAGCGTCAGCAGGTAGCTGAACTCCCCGATCGGCGGGAAGGGGACGCCGCCCATGCACTCGACCGGGGTGACCCCCTTGAACCTGCGCAGGTCGAGTTCTACCGGCTGCGGGAACCTGGACAGGTTGTTCACGCACAGGATCTGGTCGGCGCCCTCCGAGCCCGCGCCCGGCTGGGTGTACTCGCGGACGAACGCGAGCACGCTCGGATTGGAGGAGCTCAGCTCCTCGAACCGGCCGAGCCCGAAGACCGGGTGCCGTTTCCTGATCTCGATCATGCGCTTGGTCCAGTGCAGCAGGGAGCCGCCGTTCTTCTGCTGCGCCTCGACGTTGAGCGCCTGGAAGCCGTAGATCGGGTCCATCAGCAGCGGCAGGTAGAGCCTGGCCGGGTCGCAGCCGGAGAACCCGGCATTCCGGTCCGGCGTCCATTGCATCGGGGTGCGCACGCCGTCCCGGTCGCCGAGCCAGATGTTGTCGCCCATGCCGATCTCGTCGCCGTAATACAGCACCGGCGAGCCGGGCAGCGACAGCAGCAGCGCGGTGAACAGCTGCAGCTGGTCGCGGTGGTTGTCGAGCAGCGGGGCGAGCCTGCGCCGGATCCCGATGTTGGCCTTCATCCTGGGGTCCTTGGCGTACTCGGAGTACATGTAGTCGCGCTCGTCGTCGGCCACCATCTCCAGCGTCAGCTCGTCGTGATTGCGCAGGAAGATGCCCCACTGGCAGCCGGCCGGGATCGGCGGGGTCTGGGCCAGGATCTCCGAGATCGGATAGCGCTGCTCGCGCCGCACGGCCATGAAAAGACGCGGCATCAGCGGGAAGTGGAAGGCCATGTGACACTCGTCGCCGCCGATGGCCGGATCGCCGAAGTACTCGACCACGTCGGCCGGCCACTGGTTCGCCTCCGCGAGCAGCACGCGGTCCGGGTAGAGCCGGTCCACCTCGGACCTGATCCGGCGCAGGTACTCGTGGGTTTCCTTCAGGTTCTCGCAGTTCGTGCCCTCCCGCTCGTACAGGTACGGCACGGCGTCCAGCCGGAATCCGTCGATGCCGAGGTCGAGCCAGAACCGGAGCACCTCGATCATGGATTCCTGAACGCGGGGGTTGTCGTAGTTCAGGTCGGGCTGGTGGGCGAAGAACCGGTGCCAGTAGTACTGGCCGCGCACCTGGTCGAAGGACCAGTTGGACTGCTCGGTGTCGACGAAGATGACCCGCGCGTCGCGGTAGCCGTCGTCGGTGTCCGACCAGACGTAGAAGTCCCCGTACGGGCCGTCCGGGTCGCTGCGGGACGCCTGGAACCAGGGATGGGCGTCGCTGGTGTGGTTCATCACCAGATCGGCGATCACCCGGATGCCGCGCTCGTGCGCCGCCTCGACCAGCTCGACGAAATCCCCTATGTTCCCGAAGTCCGGCAATATCGAGGTGAAATCGGCGATGTCGTACCCGCCGTCCCGGAGCGGCGATGCGTAGATCGGCAGCAGCCAGAGGCAGTCGATGCCCAGCCATTGCAGGTAGTCGAGCCTGGAGATGAGACCGCGGATGTCCCCGGTGCCGTCGCCATTCGAATCGTGATAGCCGCGCACCAGGACCTCATAGAAGACCGCGCGCTTGTACCATTCCGGATCTCTCGGCGTGTCGAAGGAGAAAGAGTCGGGCACTGGCTCGTTCAGCGCGCCGGGGAATCCTGCCGCGGTTGTGGGCGGCGGCAATCCCGGGCCGTCGGCCGGCCTCGGCTCAGGCTTTCTTGCCACTGCGTTCTCCTGCGTTTGCGCTGGATCTTGCCTGGTCTGCTACGTGCCGACGGTGAAGATGTGCGCGGGCGCCACTGCCGGGTCCAGCCGTACATAGTTTGCCTGCCGCCACCGGTAAGACGCACCCGAAAGCTCGTCCGTGACATTGAACTCGGCGTTCGCGTCAAGGCCGAGCGCGGCCATATCGAGCCAGATAGTGGCCTCGCGCGGCTGGCGCCAGTCGGTGTTGACGACGACAAGAACGACATCCCGGCCCGGCGGGCCGTCGGCTGTCCCGCCGGAGTTCTTGGAGAAACAGAGTAGCTCCGGCTGGTCGGCGGCGTGGAAGCGGAGGTTGCGTAGCTGGTGCAAGGCGGGGTGCGACTTCCTGATCAGGTTGAGCCGGGTCAGGAAAGGCGCGATGCTCGCGGCCGCAGTCTGCGCGTCGTCCCAGTTGCGCGGCCGGTACTGGTACTTCTCCGAGTCCAGGTACTCCTCGCTGACGCCAGGCGCGGCGGGGAGGTTCTCGCAGAGCTCGTAGCCGGAGTAAACGCCCCAGGACGGGGCCAGCATCGCGGCGAGCACCGCACGCGCCCTGAAGGCGGCGGGCCCGGCGTACTGCAGGTACTCGCTGAGGATGTCCGGCGTGTTGACGAAGAAATTCGGCCGCATGTAGGCCGCCGCCGGCCCGGCCAGCTCGCGCATGTACTCGGCGATCTCGGCGGCGGAATTGCGCCAGGTGAAGTAGGTGTACGACTGGTGGAAGCCGATCTGGGCCAGCGCGTCCATCATGGCGGGCCTGGTGAACGCCTCGGCCAGGAAGAGCACGTCTGGGTCGGTGCGCGCCACGTCGGCAAGCAGCCGCTCCCAGAACGGCAGCGGCTTGGTGTGCGGATTGTCCACCCGGAAGATCCTGATCCCGTGGCCCATCCAATGCCGGAGGATCCTGCGCGCCTCCGCGTAGATGCCGTCCGGGTCATTGTCGAAGTTGAGCGGGTAAATGTCCTGGTACCGCTTGGGCGGGTTCTCGGCATAGGCGATCGTGCCGTCGGCTCTGGTGGTGAACCAGTCCGGATGCGAACTCACCCACGGATGGTCGGGTGACGCCTGCAGCGCGAAGTCGAGCGCAACCTCCATGCCGAGCTCGGCTGCCCGCGCGACGAAGGCGTCGAAGTCGGCCAGCGTGCCGAGATCCGGGTGGATGGCGTCATGCCCGCCGGCCGGCGAGCCGATGGCCCACGGCGAGCCCGGGTCACCAGGACCGGCGTTCAGCAGGTTGTTGGCGCCCTTCCTGGCCGTCGTGCCGATCGGATGCACTGGCGGCAGGTAGACGACGTCGAAGCCCATCGCCGCGATTGCGTCCAGCCGGCCAGCGGCCGTGCGCAGCGTTCCTGAGCGCGGCACGCCACTGCCGGGCAGGCCGGGCCGCGCCCCCTCGGATCGCGGGAAGAACTCGTACCAGGAACCGTAGAGCGCGCGCTGCCGGTGCACGATGACCGGACACCACGTGGACCGGGTGACCAGGTCGCGCAGCGGGCAGGCGGCCAGGATCGCGGTGATCTCCGGGCTGAAAGCAGCAGCGAGCCGGTGCTGAGCCGCGGCGCCCGGGTCGCGCAGCCGCCCGGCCACCGCCTCAAGCGCCGCCCGTGCCCCGATAGCTGCTTTTCGCCCCAGTGGTGCCAGCGCGGCCGGGTCGCCCCGGCCGGACGGCCTGATGTTCCGCGCGGCACGCTCGAACAGCAGCGCGCCCTCCGCGAGCATGAGCTCGGTGTCCTGGCCGATCGGCACCTTGATGCCCGCGTCGTGTCGCCAGCCTGCGATGGGGTCTCCCCAGGCCTCCACCCGGAAATGCCACAGCCCGACGTCGGTGGCGGTGACCTCGGCGCCGCAGCGGTCGGTGCCCGCAGCGAGCTCGCGCATCATGGCCAGCGGCCCGCGGCCGCCATCCGGGCAGCGCAGCACCACGCCCGCGCCGAGCATCTCGTGGCCCTCGCGGAACACCGTGGCGCTGACTTCGAAGGACTCTCCGACGACGGCCTTGGCGGGGCGTCGCCCGCACTCCAGCACCGGCTGCACGTCAAGGATCGGAATGCGGCCTATCACTCTGCAACGCTACCCGTCGGCGCGCGAGTGCAAGCGTCCCGGTTACCGTCAGGCCCGGCACGCATTAAGGTCGCTCTGCGTGAGAGCGATCCGCAGGTTCACCATTCACCCGGTGCTGCCAGAGCCACTCGCGCCGCTGCGCGAGCTGATGCTGAATCTCCGCTGGTCGTGGCATTCGGACACGCGCGACCTGGTTGCCGCGATTGACCCGGACGGGTGGCAGCGGGCCGGGCAGGACCCGGTGGCCATGCTGGCCGAGGTGCCGCAGCAGCGGCTCGCCAGCCTGGCTGCCGACCGGCGGTTCCTGCGCCGGCTGAGCGACGCCGCGGACGAGTTGCGTGAGTACCTGGCCGGCCCACGCTGGTACCAGGCCAGTCCTGGCCTGGCCGGCGCTCCGGCCGCGGTGGCCTACTTCTCGCCGGAGTACGGCATCACGGCCGCGCTCCCGCAGTACTCCGGCGGCCTGGGCATCCTCGCCGGGGATCACCTCAAGGCCAGCAGCGACCTCGGCGTGCCGCTGATCGGGGTGGGCCTGCTGTACCGGCACGGTTACTTCACCCAGTCGCTGTCCGAGCCCGGCTGGCAGGCCGAGCGCTACCCGGCCGGGGATCCGAACGGCCAGCCGCTCGCCCTGCTGCGCGACGCCCACGGCGCCCCGGTCCAGGTCACGGTCGCGCTCGCGGGCGGGATGACGCTCGCGGCGCAGGTCTGGCTAGCCCAGGTGGGCCGGGTGCCGCTGCTGCTGCTCGACTCCTACGTGCAGGGCAACGAGCCCGCGCTACGCGAGGTCACCGACCGGCTGTACGGCGGGGGAAGTGATCATCGGCTCCGCCAGGAACTGCTGCTCGGCATCGGCGGCGTGCGGGCGGTCAGGGAATTCTGCGCGATCACCGGGCACCCGCAGCCCGAGGTCTTCCACACCAATGAGGGGCACGCCGGCTTTCTCGGCCTTGAGCGCATCCGCGAGTACGTCCGGCGCGGGCTCAGCTTCGCCGAGGCGCTCGCGGCCTGCCGGGCGGGCACGGTGTTCACCACCCACACCCCGGTGTCGGCCGGCATCGACCGGTTCGGCAGGGACATGATGGAGAGCCAGTTCGGCGGGGCCGCGGAAGATCCCGCGCTGCCCTGCGAGCGGGTGCTCGCGCTGGGCGCGGAGACCTTCCCTGGCGGCGATCCCGGGGTATTCAACATGGCCGTGATGGGGATGCGGCTAGCCCAGCGGGTGAACGGCGTGAGCCGGCTGCACGGGCAGGTCAGCAGGCAGATGTTCACCGGCCTGTGGCCGGGTTTTGATTCCGCCGAGGTGCCGATCGGCTCGGTGACGAACGGCGTGCACGTCCCCACCTGGGTGGCACCCGAGATCCTGGAACTCGGCGCCGGCCAGCCCGAGCAAGCCGGGCCGGCCTGGGACGACATTGCGGCCGCGACGCCCGATCGGATCTGGCAGGTCCGCCGCGTCCTGCGCGCCCGGCTGGTGGCGGAGGCGCGGCGGCGGCTGCACGCTTCCTGGCGCCAGCGCGGGGCCTCCGACGCGGAGCTGACCTGGATCGGCGATGCGCTCGACGAGAACGTGCTGACGATCGGCTTCGCCCGCCGGGTGCCGTCCTACAAGCGGCTGACCCTGATGCTGACCGACCCGGCCAGGCTGATAGCCCTGCTGCTCGACCCGGAGCGGCCGGTACAGATAGTGATCGCAGGGAAGGCCCACCCGGCGGACGACGGCGGCAAGCTGCTCATCCAGCAGATGGTGCGGTTCACCGATGATCCCCGGGTCCGGCACCGCATCGTGTTCCTGCCTGACTACGACATGGCGCTCGGCCGGGCGCTCGTGCAGGGCTGTGACGTGTGGCTGAACAACCCGCTGCGGCCGCTCGAGGCATGCGGTACCTCCGGGATGAAGTCGGCGCTCAATGGCGGCCTGAACCTGTCGGTGCGGGACGGCTGGTGGGATGAGTGGTACGACGGCGCCAACGGCTGGGCGATACCATCCGCCGACGGGGTCACCGACCCGGCCCGGCGGGATGAGGTCGAGGCGGCCGCCCTCTATGACCTGATCGGCCAGTCGGTCGCGCCGCTGTTCTACGAGTCCGCGGACGGCGGCCCGCCGCGCCGCTGGCTGGAGATGGTGGCGCACACCCTGCGGACGCTGGGCCCGAAGGCAGAGGCCACCCGGATGGTGCGCGATTACGTCGCGGAGCTGTACCTGCCCGCCGCGCGATCGTCCCGGGCGCTCGCGCAGCCCGATTTCAGTGCCGCCAGGGAACTGGCAGCGTGGCAGGAGCGAGTCGTCAAGGCCTGGCACACGATCCGGATCGAGCACGTGGAGGCCGAAGAGGGCGAGCAGCGTCCCGGCGCGCTGCTCACGGTGCGGGCCACGGTCGCGCTGGGCGAGCTTACCCCGGACGACGTCACCGTCCAGGTGGTGTACGGCCGGGCTGGGGACGAGGACGAGATCACAAATCCCAGCTACGCGGGCCTCGCCCTGGAGGGCGTTCCGGGCAGCCAGCCGGTCGCCAGGTACGCCGGCCAGATAGAACTCGGCGGACCCGGCCCGTTCGGCTACACCGTCCGGGTCCTGCCGCGGCACCGGCTGCTGGCCAGCACGGCCGAACTCGGCCTGGTCACCATCCCGCCCGCCCCGGCCGGAATGACGAACGGGGATCTTCGCTGACGCCCTGGTGGCAGGGTGTGCGATATTAGTGCGACATAGCGTGCTGGCGGTGTCACGCCACGCGAGTAAACCTGCGGGCTGACCGTGGCGTCCTGATAACGAGGACACAAGGGCGGGCACGGGAAATTTATCCCCGTGCCAGGCAGAACGCCTGCAAAAGCCAGGGGGGCATGACATCCTGTGATAGAACGCTCTCGGTGAGTAACGCTGAAGAAGATCAGCTACTTTCTGTTACTGGCCAATTACCCCCAAGCGTGAGAGGACCTGCCCCGTGAGAACCAAGATCAAGCCGGAGAACCGCCTGCTCACTCCTGCCGAGGTGGCAGCCATGCTGCGGGTAGACCCGAAGACCGTTACGCGGTGGGCGCGCGGCGGGAAGCTGTCGTCGATCCGCACGCCGGGCGGTCACCGCCGCTACAGCGAGAGCGAAGTCCGCGGCTTCCTGAACGGCTGGCAGCGGGTGTCGATGCCCCGCGCGTCGGGCGAGTGACCGGGCCGGTGCCTGCCCCCGGGTGAAGCCAGGGCAGGCACCGAGGCGGGCTAGGGCAGGGCCGGGCGGGGAGGTCGGCCTTTCCAGGCGGATGATGCAGTCCGCCGAACGCTACGCCGCGCCCGCGGTTCGCCGCGCGCCTCGCTGCGCCAGCGGTCCGGCAGTTGGCCGGGCCGTGAGTTCTGCTTGCCGTGCGATGCGGCTGCGGCGGTGCGGCGGCGGTTCGGTGCGCCGGCCCTGGCTGGCGGCGCGCGGCCGTGCGGTCCGCTGGCTCGCCTGCCCGCCTGCCCTGCCCGCGCTATCCGGGGCGGCAGCACCGGGCCAGGCGGCGACCCGGCAGAATGCCGCATAGGATCGTGGCTCGGCACGGAGGTCAGGCATGGGTGAGTTCGTTCGGCTTGAGATCGATCATGCTGTGGCCGTGATCCGGCTGGACCGGCCGCCGATGAACGCGCTGAATGCCCAGGTCCAGGACGAGATCGCGGCGGCGGCCGCGCAGGTGACCGCCGATCAGGCTATCCGCGCCGCCGTCATCTACGGCGGCGAGAAGGTGTTCGCGGCCGGCGCTGACATCAAGGAGATGGCGGACGCGAGCTACAGCCAGATGGCCGCTGATACCCGGCGGCTGCAGGACGCGTTCACCGCGGTAGCGAAGATCCCGAAGCCGGTGGTGGCCGCCATCACCGGGTACGCGCTTGGCGGCGGCCTTGAGCTCGCGCTGTGCGCCGACTTCAGGGTGGCGGGCGAGAGCGCCAGGGTGGGCCAGCCAGAGATCCTGCTCGGCGTCATCCCCGGGGCCGGCGGCACCCAGCGGCTGCCGCGCCTGGTCGGTCCGTCCAGGGCAAAGGACATCGTCTACACCGGCCGGTTCGTCGGCGCGGCAGAAGCGCTTGCCATCGGCCTCGTGGACAAGGTCGTCCCGGATGCAGCGGTCTACCAGGCCGCGCAGGACCTAGTGCGCCGCTACGCCAGCGGACCTGCCATCGCGCTGCGAGCCGCGAAGCAGGCCATTGACGAGGGCCTCGACGTCGATCTCGACACCGGGCTGGAGATCGAACGGCTGAACTTCGCCGGGTTGTTCGCCACCGAGGACCAGCGGGCAGGAATGCGCAGTTTCATCGAGAATGGGCCAGGGAAGGCATCGTTCGCCGGCCGATGACACGGAGCAGCCGCGCCGTACCGCAACGAAGGATGGTGCCCAAGTGATCGAGCCTGGCGACAGCCTCTCGCTGGACATGGTCACCGCCGCGCTCCGCGCGGACAGCGCCGACGTGGCCGTCTATGCACGCGTGCTCACCGAGTCGCTCGGCGACGCCCTCCCGCCGGGGTGGGTCACGATCGACAGGGACCGGTCGGTGTCCGACCGCATGCGCGGCCGGCCTGGTCAGGTCTCCAAGATCACCGTCCGGATGGGCGACCGCGTCATGACGCTCGGCGTGCAGCGCGGCGCCCCGGTAGCCGAGATCTGCCGTGAGGTCCGCGGCGTCGTGCTGTCCCGCCAGCCAGTCCCGGTCGGGGCCTGGGCGGAAGAACTGGCCAGGGCGCTGGTCGCGCACGCGGAGGAGAACGCGCAGACGGCCCAGGCGCTGCGCCGGCTGGTGGCCGGCGACTAGGCCGGCCAGGGGCGGATAGCGTGCGTCACACGCGTACCGCACCGCGTTCGCCACCGGGGCGTCCGGCGGCATCGGCGAGCGCCTGGCCCGGCTGTCCCGGCCGGCCGGTCTCGGTGCCAGGGGCGCGGTACAAGGCGGTCGTCCCGCTCGCCAGGGCCGTCCCGCGCCGGATACTGCGTATTGCAGGAAGGCATTGCGGCGGGACCGATCGCCGTTTCCTGCCTCGGGCTTGACAGCGGAACGCACGGGGAATCCGTAGGCTGGTGCGGTCATGACTAAGCAGGACCGGACGCCGGGCAAGTTCGGGCCCTACCGTGTGCGTGAGCGCATCGGCGAGGGCGGCATGGGCGTTGTCTACCTGGCCACCGATGCCGAGCAGCGCCCGGTCGCCGTCAAGGTGCTGCGGCCCGCGGTGGCCGGCGACCCGAATGCGCGGCGCCGCCTGGCCCGTGAGGTCGAGATGATGCGCCGGGTGCGCAGCCCGTTCGTCGCCGAGGTCATCGACGCCGACGTGACCTGCGACCCGCCCTACATCGTGACCAGGTATGTGCGGGGGCGGACGCTTGAGCAGGTCGTCACCTCCAGCGGACCGCTGCGCGGCCAGGAGCTTGCCACGGTGGGCCGCGGTCTGGCGGCCGCCCTCACCGCCGTGCACGCGGCGGGCGTCGTGCACCGGGACCTGAAGCCAGGAAACGTCATGCTGTCCGGCGGCGAGCCAGTCGTGATCGACTTCGGCATCGCGCACTCGCCGGACTCGACCAGGATCACCCAGACCGGGATGTTCATGGGCACGCCAGGCTATCTCGCGCCAGAGGTCATCGAGGGTAGCGACAGCGGCCAGGCGTCGGATGTGCATTCCTGGGGCGCTACGGTGGCGTTCGCTGCCACCGGCCGTCCGCCGTTCGGTTCCGGCACTTTCGAGACGATCTTCTACCGGATCGTGCACGGGCAGCCGGATCTCGAAGGCTGCCCGCCGCCCCTGCTGCCGCTGATGGCCGCGGCCCTGGCCAGGGATCCGGCCCGCAGGCCCGCCGCGGCGGAGCTGAACAAGCAGGTCGCCGCGCTCGTTCCGGCGGCGCTTGTGCCGGGTCCGGCGCCGGTGACCGGGCCTGGCGCGGTGCCCGCCGGGTGGCCTGGGGTGGGTGCGGCAGCCGGGGTGGGTGGGGCAGCCGGGCTGGGTGTGGAGGCTGCTGCGGCGGCTGGGGCGGCTGGGGGGGCTGGAGCTGTTGCGGCTGCTGTTGCGGCTGCTGGTGCTGCTGGTGTCGGCGAGCACCCGCCGGTGCGCCTTGCGGATCCGGCTGCTGGTGGAACGGCCGTGGTGCCGCCGACGATCGGCGACCGGATCTCGGCGGGCCAGGGCAACGGCGTAGGCGGTCCACCCGCTGATGCCACCGTTGCGGGCACGGTCGGCCAGGCGGCTGCGGCCCTGCCGGGAACTGCCCTGCCCGGCGCTGCGCTGCCTGGGCCTGCCTCGCCCGCTCCGGCCCCCGCCTGGCCGCATCGCACCCAGCCGCTGGCCGTCGGCAACCCGGCTGGCCCTTCGGTCGGCGACCTGCTGCCCGCGGTGAGGTACGGTCCGCCCGGTGCCGGGCAGGCCGGGGCACTCCCGTCCGGCGACGGCAGCGCGGTGGCCGGCGGTTTCCACGGGGCGGCCGGGCGCGCGGCAGGCCTGCCCGAGCGGCGTCGCACGCGCTCGCTGTTCGTCCTGGCATTCGTGCTGGTGGGGGTGAGCGCCAGCGTGATCATGCCGATCGCGGGAACGATCGCGGCGGTGGCCGCGATCATGTCACTGCGAGCCGCCGACATGACTGATCGCCGCCTCGCCCGGCGGCGCGCGGCGCGCGGAGCGCGGCCAGCCGATCCGGCGGTAACGGTGCTGACCTACCCGGTGATGCTGGCCTGGTCGGTGATCACCGGCGTGCTGCTCGCGCCGCTGGCGCTGGTGGCTGCCGGGATCGCGGCCGGCATCACCATCGTGGCGATGCCGGTCGACCCGTTCCCGCGCGCCGTGGCCTACGCAGCCGGGGCGCTGGTTGCCTGCTATGGCCTCGGCCCGGGTTCCGGTGGAGCCAGGCGGCAGCTCGGAAAGCTCTTCGACGCGGTGGGCCGGTCGCCGACTACCGCGCTCGTAGCGCTGGCCGGCGTTTCCGCGCTTGCCGTTGCCGCGGTGGCGGCGGCTGCTTCGCAGCCGGCCTTCTACTGGCCGCTGCATCATCTCGGCCTGCCGAACGGCAACCTGCACGCGCTGCGCATCGTGGCGCATCAGGCGAGGATCGCCTTCGTCCGGCTGGCCGGCCAGGTCGCCGGCTGAGACACGCCCCGCGGCCTGCCGCGTTGCTTCGGTTGCGCGGCAACTGGCCTTCGCGTCAGCTGGCGCGCCGGTCGTGCACCTCGGCGCCGATCGTCGCGTTGGCCGGCAGGTTCCCCGGGGCCGCCTGCGGTGCCTGGGATGGCTCCGGCCGCCCGGTTGGCGGCAGCGGCCGGACGAGCCCGAGTGCGACCACCTCGTTGGCCAGGCGGACCCGCCGGTTGGTGCCCTCGGGGATCCGGAACTTCTGGTACAGGCGCAGCAGGTGCTGCTTGACCGCCGCCTCGGTTACCACGAGATCCGACGCGATCTCGCGCGCCGTGGCCGGCGCGACGAATGCCTCGTCGGACAGCGCGGGCCGGCACAGTGAGGTGAGCACGTCGAGCTCCCGGCGGGTCAGCTCGGGCGCGGCCGACCTGCGCAGCTCTACCTCGGCGGCGAAGTCCTCGCGCGCGATCCCGCCGACCCGGCAGCGGGCCGACCCGAACGTCAGCACGTCGCCGTCCTCTAGCACCCGGCGGGCGACCAGGCGCCCGTTGACCCTCGTGCCATTCCTTGATAATCCGAGATCAGTCACGTAGGCGTAAGGTCCGCGGCGGATGATCTCCGCGTGTAGTCGCGAGACGCTCGGGTCGCTGAGGCGGACATCGACAGCGCAGCCGCGCCCGATAGTGGTGACATCCTCGCGGAGCGGTACAACCGCGCCGCTTTCCTCGATGCGGATGAATGGGTCCTCCATGACCCGTTCCTCCTGCCTGTCGGAGTAGTCAGTGATGTCTTACGGTCCAGCTACCCTGCTGGCGGGGATTCCTACCGTGTTTGGCGGCGGGGATTGCTGCCTTGTCGGGCATGACCGGTGCGGGGATCCGGGGGGCGGTTGCGCCCGCCCGGCCAGCAGGGGAACTTAACGGACGTGCGGGGCGGCCTTGGTCAGCGGCGCAGCCGTCCCGGAAGTACACTGCCGAGCGAGCGGTCCAGGAGGAGGAAAATGGCGGAAAAGCCGTCCAAGGGGCTGGCGGACGTCGTCGCCGCCTCCACCGCGCTGAGCGACATCGACGGCCAGGCTGGCCGCCTCTTCTACCGCGGCTACGACATCAACGAGCTGGCCGCAGCCGCGACCTTCGAGGAGACCGCATACCTGCTGCAGCGTGGTTCCCCGGCCAGCCGCGGCGAGCTCGCTGGCTACCGCGCCGAGATCGCGGCAGGGCGCACGCTCGGGAAGCTGGTCACCACGAGCCTCCCGGAGGTCGCCCGCAGCCAGCAGCCGATGGAGGCACTGCGTTCCCTGGTTTCGCTGGCCAGCGCCGACGACCCGGACTCCGATTCCAACGAGCCCGGGCCGAACACCCGCAAGGCCGCCAGGCTGACCGCGCAGCAGCCGGTCCTGGTGGCGGCCTACCACGCCGCGCGGCGCGGGCTGGAAAGCGCGCCGCCCGATCCGGAAGCCGGCCTGGCGGCGAACTTCCTGTGGCAGATCACCGGGAGGCCGCCGTCCGAGCGGGAAACGCAGATCCTCGACACCTGCTTGGTGCTGCACGCCGACCACACGATGAACGCGTCGACATTCGCCGCCCGGGTCTGCGCCGCGACGCTCTCCGACATGCACTCCGCGGTGGTCGCCGCGCTTGGCACGCTCAAGGGATCACTGCATGGCGGTGCCAACGAGCAGGTAATGCGAGGCCTTGAGGCGATCAGGAATAGCGGCGGCGACCCGGCCGCCTCAGCCGGGGCCCAGGTACTCGCCCGGCTGAGGCAGGGCCAGAAAATCATGGGCTTCGGTCACCGCGTCTATAAGACCGAAGACCCGCGGGCGGCGCATCTGCGCGAGATGTCGGCGGAACTCGCCGCGGCGTCCGGCGACGATACCTACTACCGCATGTCAAGGAAGATGGAGGAGGTCGTCTTCGCGGAGAAGGGCCTCTATCCGAACGTGGACTTCTACGCTGCCACTGTGTACCACTACCTTCGCATCCCGACGGACCTGTTTACCTCGGTCTTCTCGGTGAGCCGGATGGCCGGGTGGACTTCGCACGTGATGGAGCAGCACGCGGACAACCGGCTGATCCGTCCCGACAGCGAGTACATCGGTGACCGCGGCCTCACCTGGACGCCGCTGGATCAGCGGTGAGGCATGCGGCAGGCGGATCGGCCCGGCTGATGGACCCCGCGCGGCGGGTCAGCCGGGCACAGCGGCACGAGCGCCGGGAACCGGCCACCCGGAGCGAGCCGGGCGGGCCGGCTGGCCAGGACGGGCCGGCCGGTGCGGCCAGCGCGCCCGATCTTGCCCGGACGGCCGGGCGGGCCGGCCAGGCTGGGCGAGCCAAGCAGGCTGAGCCAGTGCGGCGGGCCGGCCCGCCGCGGGGCGGGCGGCGGCACCGGGCGGGCAAGGCTGGCCTGGCCGGGCGGCAGCGGCTCGGCGCCGCGTACCTCATCGTGCTCTGCGGGGTGGCCCTGAGTTTGTCCTACATGTGGCGGGGCCCGCAGAATGTCAGGGGAGGCACGCTGGCCGTGGCTGGCATGCTCCTCGC
>WNGQ01001183.1_pt1 | contig 27025 bp, 14 predicted proteins | sample 5407661 | NCBI WGS metagenome assembly WNGQ01 (sample SAMN13153382, study PRJNA577476) | soil metagenome | isolation source: 60 cm soil or saprolite under Garry oak tree replicate 2 | place: USA:California | collected 2016-06-15 | reverse complement strand
CTTTATGATTGTTCGATTTTTTGTGCTGAATTTTCATGAGACCTTTTTGTTGCGGATTACTATCTGAGCTTGTTGCATGTCTTCGGTGGTAAGTTTCTTGCCCAGGACCGTGCGGGAGCACCTCCAGGCGACGCCGATGATTTTGGCCTGCGAACTGCCGGTCGCGCTGGCAAAGCTGCCGTCCGATTGAAGTGCATTGTTATACACAGAGAAAGCCAGTGAATCACAAGCTGTCAGCAACACGTTGGTTTTTGTCCCGCTTGCCCCACTCCATTCTTCATTCAGGTTTCCAGAGGTTTGGTTGTACCGGTAAGTGAGCGTGGTGCCGGCGCCATCGTAATTGAAAACCAGCACGGTCGGCCCGGAGCTGGTCAAGTCTTTTGACTGACGGATTTTTTTGGTCATCTGGTCCAGCGCGTTGCGGCTGGTTCGGTCCATGTCCAGATAGTTGCCCATCTCGACGAAGCTGCGGCTGCTGGTCACAAAAACCGCCGCCATGAACGTCAGCACCAGCGACGCAACGCCAATGGAAACCATCAGTTCCGGCAGGGTCATGCCGCCGGCCCGCCTTGTGGAGTGCTTGATCGGCCTCAACGTTAGTGATTTCATATCGGTTGGTTTAGAATTAATTACTTGGGAGAAACGACATAGCTTTGAATCCCGTTCCGTGCGGCGAAGGTCTGCATGGAGCGAACCTGCTGCACGTTGCCGTTAGTCCAAGTGGCCGTGGCCGTGATCTTGAGAACGTTATTTGTATACCAAACCAGGCCACCATAGCCTGGGTTCAAGTCAGCTTTCGTAGCCACCGTATTGGTCAAAGTAACGGTATAGGCGACGCCGCCGCGCCCGTTACTCTGGTCGGTCGGGTCGTAGTACTCAGTGCTGGTGGGCGGATTGAGTGTGGGGTCCTGAATCTGATTGAAGCTGCACATCCGTATCTTTTCCATGCGCTGCACCAGAATCTGGGTGGCCCTGAGGTCTTCGCGGACCACGCGCGTCGCTCTGAACCCGTAAAGGAAACTGGTGTAGAGCGACAGGAGCATGACCGACCCGGCCGCGATGGCCATGAGGGATTCGGCCAGGGTGAAGGCGGAGGCTGAAGCCCGCGCGAGTTGGTTAGTTGTGGTTCGATCAATGTTCATCGGGCATCCTTGTTCAGAAACGTCGTTAGCACTGTCATTTAAATCACGAAATCCAGGCCGTATATTTACTTGGCTGCTTTTTTACCACGAGCGCCTCAGGCTCACAACCGGGCCAGGGCCGGGACTTGACCCCGGTGTCCTCATGGAATTGCTTCCAGGGGATTCCCCGGTGGTTCGCAAATATGCAGTTGTTCGAGCTCTCATACAAAAAGCTCCGGAAAGGATAAGTCCTTGGAGCCTGTCCCTATCACGCGTCACTTTGCCGGAATACTTCAGGAATTGCAACGCGAAGGACTACGGAAACCATCGCGCAAGGTACGGATGACTTGAAGAGATCTTCATTGAAAAACGCTCTCTTCAGTCTGCCGACCAGGCAAAATCCAAGTGCGCCGCTGCCCTGGGCCGAAAAGTCCTTTAATTGGCCTCGGGATCCAATCACAACCGGCGAGAGTCCCTCAGCCTGGGTGCCGTTCGTGTGTACCACGTAAGCCTCCCGTCCCAGTGGGGCCGGTTGCCGGAAGCTGCGCATCAAACTTGTGTAAGCACGAGCTATGCCGCAAGCATCCCGCCCTCGTGGAAACGTGGGGCCGGCTGCCGGAAGGCTACGACGCGCTCAGGGGAGGAACGGACCAGTGCTTCACCGGGCGCGGCGTTGCTGCGCTGCGACCGTCATCGGCTTCATCGTCAAGGGGTCGCGCAAAGGCACATCGGTCAGAGGGCCACCGGCCAGTTCCGTCAGTTTTATCGGGTGATCCGGGTGGCCGAGCAAAATCTCATCTTTCCGGCCAACCACCAGAATGACCAGTTTGCCGGGGGTCAGATATTTTTTCGCCACGCGGAGCACGTCCTCTTGGCCGACCGCCGCGAGGCGCGCGCGAAAGTTTTTCCAGTAATCCGGCTCTTTGGCATAGCGGCCAGTAATCTCATCCTGCGCGAAGGTGCTGACGGTTTGGCCTTTGGTGGCGAAGGTCCGCGGGAAACGGTCGATGAACCCCCGCTTGGAGGTGTCCAACTCGCCATCGCGCACCGGCTCGGCAGCCAGCCGCTTCATCTCCTCCAACACAAGAGACGCCGCATAAGGGACCGTGCGCGATTTGGACTGGAACCCCGCGGTGAACGTCAACGGATAATAATCGCCTCCGGGAAAGTTTGAGTGGGCATCGTAAGCCAGCCCCTCATCGGACCGGACGCGATTGACGATGCGCGAAGTAAAGCCGCCGCCGCCCAGGATGTCGTTCATGACCATCACCGCGAAGTACTCCGGATCGTCCCGCGTGATGCCCGGCAGCATCATCGCTACGCGGCCCTGGTTGACGTCCTTATCCACAAGATAAATCCCCGGAGCAGCAAACGTTGTGGTGGCGGGGATGGGCGGCGGCGGCGGGCCCGTGAACGGCCAGTCCGCAAACAGAGCCTCGAGCTTCTGCACCATCTGGTCCCGGTCAAAATCCCCGTTGACTGCCACAATGAAATTCGATGGGTAGAACCATTGCCGGTGGAAGTGCTCCAGGTCCGGCCGCGTGATCGATTTGACTGAGGCAGCCGTCGAGTAACGGTTGGCCCAAAACTTTTCGCCGAATGCCAGAAACCCTCGTTCACGGCCTTCGATGGCGGCCGAATCGTCATTGCGCTCCTTCATCTCCTGAAGCATTTGCTGTTTGCGCAGGGCGATTTTGTCGTCCTGAAAGCGCGGCGCGCTCAACACGTCGCGCAGGATGGCCAGCCCTTCTTCCAAGTCTTTGGAGAGCAGATTCAGGCGCACGCTGCCTTGGGTCTCGCCGATGGCGGAATCTAAATGGGCAGCCAGAAAAGCCAGACGCTCTTCCAACTCATCCGCGGTTTTGGATTTCGTCCCTCCTCGGCTGAGCAAATAACCGGTCAGTTCAGCCAGTCCCTCTTTGCCCGCTGGGTCGAGGTAGTCACCGGTACGCGCGAAGACCACGATGTTTACCAGGGGCAATTGGCGGTCCGGCGCCACATAGGCCACCGGACCGGCACGAAGCGTGATCCGGAACGCTTCAGGCGCGGGCGGCTCATAAACCAGCGGAGGAAAAGTGAGTTTTTCCGGGCGGCGAGGTATGGCTTTGCCGTTGGCCGTAGCGGCGCTGAAGGCAAACCCGCAGCAAAGAAGAAAGGCCGTGAAGCCGGACGCGTTTAAGAAAGGGGCGGACACGAGTCGGGTGCGATTAAGACCGTCGGTCACGCGGGCGGCTGCCGGCTGAAGCCGGCGTTCCGTGCGCGCTCGGAACGCCACCTTTAGGCGGCAGCGCCACGGTATGACTGGCAGTTGAACATTGGAAATTGGCTTCATTGCTTCTCCTCAGCCGGCTTCTCAGAGGGCGCTGTTTCTGGCTTGCGCGTATAGATGGCCACCGCCCGATTTGCCCTGGCAAAATACTGGTTGGCTACGCGTTTCACATCGGCACCGGTCACGGCCTGAATTTTGGGTCCGGACTCGTTGATCTCGCGCCAATCGCCTTCGCCGTCGTTTTGAATCAACTGCATTAGAATCGGGAAGTTCGAGGAAAGCCGCCGGTACTCAGCAGCGGCAAAATTGTTCTTCACTTTTTGCAATTCTTCAGCCGGGACCTCTTCTTTTTTCAATTTCTCCAGGTTCTCGTAAATGCCTTGTTCGACCTCCTCGGGTTTGTGTCCTTCCCTGGCCTCGCCGCCAGCATTGAAGTAGCCGCCCCATTTCTGCGAGGTTTGATCCGCATAAACTTCCGTCGCCACCTCGCTGCCGAGCACCAGCCCTTTGTAAAGGCGCCCGGTGCGAGTGGACAAAATCCGGCCGAGAATCTCCAGCGCATACGAGTCGTGATGGGCGAACGGCACGGTATGCCAGAGGATGTCCACTTGCGGATTAGTCTCGGCCTCGGCGTACATCCGCTTCTCGGCGGCCTGTTTGACCTCCAGCGTGACCACGTCAGGCGGGTTCTTTGCGCCGCGCGGGATGCGCTCGAAATATTTCCTGGCCAGTTCCTGGGTTTTTTCCAGATTCAAGTCCCCGACGAGCATCAGCGCAATGTTTTGCGGTGAATAATAAAGCGCGTAAAACTCGTCGGCCTGGGCCTTGGTGATCGCCGGAATATCCGATGGCCATCCAACGGTCGGCCAGTTGTAGGGAAGCGCCTCCCAGAAGATGGCGTTGAACTCCTCCTGAAACTTGCCCAGCGGCGTCGAATCGGTCCGCATGCGCCGTTCTTCGAACACCACGTCGCGCTCGGCATAAAATTCGCGAAAGACCGGATGGAGGATGCGCTCGGATTCCATCCACATCCACAGTTCGAGCTTGTTGGCGGGCACCACGACGAAATAGGCGGTTAAGTCTTCGGTCGTGAACGCGTTCATGCTCGAACCGCCCGCGCCGCTATAAATCCGGTCGTACTCATTCTTGACCAGGATGTCCCGTTGCCGGGCGACGAGTTGGTCGAACTCCTTTTCCAGTTGCTTGTAGCGTTCGGTTTTATTTTCTGGCTTGAGCAGGTCCTCAATTTCACCGCGGCGATATTCAGCCCGCATCTTTTTCTCTTCCTGCCGCATTTGGTCGCGAAGGCGTTCCTGAGCAGCGATGATTTGGAGGTCCAGTTTGTAATTTCTGGTGCCGACGGTAGGCGTTCCTTTGAACATCATGTGCTCGAAGAGGTGGGCGGTGCCGGTGATGCCGGGTCGTTCGTTGGAGCTGCCGACGTGGGCGACCCAACCGCCGGCGATGGCAGGCTCATCCTGCCGCTGGACCATCAGGAGGCGCATCCCATTCGACAGTGTCTTCTCGACGACGGGCACCTTTTGAGCGGCCAGCGGCAGAACCGGGCTCAGGTGGAAGATCCAAATCAGCAGGATAAGGCTGCCTAGCCCGCGGCTCCTGGCCTTTGGAGTGAAAGGCTTGCGCGTCTTCACGTCTCAAGGTAAATCCGTGATATCTGAGTAACCAGTAACGGCGGCTGTAAGGACACTTTCGACAGCATCCCACTTTCGAGACCGGGACAGGGAGAGAGGGACGCTGTAGAAAGCGGCCTTATCGGCACCCTAGCCGCCATGGCTGAGGCTTAGTGTCCATTTTCTGGACGGTCTTCCGCGTGGAGAAATGTTTTTGGTTTAGTTCAACTAGGTTTAACTGACTTTAACTGGCTTTAACTGGAGCGTCCCCAAAAGGGCAAGCACGATGGGCAGGACCGGGGGGAGTCCTTCGATTTGGGAATTGGCAGCATCGCGTTTGACCATAGTTTTTGGTTTCCCTCACGTCGTCCACGATACTCGCGAGAGAGGCGGCTGTCAAAGGGAAGATATGGAAGATGGAAGATGGAAGATGGAAAACTGCCACAATTCGGGGTCGTAAGTCGTTGATGGCCAATGGGTCCAGTTTGTGTTTTTGGCGCTTTCTGCCAATTCTTTCACACTTTCTGACTGGGTACCGAAATTCCCGGATTCGGGCTGGCTATATCGAGCCGACAAGTTATGTTCCACGAAAAACTGAATCTATGAAGAGATTAGCCCGGAGAAATCGGCTTCACACTAAGCTATTCGAGCCGCCCGCAGGCTACACGCAATACCATGACACTCAGGAATTGCTGCAGGGAATGATGAAGAAAATGCCAGGTGGAACCGAAACGAAATAGCGCGGGTGTCCGACGCCCCGTCTGCAACGGGGTTGCGTGCGTGGGTGGCGGGCGGGGCCACAACCCCGATGGGGTTGAGAGGCGGTTTGGACGATATCCCAGGGTAGCTGCCCCGCTCTTTCTGGGCAGGGGTATCAAAACGACGGTGGCCCATTGTGAGCATTTGGGTTACTCCATTGCTCCATACCATGCGGATTATTAACTTAAACCCGAGTGCGGGCATCGGCGCCACGGCCTGGTTCGTCGAGCTGGAAGGACATCGGCTGCTGATGGACGCCGGCACGCATCCCAAACTCGAGGGCCGCGAGAGTTTGCCTCGCTATGACCTGATCAAGAATGAAGCGGTGGACGCCATCGCCGTCTCGCATTGCCATCATGATCATGTCGGGTCGCTGCCCGTGGCGCTGCGCTACTTCCCCGACGCGCACGTGCTGCTGACGGAGTTGAGTTATTTCCTGGTGGAACGGGTGCTGCACAACTCGGTCAACGTCATGAAGCGCCAGCGCGATGAGTTGGGCATCAGAGAGTATCCCCTGTACAGCCATGATGAAGTGGACGACATCGCGCCGCGGTTCCAGGGTTTTCGATACCAGCGCCAGGTGGACTGGGCTGCGTTTCACAAAGCCCGCGCGGGTTTCCGCTCGCCGACGCTCGAATTTTATGACGCCGGCCATGCTCTGGGGTCTGCCGGCATCCTGGTCCGGGGTCAAAAACAGACCCTTTTTTTCACCGGCGATGTCTGTTTCCATGACCAAACCATCTTGAAGAGCGCCCAGTTCCAAGGCGTCAAGGCCGACGTGCTGATCATGGAAACCACCCGCGGCAACCGCGCGCTGCCGCCCGGTTTTTCGCGGCAGGGTGAAATCGCGCGGCTGACTGAGGCCCTCCAGCGCGTGCTCCAACGGAAAGGCTCAGTCCTGATCCCGACCTTCGCCTTGGGCCGCACCCAGGAAATTCTGGCGTTGCTGGCCCTCCTGGTGGCCGAAGGCAAATTGAAGCCGCAACCGATTTACATCGGTGGACTTGGCCGCGTGTTTACCGAAATCTATGATTTGGAATCGCACCGCACACATCGCCAACATCCGCACCTCCAACTGCATGAAGCGTTGAATTTGGTTGTGCTCGAACAGGGGCAAGCCCAGAAGATGAAATTGAGCGGCGGACGCCTGTTTGTCATTACCGCCGGCATGATGAGTGAGAACACCGCCGCGCATGACCTGGCGCTGCGCATGATCGGCGATGAACAACAGGCCATCTTCTTTGTCGGCTACGCCGATCCGGACACCCCGGGCGGCCACCTTAAAGCCGCCCAACGCGGCGAAAAGTTCCTCTTCAGCCGCACCGGCGGCGAGGCCACCCGCCTGTGCGAAACCCAGGACTTCGATCTGACGGCCCACGCCAACCGTGATGATCTGCTTGAGTTCGTCGGCCAAGTCCAGCCACGCGCGGTTTTGCTGGGCCACGGCGAGGACGACTCACGCAACTGGTTCGAGGAACAAATCCGCGCCCGCTACCCGACAATGAAAGTGATTCAGCCCAAGCCCGGTGAGTGCGTGGAGGTGTAGGGCAGAAAACTCCAAGCTTCAAGCATCAAGCTCCAGGGAATCTACAAGCGCCAAGCCGCAAGGCGGATTTTGGAATTTGAAGTTTGGAGTTTCCCTGAAGCTTGAAGATTGGTGCTTGAAGCTTGTTGTGCGGGACCACCACGGATTTCACGGATGACACGGATGGGAAGGGACTGAGGCCCACAAGCATTAAGCTAAAGACCAAGATGAAAACTCCAAGCTTCGAGCATCAAGCTCCAGGGAATCTACAAGGGCCAAGCCACAAGGCGGATTTTGGAATTTGAAGTTTGGAGTTTCCCTGAAGCTTGAAGATTGGTGCTTGAAGCTTGTTGTGCGGGACCACCACGGATTTCACGGATGACACGGATGGGAGGAGACTGTGGGCCACAAGCATTAACCGAAAGACCTAAAGCTTATATCATGTGGCAGAACATGGCGTCGCGAAGCTTAGGTTCGAACCAGGTGCTCTTGGGCGGCATGACCCCGCCGGCGTCGGCGACGCTCATCAGGTCTTCGATACTGGTCGGGAACAGCGAGAAGGCACAGGCGTATTGGCCGCCGTTGACCAGTTTCTCCAGCTCGGCCACGCCGCGAATGCCGCCGACGAAATTGATTCGCGAGCTGGTGCGCGGGTCGGCGATGCCGAAAATTGGGTCCAACACGTACTTTTGCAACAATGTCGCATCGAGCTTTTCAACCGGGTCGGTCGTAGCGGCGAAGCGCGGACGGAAATGCAGCATCTGCCACTTGCCGCCGAGGTAGAAACCGACTTGATGCCTGCGCGTTGGCGAAGCGGCGGCGTTGGGGTGAATGACAAAAACTCCATCGAGTTTTTCCAGTAATTGGTTCGGGGTCAGCCCGTTCAAATCCTTGAGCACGCGGTTGTAAGGGAGCACCTGGACCTGGTTGTGCGGGAAGATAACGCTGAGAAAAAAGGCGCTGTTGTCCCCCCCTGGCAACCCTCCGCCCTCGGCCCCTCGACGGGTTTGATAGACGCGCGTGGCGGCGGCACAGCGATGGTGCCCGTCAGCGATGTAAAGGCATGGAACCCGGGCAAACTCGGCTTCGATGGCCGCGATCCTCTCCAGGTCGGTAATGACCCAGGCCGTGTGGCGCACACCGTCGCTTGCGCTGAAATCCACGCTCGCCGGTCCGGTGCAGCTCTCGGTGACGAGTTCGTCAATCCGTTGGTTCGCGCGAAAAGCGAGGAAGACCGGCCCGGTCTGCGCCTGGAGCGCCTCGATGTGCCGCAGACGGTCGTCTTCTTTATCTGGCCGGGTCAGCTCGTGCTTGCGGATGACGCCCCGGAGGTAATCCTCGCAACTGGCCACGGCGACCAACCCGAGCTGGCGATGGCGGCCCATGATCTGGCGGTATGAATAAAAATAGGGCGCCGGGTCCTGCCGGAGCGCGCCTTGATCAATGAGACGCGCGAGATTTTCTTTTGCTTTGGCATAGACTTCCGGCGCGTATGGGTCGCACGAAGGCGCCAGATCAATTTCCGGTTTGCTGACGTGGAAAAAGCTCAGGGGATTGCCGGCGGCGATTTGGCGGGCTTCTTCCGGAGACACCACGTCATAGGGCAGTTCGCAAATGCGCTCTGCGAGCTCCGGTCTGGGCCGCCAGGCGGCAAACGGCTTAATGAGGGCCATAAGCGCGCGGGAAAGTAGGGGCGGGGGTTGGGAAATGCACGTGGAAAGTTGGAGGCAGGAAGATGGTAAGGCCCGGGTAAAATGTTGCACAGCAAATCTCATGATGTGCGCCCCGCCGATTACCAATCGGCGATACAGCCGACTACCAGTCGGCGCTACAGGCGGGTTTCCAAGGCATAAATGAGAATCCCTGAAATGTTGCAGCTCCGCGCTTGACCAGTCGGAATGGAACAGCCAAGGATCGGGTATGCGCCAAAGCTCAATTGTTCAGCCAGCCGCCGATGTCGGTCGGCGCAAATGTGCCTCGGGAGCCAGGTCAGCGCCGACTGGCGTCGGGGAGCGCACGCGCCCCGCGTGTTGTGTTGGGCGCCTCGCCGAACACACCTTCCGGTCGGCGAGGGCGCCGACCGGTGCAGCCGAGGCGGCTGCGCTCCCCTGCGCCACCGCGGGTTGGTCCGTGTGGCCAACTGCAGGGTCACGCAGAATCTTTCTTTGCCTGAGCATCATCGCGCTTGAGTTCTTGGGCTCAGCCGCCACGGATTACACGCTCCACGTTTTTCAAAAGACCCAGCTTAACAATGAATTTTGGGCTGAGGGCGCCAACTTCGGCGATTTTAACCGCGACGGACAAATGGACATTGTTTGCGGTCCCTACTGGTATGAAGGCCCCCAATTCAAGAAACGCCACGAGTTTTATCCCGCCAATGCCACTTTTACTCGCAAGAAAGCCGACGGCGCGCAAGAAACCATAGCAGGCTTCGAAGGCGGACTGGGGACCAACAATGTGTACTCGGACAACTTCTTCAGTTTTGTCTATGACTTCAATGGCGATGGCTGGATGGATATTTTGGTCTATGGGTTCCCAGGCAAGGAGGCGGCTTGGTATGAAAACCCCAAAGGCCGCGAAGGACATTGGCAGCGCCATGTCATCTTCAATGAACTTGATAACGAGTCGCCCGGCTTTGCGGATGTGACCGGCGACGGCAAACCGGAGATCGTTTGTTGCTCGGGCGGCTACCTTGGCTATGCAGAGGCGGACTGGAAGGACCCAGGCGCCCCGTGGAAGTTCCATGCCATCACGCCCAAAGGCGAATGGCAGCGGTTTACGCACGGATTGGGCTACGGCGACATCAACGGCGACGGGCGCGTTGACCTCCTCGAGAAGGACGGCTGGTGGGAACAGCCCGCGTCGCTGGCTAATGATCCGGTCTGGAAAAAACATCCCTATGCTTTCGGGACCGGGGGCGCGCAGATGCTGGTGTACGACGTGAATGGCGACGGGCTGAACGACGTGATCACCAGCATCGCCGCCCACGGCTACGGGCTGTCGTGGTTCGAGCAGGTCAAAGGAGACGGGGAAATTACTTTCCGCGAGCATGTCATTCTGAACAAGGGACCATCAGCCAATCGTTACGGGGTCACCTTTTCACAGTTGCACGCGCTCGACCTGATTGATGTTGATGGCGACGGCTTGAAGGACATCGTCTCCGGCAAGCGGTTCTGGGCGCACGGCCCTCATGGCGATCCGGAGCCGAACTCACCGCCGGTCCTGTACTGGTTCAAACTGGTGCGGTCCGGCAAAGGCGAGGCCGATTTTGTTCCGTACCTGATCGACAACGATTCGGGCGTGGGCACACAAGTGGTCGCCGGAAACATCAGCAACCAACATTACCCCGACATCGTGGTGGGGAATAAAAAGGGCGCGTTCATCTTTCGGCACCAGGTGAAGAAAGTCAGCCAGGCGGAATGGGAGAAGGCGCAGCCGAAATCAATTCAAGCAACCAGTGCTGACGCAAAGGCACAAGCCAAATGAAAACGACACTACCAGGGAACACCGGCTCCTGGGCAGGGTACGGCCCGGACGAAAGCGAGCCATCTGTCGCTCGTGCCTATCACGGCCGCCAAGTCTTGGAGATGCGGAAGATTCCCGCTGGCTGCTTTCTACTGGTGCTGCTGCTTTTCTCGAGCGCCGTCGCGGTCCTCGCCGATGCGTCGGCGACGAGCGTAAGCATCCGGTTTACCGGCACGGACTTCGAGGGCCGACCGACGTTCCAACTCGAATGGAACGCAGTGTCCAATGCCACTTACCAGGTGCAACGGTCTGCCAGCCTGGCTCCGGGTGTGCCGTGGGAAACACTGGACATTGTCACGCCGGCAGGGACCACCGGGCAACTCGAAATCAAAGGCCGGTCAATTCCGGAGAACTCCGCCCAGTTCTACCGGCTCCTGCTGCCGCAGCCGGAAATTTTCTCCGTCGAACCGGCGGTGATCGCGCCGGGCGTGACGGTGGATTTGTATGTGCTGGGCCAGTGCTTCCAAAGCAACGATGTGGTGCGGATCAATGGCGTGGACCAGACCAACGTTCTTTTCGTCAGTTCGAGCCTGGTGCGCAGCCCCATATTCACTCCGGGCTCCTCCGGAACTTACACCGTCCAATTGGTGCGCGCCGGGGTGGTGCTTTCCTCCTTCGACGTGACGAGTGCCGACGTGGCCAGCGCGCCGGAACTGGTGTTGCAGGGGCCGCCGGAATTGCCGCCGGCCAGTCCAAGCTGCAATCAAGTCAAGAGGTCCAAGAGCAACCTCTCCAACAATCGCACCAGCGGCGGCGGGGGTGGCGGGGACAGTGGCGCAAAGGTGAGCTTTGAGGTTCAAGAGGGCAAGAAGGGTCTCAACGCGGTGAACGTCAGGCAGGCCCGGGTCGCCGGCGGTGGCGGCGGTATTGGCCCGTCTATTGAGGGGGAAACCGATGAGTCTGCTGTTGTCAACCTCCTCTCCGACCCACCGAGACCGCGTGAAATCATGGCTGATGTCTTCAGGGGGCATGCCGACCTGCTCGATTGCTTCGACGATCCGGGGATTGCTCTCTGGTCCGGCGAAGTGCAGCAACAGGTCGTCGATCTCGCCGTGGAAGGCCGCGGCCTCGATTTCATTTGGGCGCGCACTTATCACTCGCGCATTGTCCCGCCCAGCGGGCCTACTGCCGGCGGCCAGCGGTGGACGCTTTCATACGACGTGCGTTGGGCGCCGAACAGTTCGGGCGGCATTGATGTCTTGGATGGCACAGGCCGCAAAGACACGTTCAAACTCCAGACCAACGGCACTTATACGTGCCCCCAATTCTTCCGCGAGGGCACCCTCACGGGCGGCGTGTTCCGGATCACGTTCGCGGATACGGGCTATTGGGAGTTCAATCCGTTCGACGCCTCGGCCCAGTACACCACGCTCGCCCGGATCGTGGACCGCAATGGCAACACGATGTCGCTGGGCTACGACAGTTCGGGGCGCCTCACGCAAATCGTGGACGACCTGGGCCGCACCAATACGGTGTCTTACAACAGCGACGGCCTGGTGAATCAAATCATGGATTTTTCAGGTCGAACCGTCACGTATTCCTATTACAAGCTCGGCGAGTCGGGCGGCAGCCCGGGCGATTTGAAATCGGTCACCTCGCCTCCCGTCACTGGCACGCCGAACACCAACGATTTTCCGTCGGGAAAGACAACGACTTATACCTACTCGACCGGTTACACCGACGAACGAGAAAATCATTTGCTGCTCTCGGTCATCAGTCCGCAGGGGCAGGTGGTGTATAAGCATATTTATCAACATAACCAGACAGACCTCGAATTCCTCCGTTGCATCTCGACCCAACGCTGGACCAACACGCCCGCGGCCATCAGCTACCTGCCGCAGACACCTGCGCCCGCGAACCAGTTCGCCGTCCTGCGCTGCGTAATAAACGACCCGGAAGGCAATGTGACCGAATATTTCTACGACGCGCGGAATCGCTGCGTAAAAATGCAGGAATTCACTGGCCGCTCCACGCCGGGCGTGCCGGTCACGGACGTCTCCAACCGACCAACTGGCCAACTTCGCTCGGACGATCCGGCCTACTACCAAACGCTCTGGAGCTGGAACAACGATTCGCTTTGTACCCTTGAAGTTTGCCCGGGCGGTCAGCAATTGCAATGCGTTTATGAATCGGATTTCGACAAATCCACCCATGCCCGCAAGCGCGCCGACCTGCGCGTAGCCCGCGAACTTGCCATTGGCGGGGTGGACCTGGACGGCGACGGTATTACTGACGATCCGGTGCTCACATGGAGGTACGTTTACGATCCTGGCTTTGGTTCCGAACCGGCGGCCTACACAGAGTGGGCTGCGGGGCCGCGTCACTATGATGATATTAGGTCTGCGTTCAATGTCACGAAACGGAACGCAATAACCGCCTCGCAGCAAAACGAAGCCGCCGCTATGAAGGCGTTGGTGGAGACGGCCATTGCGCGCGGCATCACCGTCGTCACTCCCGCTGGAAACTGTAGTCCGTTTGCAAGCATATACAGGGACCTACTGCATCGCGAAGTGGACCCGCTTGGATCGGCAAGAGTATATCTGGACCTGTTGCATCGCCCAGCGGATCCATTTGGATTGGCAAGGGGCATTGTTGCCAACAAGCCAACCGGGTCAGGCGGAACGGCCGGCAGGGCAGCGGCCGAGAGTCCTTGGCGCTATATCCCTGTCCGCCGCATGGCCATATTCATGCTCGCGGCCGGGGGCGCCACGCGCAAAGGCTGGGACGGCACGATCAAGGGCCGGTACGCGCCAGAACCCTTTCGCTCTAGCGCTCAATCGGCAAGATCGCTGGTCCGGCACGCCCGACGATTGGGTTATGAACCGGATCCTGGCCTTGTCGCCTTGTCCAAAGGTTGGGATGGCACGATCAAGGGCGGCGGGGCCTTCGTCATCTCCTCCACCGACCCGCGCGGCAACGTGACCACGGGTGAGTATGACGACTCCGGCAATTTGCTCGAGCAGGCGAGTAGCATCGGTTTCAACGGCGGCAATGGCGTTGAAGTCAGAGCGACCAAGAGCTGCCGCTACAATCCCTACGGCCAGTTGACCACCATCACCAACGCCGCTGATGCCAATGGTTACACTCGCGTGGCTACGTTCGACTATTACACCAACGGACCGCAAAACGGCTACTTGCGCGGATGGACGGTTGATGCGCAAGGGCCCACTCTCATCCAGACGTCCTACGAATATGATTCTCGCGGCAACCTGACGCGCTGCATGGATGCCAATTCCAACGACTGGCTCTACACCTGGAATGCGCTCGATCAATGTGTCCAATGCCAGACGCCCCTCTTGAGCAACGCCTCTTCTTCCTGGCGCATCACGACTCAATTCAGCTATGACGCCAATGACAACCTGACTACCCTCGATCACGAAAATCGCGATGAAAACGGCGTCCTGGGAACAACCACGACGTTCCGCACTCAATTCGTTTATGACCCGCTCAATCGCATGACCGGTTGCTGGCGTGACAAAGACGGCCATCTCGTTCTTCGTTGCACCGAGGCCATATACGACGGCAACGACAACGTCCTCCTCTTCCGCTCCGGTGAGGCCGTCAATGGCCACGACGCGAACGCGGTCGTTAGTTTCCAGTACGATGAACGCGGTCTGCTCTATCGCGTTACCGCCGCGCCTGGCTCCGGCAATTCGCTGACGAACGAATTCGATTACAACCCGAACGGCAAAATCAAGCGGTTCGTTAGCGAACTCTATGTTGAGAAAATCGCTTTCGATGGGTTCGACCGCCTCGCGAGCATCGAAGACCCGATGGGCAACCAGACCACTTTCAACTTCGATGCCAACGACAACCTAAAAGTCCTCCGCCAGTTCGGGCAAACCAACGACGTGCCCGGCACGAATGGCAACATCCGCCTGAGCGAATTGCATTACCAGTACGACGGCCTTGACCGCCCGGTCATTGAACAGGCCCTCCACTTCAGCATCCCATCGCAGGCGCCCGTTGGCGACGGCTCACGCACCACCACCTGGACCTACGCGCCCAATGGCCAGTGTGTGCGCGTAACCGATGATCTCGGCCACTCGATGACCAACGCTTACGACACCGTTGGCCGGACACTTTCCGTGGCTGACTCGTCAAACAATCGCGTCGTCTTCACTTACGACGGGCTCGATAATGTGCTGAGCGTGGCCAGCCACGAAAACTCGACCCTCGGTGGGAAAGAACAAGTGTTCTCTTGCACCAATGTTTATGATGCGCTGAGCCGCTGCGTGAGCACGACTGACAACGTCGGCAACACGGACACGTGTTATTACGATTCGCGCGGCCTCGCCGTGCGGGCGGTTGATGCCGCTGGGAATCTCTCAACTTGCGCGTATGACGGCTTGGGCCGCGCGACCCTTGCGCTCGGAGACATCAATCGCGACGGCATCGTGGACCCGGCGGTGGACGCGAGCCGCACGTGGTCCTGGGACGATAATGACCGGCTGACGACTGAGACCGACTCCAATTCCAACATCACAACCTACGCCTACGATTCGCTCGACCGCTGCACCCTCATCACCTGCGCCGATGGAACGCATCTCTCATTGGTCTGGAGTCCCCGCAGCAATTTGACCCAGGAGACAGACCCGAACGGCACGGTGGTCGTCCACACCTACGACCTGAACGACCGTTGCATTTCCAACAACATCACCCCCGGACCCGCGGTTTCGGCGGACACCACCTTTGAGACGTTTCAATATGACGGCCTCTCGCGGCTGACAGGCGTGACCGATAATGATTGCGTCGGTTCGTTTGCTTACGACTCGCTCGACAACTGTGTCAGCGAGACGCTCAACGGCCTGGCCACCAGCTCAACCTACGACTCGGTTGGCAACCGCCTCTCGCTGGCCTATCCCGGCGGACGCACACTCACCTACACCTACGACGCGCTCTATCGTTGCACAAGCATCCTCGAATCCGGCGCGTCGCTTGCCAGCTTTGATTACGACGGGCCGTCGCGCGTGTCGCGCATCTCGTACGCCAACCGCATGAACACGCGGATTTTCTATGATGGCATCTCCGGCGCGCCGACCGTCCCGGGCGATTTTGGCCTCGCCCAGGTCAGCCGCGTCCGCCACGCAGTTGCTGGCGGTTCGTCCATTGTCAACGAAGTGACCCTGGCGTGGGATCGCAACGGCAACAAGACCACCCGGGCCGATGCTATCTTCCAGCCGGCCATTCCGCGCACCAACAGTCTGGCTTTGCAATACGACGGATTGGATCGTTTGACTCGCGCAACCGTTGCCAGCGGCAGCGCCGTGGCGCGGGATACCGTCTATGGCCTGGATCGCGTTGGAAACCGCACCAACGTCACCGGCGCCTTCTGTTCCGGCCCATACACCATGGATACGGCTGTGCCGCCCGCCGATTTCCAGGCCAACCAATACACCACCACGCCCTGTGATTCGCGCAGTTATGACGACAACGGCAATCTCATCTCTCGCTCCTTGACCTCCGGCACCGCGTTGAGCTACAGCTATGATGCCCGCGACCGGCTCGTCAGCGTGAGCGATTCTGGAAAGCCCGTCGCCGCCTACTCCTATGACGCACTGGGGCGGCGCACCGCCAAGACCGTTTATGCCGGCGGCGTGCCCTTAACCACCCAATTCCTCTACGACGGCGGGGACCTGATTGAAGAGCGTTCCGGCGGAGTCACAACGGCCACTTATGTGAGCCGCAGGCGCGGCCTGGATGAAACCGACAAGGATTGTGGTGGCGGTTGTCCGCATCAGATGAGCCGCAACGGTAAAACCTACTACTTTCACCCTGATGACCAGGGCAACGTCCTGGCTCTTACCGATTCCAGCGGCAATGTCGTTGAACGCTACGACTACGATGATTACGGCGCGGTGACGTTCCTCACCAGCGACGGCACGCCCACCAGCGCCACCTCCTCCTCGGTGGGCAACGTGTATCTGTTCGGCGGCCTGCGCTTCGACGCGGAGACCGGTCTGGATTGCGATGATGGCGGAGATTATCTCGAACCGCAGACGGGCCGCCCGGTCGCAAAAGAGGGTCTGCGCGAGAAGGTCACAATTCGGCCCGAGCGCCACGAAATAATGAGACGCTCGTTTCAGGATAACAACCCGTGGAGCGCCTTCCAGCGCGGGGACAAACCGACGCAGGCCCAGTTTTCAACGCTGATTGACTCGACCATCAACAAGCTGACGGATCGTTACAATCCAAATGGCCGCCAGATTTTGACGGGCCACATCACGCTCGTCAAGTAGCCGCCGCGGCGGCCGCGCCGGGCGCTCGCATCCTGGCACTGCCACCAGCCGAAGGCCAGCTCCTCCCCCTCCACCTTTGCAGGAGAGGGAGAAGTCCATGGCGGCAGTATCAAGATGCGCCCGCGCCGGGCGCTCGCAGGATCGCGTCCGCCGACGGCGAACATTATGGCCAAGACATCCATCCTGCGTTCGTTCCGGGTTGGCCGTTTTCGGAATAAATTCCTACCCGCACCAGTCTGGGGCAGTCGCTGAAATGGCTTGCAGCCCAGGGCTGTTGAGCCAGTATTAGAGGTGAAACGCTCGTTGAATCGTCAAATCATTGAATGATCTCATTTCGCTCGCCTCTTGCGTTAGTCGCGGCGACGGTTGTCGGCGGACTGCTGGCCGGCGTCCGCGCCGCCGAAAACGAATTGCCGCCAATCGAAACGTTTAAGTTCGCCGGCCTGACACCCGAACAGGCGGCCAAGGAAATGACGTTGCCAGTCGGCTTCAAGGCCACGCTGTTTGCGGGCGAGCCGGACGTGAAGCAGCCAATCGCGTTTGCCATTGACGATCGCGGACGACTTTGGGTTGCCGAAGCTTACACGTATCCGGTCCGCGCGCCGGAAGGGCAGGGCAAAGACCGCATCCTGGTCTTCGAGGACACCGATGGGGACGGCAAGTTCAATCGCCGGACGGTGTTCATGGAGGGCCTGAACCTGGTCAGTGGCCTCGAAGTGGGTTTTGGCGGCGTGTGGGTGGGGGCGGCGCCGTATTTGATGTTCATTCCCATTAAGGATGGGGACGAGGCGAAGCCCGCCGGGCCGGCCAGGATTCTACTCGACGGCTGGGCTTACCAGGACACCCACGAAACGCTCAACACCTTCACCTGGGGTCCTGACGGCTGGCTCTACGGCTGCCATGGTGTGTTCACGCACTCGAATGTCGGCAAACCCGGCGCGCCCGACAAGGAGCGCACCCGCATCAACGCCGGCGTTTGGCGCTATCATCCCACCAAACACATTTTCGAGGTCTTCGGGGAAGGCACCAGCAATCCCTGGGGCATAGATTTCGATGAGCACGGCCAATGTCTCATCGAGGCCTGCGTCATTCCGCATCTGTTCCACATCATTCAAGGGGGGCGCTACCAGCGCCAGGCCGGGTCGCATTTCAACCCCTACATTTACGAGGACATCAAGACCATTGCCGATCATGTCCATTGGGTCGGCAACAAGGGACCGCACGCGGCCAATGCGCGTTCGGGCGCGGCCGGGGGCGGGCATGCGCACGCGGGCCTGCTGATTTACCAGGGGGACAATTGGCCGGAAGAATACCGAGGAAAAATTTTCATGAACAATATCCATGGCGCCTGCATCAACATGGACATTCCGGAGCAGAAAGGATCGGGCTTTGTCGGCCACCACGGGTCAAACTTGATCAATTTCAACGACAAATGGTCGCAGATCGTGAACCTCGAAGCCGGCCCGGACGGCGCGGTTTACATGATTGATTGGTACGACAAGAACGAGTGCCACTCGCCGGACCCGGCGCACCATGACCGCTCTAATGGGCGCATTCTCAAAATCAGTTACGGCGACGCTCAGGAGGCGCCGGTGAATTTGGTGGAGAAAAGCTCGGAAGAATTGCTGACGCTGGCGTCGAATGACAATGAATGGGTGGCGCGCCACGCCCAACGCATGTTGCAGGAACGCGCGCAGACTGATCCGGACGTTCGGGAGATGGTCTCGACCTACGTATCCGAAATCCTCTATGGCGATTTCTTCACCCGGCGGAAACTTCACGTGCTCTGGGCCTTGCGGGTCACCGGCGGCCTCGCCGAGACCAACGGAATCAGTTTCCTCAAGCATCCCGACGAATACGTCCGCGCCTGGACCGTCCAGCTCCTGTGCGAGGACAAGAAAGTTTCGGCAGGGATTCTCAAGGAATTTGCCCGGCTGGCGCGCGAAGACGAATCGCCCGTGGTGCGGTTGTACCTGGCTTCGGCGCTGCAACGTCTGCCGGTCGAAGATCGCTGGCAGGTGTTGGAAAACCTCGAAGCGCATGCCGAAGACGCCAGCGATCAGAACCTGCCACTAATGGTGTGGTATGCCGCTGAGCCGATGCCGGCCAAAGATGTCAGCCGCGCGCTGGCCCTGGCTGAAAAGGCGAAACTGCCGAATCTATTGAACTTCATGGTGCGCCGCGCGGCGGCGCTGAACACGGCAGAAGCGTTTGCGGCCATCACCGCCGTGCTGGCACGGGCCCCCGATGACGCGCATCGCCTGGACATCCTCACGGGCCTCAGCTTCGCCTTGAAAGGTCAGCGGAAAGGGCAGATGCCCAAGGGCTGGGAACCGATTGAAGCCAAGCTGGTCGCCAGCGCTAATGGGGAAATTCGGGCGCAGGCGCAGGCGCTCTCGCTGACCTTCGGCAGCGCCGGCGCGCTGGCGGCGTTGCAGAAAACGCTGCTGGATAAATCTGCCGAGCCTGCGGCGCGGCGGACGGCTTGCGACTCGCTGCTGGGGGCCAAAGAGCCGACTCTGGCCCCGCTGTTGCAACAGTTGTTGAGCGATGCCGAATTGCAAGGGACAGCCCTGCGCGGGCTGGCGGCCTATGACGATAACAAGACGCCGCCGGCCATCCTGGGCGTTTATAGTACTCTGAACGACGCGCACAAACGGGACGCCTTGAACACGCTGGCTGCCCGCGTGAGCTTTGCCAAACCGCTGCTTGCTGCCGTGACCGCCGGCGCCATTCCGAGGAAGGATTTGACGGCGGACCTGGTCCGCCAGTTGCGCAACTTGAAGAACACCGAGCTGGATGAGCAGATTCAAAAGGTCTGGGGCCTGATGCGGGAGAGCGCCGCCGACAAGCAAAAGGAAATTGAGAAGTACAAACAGATTTATGATGCCGGCGGCTCGCAACCGGGCGATGCCTCGCGTGGCCGCGCTGTTTTCGCCCGCGCCTGCCAGCAGTGCCACGCCCTCTTTGACACCGGCGGCAAGGTCGGCCCCGATTTGACCGGCTCCAATCGGGGCGACCTCGATTACATTCTGCAAAACATGGTCGATCCCAACGCGGTGATTCCCAATGATTATCGGGCCTGGAACCTCGAAACCACCGATGCCCGCTCGATCAGCGGCATTCTCAAGCAGCAGGATGACAAGTCGGTGACGTTGATCACTGCCAATGAGACGCTGGTCATTCCCCGCGGCGAAATCCGCTCGCTCAAGGAAAGCCAGTTTTCGATGATGCCTGAAGGCTTGCTACAAACCCTGGCTGACCAAGAGGTGCGGGACTTGATCTTCTATTTGCGCAGCCCAGCCCAAGCGCCTCTGCCGGCGGGCGCGGAAACCACCGCGGCATTTTTCAACGGCAAGGACCTGACCGGCTGGGACGGCGCCGCGGCTTTGTGGAAAGTTGAAAACGGTGAAATCGTCGGGCATACGGCCACGGGCCTGAAGCATAACGAATTTCTGAAGAGCCGAATGACCCTCGGAGATTTTCGACTGGTGTTGAAAGTCAAGCTGGCGCCGAACAAGGAAAACAGCGGCGTCCAATTCCGCAGCGAACGGTTTGGCGAATATGAAATGAAAGGGCCGCAGGCCGACATTGGCGCCGGTTGGTGGGGCAAGCTTTACGAAGAAAATGGCCGCGCGATTTTATCCGACAAATCCGGCGAGCCTTATCTCAAGGCCGAAGATTGGAACACTTACGAAATCCTGGCCGTCGGCAGCAAGATCCGCACGGCGTTAAACGGCCACGTCTGCGCTGACCTCGATGATCCGAAGATCTCGCGCGGCGGTATCATCGGCTTGCAAATGCACGCCGGCGGGCCGATGGAGGTGCGGTTTAAGGATTTCCAGTTGGAGCTGGATCCGAAGTTTGATCTGGTCACTGCCAAACAATAAGCGCCGGCGCGGGCGCTGGGTTGGAGCAGGCAGGGCGTGTGTCGGAATTTCGGAGTGCGCCCGTCCTCGGGCCCGTCCTCGGGCGCAGCAATGTCGAAAAATCCGGGCTCGTCCGTGAAATCGCATGCCTTGGTATATTTGGACGTTGCTGCGCCCGAGGACGGGCGCACTCCGCCAACGGCTAATCCCGCCGTCACTGATGGAACGCACTGTGAATCTTCCTGAAATCTGTGTCCCGATTGTCTGAACGACGATGGCCAACCAGGGCAACAGAAACCTTCGCCAGGCAGGTCTCATTTCCCCCGCCCGAAAGGGACCCAATGTCATCCCCGGCCTGGGGGTTGATGTCCCGGAGCTCCGTCGAGCTCGGGGGCTTTGGCAGGTCAACCGCTTCGATGAAGCTCTGGACCTGTTTGAAATCGCGGTCCGCAAATATCCCCAGAACCTGGTCGCGCTGGTGGATGCCAGCCGCGCACTAGGCGCCCGGTTCGAGATCAGCAGGGCAGAGCCCATGCTTGACCGGCTGATGCGGCTGGGAAAGCACAACCCCGAACTGATGCACCTGGCCGGCCAGAGTTACCGGATGATTTTCCGACCCGAGAAGGCCATTCAGTGTTTCGAACAGGTGCTGGGCATGACCAGCCGGATCCCGGACGCCCAACTCGAACTGGCTGTTCTCTACGAGCGCCGCCATCGCGTCGCCGAGGCCTTTTCGCTGATCGAGGACTGTCTTCGGGCTGCGCCGGACTATTTGGAAGCCGAACTATTCAAAGGCCGGCTGCTCCGCCGCATGAAAGATCAGGCGGGCGCCGAAGCGGTTTTCCGAAAACTGGCTGCCAATGACCGGGCCCATCCCCAGGTTCGCGCGCAGGCCTGGACCGAGCTCGCCAAGAAGCTTGACCAGGAGGGAAACTACGATGGCGCCATGCGGTTGATGCTCAACTGCAAAGAGCTCCTGATGCTCAACGAAGCTCCATTGCGCCAGGAGTCCGAAGCGCTCCAGCGTCATCTGAGCAGCCTGGCGGAATCCTTGACCCCAGCACACTTCCAAAGATGGGCTGAGGAGGGCAAAGCCTTTCCGAACCAAAAGCAAGCGGTGCTGACCAGCTTTCCGCGCTCCGGCACCACCCTCCTGGAACAAGTGCTGGATAGCCATCCGGGACTCGTCAGTTCCGATGAGCGCGAAGCCTTCGGCCGAGACATCTTCCCTGCGCTGTGGCGTTCGGAGAAGACTCCCTTGCCAACGGCCGAGGCCTTAGACGAAATTCCGAGGGACCGGCTGGCAGCGCAACGAGGCAGGTATTTTGCGTACATGGCCGCTGCGTTGAACGAACCCATCGGGAACCGGATGCACCTGGATAAGAATCCCACCATGACCCTGCTCCTTCCGGGTATGTTGCGATTGTTTCCCGAAACACGGCTGCTCATCGCGCTGCGCGACCCGCGCGATGTTGTCATCTCGTGCTTCATGCAATATCTGCCGCTCAATACCAACAGCGTCTGTTTCCTGACGCTTGAGCGCACGGCCCGGCGGTACGCCCATGACATGGCCATTTGGCAGAAGTTTCGCCAGATTCTTTGCAGCCCCTGGCTGGAGGTCCGTTACGAACACACCGTGGTTGCCATGGAAAGGGAGGCCCGGCGCGCCTTGGAATTCCTGGGATTGCCCTGGGAGCCGAAGGTGTTGGACTACCGCGAGCGCCTGCGCCAAAAGGCGGTCGCCTCTCCGACCTACGAAGCGGTTAGCCAGCCCCTTCACACGCGGGCCATCGGTCGTTGGAAACACTACCAAAAGTATCTCGAACCATCTCTGCCTGCTCTTCAGCCCTTGATTGATGCCTTTGGTTACTGACTAAGGCCTGGCTGAAATCTCCAGCATCCGCTCAATCGGCAGGCGGGCGCGGCGGATGACCTCCGCGCTCAATTCAATCCGCGGCGATAACTTGGCCATGCAATCGCGCACCTTCGCAAGCGTGTTCATTTTCATGTACTTGCATTCGCTGCAGCGGCAGGAATCGGTCGGCGCTTTCATCGCGTCAAAAACCGGCGCGCAAAAGAATTGCCTGCCAGGACACTCTTTCTGAAGGCGGTGGATGATGCCCGACTCGGTCACGACGATGAATTGGTTGGCCGGACTGGACTTGCAATACGTAATCATTTTCTCCGTGGAACAAATCGCGTCGGCCAGATCGCGCACTTCGCGGAGGCTCTCAGGATGGACGAGGACCTTTGCCTGGGGAAGTTGTTGCTTAAGGCGCAAGAGGCTGTCGCGGCGGAATTCCACGTGCGCGTAACAGTTGCCCCGCCACAGCGTCATTGGCCGGCCAGTCTGTTCCATTACCCAGGCGCCGAGATTCTCGTCGGGCACAAAAAGCAGGTCTTTGTCCTGCGGGGCGGCGTTGACGATTTTGACGGCGTTGCCGCTGGTGCAAATCACGTCGCTCAGCGCCTTGACGTCGGCGCTGCAATTGATGTAGGCGATGGTCCAGAAGTTAGGGTTGGTTTTCTGGAACTCGCGCAGCTTGTTGGCAGGGCAACTCTCCTCCAGCGAGCAGCCGGCGTCTTTGTCCGGCAGCACGACAATTTTGTTCGGGTTCAAAATCTTCGCCGTCTCAGCCATGAAATGGACGCCGCAGAAAACGATTACGTCGGCTTGGGTTTTGGCGGCCTGTTGTGACAGGCCCAGCGAATCACCCACGTAATCGGCAATGTCCTGAATTTCCGGCACCTGATAGTTGTGGACGAGGATGACGGCGTTGAGCTGTTTTTTGAGCACAAAAATCTCACGGGCAAGCGGATCGAACTGCGCTGGCGGCATAGGCTGGCGCACGGGCAGCCGATCCACACGGGCTTCGGTCAATTCCATCATGTAAAACGTTAGCTCTGCGCCGGGATGGCGTCAATTTCTGCTCGCCCGAAAGAATAACGGTTAGTGACAGCGGGTAGGGCGCGTCAGTCCTCTGCGCGCCGCTGCAGACCACAGAACGGCGCGCAGAGGACTGACGCGCCCTACCCGCCGTGAGTGAGGTCTTACCCGAAAGAGGCACAGTTGCCGCCGCCCCCGCCGGTAGCGGGACCCGAGGTTCAATCGCCTTGCAGCGTTGAGGGTTTCGCCGGGCGCAGGCGGCCACAGCGTTCGGCAAAAAGGAAAAACACGCCCGGACCAAAGCACAGGAGCATGATCGAGAGTCCGGTGGTAATGCCCCAGAAGGTGCCCATCGGCGCGCAACAATCGTTGCGGTTGCGGACGATGATGTGACTGGCCACGGCGACGAGTAATTCGAGAATGCTGCCGCGCAAAAGCCAGCGCATGGTCCGCTTGACGAGCGCGTTGGGGTCGTCAGTCCTGGCAAAGCGGTAAAAGATCAGGGCCCAGGCCAGCCAGAGGAAAGCCATTACCGCGATCATCCCAAAAACGTAATCGAGACTGCCCGCTCCGGTCGTGGCCGCGCTCTTTGAGATTTGATCCGTCAGCGGATTTTGCGGCGAGTCAGTCCGGGCCAGCGCGCCGACCACGGCAAAAGCATCGAAGGCTTTGTCCTTAAAAATTGCGCACAGCAGCGCCAACGCCGCGCCGAGGAAGATGTTGGCGAGGAAAAATCCGGTCGTGATGACCGGCGCCAGCAAGGGCCGGCGTGGGGCCAGCCTGCGCTGAGCGATGCCGACTGGCGCCAGCAGCAATAGCGCCTGGCCCAGGCCCATAACCGCCAGCCAAACCCAATAGCCCCATTCCTGGAAACATTGGATGGCTTCGTGCCAGGCAATGCCCTGGTTTTCCTTGATCCACCATTTGCCGAAGGCAACCATTACCACCGGCAAAGTCAGTGCGATCAGTGTGACCAGGTAGAGCAGGACGGTCAGAGCGGCCCAGCGTTTCACAAGTTCATCAGGGCTACTCTCGGTGCCGGGCCAGGAATCCGGGTTCGTTCCCGCTTAAGTCAGCTCGCCGTTGGCGCCCCAGAAGGGCGCCGTACACGCGCACGTCGCGGATCATCATTTCCAAGCGCTGCTTCAAGGTGTCGCTGACGATTTGCCCATCCTTCACGTCGCTGTCTTCGGTGAACGAAATGCCGTAGGGCAACGTCCAGGCGTAACATTGCCGGGCCACGGTGCGCAGTTGGTCGATGACGGTAAGCCCCTTCTCGTGCGAGGCAACAATGGTAGCGAAAAGTTTGCCCGCGAACTCGCGCCAGAAATGGTCGAGGAAATTTTTCGTTGCGCCGCTGATGCCGCCGTGATAATCGGGCGTGCCCAGCACGACGACATCCGCGCGCTCCACCCGGGCCTGGAGTTCGTCATAACCGGGCAAGTCATGGGCGGTGTCAGGATTGTAGAGGGCCAGCGGTTCCTTTTCGAAGTCGAGCACGTCCACTGCGCAGCCGTACTGCCGCAGCCGCTGGGCAACCTGGCCGATGACCATCCGCGTCACGGAGTCGCGATGGAGGCTGCCGACCACGGCCAGGACATTCAAGGATGCTTCTGCCACGGAATCAGACTAGCAAGGAGCGGCTTGGATGTCGAATCGTGGACGCGACAGTAATCCGAAGCGATCTGGGCTGAATCCCGTACCCCATTCCTCTTTTTGACCAAGTGTCGAACGCCATCGCTCCTGTCGATCGACCCGGTCCGAGCGTGGAACCTCCGCCCGTATCGGCCCGCTTCGCACATTTGAACTTTATCCAAGGGGCCAGGTTGGTTACCATGGTACCAAATCGGTTTTTGGGGAAACACTTGACAATAGTGCGGAATTGAGCAGATGCCTAATGAAACCCGCCAGCAGGCTCCACGAGCGCGGCGCATCCTGATCGTTGATGACGATTCGGGCCAGCGCAGTTTGCTGGATTCTTTCTTGCGCAGCCAGGGCTTCGAAACCGTGCCGGTCGGGTCGGGCGAAGAGGCGCTGGAACTGCTTGGTGGCGGCCAGTTCGGGATGATGATTTCAGACGTGCGGATGCCGGGCATGTCCGGATTGGAGACGCTGCGGCGGGCCCGCAAGGAGCATGCGGTGTTGCCCATCCTGCTGGTGACGGCTTATGCCGACATCCGGGAGGCCGTCGGCGCCATGCGCGACGGGGCGCTCAATTATCTGGCCAAACCGATTGATCTCGACGAATTGCTGCTGTGCGTCCAGCAGGCCACCGGCATCGCCGAGTCGGCTCCAATAAAGTTGAGCGCCGACCAGGAGTTGCCTGGGCACGTCATTGCCAGGAGTCCGCTGATGCAGGCGGTGTTTCGCGACGCTTCGCTGATTGCTGGTTCTGAGACGCGCATTTTGCTCACGGGCGAAAGCGGTGTGGGCAAGGAAGTTCTGGCCGACGTGATCCACGGCTGGAGTTCCCGGTCCGCCGGCCCGCTGGTCAAGGTGAATTGCGCCGCCATTCCTGAAACGCTGTTGGAGAGCGAGCTGTTCGGCCACGAGAAAGGAGCGTTCACGGGCGCTACGGCCAAACGAATCGGCCGCTTCGAGCAGGCATACGACGGAACCATCTTTCTGGATGAGATCGCCGACATGTCTCCGCCGCTGCAGGCCAAGTTGCTGCGCGTGACCCAGGATGGCCATTTCAGCCGCGTCGGCTCCAACGCCGAGTTGCAGACCAACGCCCGCATTTTGGCCGCTACCAACCGCAACCTGGAAGAGGAGGTCAAGGCTGGCCGCTTCCGTGAAGACTTGTTCTATCGGCTTAATGTCATGGAACTCAATATCCCCGCGCTGCGCGAACGGCCCGAAGACATTCTGCCGCTGGCCAGTCGGTTTGTCGGCGAATTTACCCGGGACAAGGGGCGGATTTCGGCCTCCGCGGCGGACTGCCTGGGGCGCTATTGCTGGCCGGGCAACGTGCGCGAGTTGCGCAACGCGGTGGAAAGAGCCGCGTTGCTGGCCCACGGCGAGTTGATTTTCCCCGAACACCTGCCGGCCAAGGTCCGGGCCCCGGCAACTCTCCCACCTCCCGCTGGGCCAGCCGACGCTGAACGGCTGGGGGAAATCGAACGCGAGGCCATCTTTCAGGCGCTACGCAAGCACAACTTCAATCGCACCGAAACCGCCAAGGCGCTCGGCATCAGCCG